>Ga0315277_10002323_pt1 | contig 26584 bp, 24 predicted proteins | sample YL17G05_15_MG_FD_203695 | JGI IMG/M metagenome (GOLD analysis project Ga0315277, IMG submission 203695) | Sediment microbial communities from Yellowstone Lake, YNP, Wyoming, USA - YL17G05_15 | ecosystem: Environmental > Aquatic > Freshwater > Lake > Sediment | place: USA: Wyoming | collected... | reverse complement strand
CTCAACAAAAACCACATTTTTTCTTCGTGTCTTCGCGCCTTAGTGGCAAAATGATGGGTTTTCGTCCGCGCTTCTAGCAGGCTGTTGAAAATCCCTTTTTCGCGAGACACTTAAGCCGCCAAGAATTTCAAGAGGTTTGTGGAATTCTGATTGAATGAGGCATTGCTTTATCCTCTTGGCGTCCTTTGTGTCTTGCCTGCCCCGAAGTTATTCATTCGGGGGTGGTTTTCTTTTTTCGACAGCCTGGTAGAAGTCCGGCGTCAAAGCTCCCGGCTTTAGGTTTCCCAACATAGGCGATCAGTAAATCGCCCTTAGCTCATTCCTCGATAAGAACATCGCCACCTTCAGAGTCTGCCAGAATCTGGCCACCGAGAAGGCATCCCTGAGCTTGGGCACGCAATATCCGCCTGCTAAGCCTTCCGAAGGGTTCCACGCTCAGCCCCCGAACCTTCGGAAGGTTCTCCACGGTCTGGCTGCTCATCCAACACCTGTAGGTTGGCCATGCCTGCCCCAGCCCGCTCCGCGTTCTGGCGGGCGCCGTGCAAAAAAAACCTCAGTCAGCAGCGAAAACCACTCCGTGGTGCGGCGGGACGATGTGCGGCATTCGCGCCCGGGAAGGTGGGGAACAGACAGGTAGGATTGTGAAGCGTGGTTTGATCACGCCAACATTCGGGCGAGGTTTTTTCTTGAAGTACCCAGGATCAATAGCGACCGCACGAGCAAGTCGATTGACACTGATGGGTCGCCGGCTTCCATCTTCGCTACCCTCGATTGGCTGGACTTCAGGAGACGTGCCAGCTCCTCCTGCGTCAGATTCTTCTCTCTCCGGGTCTCCTGCAGGTTCTTGCTTAATGCAAGCTTCAGTTCGACGTAAGCGGCCTCTTCGGGCGAAAGATTGAGGAACTCTCGCGCTCCGCCGACCTTCCAACCACCTGCTTCCAAGCGCCTTCTTTTCTCCGTCTTCATACGCATTCTCCAGTACTATGACTCATACAATCCTATTCGACGTTTGCAGTTGTCAATCACTTTCTGCGGAGTCTTCGGTGATTTCTTCTCGAAGACCTCGAGGATGACAATCGCATCGCGATCATTTCTATAAATAATGCGCCACGTCTTATTTTCATCGTTAATTCTAAGCTCGTGGCATCGTCGACCGACTGAGGGCATCGGGCGTGAATGAGGCAGTGAAAGCTTCTCCCCATTCTGTAGCTGACGCAGCAGGTAACCAGCCTCGATCCTTGCAGCGCTTGAAAACGGGGGAGTCTTCACCTCGCCGTCCAGCCAGACCAACGGTTTCTCTGTTCGCTTCATCCAGCCGCAATATATGTCGTTTCTGACATATAGTCAACTGAAACTTCAGCGAAGACGTGAAGCTCTCGCTCTGCAGACCAGGGTGGCTGCCGACTCGCGAGCGGCGGTCACCCGTTGATTGCAGGTCGGGCAGTTTGCCCGGCAGACCTTCCGAAGGGTCCCACGCTCAGCCCCCCGAACCTTCGGAGGGTTCTCCACTGTTGTTGCGAAGGGGCTTTCCTGCCCCGCTGTCTTTTAGCGGGGGCTCCTGAGCTCATTTCGTCCTCGAATCTCACGATTGTAGGTCGGGTTGCTTGTCCAACGTCGGTAGGTCGGCCATACCTGCCCCGTAAGCCTTCCGAAGGGTTCTACGTTCAGTCCACGAGCGTTCGGAAGGTTCTCTACGGTCTGGCTGGCTCAGGATATCCATGTTACATATGGAGCATTACGTGGTCGGCTGATGAAAAACTTGTATATTCCGGTCATCACGATGGTACAATTATCGCCTGGGAAACCAACATAAGGAATTGAATAATGAAGGCAAAGTATCTGCAAAGAATTAGCGTCGCCTTTTCTGCAAAGGAAAGCCATTACGGCATCCTCCAGCAGCAAGGAAGAGTCGAGCTCGATGACGACTGGAATGAACTGGAGCAGATTCTGCGGAAACAGAAATTGGCGCCGGATGAGAGGCAGGCAATTATCTCGCGGTCATTTTATGCGAGTCCCCCCTCTTCGCCGCGGGCAAAATCAAACGTATTCAATGCACTCCAGGATGCAGGGGAGAAGATCATCGTTGAGGTCAATCCTGTCCGGAGGCAAGTGACTGCCAGCATTCAAGGTCCACGCATGAAACAACTGGACCCCACGACAGCTCTCACAACTTCTCCTCAGGGATCATGCGACGTAATCTATTTGGATGTGTGGGAGAGAAAGATTACGGCGATCGAAGACCCAGGACTCGAGGAGCCGGCGAGTAATAGCCCGGACACTTCGCAACGTAAGCCGGTTCGAGCTATTTTTGTCACACCCCGGCGGCCGAGTCGCAGGCGCTGAGGGCGCATAACGATTTGCTTTCCACATCTTCCTGGACAACCTCGAGACCTCGTCCCGACAAAGTCGGGGGGGCTCCCTCATTTCAAAGGTAACATCGTGGTCGCTCAATGGTTTTTGGTGCTGTAGCGAAGCCATCTGAGCAAGGCATTCTTTCGGAACCTTCGCGGTTACGCTTGCGTCAAACGAAGAAGGCTCCTGTAGCACCAAAAGCTGCCGCGTGTCCCCTCGACCGTTCGGCGTAGCCCTATAGCCATCCTAAAAGGAATTTCTATGATAAGAATTCTTTTCGCTTTTGTCGTTCTGATACACGGAGCGATTCATCTCTTGGGATTTGTGAAAGCATTCAACCTGGCTGAGGTAAACCAGCTCACACAAAGCATCTCGAAGCCGGCGGGTCTGGCGTGGCTATTCTCTGCTTTGCTCTTCGTCGTCTCCGCTGCCGTTTTCCTGCTGAACAAAGAGTGGTGGTGGATCATCGCAGCGCCCGCGATCATCCTCTCACAGCTTCTGATCATCCTCTCTTGGCAAGACGCCAAATTTGGAACGATCGCCAATGCCATTATACTGGTTGTCACTGTCATCGGCTTTGGAATCTGGAGTTTCAATTCGATGGCAAGAAGCGAATTGCGATCGCTGCTTGCTTCGGCAAGCTCCGAACACACTGTCGTGAAAGGAGAGATGCTCTCCGGGTTGCCCCCCGTTGTTCAGAAGTGGCTCCAAAGCTCCAATGTCGTTGGCAAGGAGGTCGTCCGCACGCTCCACCTGAAACAACGCGGAGAGATGCGCAACGCTCCGGACCGCAACTGGCTCTCCTTTGAGGCAGAGCAATGGTTTACCACCGAACAAGCCGGCTTCATCTGGCTCGCGGATGTTGCCGCCGCACCTGGAATACATATCTCGGGAAGGGACAAATACGAGGGTGGAAGAGGTCATATGCTCATCAAATTGCTCTCTCTTTTCCCCGTCGCAGATGCCAGAGGAAAAGAAGCCGATCAGGGAACCTTGCTGCGCTACCTTGCGGAAATTGCCTGGTTTCCCTCGGCTGCCTTGAACGATTTCGTTCACTGGGAGGAAGTCGATTCTACAACAGCGAAAGCCACGATGAGTTACGGGGGAATCACAGCATCAGGATTCTACAAATTCAATGAGCATGGTGATGTACTGAGTTTTGAAGCCAGGAGGTATTATTACCGCGAAGGCGGGGCCACTTTGGAGGATTGGTTCATTCAAACAGACCAAGACGGATTCAAGGAGTTTGAGGGTGTGAGGATCCCTGCCAAGTCGACCGTAACGTGGAAACTGGAACAAGGTGATTTTACCTGGCTTAGGTTGGAAATCACGGATTTGCAGTACAACAAGATATCATTCTGAATACGGATGTTTGCGTACCATAAGGTGACACGACCACCCTTTTGTGGACGAGAAATTCGTGATATTGCAGTCAGCAGAAGCAATTCGTCCTTTGGCGAACGTTATGCGCCATTTCTCAGATCGAAAGGAATTCAAATGAAGACGTTTCCCATCCACGCTGTCATATTCATTCAAATAGTTTTGCTGGGGACTATTCCTTCCTCCTTTGCGCAGACTTCGAGTGAATTAAGGATTGACCCATTGATGATGGTATCCCTCAAGGAATGTCGAAACATAACAAAGAGCCTCGGTGATGAGCTATTTCACGGATGGGATTTTCAGAAAACTCCTGTACTTTTCTATCGCCCAAACGTCCAGGAATTGCTCATCAATTTTCCCCACAAGCCCAAAGGATTTTCTCTCTATGCGGGCTTTAATCCTCTCGATGAGGATACGATCTATGTTCGAAATGATACGACGACACTTTCTTATGACGACCAGAATACTTCAACAGACATCGAAAACACACGGGTGCTCGTTGTGGCAGATCCGTTCTCCACCTTGCGGAATCAGTTACAGGATGTGCTTGGGAGGCCCAAGGATTTCACAAGCAAGTGGTTAAAGGATTGGCGATTCATACCTGATCCTTATTACCAGCTGGAAGTCATTCTCCACGAAGCATTCCATGTCTATCAGGACAAGATGGCGCCCGATAAGGATGCCAATGAAATGGTCGTTTCGCACTATCCGCTTCTTGATGCTGAAAACAATGCGCTCTATGTCTTGGAAGGAAATATCATGAAGGACGCGCTCTTGTCACGTGAATCAAAATCCAGACTCGCGTTGATCCAGAAGTTTGTCGCAGTGCGCACCTTAAGGCAGTCCCGCCTCGACAGCAGTTGGATTGAGTATGAAAACCTGAATGAATATAAGGAGGGGCTTGCGAAATATGTAGAATATAAGTTCATGACGCTCGGTCAAATGATCGTGCCCATCAAGGAAATGTATTACCATCAAGGATTCATCGGCTATCGAGGGGTTCTCTCAAAGAGATTTCAGATGGCAATCGACAATATGGTCAGCATCGTTGCTGTCAATGACGATCGTTTTGCAAATAAGTTCGGTTCCGGTCCGCTCCGTTTCAAATTGTATGATCTGGGTGCTTGTCTGGCACTGCTGCTGGATGATGTGATGCCCCACTGGAAAGATGAGATATTCAAACCCAACGTCTACCTTGGCGACTTGCTCAAACGAGCTTTGCGGCTCACGGAGGACGAGCTCAAGCGGTACCTCGATCAGGCGAAAGCAGAATACGGGTATGATGAAGCCTATCGCAGTAAATTGGAATTCGAAAAGGAAGGCAAGCGAAAGATTGATGAGAAAGTCGCCTCGATACTCAAGACGGACAAGACTCTCGTGAAAATGTCGTATGGAGATGTAACGCCTAACGTCAGAGTAGGACGTTTCACTCCGTTTGGAGTCACACAAGTCAGCAAAGGATCGGCGATCTATGAAATGGTCCCAGTGCTGCTGGTGTTCAAAAAAGGAGTGATGCTGGATTTCAAACAAGCGATCCCGGTTCTGGTTGATGAGGAAAAGCAACAGATCATCTTTTCCGTTTCCACACTGCCTTCGAAGTTCATCACCGGTGAGGACAATAAACTTGAAGTCCCCGAATTTTCCATTACCGCACCAATGGATGTTCGGCGGGATGGAAACTCGGTTGAGATTCGGCTCAAATGAAAAACGGCACCAGCAGGTTGCTGAAAAACCCCATCCTCAAAGAGGGACTGAACCGCCCCCGAGCCAAAAACGTTCGGGGCAGGCAAGGTCGCCAAGAACACAAAGAGATTTCTTGAATTTTGATTGAGATAGCAATTCTAATGTCACCTTGGCGCTCTTCGTGTCTTGGCGGTTTTCTTTTTCAGCACTCTGCTAGCGGCACGAACCACGACGCTCGCTCATTTGGTAAGGCAAGGCGCAGATAATATCACGTCCCTGACGGGACTCGAAGCCGGAGATAAGAACAGCTTGTTCTTGCAGCCCCGTGGGATCGCAACATTTGAGGATTATCCATGCCTCGGGTGATTGAGCCCCGGGGGACGGTGTGGCACTGCGGTCAGTTTCTAAGCATCCTGCGGTCCGAAACGCACGAACAATATCCCGACCTTCCCCACTCCAACTCAATCCAGTTGCCTTTCATTCTAAACTGCAGTAGCTTCGTGGTGCAGAATCAGCCGAACGACCCCATCGACGCACCGCATGTGTATCTCTCTCAATCCCGCAGTTAATTGAACAACGGCACGACTGGAGGTTGATAACTATGAAGAACAAAGCGCATCAAGCAGTGAGGTTTTTGGCCTTTGCAGCGATTCTCTGTATGTGTTGCTTTTCCTGCAAGAAAGATGAACCCACCCAGCCTGCGCAGAACTTCTGCTCGCGCATTGGGGTAAGCAACAATCAGCCGTCGATCTCTATCGACTGCAGTAACATCAGCTCTACCGTATCCAACATCCAGTACGATCAATTCAGCCGAGTGATTTCATTCGATTTTGACTTCAAGTGCAATACTTCGTCAGAACGCTACACGGGGAAGTTCTACGACGTACAACGCAACAGCATCGGCCAAATTATATCTTTCCAGGCCACTGTGAACGGACAGAGTTGCCGCTGGCCAAGTTGACCCAGCTTTGGCAATAAGGCATCTTGTTGGCGATCCTGAAGGCTCGAATCGGGGAAGCTGAAGATGAATCCCCATCGACGCAGAAGCCTGAGGAACTCGGGTTGAGTCGGTGAGGGGCTGTTCCCATTGGCCGTGACTCTGCGATCATCCCCCCGTTTTCTCCTCTTCAGTTGGGCCGTGTTGCCTTTCACGCTAAACTGCAGTAGCTTCGTAGTGCCGAATCAGCCGATCGATCCCATCGAAACACCGCATGTGTATCTCTCTCTCAATCCCGACTCTCACCGAATTTTTCTAGAGAATTGACTATCTCCAAGGAGAGCCACAAATGAAAATGATCTTGAAGTGGACTCTGCGAACTGTGGCGTGGACGATGTTGTGTGTCTATCTGGCGAACGCTCAAGGACCCGTATTTTCGATGGCAATGGATTTAGGTCCATCGTTCATCAAACCGGAGAAAGCAAAGGTGGAAGGGATTGGAGACGTCGCTTGGCTGCTTCGCGTTGGAGGATCTGCGACATTCGCCGATTTGTTCAGGGTCACAGGCGGACTCGGAGTCTGGTTCTTACGCGACGACGCTGAATTCAGTCAGTCGACGACCGGCGGTGAGAAGTCCTCTGCAACAGGAGGATTGAACCTCTATATCCAGGGCGGGTTCGTACCCTCAATCGACCTTGGAGGAGATCCGAATGATAGGACGTTTGAGAAAATCACCTTCGGTCTCGGCGCTGGATTGAACTCCATCAATGCGAGTCGGCATATTCCGAACTGTGTCGACTGTCGTGAAGATGATTTGAATCTCAACAGTGGATTCTATGTTCAACCGAGCATCTTCCTGGTCCTGAGCGGTGGGGCCGGGATCGGCTTGTCGTACGACAAATATCTTAGCGGTTCTGATTTCAAGGATGAGTTTCTCTTGTCGATTGTCGTGACCTTCACGGAGGAATAACGTGGTTGTCGGCGGGCGGGGCATACGTGTTGTCTGTAAACCCCGTGACCTCTAGCTCGACTGCCTGTTAGCCCTTATGTGAACCGAAGACCGTTTGAGCCAGAGGCTCAAATTGCGGTCGGTTAAGAGCGATGACAGAGATATTCAACAAAGGATCGCAGTAGCAACTTCGAAGATTGCTCCGAAAGAGCATGCCGAAGGCGGAGACGATTCTGTGGTCGAGGTTGAGGCGCGAACATACAACAAGAGGCGGTTCAAGAAATTGGTGGAACCAGTGATGTACGAGTGGGAACATTTTCAGGTTTGACACCCTCACCCTGTCCCACAAAACGGGACATCCCTCTCCCGTCCCGCAGAAAGCACGGGACGCACAAAACGCGCAGGCGGGAGAGGGAGCGATGGAAGAAGTGATCGGTCAAACGATTTCTTACTATCGGATCCTGAAGAAGCTCGGCGACGGCGGCAAGGACGTTGTCCACAAGGCCCACGATCCAGAGCTCATCCGCCATCAGCATCTTCCTTAACTACTCTGTGCTCGAGGTGAACAACACATAGGAGGTCGTATGAAAAAGTATTTGCTGCAAGTCTTTGTGGGAATTATTGTCTTGACGCTCAATGTATGGGCTCAAGTGATTGCCATCCGTGCCGGGAATCTCATCGATCCGGCTACCGGAAGCGTATCAAAGAACCAGGTTATCTTAGTGACCAAAGGGAAAATCAGTGAGGTCGGTGGAAAGACAGAAATTCCAAAAGATGCTCAGGTCGTCAATCTCATGGACGCTTGGGTCATGCCTGGCCTGATGGACGCGCACATGCATATTACGTTCAACCTTCCTCTGGGCTCGCTCAATTTGGAGAAATCGTACCTTCACGAGAGCTCGGGACTGCGTGCGCTGCTCGGTGCTCACAATGCCCGGCTCCTGCTGGAGGCAGGTTTCACGACGGTGAGAGATGTCGGCAACGATGCTAACTACACCGCTATCGACATACGACATGCAATCGAGCGAGGATGGATCCCCGGACCTACGGTGATTGCAACGGGAAAAATCATCGCTCCTTTCGGCGGTCAATCCCACGATGTGACGCCCGAGATGGGACCCATCTGGCAGTACGAATACATCGACGCCGACACACCGGACGAAGTCCGGAAAGCCGTGCGTCGCAACATTTACTACGGCGTCAACGCAATCAAACTCGTGGCAGATGAAAATCGCTTTCACTATTCTCAGGCAGAAATCAGGGCTGCAGTGGAGGAGGCACACAGCGCTGGCCTGGCTGTTGCCGTTCATGTAATGGGTGGAGAGCCCGCACGCAATACAATCCTAGCTGGCGCAGAGTCAATCGAGCATGGGTTTGATCTGTCCGATGAGCTGCTGAACCTCATGAAAGAGAAGGGGACGTTCTTAGTAAGCACGGATTTCCCGAAAGCAAATCTCGAAGCGATGGGATATGATGCAGGAACCATGTCCGACAAAATCATCGACAGGCTTCGACGCGCATACAAGATTGGCGTGAAGATGGCATTCGGGACAGACGTGGTGGTTGATCTGCCGGGCAAGACCCGTGCGGACATGAGCTTCGATTTCCTCGATACGTGGGTGGCCGCTGGAGTGCCTCCGGCCGACATTCTGAAGTGCATGACGACAAATGCAGCCGAGCTGTTCAGAATTCAGAAGGAGCGGGGTGCAATCGCGCCGGGACTCGGAGCCGACATCATCGCCACAACGGAGAACCCATTGCAGAATATCCATGCTTTAAAGAAGATCTTTTTCGTCATGAGAGAAGGGAAGGTGTTTAAGCATCTCAAGTAAATCTCGAGACCGTCAGCCTCCACACGCCATGGTCAGACCAGTTTTCACGAAAGAAGAGCTGGCATTGATACGCAGGCTCAGGACGCCTCAAAAGGTGCAGGAATTCCTGATCAAGGAGATAGAATACGATAATCAGGATGAGAGGGAGAAAGAGCATGAGACCTGGCGCTCTTTTCGAAGGGTCGTGCGAGAGAAGAAGGCACATTGCCTCGAAGGCGCGCTGACAGCGACCGCTATCATGACGCAGCACAACTATCCTCCCTTGATCGTCTGCATGGAAGCGCGTGATATCGACCATATTGTCTTCGTTTATAAACGGAACGGCAGATGGGGGTCTGTGGCAAAATCTCGTGATGAGAATCTGCTGGGAAGAGAGGCAAAATACAGGAGTCTCAGAGAGCTTGTGATGTCGTATTATCCTTTTTTCTATAATCTGTTTACAAACGACCAGACCGAGATAACCATGAGGGGCTACGCAAAGATCGACCTCGGAATCTTTGACAAGGACTGGATCACAACAGAGGACGATCTCACGTTCATCGTAGACCATCTCTATCAGATACCGTACAGAAAACTGTTTCCCAGAAGCAAGGAGGACAGGTCCTATTTGAGTCCCAGCGAAGACGGGAGTATTCCTGCATGAACTGACCTGAAGCCTGCGGTTACCGTTGATGCGATCTAAAGAAGCCTGCGGTTACTGATGCGATCTAGAGGGAAAATCCCGGTAGGCGCAATCTTCAGATTGCGGCTTTTCTATTGGACATGCCGCAGTCACGCGAAAAGAACAATCAAGATAAAGGAAGGCCCACGATGAAGATCCTGTTACTCGCAAGCGCATGCTGTTGTATGCTTGCATTCCCCGCCGCTCAGCAGCAAGGCAAAGATGCAGCCGGCAGCAATCCATTCTTCACCGAGTACACCACCCCGTTCAAGACTCCGCCGTTCGATCTCATCAAGTTCGAGCATTATATGCCTGCGTTCCGGAAAGGGATGGAGGCGCAGGAACAGGAGATCGATGCGATTGTCAACAACCCGCAACCGCCGACATTTCAAAACACGATCGAAGCTCTCGACCGAAGTGGCGGATTGCTCGACAAGGTGAACCCTGTCTTCGGCGCTCTCCGGGGGGCGAACACAAGCGACGAGCTGCAGAAGATTGCCAACGAAGTGACGCCGCTGCTGGCGAAGCACCGTGACGACATCAATCTGAACGAGAAACTCTTCCAGCGAGTCAAGGCAGTGTTTGAGCAGCGCGACAAATTGGGCTTGAACACCGAGCAGGCGAGGCTGTTAGATGATGCGTATAAGGGTTTTGTGCGAGGGGGAGCAAACCTCTCTCCCGAACAGAAGGAGCGGTTCCGGAAAATCAACGGGGAGCTTTCGATGCTGTCGCTGAAGTTCGACGAGGACGTCTTGAAAGAGACGAACAACTTCAAGCTTGTCATCGACAAGAAGGAAGACCTCGCGGGACTTCCGCAGACCGTCATCGATGGAGCGTCAGACCTCGCAAAGAAATCCAAGCTCGAAGGTAAGTGGGTCTTTTCACTTCAAAAGCCGAGCATGGTTCCATTCCTCCAATACTCCACAAACCGAGCATTGCGAGAGAAGATCTTCAAGGGATACATCATGAGAGGCGACCAAAACAACGAGTACGACAATAAGGTGATCGTCTCGAAAATTGCCGCGCTGCGGGTCGAGCGGGCCAATCTGCTTGGATACAAAACCCATGCCGACTTTGTGCTGGAGAGAAACATGGCGAAGAATCCCGAGGCTGTGTATGACTTCCTGAACAAGCTCTGGGAGCCCGCACTGAAGAATGCCAGGAAAGAACGCGACGAGATGCAGGGGCTCATCGAGAAAGAAGGAGGAGCGGTTAAGTTAGAACCGTGGGATTGGTGGTACTACGCAGAGAAAGTGCGAAAAGCGACGTATGATCTGGACGAGAATGAGCTCCGTCCGTACTTCTTGTTGGACAACGTACGCGAGGGTGCGTTTGAAGTGGCGAGCAAGCTGTATGGCATCCGGTTCGTCGAGCGGAACGATATTCCAAAGTACATCGACGAAGTCAAGGTCTTCGAGGTCAAGCGCAGCGACGGCTCTCACGTCGGCATCTTCTACACCGACTACTATCCGCGACCGGGGAAACGGGCTGGTGCATGGTCGAGCGGGTTCCGGAGACAGGAACGACGGGGTGACGTCTTCATCACACCGCTCGTTTACAACGTCGGCAATTTCTCAAGGCCCGCGGGCGATAAGCCTGCCCTGCTCAGTTTTGAAGAGGTGGAAACGCTGTTCCATGAATTTGGCCATGCGCTGCATTCACTCCTCTCGAATGTCACCTACAGGGGTCTCTCTGTGCCGCGTGATTTCGTGGAGCTGCCATCGCAGATTATGGAGAACTGGGCATCGGAGCCGGAGGTGCTCAAGATGTACGCGCGCCATTACAAGACGGGTGAAGTCATCCCCCAGCCGTTGATCGAAAAGATTCAGAAGAGCCGCAAGTTCAACCAGGGGTTCGAAACGGTCGAGTATCTGTCGGCCTCGTTCCTTGACATGGATTGGCACACGCTGACGAGCACGGAGCCGATGGATGCAAACGCATTCGAAACGAGATCGTTGACGAAGATCCAGCTGATGCCGGAGATCGTCGTGCGCTACCGGAGTCCCTACTTTGCGCATGTATTCAGCGGCGGATATTCGGCTGGATACTATAGCTACATCTGGGCCGCGGTGTTGGATGCCGACGCTTTCGAGGCCTTCAAGGAAAAGGGGCTGTTCGATCAGGCGACGGCAAAAGCTTTCCGCGAGCATATCCTTTCAAGGGGTGGAACCGAAGATGCGATGAAGATGTATGAGAACTTCAGAGGCCGGAAGCCGGCAATCGAGCCGCTGTTGAAAAGAAGGGGTTTGATGGAGTAGCCTGGACTCTTCTTCTTGCGGGAAGATGCAGGCATCATTTGCCTCTGTGCGCACGGTCGTCGTGCAGCCTATCTATGGAGGATCATTCGAGGAGTGACAATGAATCCTACTGCAATTATCCAGACCCGTGTTTGTCGGTTGTTTCTGCTGATGGGCATCCTCTCGATCAGCTTGGCGATTTGCCAGACGACGAAGAAGGCTGCGGTGGAACCGAACAGGCTCACAGCACAAGAAAAGAAGGAAGGATGGAAACTCCTCTTTGACGGGAGAACAACGAATGGGTGGCGCGGCGCATACCGGGATTCGTTTCCGTCGAAGGGGTGGGAAGTGCGGGACGGCATGTTGATCGTTCTGCCATCCGGCGGGGGGGAAGCAGCGAATGGAGGCGACATAGTGACGGTGGACGAGTACGGGAATTTTGAGGTCGTCGTCGAATTCAAATTGACGGAGGGTGCGAATAGCGGAATCAAGTACTTTGTCACCGAGCAACAACCGAAGAGTCCGGGCTCGGCCATCGGGCTCGAATACCAGCTTCTTGACGACGCGAAGCATCCCGATGCGAAGTTGGGGATCGATGGGAACCGCACGCTCGCCTCACTCTATGATGTGATCCCCGCAAAAAACAAGAAGGTGAACCCGATCGGCGAGTGGAACCAAGCGCGGATTCTGGTGAAGGGGAAACACGTGGAGCATTGGCTCAATGGCGTGAAAGTGCTTGAATATGAACGTGGCGGCAAAGAGTTCCTCGCTCACAAGGCGGAGAGCAAGTTCAAAGACAGGAAAGACTTCGGAGAGTCGGAGAAGGGGCACATCCTGCTGCAGGATCATGGCAACCAGGTCTTTTTCCGCAACATCAAGATTCGGATCTTCTAGACTGGAGAAAATAGCATGACCGATCAAAGTCGACGTGATTTCCTAAAGGCGGTCGGCGTCGCTGCTGCCGCCGGATTGATTCCCGCTTCGAATGCCCTCGCTCGCGATGTGCCGAGCTCGGCTGGCACTGTGCAAGTCCCGTTTGATTTCGGCATCGCATCTTATACGTTCCGTGCCTTCACGCTTGACCAGACCATCGAAATGACAAAACGGCTCGGTCTCAAGAAGCTCACGCTGAAGGACATGCACTTGCCTTTGAACAGCTCGGATCAGGAGATCAAAACGGCTCTTGAGAAGATGAAGGGTGCCGGCGTAGAGCTCTCGTCATGCGGTGTAGTGTACATGAAAACGGAGGAGGAGGTCCACCACGCATTCGCGTATGCGAAGGCGGCGGGACTCAGGATGCTGGTTGGCGTTCCAGAGCAACCGTTGCTGGAGCTCGCCGAACGCAAGGTGAAGGAAACCGATATCGCTCTGGCGATTCACAACCACGGCCCCACCGATCAGCGGTTCCCGAGTCCTGAGAGTGCCTACACGTGGATCGGCAAGATGGACAAACGCATGGGCCTCTGCATCGATGTCGGTCATACACAACGGTTGGGTCTCGATCCGGCCACCGAAGTCGAGCGATTCTTCGACAGACTTCTGGACATCCATATTAAGGATGTCAGTTCGGCCGATGTCAAAGGAACGACCGTGGAAATCGGAAGAGGGGTCATTGACATCCCGAAGCTGCTCAGGACGTTGGTGAGATTGAAATACTCGAGAACGCTTCATTTTGAGCACGAGAAGGATGAGAAGGATCCACTGCCGGGCGTAGCGGAATCGGTTGGATATGTTCGTGGTGTTTTGGCGACACTCTAAAACCTAGACGTGAAGGAGAAACCATGAAGTCGCGACGTGAATTCCTGAAAGACATTGCTCTTGGGACAGCGGGAATCGCTGTTGGACTGAATGCCAAGAGTTATGCTCGCATTATGGGGGCCAACGATAGGGTCAACTTTGCTATCATCGGTTTGCATGGGCGCGCGTATGCGCACTTGGAGTGTATAAGACAGAACAAGGATACCATGGTCACTCACGTGTGCGACGTTGATAGGAGGGAGCTGGATAAGTTCGCAGTTGCAGCAGAGGAGAAGTTCAATCAGATCCCCATCAAAGAGAAAGACTTCAGGAGGATTCTTGAATCCAGAGATGTCGATGCCATCACGATAGCAACTCCCGAGCATTGGCATGCACATATGGCGATCATGGGATTGCAGGCGGGCAAGCACGTCTACGTTGAAAAACCGTCCAGTCATAATCCGCATGAAGGCGAATTGCTGGTACAAGCCCAAAAGAAATACGGGAAGCTTGTGCAACTCGGGAACCAACAGCGTTCGTCAGATCATACAATCGAGATCATCAAGAAGATTCATGAAGGGCTTATCGGCAAACCGTATTTTGGCAAATGCTGGTATAGCAACACGCGGAAGTCGATTGGGATAGGAAAGGTCGTACCGGTTCCAGACTACCTTGACTGGGAGTTATGGCAAGGTCCGGCGCCACGGAGAGCATACAAAGACAACATCCATCCTTATAACTGGCATTGGTTTTGGCATTGGGGAACCGGTGAGACGTTGAACAACGGTTCACACGAAGTGGATATTTGCCGATGGGCTCTTGGTGTTGATTACCCGAAGAGAATAACCTCCTCCGGTGGCAGATATCATTTTCAGGATGACTGGGAGTTCTACGATACGTTGGTGACCAGTTTTGAATATGACGAGAAGATGATTACCTGGGAATGTATGAGCTGCCAGGGCAAAGAGTACTATGGCAGAAGCCGGGGGTCAACCATTCATGGAACGGAAGGCACGGTGCTGATCGATCGGAGCGGGTACCAGGTATTCACTCTGAATGATAAGTTGATTGATGAATACAAGACGAAGGAAGAAACCACGACTCAGGATCTCCAGAGCATCGATTCGATGACGACAAAGCATTTTCAGAACCTCATCAATGGGATTCGGGTTGGTGAGAAGCTCCATTCACCGATAGAAGAAGGAAATATCAGCGTCACGATGCTGCAGCTTTCCAATATTGCGTGGAAACTCAACCGCACTCTTCAATTGAATAAGGAGAATGGGCATATCCTTGATGATAACAAAGCTATGGAGTTGTGGAGACGGGAATATGAAAAAGGTTGGGAATTGAAAGTCTAAGAAAACGCATCTTCAACCACACAGAAAGAACACACCCTATGCATAAGACGCCTTCTCTTGTTCTGCTCGCACTCACCTGCTGTGCGAGTCTCGTGTTCGCCCAGCTTCCGGATGAAACGAGCGGACGTGTCCCGGAACTGGATGCTTTCCACAAGCCCATCTATGAGCTCTGGCACAATGCCTGGCCCGCGAAAGACATCGCGAAGTTGAAATTGCTCTTGCCCGACGTTGAGAGCGCGTATGCAAAGCTCGCTGCAGCGAAACTGCCGGGCATCCTGCGTGATAAGAGCGGGAAGTGGAGCGAGAAGCTGCAGCTTCTCGCTGAAGCCGTGAAAGAGTATCGGAAGTCTGTGGAGGCAGATGACGCCGCAGGCATTCTGAAGGCGACGGAACATGTTCATATGAACTATGAGCAGATGGTGCGCGTCGTACGCCCGATGCTGAAAGAGCTTGATGCCTTCCATCAGGTGCTGTATCTCCTGCACCACTATTATATGCCGGAGTTTGCGGCTGAGAAGGTTAAGACGTCGGCGGATTCGTTGGTCCTGAAGATGGAAGCGCTCAATGTCGCGACGCTCCCAAAGCGTCTGGAGAACAAGACCGAGCAATTCAACAAGGCGCGTAAGAATCTGGACCAAGCCGTAAGAGCGTTTGCGGAGGCGGTGAAGGCGAAAAGAGGGAAAGAGGAGCTCGCCAGACTCGAAGACGCTTTGCACGCGCGCTACCAGGTGATGGAGAAGGTGTTCGAATAACTCGCAATCTTCAGAATGCGGAAATGACATCTGCTTCTGAGTGCGCAGGCTGAAGCCTGCGGCTACCGCTGATGCGATCTAGAGGAAAAATCTCGGTAGGCGCAATCTTCAGATTGCGGTGCCAGAATCGTATCTGTCGAGCATCATGGAAAGAATTCGTGAAAAGAGGCACAGATTGCCACCTGAGGAATATCAAGGATTTGTGGCAGTCGCCTTCACGGCCTGCGTCAAAGACAGAATCGAGCTCTTCAAAGATCATCTCGTAGTAAGGAAGTTCGAGGAGATCCTGCTGACAGAGGCCGCGGCGTTTCATTGCTGGGTGGTGGTATACCTGTTCATGCCAGATCATCTTCACACCATCCTGCAAGGAAAGGGGCAAGGCGCTCGTCCGCTCGATGCGATGCGCCGGTTCAAGCAGAAGTCCGGATACTGGCTGTTAAAAAACCACCCACGTGTTCGCTGGCAAAAGGACTTCTACGATCATATCATCAGAACAGAAAAGGATATCTCCAAGCATCTCCGCTATATTCTGGACAATCCGACGAGGAAACGGCTCGTCGATGACTGGAGGGAATATCAATTCAAAGGGTCAACGCTGTACCATCTGAACGAGATGTTTCTGTGAAATGCGCAGTACGCAGGCTGAAGCCTGCGGCTACCGCTGATGCGATCTAGAGGGAAAATCCTGGTAGGCGAAATCTTCAGATTGCGGCTATTATGCGAAGGAAAAAACAGCAATCAAGATCGTGCGCGGCAAGATTGCGGAATTCTATTGCGATCGCATCGATTACCTCTTCACCGCTCAAGGCAAAGACATCTGTAATCATCAGAATCGGATGATCATCAAGCGGTTGGGGTAGGGGAAAAATGAAGTCGTGCCGTCTCGGGCAATTCCTGTCAAGCGGGAGGTCGAGAGGCGTGCAGATTGAAGGTGTCACTCCTTCCCAGGCTCGAAATCTAATGGCAGCGCATCTGCCATGCGCTTCCACGACCAGTAGCCGAAGACTTTCGTGGGAAAGGCTTCGTTCACAGATCCGCGTTCCGTGATGGTGATTGCAAAGTAGTTCAGGGTAAGCCACGATACCTGTCCGGTTGTGCCAGCTTTATGAAGGAGGTTGTATCCGCTTTCGACGTCGCCACTGTATTCCACTTCGAGAAAGCCGCTGAACCTGAGAGTCTTCTGACCCGTTCCAGGACCATAAGAAAGGATTTCGTCTTCCGTGACGAGTTTCCGCGAGGAAGCCACGCGGTCCATTCGCAGGAAGTCAAGACGGAAGATCGAATATCCGTCGTGACCCAGCTGTCTGTTGAAAAGGGAAATGAGGAAATGCCGAAGGGAGCCACGAAACGCGCGCATTCGATTCTTTCTCCACTCCACCTCCTGGGCGGGCGTTGATGGTCTGAGCTCCGTGAATTTGGGCATACCCTCGAGGATCATCACCTCATTCTCGACTTTGAATGTCTTGAGGAGCATTTGAACGTGGTATCCAAGAGCGAGGTTTTCAATCTCGACGGGTTGACGTGCGGTTGCCTCAAAGACATCTAGTCCGTCGACTTTGAAATCCAGTATTTCCGCGTTTGTAATCTTGCAGTGCTCGGCGTTTTGAGTGTTGCCAAGGAAGAGATCATTGAACTTTTGAAGCTGTTTCCTCCATTCGACGGGATCCGGCGCGGAGACCATCACTTCTTCCAACTGCACGCTCATGGGTTTCAGCCTGATCTCGAACCTTCTTGTTCGGGACTCTGTCAGACTCGTACGGAATGAGTGGAGGGAGTAGCCTATTCTCGATACAACGATCTCGTGAGTGCCGAAAGGGATGTTGCGAATTTCGAACAATCCCCTCTCGTCCGTGCTACAACCGAGGGTCGTGTTTGCAACGAAGACGTTCACATTGGAAACCGGTGCAGAGGTGGAGTCGTCAAGTACTCTGCCGGCAATCGCGGCCTGCGGGTTCGGTTGGGCGGATGCGCTGAGAACGAATGACAGAATTCCCAGCAATCCACAACTGATTGTTTCTTTGAGAAGACTTGACTGGACGGTGCTACGCATGTTGGATATCGATGGAACGAGCAATTGGCAGTCTCATTCTCACAAGGAATATATGGATCAGGAGGGATTGGTGCAAACCTTCCCGAAGTGGCGTCAGGCCCGTTCCGAAGGAATGCTTTCGGCAAAGGGCTCCTTCTGGCGATGCCATTCCTTCGAATGAAGAGTTACCTCCAGACGCGCCCATATTCAACTCTATGTCCTGATCATCTATCGTGGTCTCGATAGGGACTGTCAGGACGAAAGTGTGTGTCCGAGAACCGCCATGGTAAGGACATCACTCTGAATCCCGCTGAGTTCGAGCGGAATGAAGAATCTGAACCAAATCAAACACTTCGCTGCCGCCCAGTGTGACAATTTTATCGTTTTCTGACAGGCTCGACAGTCCTGACATCGCTCCAAATATGGGCTCTCGCAGGCGCAGTGTCAGAATTCTGATAGAATTTGCCGCTGATCGGACATATCGGCACAGAAGAAGAATGCTGTAGGAATTAGCCGGTAAATGAGGTATATTGATTGTGTCGTTACAGCGACCACCGCATCCGTGCATTGAGCATCGGAGGCGGATCACGAGACTCGCTCTCTGATGATAAGAAGCTAAGGTACTGTTGGGAAGAACTTCGTGCGCGGCACACCGGTATAAGCCTGGTTGAAAGACTCTACCACTAAGGCACCAAGGAACGAAGTGAGAAGAGTTTTGTTCATTTCTGTCTTTGTGACTTTGTGGTTCGTCCTTTTCAAAGCATAGATTTCGACCACTCTTCTCGTTGTGCACTCACGGATTCGGCAGGGTTCGACACTCCGCATTCCTACCATCTGCAGCCCCCTTTCCATCCTACGCAGCGCGTTTCATCGTTTCTCTCATTCATTTGTAAGGATTTTATTCATGCCATTTTCAAAACTCGGTCTTTCAGACCAGCTCGTGCAGGGCATTCTTGCAACGGGCTACACGGCTCCGACCGCCATTCAATCACGCGCAATTCCTCTTGCTGTCGCAGGAAGGGATGTTATCGGCTGCGCCAAGACTGGAACGGGGAAAACAGCGGCATTTGTGCTTCCCCTGCTTCATCATCTGACGAAGAACGCGGGCCATCACTCCGGCCGACACGTCAGGGCACTGGTTCTCACTCCCACACGCGAGCTTGCCCAGCAAGTGGAGGACTTTATTACAGGCTACGGCCGCTTTACATCGATCCAGAGTCTTGCAGTTTTCGGAGGCGTGAGTATGGAGAATCAGCTGAAGCGCTTGCGCCGCGGAGTCGATATCGTTGTCGCAACGCCGGGGCGTCTCATCGATCATCTCAATCGCCGGACGGCCGATCTCTCGCGCGTTGAGGTCCTTGTCCTCGACGAGGCGGACCGGATGTTCGACATGGGTTTCATCAACGACGTCCGCACCATCATCGCGCGGGTACCGGCGAAGCGACAAACGCTGTTGTTCTCCGCAACGATGTCGAAGGAGGTCAGATCCCTCGTCGCATCGATACAGAAAAACCCGGAGCTTATCGAGATTGGTGAGCAGCGGCATCCGGTGGAAACCATCCGGCAACATTTCTACAGCGTGCAGCAAGAGACAAAATTGGGGCTGCTGCTTCACGTCCTGCAAGCCCAGGCGATGGACAGCGTGCTCGTCTTTTCAAGGACGAAGCACGGCGCGGACAAGATCTCGCGTCGACTTGAGAAAAGCGGCGTGAAATCCGTTGCTATCCACGCCAACCGGACACAGGCACAACGCCAGCATGCGCTCGCAGGATTCAAACAAGGACACTACAGAGTGCTCGTGGCGACAGACATTGCCGCGCGGGGCATTGATGTTGAGGGGATTTCTCACGTGATCAATTACGACACCCCAGCGTTCGCTGAGGACTACATCCACCGCATCGGCCGAACGGGACGGGCTGCAGCAACCGGAGACGCCATCACGTTCGTCTCACATCAAGAACGGGATCATCTGAAGAAGATTGAATACTTCGTCGGGAGGAAATATGAGTTGAAACACTATCCCGGCTTCGACTACGTCAAAAGCGCACTTCCTTCTCCTGCAAGTGGGGACGCACACGGAAAGCGGAATGAGCCAGCCGAGCATCGGCGCAAACACTCCACTGGAAAGCCGCGGATCGCACCTAAGCATCGAGGTCACGGCGGTGAGCACAGGAATCGTGCTTCGCAGATGGCCGGGAACCAAAGGAACACAATGGGGCACCCTATGACGTCTGCCACGACCTCGTCGGAGGATAAAGACTGGCGCAAACTCATTGCCGCCGCCGAAGAGGAACAGAGTGGGTTTCGGAAGACAATCAAGAAGTTCTTCAAACGCGGCTAAGTCTTTCATACCATTGTTAGATCCTTCTGAAGAACAATGGATAGGAGGGAAGAGATGGAATGATCCCGATCTGAGAAATCAGGTCGGGATTTTTCATTTTAGGCCGAAATCCTCGAATCATACCCGTTTTTTCCCTTGCCAGTGGGGCCCTGTTGCCTTTCTGTCTAAACTGCAGTAGCTTCGTGGTGCAGCCTCTGTTTGCTCGTCCTATCGAAACGACGTCAACATTTTTGCCAGTCCCGATAGTTACTCAAGCAGTCACTCGTGATCGGGGCGAGAATCTCCCAGTTCAGAACCCACGAGAAGCCCACGACTGCGTCGAGGCAAGTCGGCTCTATCGGCGAACCTCTGGAGAGGAAAAAACCAGGCATTTCTCATCAACCACGGTCAGTCACATTGAGAAAAGGCGAAATGGGTTTCGGGCCGCGTGACCGTGAACAGGCTTCGACTCCCAGCCCTCCGCGCGGTCCGGCGGGCGCTGAGCGTGACTTGGATCTGACATGATCGGAAAGACAATTTCACATTATAAGATACTCGAGAAGATTGGCGGTGGAGGTATGGGTGTGGTCTACAAGTCCCAGGACCTCAAGCTCGACCGCTATGTTGCTCTCAAGTTTCTCCCACCTGAGTTGACCACCGACCCGGAAGCCAAGAAGCGCTTCATTCACGAGGCCAAAGCTGTTTCCGCCCTTCAGCACAACAACATCTGCACGGTCCACGACATCGATGAGAGTCCTGATGGTCAGATGTTTATCGTGATGGACTGTTACGAAGGGGAGACGCTCAAGAAGAAGATTGAACGCGGCCCGCTAAAGACTGATGAAGCAACCGACCTTGCCATTCAAATCGCGCAGGGACTTGCCGAGGCGCACCAGAATGGCATCGTCCATCGCGACATCAAGCCAGCCAACATCTTGATCACGAAGAACAGTGTGGCGAAGATTGTGGACTTTGGATTAGCGAAGCTAACTGGGCAGGCAAAACTGACGAAAACTGGCTCGACCGTCGGAACGGCGGCGTACATGTCGCCGGAGCAGGCGAAGGGAGAGGAGGTTGACCAACAGACAGACATTTGGTCATTGGGGGTTGTGCTGTTTGAGATGTTGGCGGGGCATCTTCCCTTCCGTGGTGATCATGAAGCGGCGCTGATGTATTCGATCGTTCACGAAGAGCCCCAGGCACTCTCCCGTTTCCGGCCCGATGTTCCCCCGAATGTTGCGTCGGTCGTTTCGAAGGCTCTGCAGAAAGATCTTGGCTCGCGCTATCAGAGTGCGCGGGAGCTCGTCAGTGAATTGACAAGCGCGACGGCACAAGGTGCCCAGCTGCCCCGGCAGGAGAAGTCGATCGTTGTGCTGCCGTTCGTCGATATGAGCCCAGAACGGGATCAGGAGTATTTTTGTGATGGAATTGCTGAAGAGCTCATTAATTCCCTCGGGAAGCTCCAGCATCTGCGCGTAGCCTCACACACCTCGACGTTCTCGTTCAAAGGTCAAGGGCTTGATGTCCAGACGATTGGGGGAAAACTCAACGTTTCCACAGTGCTCGAAGGGAGTATCCGCAAAGCAGGGAACCGGCTCCGCATTACTGCGCAGCTCGTCAACGTTGAGGACGGCTATCAATTGTGGTCAGAGCGCTATGACCGTGAGCTTGACGATGTATTTGCCGTTCAGGACGAGATTTCAAAGGCGATCGTCGACACCTTGAAGATCAAGCTCGGACTGGGTGAAGACGAATTGATCATGAAACGATACACGGAGAACCTCGAAGCCTATCAGCTCTATCTCAAGGGACGATTCTATTTGAATGAACGGACAGCCGCCTCAATAAAAAAGAGTCTGGAGTTCTTCAATCAAGCTGTGCAGAAAGATCACGACTATGCGCTTGCGTATGCAGGCATGGCAGACGGATATCTGTTGCTCGGCTGGTACGGCGACCGTGTACCGACCGAATCATTCTCACGCGCACGAGCGGCGGTAGGGAAAGCGCTGGAGATTGACCCGACACTCGCCGAGGCACATGCGGCCCTGGCCGCTATAAAGGAAGGATACGATTGGGCTTTTGCTGGAGCCGAACAGGAGTTCCAACGCGCCATAGAGCTCAATCCCAACTATGCAACGGCCCGTCACTGGTATGGTGTGTATCTGGCAAGGATGGGGAAGTTTGACGAAGCACACCGCCAGCTCCACCGAGCGTTAGAACTGGATCCCTATTCACCCACAATCAACATCAACGTCGGCACAGCATACTATCTTGCGCGACAGTATGATGAAGCCGTCCCGCACATTCGGAAGGCGCTCGAGATCGATCCGAACTTCATCCCGGCTCATTCCTCCTTGGGGCAAGTGATGGTCGCGCAGGGCCGTTATGAGGAAGGGATCCTCGAGTTAATGTGCGCAAATGTCACGGGCAATGATCCCTGGATTCTGGCAAACCTTGTTCACGCCTATGGGCTTGCGGGAAACAAGCAAGCGGCGCAGCTGATTCACAAGGAGCTGAAGGAAATGTCCGCACGACGCTATGTGCCGGCAGTGTGTCGTGCGATAGCATGGTTGGGCCTCGGCGAAAGAGAAAAAGCGTTCGAAATGCTGGAACAAGCCTATCAAGAGCGGGCAGGTCTTTGGTTCTTGCTGCGCGGTGACCCTGTATTCGACAATCTTCGCACTGACCCGCGCTTCACTGCCCTGCTCAAGAAAATTGGTTTGTAGCCGCCATTCGTGACCTCGCAAAGAAGTCCGGGTTCTCCCTCTGATCGGTCTCTGTAAGTATTCAGATTTCTGACAATCCCGATGTTTGAAGACAGCGTCTTACGCTTTCCGTCCAACTCTCCCAGGCTTTTTGCTTCCTTCCGTCCGGAATGTATTCACGCCTTTTCTTAAATGAGACCATGACCCGAGAAGGAAGAAAGCGTTTGCCTTTAAGAGGAGACCGCCATAAATTCTGTGCACCAACTCCATCAAGCTTATCCGGTGTTCAGAGAGTGTACAGCTCGAGCGGCTCTGACGTTTCCGGGAATTAGAGGCATGACTTGCTTGAATTGATCAGAGTAAGAGATGGATCACAGCACAATGGATACGAAGGACTAGACCATGGCTATTATATTGCAAGGGAGTGGACTCAACGTTGATCAAGTCGTCCGAATTGCGCGGTCCGGCGAAAAAGTCGAACTGCATCCCGAAGCCCTAGAGCGAATCAAAGCCTGCCGTGTGATGCTCGAGGAGAAACTCCGGGCGCGGGAGATTATGTATGGAACGAACACCGGCATTGGAGAATTCTCCGAGATTGTTCTGACGGACGAGCAGGTGAAACAATTCCAAAGATATCTGATTTACAATCATGCTGCCGGCATCGGCGATCCTGCGCCAATTGAGTACGTGCGGGGCGCAATGGCAAGCAGGATCAACGTGCACGCACGAGGGAAATCCGGGTGCCGCCCGGAGATCACTGTGACGCTGATCGAGATGCTGAACAAGGGAGTGACACCTGTCGTCTGCCAGAAAGGCTCGGTCGGCGCGTGCGGCGATCTGGCACCGATGTCTCAAATTGCTCTTTTGCTGATGGGCGAAGGCGAAGCGTATTATCAAGGTCAACGATTGCCGGGGAACGTTGCTCTGGAGCGAGCAGGGATCGCCGTTCCCGGGTTGCAGGCACGAGATGGTCTGGCAGCAATCAACGGCTCCAATTTCATGACGGCGATGAGCGCAATTCATCTTTACGACATCAATCGATGGTTGAAACAGGCAGAGATTGCCTGTGCCATGTCGCTTGAAGCGCTCTTTGCAAACACGAAGCCGTACGACGTCAGGTTGCATGAGCTTCGGGGATTCCCGGGTGCTGTGCGCAGCGCCAAGTCTCTCATGGCGTGCATCAAGGGGAGTGACCTGCTCGCTGGGAAGATCAAGACCAAGGTGCAGGATGCGTACTCGATGCGCTCGTCGCCTCAGGTGATCGGTGCGGCACATGATGCGGTGGCGCACGCGAAGCGTCAGGTTGAGACAGAATTGAACGCCGTCGCCGACAATCCGATCTTCCTGCCGGAGTACAAGCTCACGTTGACGGGGGCGAATTTCCAGGGCAGCCCGATCTCTCTCCCCATGGATATGGTGGGAGCGGCTGTTACGATGGTGAGTGTGCTTTCGGAGCGAAGGCTGAACAGGTTGCTGAATCCGGCGCTCAGCGTCGGACTACCGGCATTTCTAACAAAAGGGGCCGGCATGTTTTCCGGTCTCATGCTGAGTCAATATACTGCCGACACGATGATTGTTGAGCAGCGGATGCTTTCGTATCCAGCGTCCACCGCCTCGATCTCTGCGGCTGCAGATCAGGAGGATTTTGTCTCCATGGGCATGAACACAGCGATCAAGAATGCGCAGATTCTTGATGACGCCTACGGAATTCTTGCCATCGAATTCATCGCAGCGGCACAGGCTCTTGATTTTCGTGACTTCACTCCGGGTCTCGGTGTGCGTAAGGCCAAAGAGGTGATTCGCAGACACGTCGAGCACCTCGACGAGGATCGGCCGCTCTATCCCGATCACACGCGGATGAAAGAGGTCGTGAAGTCCTGTGAGATCCTTGAAGAAGTTGAGAGCACGATTGGCAGTCTTGAGTGAAATTGACCGAGTCGGAGATTCTCGTCTTTCGGGCCGAACTGCATGAGCCTCGTGACGCAGCTCCAACGGGCAGACAGTTTGTTCCCATAACCAAATATCAGAAAGGAGTGAACCATGAAACGGGCTCTTCTGTGTGCAGCGTTAGCGGCGTCGTTCTTGATCCTTCTGACAACTCCTGCCACTTCTCAGAATGTGTCAATAGTCCCCAATGGTGGAATCTCAAAAGACATGCGCTCCGAGACGTCCAACCGATGGAACATGGGTTTCAACGTCGGAGCGCTCATCTACTTCCAGGCATCCGATTTGATCTCTGTCGGAGGAAGGGTGGCGTATCATAGTTGGGGGGCTGATGGCGAGGGGTGGTTAAAGGACTATGATCCATCAGTGAGCTACACTATCGAGAGCACTTCCGGAAGCCAGTCGGTCATCGAGATCGTCCCTTTTGTTCGAATAGCAACCTCTCGCTCTGACAATCCCGTTAAGCTGTACGTTCAAGTTGGAGGGGGATTATTCCTCGTGAGTCCAGGTGATGTGACGGTAAAAGGTTCATACAGGACGGCCTTCTCATTCGGGACGGGAGAGATATCCTTCAAGAATGAATCGATGACGGGCTTTGGCATCCAGGCGGGTTTGCCGATCTCGATTTCGCGACTACTGCAAATCCTGCCCATCTACAGCCTTTATTGGGCGGATGGGGACGCATACCATCACTACGCAATCAATATTGGAGTGACACTGGGTAATTGAATCATCGCCTCAAAGGATCTGGACTTCGTAGGGCCCGGCCCGCCGAGAAGTATAGCGGGCAAGTCGGCGGCGGGGGGATGGGCGTCATCTACATGCCTCGTGCAGAGAGTTAGATCGGATATTCGCTCTCAATTAGAGAAGAGGCAGCAGCCGAACCACTGTTGAAAGGAGAACAGCATGGAAAGAATCAGAGAGCTTTTTGTTGTCGTCGAGAATAAGCCCGGAACACTGGGTGAACTGCTCAGTCATCTATCAAGAGAGAAGATTAACATCGAAGCAATTGGACTTTTCCAGGATGTGGCGAAGATCTCCGTCTCCGACATCGACCGTGCAAAAAAGGCTTTGTTAACGCGCAAGTATCAGGTTGAAACAAGGGAGGTACTGCGTCTCGAGATTGATAATAAGCCAGGATCGTTCGCGTTTATCGTCTCACGACTAGGGAATGCAGGTCTCAACATTGACTACTGCTACGGAACCGTCGGAAAAGGACAGAAGAGTGCGGCGGTGATTGTCGATGTTGCGGATCTTGACCGCGCGATGTCTGTTCTTGAAGGAGTTGAAAAGTGAGCATGATTCCACTCCAGCCTTTGCTTCACACAAGCCGATGAGTTACCCAAATGACAAGGTTGCCTCTCAGCTCGAACTGGAGTAGCTCTGTCACACAACATCGACTCGCGGCTTAAACCTAAGAACCGTAAAGGTATTATCTCTGTCTCGATTCCTGACACGATCCAGCCCCCTCGAGGAGAATACGCATGCAACGCAACATTCCGGTTCTCACGGTCTCCGAAAGAACTCTCGCGCAAGCATACGAAAAGGCACTCGTGGAACTTCACAAGAATGGCGTCCGATTCAAGACTCAGTACGATAAACCGGATGACCCACCCAGCATCGACGCGACAGTGAACATCACGATTCTGGAGCCTCTTGCTGATCCCATGATTCACAAAGCCTTTCCGGGCGGGATAGAGGATCT
>Ga0315277_10002322_pt1 | contig 26585 bp, 13 predicted proteins | sample YL17G05_15_MG_FD_203695 | JGI IMG/M metagenome (GOLD analysis project Ga0315277, IMG submission 203695) | Sediment microbial communities from Yellowstone Lake, YNP, Wyoming, USA - YL17G05_15 | ecosystem: Environmental > Aquatic > Freshwater > Lake > Sediment | place: USA: Wyoming | collected... | reverse complement strand
TGTTCCACTGCTTCGGATGCGGCGTCGGCGGGGATGTCTTCTCCCTGGTCATGGAGAAGGAGAATCTGACATTCCCGGAAGCCCTGAAGAGCCTGGCCGAACGCTATCACATCCCCATTCCCGACCAGCGGAAGCTCTCGCCCCAAGCGCTCAAGCTCGAAGAGCAGATCCTTAAAATCAACGAATCCGCCCTGGCGGTCTTCCGCAAGAATCTCACCGGCACGCCGGAGGGCGGCAAAGCCCGTGATTATCTGCTGAAGCGCGGGCTGACCGACAAGATCATCCAGGATTGGAAGATCGGCTATGCCATGAATTCCTGGGATTCCCTGTCGCTCTATTTCAAGGGAAAAGGGATCTCCCCGGTCCTTCTCGAAAGATCCGGACTCGCCGTCCCGGGGAAAAAGCCGGGGGAGGTCTACGACCGGTTCCGCGGCCGGGCGATCTTTCCCATCTTCGGCCTGACCGGCAAAGTCCTCGGCTTCGGAGGCCGGACGCTCGTCAACGCCGAACCGAAATACCTCAATTCCCCCGACACGCCCGTTTACACGAAAGGACAGGTCCTTTACGGGCTCAATGCCACCAAGGACAGCATCCGAACCGCCGGGGAGGCCGTGCTCGTCGAAGGCTACACCGATTTCCTGGCCGTTCTCCGCGCCGGCGTTCCGAACGCCGTCGCCTCTCTCGGGACGGCTTTGACCGGCCCGCAGACCGGGCTCATCCACCGCTTCGCTCCCCGGATCATCCTCAACTACGACGGCGACGCGGCCGGACGGACGGCCATGGCCCGGGCGGTCCCGCTCTGCTACGACAAGGGCCTCGAGACCCGGGTGGTCGTCCTTCCCGACGAGCTCGATCCGGACGGATTCATCCAGAAACACGGTCCGGAAGAATACCGGCTCCGGCTGGAGAAGGCCGTCCCGGCCCTGAAGTTCGTCATCGGCCAGGCCGTGGCAGGCAAGCGGATGACCGTCCCCGAAGTCAAGGCCCGGGTCATGCGCGAGATCCTGGCCGTGATCGAGACGAGCCCGGATTCCATCGTCCGGAGCGAGCATCTGAAGCAGGCGGCCGAGGCTCTCGGCGTGGACGAGGGGGAGTTCCGCGCCCTCTCGGCCCGGCCGGACCAGGCGGAGAAAGCCCCTGCGGGCCCGGGCCGGTTCCTGCCGGCCGAGAAACGGCTTCTCCAGATCGTGATCGGCGCGAACGAGCTGCGGGCCGACATCTACGCCGAGATCCGGGAAGGCGATTTCAGGGGCTTGAAATGCGAGCCCATTTTTGGCATAATATTGGATTGGTTCAAGAATGATAAAGACCTGATAATTCACGAGTTGCAGAAGGAGATCGATCCGTCTCTCGCGCCGTTGCTGTCCTTGGTCCAGATGGAACAGGGGCAGCCGCCGACCCTGGAAGAAGCCCTCGATTGTCTCCGTGCCCTGAGGCGGATGTCGATGGAGGCCGAGGTCAAGCGTCTCCAGGCTGAGATCGGCCGCCTGGAAAAATCCGGCGACGCGAAAGCGGTCCAAAACCTTCTTTTCAAGAAACAGGACCTGATCAAGGAGCTCATGTCCCTGGGCTGAGGTCCCGGGAAGCAGAGGCCGTCCAAGATAACGAGGAATGATGAAAGCCAAGAAGAAACCCGCCGCGTCGCCGCCCCCCGTCGCTCCTCCGAAAACGACGAAGGGCGACATCACCCAGCTCATCGCCAAGGGCCGGAAACAGGGCTATCTCCTGTTCGACGAGATCGACAAAACGTTCCAGGACGAGCTCGAGCACGAGGAGACCTTCGACGAGTTCATCAGCTCGATCGACGATTACGGGATCAAGGTCCTCGACCAAAAGCAGAAGGAGATCGCTCCGAAGCGGCGGAAGAGCGAGCTCTTGACCCTCCAGGGCCTGGAGCGGACGACCGATCCGGTCAAGCTCTACCTCCGGGAGATGGGCAACATTTCGCTCCTGACCCGCGAGGGCGAGATCGCCATCGCCCGCGAGATCGAGCGGGGCGAGAAGTCCATCATCAAGGCCCTGTCCAAGACGCGCCTCGTCCTGAACGAGGTCCTCGGCATCGAGGACAAGATCAAGGACGAGCCGATGATCATCCAGGAGATGTTCGACGTCAGCGAAGACGACATCGCCGAGGGGAAGCTCGAGGAGAAGAAGAAGCAGATCCTGGCCAAGATCAAGAAGATCAAGGACCTCAGCCGGAAGCTCGACCGCATCCCCACGATCCGCAAGTACGCCCTGAAGCGGAGCCGGGTCATCGTCCAGATGAGCAGCCTCATCCGCGACCTCAACCTCCGCCCGGTCCAGCGGGAAAAGATCATCGAGACCCTCCGCGAGCGCCTCCGCGTCATCAACGACATGGAGGAGAAGAAGGAGGATCTCGAGCTGACCCTGGCCAAGACGCGGAAGAAAAAGGACGGCGAGGTCCTCCAGACGAAGCTCCGCGAAACCACCAAGGAGCTCCGGGCCCTCCAGAAGATGATCGGGCTCGACGCGACGAACCTGCGCAAGACCGTCCGCTCGATCACGACCGGAAAGAAGATCAGCGACCAGGCCAAGAAGGAGCTCGTCGCGGCCAACCTCCGTCTCGTCGTCTCCATCGCCAAGAAGTACAGCAACCGCGGGCTGCAGTTCCTGGACCTCATCCAAGAGGGCAACATGGGCCTGATGAAGGCCGTGGACAAGTTCGAGTACCGCCGCGGCTACAAGTTCTCGACCTACGCGACCTGGTGGATCCGCCAGGCCATCACCCGGGCCATCGCCGACCAGGCCCGGACGATCCGCATCCCGGTCCACATGATCGAGACCATCAACAAGCTCATCCGCATCAGCCGCTCGCTCGTCCAGGAGATCGGGCGCGAGCCGACCTCGGAGGAGATCGCCAAGAAGATGGACATGCCGGTGAGCAAGGTCCGCAAGATCATCAAGATCGCCCAGGAACCCATCTCCCTCGAGACGCCGATCGGGGAGGAGGAGGACAGCCACCTGGGCGACTTCATCGAGGACAAGGTCATGCCCTCGCCGCCCGATACGGTCATTCACATCAACCTCCGCGAGCAGATCGAGGAGGCGCTCAAATCCCTGACCGAGCGCGAGGCCAAAGTCCTCAAGATGCGCTTCGGGCTGGGCGACGGCAACGAGCACACCTTGGAAGAGGTCGGCCAGCAGTTCAAGGTCACCCGCGAGCGCATCCGCCAGATCGAGGCCAAGGCGCTGCGGAAGCTGAAGCACCCCAGCCGCTCCAAGAAGCTCCGCTCCTTCACCAACGGTTATTGGTCTTAGCGGGGCTCCCGGGATCGCCCGAGAAACCCAATGGCGGCGGTGGGGCTCCCTAAGGCGAACATTCTTCGTGAGCCGTGGGAGCCCCAAGAGCCGCCAGTGGATTTCGCGAGGGAACACGAAGTTGTGCCGATCATTCGGATATGATATAAAGGGGCGCGAGGCGGGCCTATAGCTCAGTGGTAGAGCTCCCGGCTCATAACCGGTTGGTCCCAGGTTCGAATCCTGGTAGGCCCATTTGATCAAGAGGAAATCGTGTGGAAATCGCATTCGACAAACTGATCCGGCTCCAGGATGTGGACATAGAAATCAACGCCGTCACTACGCTTCTCGACGCCATCCCCGCCCGCCTCGAATCGCTCGAAATCGACGCCAAGGCCGCTTCCGAGATCGTCACGCGGGCCAAGGAGAAGCTCGCGGCCAACCAGAAGAAGCGCCGCGACCTCGAGGGCGAGGTCAAAGCGGTCAAGGAACAAGCCTCGAAGTTCAAGCGCCAGCTCAACGACGTCAAGACCAACAAGGAATACACCGCCCTCCTCAAGGAGATCGAGGAAGCCCAGCACAAGACCGAGAAAATCGAAGAGGAAATCCTCAACGAGATGATCGGGGCGGACGACATCGAAAAAGAGATCAAGGCGGCCAACGCCAAGAAAACCGCGGACGAGGCCCGGATCCAGTCCGAGAAACAGGCCGTCCTGGCCGAAAAGACGGCCTTCGAAGCGAGCCGGGCCGCCCTGGAAAAAGAGCGCGAAGCCATCCTGCCCGAGATCCCGCCCGAACAGATCAAGCTTTATGAGCGGATCGCCCGGCGGATGAAAGGCGTGGCCCTGTCCCCGATCAAGGACGACGACTTCTGCTCCCTCTGCCTGATGCGCGTCCGGCCCCAGATGCTGAACGAGCTCATGGAGATGAAGCAGGTCATCCTCTGCGAAGCCTGCGGCCGGATCCTTTACCTGCCGGCTCCGCCGCCCGAGAAAGCCGGCCCGGTCAAAATCATCACGCCCGAACAGGCGGCGGCGGAATCCGCGGCCGCTTCCGAAGCCGAGCCCAAGCCGCCCGCGGCGCCCGGCGAAAACGATCCATCCGCAAAGTAAGCCCCTCGGCCGCGGTTCTCATATGAGAATCCGGCAGGTCAACTCCGTCTTTTCCCTTGTATCTTGAGCTTCCTTCTTGATGATACACATTTATCGTGTATAATATGTGTATCCGCTCGGGAGGCGGAAAGGATGCAAGTGCGGCACAACATCACATTGGACGAAGAAATCTCCAAAGAGCTCGAGACCATGGCCCGGGAACTTGGAGAAAAAAAAAGCTTTATCATCGAAAAAGCGTTGACCGTGTATTTCGATCTCCTGGATCTCAAGCTCGCCCGAAAGCGCCTCAAAGACCTGGAGAAAGGGAAAGACAAGCTCGTCGATGCTGAAAAGGTCTGGAAAGAATTGGGGCTTTAATTTTGTACGAAATACGATTCCTCGAGCGAGCGAGGGATGATCTCAAGAAAATTGCACGCCCTCATCAGAGGATCATCAAGGAAAAGCTGTCGATCTTGGCGGAAGATCCCGAAGCTCTCCGAAACAACATCAAAAAGCTCACGATCGACGAGAATCTCTACAGGCTGCGCATCGGCAGCTACCGCGTCATCTTTAAGAAAGAAGCGCGACGGCTCCTAATTCTAGTCGTCCGGATCGGCCACCGGAAGGAGATTTATCTCTCGCTGGAATAATTCCACCTCGCGCGTTATCCCCCAGAACAAACCAGAAAATGAACGCAAATCGACATCAATCCCTGAAAATTAATCCATAAGTCACTCAGAATCCGGCCTGGATGCCGATGAAGGGGACCAGGGGCAGGTAATAGACAGTGTGCTCCGCGCCATCGTTCCAGAACTTATAGTAGACGTTCCTCCGATTGTACACATTCTGGATGTCGATGTAGGCGTCGAGCGTCCACTTCTTGAAGACGAAGCTCTTGTCCAGGCGCAAATCCAGCCGGTGATAAGCCGGGAACCGCAGGGTATTGATCCGGGCCAGGTCATAGTAGGTCCAATCCCGCCGGACGGATTGGGTCATGTCGAAGGGAGTGGTAGGCTGGCCTCCGGTCAGCCGCCAGCGCGCCCCGACCTCCCAGGACGGCGAGATCCGGTAGGAGACCAGAGCGTTGGCCATGTGGCGGAAATCGAAATCCCCGGCCCGCAAAACTCCGTCGAGCGCCTGGAACTCCACTCTGGAATAGGAATAGCTGCCCGACCAGGACCATCGGTCGGTCCGGAGCTTCTGGATGGAAACCTCGACGCCGCGGGCGAATCCCTTGCCCGCGGCGACGAGCTGCGATCCGAAATACGTCGGAATGACGCTCCCGCCGAGGTTCGCCAAGGTCTGATAAGGATTGGCCTTGTCCACGGGATAGTTGTGATAGTTCTTGCCGAAGACTTCGAGCTTGAGCCGGATATCGCTCCGCAGGACGGAGGTGAAGCCGACGACGGCGTTTTCGGTCCGGAGATACGGCAGGGACCGGTTCGACGGGTCGCAATCCAGCCAGAAGGTTTCGGGCGCCTGGTGATAGATCCCGAGCGAGCCGTGGAGGGTCAGCCTTTTCCCCAGCGCCGCGCTCAGCCCGAGCCGGGGGCTGAAAGCCGTTTTTCCGATATAGTCGAAGCGGTCGATCCGCGCCCCAGCCGTGACGCGGAGCCAGGGCGTGAGCGGAGTGGAGGCCTGCAGGTAGGTTCCCCACTTGAGCGAGGTGAAACCGGCATCGAAGTTCTTCTTCGTGTAGCTGAAACCCATCCGGTCGATCATGACATATCCGCCGCGGAAGAAGATGTGATCCTCCGGACGGATCTGCCGCGCCGAGACGCCGGCCATGACTTGGAAATCGGCCCAGGGGAAGAGCTCGACGTCGGCGCGCGCGGCCGTTTCCCGGCTGTCGGAGCGGATGGTATAGCGTTCCAGGCTGTTGTTCCACTCGGTGTATCCGGTGCGGCTTTCGGTACGGGAGAGGGTGAAATATGCGACCCCCGTCCCCCCCACCAGCCACTTCAGGGTCGCCCCGCCGATATATTGGTGATCGTTGAAGTCGATGGTCATCCGCTGGGCGGGCGGCTCATCCGTTTCCTCGATGGAGATCGCGTCCGACCCGGCCAGGCCGAGAACGGAAAGCTGGAGTCGCTTCGACAGGTCCAGGACCGCTTTGGCCTGGGCGTCGAAGAGCTCCGGCATGACCTGCAATTCCATGGTCATGTCTTTGGGGACGGCGAAAAAGTAATCCTTCCGGACCGAGAAGAGCCACGATCCCCGCCCGCCGAAGAAGGGTCCCTCGGCGTTTCCCGTGACCCCGAGGAGGCTGAAATTGAGCGACGCGCCGAAGCGGCTCCGGTCTCCTTCGCGGAGGGTGACCCGGGTGATCGAGGACAGCTTGTCCCCGAACATGGCCGGGAATCCGCCGCTGAAGAAATCGACGGACTTGATGAGCCTGGAATCGAGCAGCCCGAAGTATCCGCCGCCGCTCGAGTTCTGCGACCCGAAGTGGCTCAGGCCGGGCAGCTGGATCCAGTCGAGCATGAACAGGTTTTCGGCCGGGCTCCCGCCCCGGACCATCAGGTCGTTCCGGAAATCCCCGGCCGAGGCGACGCCCGGGACGGATTGGAGGGCCCGGCTGAGATCCTCGAAGGTCCCGGGGAGCTTGCGGATCTCCATCCCGGTCAGGCTGAGGCGGCTCGAAGCGACGGTCTCGGGACGCTCCGACTCCCGGGCCGTGACCGTGACCTCGCTGCGGAGTACCTCGAGCCCGGCGCTGACGGCGATCTCCCGGGGCGGCCCGGCCGCCCGGACTCGGGTGACGACGGGCAGATAGCCGTCCTTCTCGATCAGGCACTGGTAATCGCCGGCGGCGACGCCGGACAAAATGTACGATCCATCCTCCCCCGTGACCGCGGTCCAGGGCGTGTCGAGCAGGGACACGCGGGCCCCGGCCAGCGGCGCGCGCGTCTCCCGGTCGGTGACGCGGCCCCGGAGCGTGAAATCCGCGCCGGACGGTTCGGACGCCCGAGCGGCCGTGGCGATCGCGGCGGCAAGGATCAGGCAGACAGCGACCCGACGGAACGAGGGACCGGCCGCACGAAGAGGCACGGCGTCAGAATATATCCGGGACGGCCCGATTACGCAATATCCTCCGTGTAAAGGGAATCGATGAGGGGCTTGTATTTGTCCTGAACGATCGAGCGCCGGACCTTGAGCGAGGGCGTCATCTCCCCCGCCCCGATCTCGAAATCCCGCTCCAGGAGGGCGACCTTCTTGATCTGCTCATAGGAAGAGAACTGGGCCGAGACTCGGTCGATCTCGGACTGGAGGAACCCCACGACCTTCGGATTCCGGACGAATTCCGAGCGCGGCGTCGACGAAATCTGCTGTCCCTTGGCCCAGGACTCGAGCTTGTCGAAATTGGGCACGACGAGGGCGGAGATGAACCGGCGCCGGTCGCCGATGACCACGATGTTGGAGATGTAGGGGTTGGTCTTGAGGACGTTCTCGATCGGCTGGGGGGCGACGTTCTTGCCGCCCGCGGTGATGATGAGGTCCTTCTTCCGGTCGGTGATGACGAGGTACCCGTCCGGATCGAGCTTGCCGATGTCGCCGGTCTTGAACCAGCCGTTCTCGAAGGCCTCGGCGGTCTCCGCCGGCTTCTTGTAGTAGCCCTTCATGACGTTGGGTCCCTGGACGAGGATCTCGCCGTCGGGAGCGATGCGGACTTCGACGCCGGGGAGTACGGGGCCGACGGAGCCGAAGCGCAGCTTCTCGAAGGTGTTGATGGCGACAGCGGGCGAGGTCTCGGTCAGTCCGTATCCTTCGAGGATCATGAGCCCCAAGGCATGGAAGAACTCGGCGATGTCCTGGGACAGGGGCGCCCCCCCGGAGACGAAGAACCGCACCCGTCCGCCGGTCTTGGCCAGGATCTTATGGAAGACGAGCTTGTGGGCGACCTTGCGCCTGAGTTCGAGGGCGCCGCCGACCGGTCGACCGGCGAGCTTCCGGCGGCTGACAGCCTTCCCGATCTTGAGGGCCCAGAAGAAGATCTTCCGCTTGAGCCCCGAGCCGGCCAGAACGGTGTCGATGACCTTGGCGTAGATCTTCTCGAACACGCGCGGGGCGCTGACCATGATGTGGGGCCGGACCTCGAGCAGGTTCTGGGCGACCGTTTCGATGGACTCGGCGTAGCCGATGGTGCATCCTTTGTAAATGTAGGTGAACGTCACCATCCTTTCCAGGATGTGGGAGAGGGGGAGGAAAGACAGGACGGTGTCCTTGTCCGAGAACTCGATGATCGTCGCGACCGCGGTGATGTTGCTGACGAAATTGGCGTGGGTCAGGAGGACGCCCTTGGGAACGCCCGTCGTCCCCGAGGTGTAGATGATCGAGGCGATCTCGTCGGGCTTGACCGCGAGGGCGGTCGCTTCGAACAGCCCGGGATCGGCCGCTTCGATCCGCGATCCCCGGGCGCAGACCTCGGCGAAGGTGATCCAGCCGGCCGGGGCCTGCGGGGCGAAGGTGATGAAATGCTTGACCTTCGAGAGCGCCGGGCGGACCGCGTCGATTTTTGCCCCCTGCTCCGCGTCGGACGAAACGACGACGGCCGCGTCCGAATCGTCGATGATGTAGCGGATTTGTTCGGGGACCAGGGTGGCGTAGACGGGAACGGTGATCCCGCCCTGGCAGATCGCACCGAAGTCGGTCATCGTCCATTCCGGACGGTTCTCCGAGAGGATGATCAGCTTGTCGCCCTTCCCGAACCCGAGATCGCGGATGCCGAGGCTGAAGTGGCGGATCGTCCGGGCGAACTCGGCCATGGCGATCGGGCGGTAGGCCCCCTCCCTCTTGACCAGTAAAAACTCGCTCTTGGGGTAGGATTTCGCGGAATTCAACAGCAGATCGCAAAGCGTTGTCACCATTTTTCCCTCCGGCAGATGATCGGATCGGGCAAGGTGAGCCCATTCTATTTTTCCAGGATGGGCCCTGTCAAGCCGACGGCCGGGCGCCGGGCGAACCCCGTTTGACAGGCCGTGGCATCTTTGCTATACCAGGATCAGAATTCAAGCGTGAAAAGGGAGGCCGAGGGGACCTCATGGGCCGGCCGGTCGAACGGAAATATGGTGGAAGGCGCCTCCATGGTCAATCCCGGCGATAAGATCAGCCACTACGAGATCCTCAGCCTGATCGGCCGGGGCGGCATGGGCGAGGTCTGGCTCGCCCACGACACGATCCTGGACCGGCGCGTCGCCGTCAAGTTCCTGCCTGAATCGCTCCAGGCCGATCCGGCGCCGCGCGAACGCTTCCAACGGGAAGCCAAAGCCGCCGCCGCGCTCGACCACCCCTTCATCTGCCAGATCTACGAGACCGGAGAAGACCGCGGCCGTGGCTTCATCGTCATGGAATACGTCGAAGGCCGGTCGCTCGGAGATGTCATGGCTGCAGGGCCCGTCCCGATCCGCTACGCCCTCAAAATCGTCTCCGAGATCGCCGAGGCCCTCGAGGTCGCCCATGCCCACGGCATCGTCCATCGCGACCTCAAACCGGCGAACATCCTCTGCACGCCGCAAGGCCATTCCAAGGTCATGGATTTCGGGATCGCCAAGCGCATCGCCGGAGGCCCGGAGGCTCCCGCGGCCACGCTGACGCAGGGACCCATGACGGCCCGGGGGATGATCATCGGGACGATCGAATACATGTCTCCCGAGCAGGCCAAGGGTCTCGACGTGGACGGCCGGAGCGACATCTTTTCGCTCGGCATCATCCTGTACGAGCTGCTCTCGGGCAAGAACCCGTTCGCCCGCCCGACGCCCGTGGAAACCCTGAGCGCCCTCATCAAGGACGTTCCCCCTCCCGCCGTCATCCAACCGAAAACCGTGGGTCCGGAGCTCCAGCATATCCTCAAGAAGAGCCTGGCCAAAAACCCCGCCGATCGGTACGCCCAGGCCGGCGAATTCGCCGCCGACATCCAAAAGGTCCGCGACGACGTTTCCGGCCGCGGCGGGATTTTTTCGCGCCGCTGGCAGGTCGCCGCCGCCCTGTCCGCGGCGGCCGTGCTGACCGTCGCCTTGGTCGGGCGATTCGTCCTGGCGCCGGGGCGGACCAAGCCGCGGCCGGTTCCCGCGCCGAAAACCGTCCTCGTGGCCGATTTCGAGAACACGACCGGCGACGCGGTCTTCAACGGCGCGGTCGAGCAGGCCCTCATTCTGGGCATGGAGGATGCACCGTTCATCAACATCTACAAGAGAGAGGACGCCCGCCGGAAAGCCGGACAGCTCGACGCGAACGCCGGCGGCCGGCTCGACGTCGAGCTCGGGCGGCTCGTCTGCCGGAGCGAAGGGATTCCCGTCCTGATCACGGGATCGATCGGGATGGAAAAGCCGGGGACCTATCTCCTGAAGACGCGCGTCCTCGACCCGGTCAGCGCCCAGGTCATCCTGGAAAAGGAAAAAACGGTCGGGAAAAAAGCGGACGTCCCTTCCGCGGCGGCCGGATTGGCCCTTCCGATCTGCCAGGCCCTGGGAGGCCGGGAGTACAGCGGGGCCCGGGACCTGGCCGAGGAGACCTTCACGACGTCGTCGCTCGAGGCCATGAGCGCCTACTCTAGGGCGCAGGAATTGATGAAGACGGGCCGGGACGAGGAAGCCATCGGGGAATTCAAGAAAGCCCTGGCCGCGGACCCCGGCTTCGGGAGGGCTTATTCCGGGTTGACCGCCGTCTATTTCAACGCCGGCGAACGGCAGAAGGCCGAGGAATCCCACAAGATGGCCCTGGCCCGGATCGACAGCATGACCGAGCGGGAGAAGTTCCGGACGCGGGGCTTGTGGTACCTGGTCAGCGGAAACTACCCGAAGGCCATCGAGGAGTACGGCGGCCTGATCGCACGCTTTCCGGCCGACCAAGCCGGCCGCCTGAACCTGGCCATCGCCACGTTTTACATCCGCGAGATGGCCAAGGCCGTCGAGATGGAAAAAGAGTTCATTAAGCTCTATCCCGGCAATATCAACGGCTACTACAACCTGTCCTGGTATGCCCTGGCCGCGGGCGATTTCGCCCTGGCCGTGGACCAAGCCGAAAAATCGATCGGGATCAACCCGCGCTATCAAAAGGCGTACATCTCAGGCGCCCTCGCCGAGCTGGCCCAGGGCCGAAACGCGGAATGCGCGGCCTGGTACCGGAAGCTCGCGGCGATCGATTCCTGGGGGGCTTCGCTGGCGGCGGCCGGGCTCTCCGACCTCGATCTCTTCCTTGGCCGGCCGCGGGACGCGGCGGAAAAGCTCGAGGCGGGGATCGCCGCCGACGCCCGGGACAAGCGGCCCGACCGGGAGGCAGACAAGTGGATCATGCTCGGCGAAGCCCGGATCGCCCTGGGACTGAAGACCCAGGCCGCGGATGCTGCCGAGCGGGCGCTGGCTCTGATCGGCGACGTCCAGGTCGCGCTTCCCGCCACGGAGATCCTCCTGGCCGCCGGAAAAGAGGACCGGGTCGCCGCGATCGGCCGCCGGCTCGCCGACGAGCTCGGACCGGAATCGCGGCTCTGCGCCCGGATCGTCGAGGGGCGGCTGGCGGAATTCCGCGGAAAGCGGAGCGAAGCCGTCGCCGCTTACGCGGAATCGATCAAGATCCTGGACTCCTGGGTTGCCCATTGCTGTCTCGGCCGGGCCTACCTCGAGGCGGGGGCTTTCGCCGAAGCGCATTCGGAGTTCGAATCCTGCGTCAAGCGGCGGGGTGAAGCAGCCTCGCTCTTTCTGAACGACATGCCGTCCTTCCACGTCATGCCTCCGATCTTTTATTATCTCGGGCGCGCCCAAGAAGGATTGAAAAGCCCGGCGGCGGCGGAAGCATACCGGGAATACCTCAAGATCAGGGCGGGGGCGCAAAACGATCCTCTCGCCGCCGACGCCCGGAAACGGCTGGAAGCCCTGAGCCGCTGACCTCCTAGCGCTGCCGGTACTTGACCACCGTCAGGTCGAAGCCCGCCCCGCCCAGGCCGATGCTGCTCCCGACGGAATAGACGAACCCCAGGGCGTCCAACCCGACATACGTGGCGTAATCCGTCGTATGGCCCGGACCGTTATACCGGGCGACCCAGACGAATTGGCCGTTCGCGTCGTATTTGACGGTGGCGAAATCGGAGGATTTTTCCGGGCCTTGGCTTTGACCGGCCACGTACACGTTTCCCGCCGCGTCGACGGCCAGACTGTTCGCCCTGTCGTAGATGCCGCTGCAGTCATAATAAGCGGCCCATTGGAGGACTCCGGCGCCGCTGTATTTCACGGTCAGGAAATCATCGCGGGTCGCGCTCCGGGCCCCGCCGCCGGCCACATACACGTTCCCGCCCGCGTCGACGGAGATGGCCATCGGCATTTCCGAAAGATGATCCGGACCGTCGTAAGTCACCGCCCAAATCAGCGTCCCTCCGGTATCGTACTTCAGGATCAGACCATCGGTCTGATTTCCGGATGTCGCTGCGGCAGCAATATATGAGTTGCCCGCGGCGTCAACGGATAGGACCAGGGGAGTCGAGAGCGGCGCGGCCAGGTAGGCCTGGGCCCAGACCTCGGCGCCCGAGGGATCGTACTTGATCAAGATGGTCTCGTATTGGAGGGCGAAGTTCTGACGCCGGGCCAGGACATACGCGTTTCCCGAAGCGTCGGCTTTGACCGACCACCCTTGATCGGACCGGTTATCCGGGCCGTTGTACGCCGACCGCCACAGCAGGGTTCCTGCGGCGTCGAACCGGAGGGTTTGGACGTCCATGAGCCCGTACCCGGTGATGGTGACGCTGCCCGCCGGATCGACATGCATGGCCCGCGGCATCACGGGAACCGCGTCGAAGATTGTCGTCCGGGCGGCCGCCGTGGCCGGATCGTATTTGATCAGGACGAGGCGATTGATCGTCGTCGAGGACGAGTATCCGCAAACGTAGACATTCCCCGCCGCGTCGAGCCCGATGGCCGCGGGAGTATCGACATAATGGTCCGGCCCGTCGTAACGGGCCTCCCAGGGCTGGCTCCCTGACGCGTCAAACTTGACCGTCGTCATGTCGCTGAACGTGCCGACGCCGCAGTCCGCGCTCGCGACATAGGTGTTTCCCGCCGAATCGACAACCGCGGCGATCACGGTGTCGTCGTTCGTCGGGCCGTTGTACCGCCGGGCCCACTGCTTCACGCCCGACCCGTCGTACTTGATCGTCAGATAGTCCTGGCCCGTGCTGGCGCCGAGGCTCGTCCCCGAGACGAAGACGTTCCCGGAAGAATCCACGGCGAGGAACTCGCCGTAATCGCTGCCATAGCAGCCTCCGTCATCCGTCACGGCCCATTCCACTTCGCCGTTCGGTTTGTATTTGGCGGTCAGGACCCGGCTGAAGCGCTCGCCCGAGAAGGCCGAAACTCCCGCCGCATACACGAAGCCCGAAGCGTCGACGCAAACCGCCTGCCCATAGTCTCCGACCCCCGGATCGGCCGCGACGGTATCCCAAACCTTCGATCCCGCGTTGGTGAATTTGGCGGTGAGGCATCGATTGCCCGAAGACCCCGTCACGTAGATGTTCCCCGCGGCGTCCAGGGTCATGGACCGCCCATAGTCGGAGCTCCCCGCGGTCCGGTTATATCGCGTCACCCAGGCTGGACTCCCATCGGCCGGATTGTAGGCGATGAGGACGATATCCATCCCCGTATCCAGAAATAGCGCGGTCCCCGCGACGATCGGCTTGTCCGAGGGATCGATCCGGACGCCCACGACCGAGTCGGGCCCATTCGCTGTTCCGTCGTATGTCCGGGCCCATTGCTCCGTCCCGCCGGCGTCGTATTTCAGCAGCAGGAAATCCGTCTGCGTTCCGATCGTTGTATTGCCGGCAACATAAACGTTCCCGGATGAATCCACGGCGATCCCCGCCACGGAATCGCGCGTGGACCCTCCCCCGGGATACACTCTCGCCCACTGCTCCTGGCCAAAGCTGTTGTACTTGAGGATCAGAATCCGCCCCGGGTCTGTCCCGGTCGAGGCTAGACCGGCGATATAGATGTTCCCGGCCGCGTCCAGGGCGATGGCGTTCCCCTCCTCATAGCCGCCGGGGGCGATGGGATGCCGGGCCACCCAGATCAGGTTCCCGGCCCGGTCGTATTTCACGGTCGTGGCTTGGTAGGTCGCGACGCTGATGTCCGCGTAGCTCGAACCCGTGAGATAAATGTTGCCCGCGGCGTCGTTGGCGAGGCCGTAGCAGATGTCAATGGAGTCGTAGGCCGCCCCGATGTTCCGGTTGACCCAGATCCTGTTTCCGGATCCGTCGTATTTCACCGTGGCGAAATCATAGCGGGTGATCCCGCCTTCCCCGTACCCGGCCACGTAAACGTTGCCGGACGAATCCAGGACCATGCCCATGGGATAATCCAGGCAGGCTTCGGCCGGCCCGTTATATCGGGCGACCCATCCCTCCGAGACGAGGACGTCCGACGCACCGTAATCCTGGCCGGTTGAATTGTCCAGCACGTTTGTGTACGTCCGTTCGGACGGCGTGAACTCATATCCGACCTTGAATGGAACGGCTGTCCCCGTCCAGCCCTGCGGCACGCTCACCGCATATGTTCCGTCCGGTCCGGTCATCGGCGTGTCCGGGAAGCCGCGGATCACGACGCCTGCGATTGGAACTGCGTCTTGCCGGACGGTCCCCGAGATGACGACCGTCGTCCCCGTCGTCGCTTGGATCGAAAGGCCGAAGAGCCTGTCTTCGAACAAACCGGCGGCATCGGTGACGCGGGCCGTAAACGAGAACGCCCCTGTCGCGGTCGGCGTCCCGCTGATGACCCCGTTTTCGTCAAGGGCGAGCCCGCCGGGCAGACTCCCCGAGACCAAGCTCCACGTCCGCGGCCAGACGCCGCCCGTCGCCTCGAGGGTCGTCCCATACCAGTATCCCAGGACTCCCCCGGGAAGCGGAGCGGGCGTCGTGATGGCCAAAGGATCGGGGATCTGGTCGGAATCCACGGCGATGCTGTAGCTCTGCGTGTCTGTGCCGCCGCCGGCGTCCCGCGCTTCGACGATAAAGACGAACATCCCCGCTTGGGTCGGGACGCCGCCGATCGCCCCGTCACCGCCGAGGGTCAATCCGGCGGGCAATTGCCCGGCGTTCAGGGCCCAGAAGTAGGGCGGGATCCCGCCCGCGGCCTCGAGCTTGCGCTCATAAGCCTGCCCGACGACACCGTCGGGAAGCGAGACCGTGCCGATAACGAGCTTGGTCGCCGCGACCGCCGGGCTCGTGTCTCCGATCCGTGCTTCTTCGGTATTGAGGGTCTGCGCCGTCGCCGCGGCGCCGATGCTGTCGATGAAGTCGTCCACGCTCGAAGCCGTCCGGGCGGAAAGCGTCCGGACCAGCCCCGGAGACGGATCGATCAGCCGCAAGACGGCGATCACGTCCTCGCCCGGCGGAATCGAAAACGTCGCGTTTTGAACGCTCGGATTCGCCACGCTCGGGCTCATGACGCTCGGGTTTGCCACGTTGGTGCTGAAGACATTGGAGTTCGGAACATTCAGGAGCAGCTCGTGCTGCTCCTCTTCGCGCAATTTGCAATCGGCCACCGTCCCCGAGCTTTCGGGGGAGTAGAGCACTCCCGGGACTTTGTGGATGCGATAGACGAGGAGCTGGGAATAGATCCCCGCCGGAATCTGTTTTTTCGAATACATCTTGAACGCGTAGGACGAGGAGGTATTCCCGGAATTCGTCACCTTCCAGGTCACGTCCCGGACTTCGGCGCCGTCCAAGCTCGCGCTCATGACGCTCGGATTCGCGACGCTCGGGTTCAGGATGTTCGAATTCGCCACGCTCGGGTTCGCCACGCTCGGGCTCATGACATTCGGGTTCGCCACGCTGGGATTTGCGACGCTCGGGCTCATGACACTCGGGTTCGCCACGCTTGGGTTCATCACGCTGGGATTGGCGACGCTCGGGCTCATCACGCTCGGGTTCAGGACGCTCGGATTGATGACGCTCCAGCTCATGACGCTCGGATTGGCCACGCTCGGCGTGTGGGTTTCCTCGAACTGCGCGGGATCGCCCTCCGGGATCAGCGGATTCTCGGGGTCAGGATTGATCACGACCGTCGAGGTCAACCCGCCCGGAACGACGCTCCCCCCGGGCCGGTCGATCTCCGCGACAAAGACCGTCACCGATTCCTGCGCGTTCGTCGAAGAAACATAGAGCGGCCGGGAAATCGAGCTGTACGGGGCGATCTCGACGTCGAGCGACGAGACGTCCTTGAACTCTTCGAACGAGACCCGTTCGATCGAGGAACCGGCGGAAAAGGACATCCGGAAGCTCGTGGAAACCTCGGTGGGATTCTTGACGTAGAGAACGAAGGCCCGGGGAATGATCTCGCCCGAAGGATAGAACCCGAGGTTGTAGCCGAGCGTCCGGTAATTCGACTCGACCCCGGCCTCGATCCTGGAGAGCTTGGCCGTGTAGATGTTCTGGTTCCGCATGCCCATCCGGTCCACGGCCGGCGAACAGCCCGGATTGCCGTAAGCACCCTGGTTCGACGAAGGCGGCGTATAGTTCGTCCAGTTATTGTCCGCCGGTGGACGGACATCGCGGTTGTCGGTCCAGGCGACGTGATACGTCGGCGTTTCCGTGTCGTCGGTGCTGAACTCCCAGGCGCCGTTTTTCAGGACGAACGGCGGCGAGGCGGCGACATCCAGGTAGTCCCCGTGGAACGGCGACGTGCCGCCTTTGAACAGGGGGTAATCCGGAGGGTTGAACTGGGCCTGCTGGACCCCATAGCCCCCGCCCGGCGCCTGGACAAGGACGTACAAATAGCGAGAGACCTGGATCGACGGCTCGAAGAGGGGGACGAGCCCGGGCCTCCCGACCGCGGCGCGGACATCGACCGTCCGGCGGATGGGATAGGACTCGTCGATATATTCCGTGACCATGCCCGAGACGTCGTCCCGCTGGTCCAGCCAGGCCAAAACGAGGCGTCCGGAAGCGAAAGTCAGGGCGGGCATGAATTGGTGGCCTTCCGGCCCGCCCGTGGAGCCGGGGGCTTCGACGGCCCAGGGCTTGGACCAGCTCGATCCGCCCGCCGAAGTCGTCAGCATGACGGTCGCAGCGCTCTTGTTGCCTTTAAGACGTTCGCTCCAAGCCAGGTAAACGATCCCGTTTTGGTCCACGGCGAGAGTCGGATAGGCGTTGGTGCGGAAGGTGATCGTGGACGTCCCCTGGTCGAACGTTTTCAGGTTCTTGGCCACTTCGACGGGCGTGCCGAAGCTCTGACCCCCGTTCGCGGACTTGACCGCATAAATCGAGGCTCTCTTGAGATTCTTGTCGAAATTTCGCCAGGCGACATGGACGGCGCCGCTGGCCGGATCGACAGCGACGCAGGCGCCCTGGTTCAAACCCTGCTTGCCGTTCGTCTCGGCCAGCTTGATCGGGACGTCCCACGATTGGCCGCTCGATGTCGAGCGGGAGAACATGATCGTGCCCCCCGAATTCGAGGCCGCGCCGTAGAAGAGGCTATAGACGAGGTAAACATTGAAGGCGGGGACGGTCTCTCCGCCGATGGACACCGTGCCCGAGCCTCGCGGCTTGTCCACGGCGATCCAGGGCTTGTCGATGAACTGGAGCTCGCTCGCGCCCGTTTGGATCAAGCTCGTGTCGAGGAAGCGGATGGGCGATCCCGATTCCGTGTTGTTGTCGTCGATCAGCCTGGCGACGAAGACGCAGCTCGAGACCGGGGCTTGGCGGCGGAAGGCGATCCCGCTGTAAAAGAAGAGTCCCGCCGCCCCGGCCCGGACGACCGGATCGGCCGCCGTTCCGTAATTCTTCAAGGGCGAGACCGAACCCGAGGCCGAGGTGTCCTGGGGGAATCCCGGAAGGAGCGTCGTCACCCAGGACTCGCCTCCGTCGAATGAGGCGAACATCCCGAGCCACGCGTCGCCTTGCGCCTGGGCGCTTTCCGGGAGCCCGGGAAGCTCACCTTCGCTCAGCGGATAATCCACCGTCCGATAATCGTTGGCCCCGGCCAGAAGGTGCCTGGGATTGCGGGTCGAAACGGCGATGGAAGGCTCGTTCTGCCGCTGGAGCCAGGGATCGCCTCCGGGCAGGGTGATCCCCGAGACCATATTGACGTTCCGGCCCGCGGTCAGGCCGAAGGAAGCCGCGGATTGCTGGATCGCCGTCCGGGACGACGAGTGGCCCGGATTCCAGACGAGAAAAACGATGACGACGACGACGAAGACCGGCAGTAGTTGGCGGTGATGACGCATGATCCCCTCCCCTGTTGCGGATTGGCACCTCGAAATCTATCGCTCAAGGTACCCAGAAGGTTTCCGGCTATAATCTGGGGCAATAATTCCACGGCCGGGGGGGAATGTCAAGGGCCGGGACGGACGTCCCGGGCGCCCCGGCGGAGGGGCGTTTTCAGTCGCTCTCTTCGGCCTTGGCGACCGAGGTGACCCGGTCCTTTTCCTCGAGGTTGATCAAGCGGACGCCCTGCGTCGCCCGGCCCAAGGCCCGGACCTGGGTCGTCTTGATGCGGATGACCTTGCCCGAGAGCGTGACGACGAGGAGGTCCTCCTCGGCCACGCCGAGGACGCCCAGGGCGGCGCCGACTTTAGGCGTGACTTTGAGGTTGAGGATGCCCTTTCCTCCCCGCCGCGTCTTGCGGTAGAGCCCGATCTCGGTCTTCTTGCCGTAGCCCTTCTCCGTGGCGGTGAAGATGTACTTCTCTTCGGGGCCGGTGGCGACCATCCCGATGACCTCGTCCTTCTTGCCCAGGGTGACGGCCCGCACTCCGGCGGCCGTCCGGCCCATGGCCCGGATGTCCTTCTCGCCGAAGCGGATGGCTTTCCCCATCTTCGTGGCGATGACGATGTCGCGCTTTCCGTCGGTCAGCTTCGTCCAGAGGAGCTCGGCCTTCTTCCGCAGGGACATGGCGATGATCCCGCCGCGGCGGATGTTCTTGAAATCGTCGAGCCGGGTCTTCTTGATCCGGCCGTCCGTCGTCAGCATGACGATCGTCTTGTCCTCGGTGAAATCCTTGACCGCCATGACCGAGGTCGGTTTCTCGTCGGGCTGGAACTGGACCAGGTTGACAATGGCCTTGCCCCGGCCGGAGACGCCGACGTCGGGAATCTCCAAGGCCTTGAGCCAGTAGACCCGGCCCATGTTGGTGAAGATGAGAAGGTAAGAGTGCGTCGAGCAGACATACATGTTGTCGACGACGTCCTCGACCTTCATGCTGATGCCCTTGCGGCCCTTCCCGCCCCGGATCTGGAAGTGGTAGGAGGAGAGCGACGTCCGCTTGATGTAGCCGGACTGCGTGGTCATCACGACCACGTCCTCCTCCTTGATGAGGTCCTCGGGCCGGAGCTCGGTCACGGCCTCGTCGCGGAGCTCGGTCTTGCGGGCGTCCTGGAAGGCGTCGCGGACCTCGACGAGCTCCTGGGAGATGATCTCCTGAATGAGCTTGTCCGAGCTGAGGATCTTGCGGAGCTTGGCGATGAGGGCCTTGACTTCCTGGTACTCCTGAACGATCTTGTCCCGCTCGAGATGGGTCAGCTTCTGGAGCTGCATCTCCAGGATGGCCTGGGCCTGGATCTGGGACAGCTTGAACTTCTCCATCAGCCCGGTCCGGGCCTCATCGACGTTCTTCGAGGCCCGGATGAGCTTGATGATGGCGTCCAGGTGGTCCAGGGCGATGGTCAGGCCTTCCAGGATGTGGGCCCGGGCTTCGGCCTTGATCAGGTCGAAGCGCGTCCGCCGCCGGACGACGTCCTGGCGGTGGGAGATGAAGTATTTCATCATGTCGAGCAGGCCGAGCGTCTTCGGCTGCTTGTCGACGATGGCCAGCATGATGATCCCGAAGGAGGTCTGGAGGGCCGTCTTCTTGTACAGGTTGTTCAGGACGACCTCGGGCAGCTCGCCCCTCTTGACCTCGATGACGACCCGGATGCCTTCCCGGTCGGACTCGTCGCGGATGTCGGCGATGCCCTCGATCTTCTTCTCGTTGACGAGCTCGGCGATCGATTCGATGAGCCGGGCCTTGTTGACGGCGTAGGGGATCTCGGTGATGACGATCCGCTCCCGCTCTCCCTTGTCGCCCCGCTCGATCACGGTCTTGGCCCGGATCTGGATGATGCCCTTTCCGTCGCGGTAGGCGTCCTTGATCCCCTGCCGGTTGAAGATGTACCCACCGGTCGGAAAGTCGGGGCCGGGGACGAACTCCATGATCTTGTCCAGGCTGGCGTTGGGGTGCTGGAGGAGGTAGATGATCCCGTTGCAGATCTCCCCCATGTTGTGGGGCGGGATGTTCGTGGCCATCCCGACGGCGATGCCCGACCCGCCGTTGACGAGCAGGTTGGGGAACTTGGCCGGGAGGACTTCGGGCATGGTCAGGCTCTCGTCGTAGTTCGGGACGAAGTTGACCGTGTTCTTTTCGATGTCGGCCAGCATCTCCGAGGCGAGCTTCGACATCCGGACCTCGGTGTACCGCATGGCCGCCGGCGGGTCGCCGTCGATCGAGCCGAAGTTGCCCTGGCCGTCGACGAGGAGGTAGCGGAGGCTGAAGTCCTGGGCCATCCGGACGAGCGTGTCGTAGGCGGCTTGGTCGCCGTGGGGATGGTACTTACCGATGACGTCGCCGACAATGCGGGCCGATTTCTTGTAGGGCTTGTTCCAGGTCGTCCCGGTCTCGTACATCGAGTAGAGGACGCGGCGGTGGACGGGCTTCAGCCCGTCCTTGATGTCCGGGATGGCCCGGCCGATGATGACGCTCATGGCGTAGTCGAGGTAGGAGCGCTTCATCTCCTCCTCGATCCCTACGACGGCCAGGTTGGCCGCGGCGGGGAAGAGCGGCTGCTGGGTCTTGGGCCCTTTTTCGGTGGCTTTCTCGGGGGGCGCTTCGGGCTCGGCGTCCGGGATCTCGGCCGGTTCGGGGGCCTTTTTGGGGTCTTGCGGGCGGGGAGTCTTCTTGGCCATGGTTCGTCTTTCGCGGAAAATCAGATATCCAGGTTCTGGGCCATGAGGGCGTTCGTTTCGATGAACTTCCGGCGCGCCTCGACCTCGTCGCCCATGAGGACCTCGAACAGGCCGTCGGCGCCGACGGCGTCCTGGATCGAGACCCGGAGGAGCGAGCGGTTCTCCGGGTTCATGGTCGTCTCCCAGAGCTGCGCGGGGGCCATCTCGCCTAGGCCTTTGTAGCGCTGGATGCTCACGCCCTTCTTCCCTTTTTCGTGGAGGAAGTCGAGGAGCCGAGTCTCGTTTTCGATGAGAACGACATCGTCTCCGTTGGAGATGACCTCGTAGGGCGGGGTGAACTCGCGGAGCTCCTCGTGGATCTTGACCAGGGCCTTGTACTCCGCCGATTCGATCAGGTCACGGTTGACGGGGCAGGTCATCGACATGCCGTTGACCCCGAACTTGACCGTCAGCTCGGCGGCGTCGTATTCCTCGTCGCGGCCGAGGATCACGTCGTCGACACCCTTGGCTTCGATGAGCCCCTGGAGCCGCTTGACCTTCTTCTTATCCTGGAGGTATTCGAGGTCGGTCACGCCTTCCTTGATCAACAATTCGATCAGGAGGAAGGGATAGTTTTTCCGCTCGAGGAAATTGGTGTAGCTCTTCTTCTGCATAATCCGGAGGAAGAGGCGGCGGAACTTTTCGCCCTCGAAGATCTCCTTGCGGCCCTTGACCCGGACCTTGAAGTCCTCGGAGATCTTCTTGACGATCCACTTCTCGTAGGCCCGCTCGTCCTTGAGGTAGAGGACCTCCCGGCCGCGGGTGATCTTGTAGAGGGGCGGCTGCGCGAGATAGAGGTGCCCCCGCTCGATGAGGGGCTTGAGCTGGCGGTAGAAGAAGGTCATGAGGAGGGTCTGGATGTGCGACCCGTCCACGTCGGCGTCGGTCATGATGATGATTTTATGGTAGCGGAGCTTCTCCAGGCTCGATTCGCTCGACTCGGTCGAATCGGATGAATCCGTCTCGCCGATGGAGGTGCCGAGCGCGGCGACCATCATCCCGATCTCGTCGTTGTTGTAGATCTTGTCCGGCCGGGCCTTCCAGACGTTGAGGATCTTGCCCTTGAGGGGCAGGATGGCCTGGAAGCGCCGGTCGCGGCCCTGCTTGGCCGAGCCGCCGGCCGAATCGCCCTCGACGATGAAGATCTCGGACAGGGCCGGGTCGCGCTCCTGGCAGTCGGCGAGCTTCCCCGGCAGGGACGAGGATTCGAGAACGCCCTTGCGGCGGGCCATCTCTCGGGCCTTCCGGGCGGCTTCGCGGGCCCGGGCCGCGTCCATGGCCTTGAGGATGATCCGCTTGGCGTTGGTCGGGTTCTCCTCCAGGTAGGCGGCCAGCTGCTCGTTGACGAGCGACTCGACGATGCCCTTGACCTCGGAGTTTCCCAGCTTGGTCTTGGTCTGGCCCTCGAACTGGGGCTCCTTCATCTTGACGCTCAGGACGGCGGTCAGGCCTTCCCGGGCGTCGTCCCCCGAGAGCCCGGCGGAGCCCAGGTCCTTGAGCATGTTGTGGGCCTCGGCATACGTGTTGAGGCAGCGGGTCAGGGCCGACTTGAACCCGATGAGGTGCGTGCCGCCCTCGTGGGTGTTGATGTTGTTGACGAAGGTGAAGATGTTTTCGTTGTAGGCGGCGTGGTATTGGAAGGCCAGCTCCACAATAATGTCATCCTTCTGGCACTCGAAGAGGATCGGCCGGGGATTGAGGACGTTCCTGTTCTGGTTGAGGTATTGGACGAACTCGAGGATGCCGCCCTTGTATTGGAACTCGTTCGACTTCGAGATCCGTTCGTCCGTGATCGTGATCCGGATGCCGCGGTTGAGGAACGACAGCTCCCGCATCCGCTGGGTCAGGACGTCGAAATTGAACTCCGTCGTCTCGGAAAAGATCTCATCGTCCGGCCAGAAGGTGACCTTGGTCCCGGTCTTCTTGGTCTTGCCCACCTGCTTGAGCCGGGCCAGCGGGATGCCGCGCTCGTAGCTCTGGACGAAGATCCCGCCGTCGCGCTTGACCTCGAGGTCGAGCCGCTTGGACAGGGCGTTGACGACCGAAACGCCGACGCCGTGGAGACCGCCGGAAACCTTGTAGGACTTGTCGTCGAACTTGCCCCCGGCGTGGAGCATGGTCATGACGACCTCGGCCGCCGATTTCTTTTCCTTCTTGTGAAAATCGACCGGGATCCCGCGGCCGTCGTCCACGACCGTGATCGAATTGTCGACGTGGATGAAGACGTCGATGTTCTTGCAGAATCCGGCCAGGGCCTCGTCGACCGAGTTGTCGACGACCTCGTAGACGAGGTGATGGAGCCCTTCGGGGCCGGTGCTGCCGATGTACATCGCCGGCCGTTTCCGGACCGCCTCCAGACCTTTCAGGACCTTGATGTCTTCCGCTTTGTATTTGGTTTCTTTCATGGCTTTTATCTCATTGATATTGGACGAGTTAAGAGACCGGAATTCTCACGGCGCGGAGGCTTTATTCCACCTCGAAATTGTACTCCAAACGGGCGGTCAAGTAAAGATTTTTTTGAGGCGTTTTCCACAACATTTTGTGCCTGCTAGGAGGGGGGATCCCCATCTTTTGGGGTTGGCGCGGGAGCCGGAAAGGCCGGGATGCGGGGCCGGCGCCCAGGCTTCCGCGGGGGGCCATTTTTTCTCCGTTTATGGTAGACTTGGGGACGGGGAAAGGAAAATTCATGCGCCATTTTAAAACCCTTCAGATCGCCGTCCTGGTGTCCATTCTCGGCACCCTCGGAGCCGCGTGCACGGCCGCGAAGGCAGAATTCCCGGGCTACCTCTATATCCTGGCCGATTCGACCATCTTCGAGATCACGAGCACGGGAGCGATGCCGATCCGGACGGGAGTCCAGACCGCGGCGATTTCTCCCGACGGGGCCACCCTCCTCGTCGTGGAGGGGAACAAGACGTCGCTTGTCACCGCGGCGACGAACGAGGCCAAGACGCTGGCCGACCGGCCCGCCCGCCGGGTGGGATGGAACTCCGACGGATCGAGGTTCTACCTCGTCTCGGATCCCGAGACTAACCAGCTCGAGGTCGGCGACCGGCTGGGCAACCTCACGATCATCTATCGCGGCCCGCACCGCCAGGTCGCGGCCGCAGGAGCGGATCCGACGACCGTCTACGGCGAGATCTCGGGATGCCTCTTTCTCGATCCCAAGACCCTGGTCTTTTCGGCCTATGAAGGCGTCATCTCCCCCACCCGGGCCGATCAGGACGTCTCGGCGAACAAGGCGTTCATGATCGACCTGGTCTCGCCCGAAGCCGGGCTCCGTTCGACCAAGTTCCCCGTCGGGGAGATCTGGCGCTTCACGGCGGTGGACCCGCAGACGGGCGTTTTGATCGCCGTGGTGGGAAACACGCAGACCGGACAGATCCGCCCGTTCCTCTGTCCGCCGTTCACGGAATGGGAGGATCTGAATTTCGCGACGCCCGTGCCGGGGACGTTCTTCCAGTCCGCCAACGGCACGTTCAGCGTCGGCTTCGAGGCGGCGCAGGGCAAGGCCTGCGGCCTCACCGTCGTCGCCGACGCCCGCAAACGGAATCAGGCTGTCTTCACCGTTTATGATGACGAAACCCAGACCTCCGAGACCGGACCGGACGCGGGCTGGGGCGACAACATCGTCGGGCCGGCTGTCCATCCCGACGGGGAGGCCGCGGCCGCGCTGGTCTACGAATGGGCGAAGGAATGGCGGGTCGTCCACATGGACCTCGCCGCCGGGACGTCCCGGACGGTCTGGACGAGGCCGGCCGCCAAGGACGGCGCGCCGAACACGAACGATTCCATCCTGATCTGGATGAGGTGAGCATGGCGGCTAACCTCACCCCGCAGTATCTCGAGGCCGAGCGGAGGCTCAAGACGGCCAAGACTCCCCAGGAGCGCCTGGAGATCATGCAGGAGATGATGGCCCTGATGCCTAAGCACAAGGCTACGGAGAAGCTCCAGGCCGGGCTCAAGGCCAAGATCTCCAAGCTCAAGGAGGAAATCGAGCGGCAGCCGGCGGCCAAGCACGGCGGCGTGAGCTATCTCGTTCCCAAGCAAGGCGCCGGTCAGGTCATCGTCATCGGCGCCCCGAACGCCGGGAAATCGCTGCTCATCAAGGCATTGACGGGCGCGGACCCCGAGGTCGGAGAGTATCCATTCACGACCCGCGTCCCGGCCCCCTACATGATGAAGTTCGGGAACACCCGGGTCCAGCTCGTCGATCTTCCTCCCCTAACCGCCGATCTTATGGAAAGCTGGCAAGTCGAGCTCATCAAGATCGCCGACGCCGCCCTGATGGTTGTGGACTTGGCCGATCCGGACGGATCCTCCCACGTCGAAAGCCTGGCCGCCAAGCTGAAAGAGAAGCGGGTCGAATTCGTCCGGGAGGATTTCGTCTTCCCCGAGGAAGAGACGGGGCCGCCCGTCTTCCGGAAGCGGACGCTCCTCGTCGGTAACAAGGCCGACCTCGACGCGGGCGGTGAGAATCTCGAGATGCTCAGGACGTTCTTTGGGGACCAATGGACGATCGTTCCGGCCTCGGCGGCGACGGGCGACGGGATCGACGGGCTCAAAGTCCGGATCTTCGACCTCCTCCACGTCATCCGGGTTTACAGCAAGGTGCCGGGCAAAAAAGCCGACAACGGCGAGCCGTTCATCCTGAAGCGCGGGAGCACCGTGCTCGACGCGGCCCGGGCCGTCCACAAGGATTTCGCCGAAAAGCTCAACTACGCCCGGCTCTGGCGCAAGGACGCCTTCAACGGCCAGATGGCCAACCGCGACCAAGTCCTCGAGGACGAAGATGTCCTCGAGTTCCACATCTAGGGATAGGGCGGGAAATCCGCCTGCCGCACCGATAAAGCTGCAGGCCCGATCCGCCGACCGACGACGAATCCTCTGTCGCGGCATCTCATGACTATATCGTCATTGCCCTTTTTGAAGGCGTCCAGGAGGGGGTAACCCCTAACCGCCCCACAAATCACCCCCTTTTTCATCCGCACCGGCGATAGGCGCGATCCCGAAGCTCCGATTAAGATTACTGCATGAGTGGATGTAGGGATTTCCGCCTTGATGAGCGGCTTAAAGAATCGCTAAAAACCCACAATATCTTGAGGTTAAGTAAATGAAAGCCAAATATATAGTGGTTTTTTTCTTCGTGGCGCTGATGGCGTCGTCGCTTCAAGGAGCGGTCGTTTACTACGTTGACGGCGCTCGGGGCAGCGACTCTTATTCCGGGACGCAATCTCTTCCCTGGAAGACGATCCAGAAAGCCGCGAACATCATGGTCGCGG
>Ga0315277_10002320_pt1 | contig 26599 bp, 22 predicted proteins | sample YL17G05_15_MG_FD_203695 | JGI IMG/M metagenome (GOLD analysis project Ga0315277, IMG submission 203695) | Sediment microbial communities from Yellowstone Lake, YNP, Wyoming, USA - YL17G05_15 | ecosystem: Environmental > Aquatic > Freshwater > Lake > Sediment | place: USA: Wyoming | collected... | reverse complement strand
ATTTTTAAATTCCATAGGCTGTTCTCCTTTCTGGGCTAAGGTTAAGTTGCCGCTTTCTTTAGCCTATTATAGGATAACAGCCTTTCTTATTCCTATATCAAAAAGTGCAAGACTTCAGTCATTAACTCATTCACTTATTAACTTACCACATAATTCAAAACTCACAATTTAAAACTCAAAACTTAGGTTAGATAACTCATTAACCCAATAACTTATTAACTTAATAACTTAGGATTCCTTCACAATGGTTCTCCAAATCTTATGCATTTTGTTTCTTATTCCAGCATTTCTGGTGGCCGTTTATTACGCCTTTTTAGCCATCTACGCATTAATAGCTCGGCGAGATGCTGCATCGTTAAATGAAAAGCTTACCCATACCTTCGCAATTGTTATCCCGGCCCATAATGAAGAAGAAAACATTTTAAATACCCTAAAATCATGCGCAGAGCTTGATTACCCCAATGAAAAATATAAGGTCTTTGTGATTGCCGACAATTGTTCAGACAGAACGGCGGAAATTGCCAAGAAAAATGGTGCCACATGCTTTGAGAGATTCGACGAAGATAAGAGGGGTAAAGGTTTTGTATTAGAGTGGGGTTTCGGACGTATCCTGCCCGAAGGGCATGATGCCTTGGTTGTGTTAGATGCTGACTGTCAATTGGCCAACCATGCTCTACAAATCTTCGACAATTATTTGAAAAAGGGAGAAAAGGTACTTCAGGCAAATGATGCTTCTTCAAACCCCGACAGTAGTGCCATGAGTTATGCTGTAGCAGTTGGAAATCTAATTGAGAATCGATTGTTTTATGCCCCAAAGTCTAAATTGGGATTGGCGGTTTTTCTCCGGGGGACGGGTATGGTTTTCCATCGTGAGATTCTGGAGACACACCCATGGGATGCGCATTCAATAGTCGAGGACGTCGAATATACTTTACGTCTTCTCAGGAGTGGAATCAAAGTTAAATTTGTAAATGAAGTTAATGTGTTTTCAGAATTTCCTGTTAAAAAGGACCAGCTCCAAATTCAAAGAATGCGATGGGCAGAAAATATTGGTTTCGGCAAGACACAGGCACTTAAGTTGATGTGGGAAGGAATAATCCGGGGTGATGGATTGCTGATAGATGCCGGGTGGACGTTATTAGTACTCAGTAGGCCGCTGGTCTTACTTGAGTTATTTATAGCAGTGATTTTAGGTCTTTTATGCTCGTGGTTAGTACCAGGATCACTCTCAGACATGTTTATATCAATCGGATTAATCCTCGTTTTGATTCAAGGAATTTACTTTGGTTCAGGGATTTTGCTGCTCGGGGTGAATGGACACCGGGTAGGTCTCCTGTTAAGTTCTCCTGCTACGGTTATAAGGCTGATCGTAATCTCTTTATTGGGGTTATTTGGAGTTAAGAAAGAAAGTTGGGCTCGGACCCCACGGTAAATGTAATAGCTTGCCCATGACTACAATCCCCAAAAACATAATGCATCTGATCGCCACAAATTTTTACGGTGGTCCTGAAAAGCAGATCGTCGAGCATCTGAAGCGGCTGGATAGGGTTCATTATCAAGGGACGCTGGTCTCTTTTTTGGGAAGAAGAGTCCCTAACGAAACTTTAGAGCAGGCCAAAATGGCGGGGTTGAAGCATTTCGGGATTCCAATGTCAAGTCGCTTTGATATCAGAGCGTTATGGAAATTAATCCAACTTCTGAAACAGGAAAAGGTAGATCTTTTGTGCACCCACGGATACAAATCGGCTGTGATGGGATGGTGGGCTGGCAAGAAAGTTGGGATTCCTGTAATTGCTTTCTCGAGAGGGTACACTACAGAGAATCTAAAGGTCGCTTTCTATGAATGGTTGGAGCGCCAGGCACTGGGAAGGATTTCCGGGGTTATATTCGTTTCAGAAGGGCAGAAGAAACGGTTCGAAGCTTTTGGAATAAGAGGAAAGAGGAGTTGGGTAGTCCACAATGCTATTTCTGTTAATTCGTTTCAAAATTTTAAAAATGTAAACATCCGAAAAGAGATATTTGACCATTTCCATATCCCCAATAATGCATCCCTAATTGTTTCAGCGGGCCGTCTCAGTCCTGAGAAAGGCCATCGATTTCTGGTCGAGGCGATCGGAATGTTACGAGGAAGCATGAACAACATTCATTTTGTTTTTTGCGGTGATGGGCCATGCCAGAAGGACCTTGAAAAGCAGTCCAAAGAACTCGGCATCTCTGAAATATGCCACTTTGCCGGGTTCAGACGCGATCTTAAAGAGATCTTTCAAGCAATGGATCTTATGGTCCTCCCGTCTTTAACCGAAGGACTGCCAAACGTGGTTCTTGAGGCATTTGCCTGTGCAAAACCCGTTGTTGTGACAAGAGTGGGAGGAGTCCCCGAGATCGTTGAAGATGGGGTTAATGGAATCATCGTACCCCCAGAGCGTCCAGACTTACTTGCCGAAGCAATCAAGGGCTGCCTTGCCGACCCAGAAAAAAGGCGAACGATGGGTGAAGCTGGATATGAAAAGGTTAAATCCGAATTTACCTTCGAATCCCAAACCCAAAAACTCGAAACTATTTATGATGAAGTTCTAAGTAATCAATAATTTAATTCATATCAAATCCAAGTGAATTCTGATGGCTTTTTCAATATCATTCACTTCATCTTTCTTTAACGTTCCCATATGTCTGATGATGCGCATTTTATCTATGGTTCGTATTTGGTCGGCCTTCACTTTAGAATCCTTCGGGAGATTTCCGCTACCTTTCGGCAGTAACACTTCAAAAGGATAAATCTTATCAAGGTTCTGAGAAGAAATTGGCAGAATGGTGACTGTTCCTGAAAAAAGATTATTCTTATCGTTTGATACGATGAGAACAGGTCGGGTTTTTGAAATTTCTTTTCCGAAAACTGGATCAAGGGTCGCAAGATATATTTCTCCTCTTTTAATATTCATCCCAACCCTCCAAATCGATGACTTCAAACTCTTTGGCAATGAAACGGCTTTCCTGTTTTCTCGCTTTATACCCTTCCTCAAGGGCATTTTGAAGCTCTTCGTAACGAATTTTTTCAATCCTTTCGCTCAATGCTTCGGCAATAAATTGGCTCTTCTTTCTTGGATCGGTTAATATATCTAATTGTTTGGCCAATTCCTTCGGGATTGTTATGTTCATTCTAACCAGACTCATAATACACCTCCAAAAACTTATTTTTTTACACATTTATAATACATTTTGCAATGTGTTTTGTCAATAAGTTTTGTAGTGATGCTGCATCAACGCATTATTCAGTAACTTAATAACTCAATAACTCATTAACTTATCCCTCAACATGAAATCCGCCCTTGCTTTGAAATTTCAGCAAATTTATTTCATCAAATAATCTGTAAGCTATTGATTACAAGCTACGAGCTATAAGCGACGAGTTATGAACTACCCATTAATAACAATCGTAATGCCCGTACGTAATGAAGAGAGGTTTATTGCTGCAACGATTCAACAGCTTCTTAATCAAGATTATCCCAGAGACCGCTATGAAATTATTGTGGCCGATGGTGAATCTAGAGACCGCACGTGTGAGATAGTGGAAGAAATTGCCCGTACACATTCACAGGTGATTCTAAGGTCTAACCCAGGTCATCTACCAAGTTCTGGCCGTAACGTCGGATTTAAGAATGCTAAAGGTGACATTTTTCTTGTCATTGATGGACATTGCCAAATCCCTAATAATCAGCTTTTTATAAATGTAGTTGATTGTTTTAAAAAAAGCAGAGCGCAATGTTTGGGTAGACCTCAACCCTTTATCATTCCGGAAGAGCCTAATATGCAGAAGGCTATTGCCTTAGCACGTAGTTCATGGTTGGGCCACAGTTCAAATTCCTTTATTCATTCAGGAAATGAGGGTTTCGTTAGCCCAGTAAGTGTAGGCTGTGCTTACAAACGGGAGATTTTTGAGAAGATTGGATTTGTGGATGAGTCTTTCGATGCTTGTGAAGATGTGGAATTCAACTATCGGATTGAGAAAGCTGGTTTTAAGACATTCTTTAGCCCTAAGATTACTGTGCACTACTATTCCCGGGATACTCTTGCTGGTCTTTGGAAGCAGCTTATACGATACGGGAAGGGGCGTTTCAATTTTATATTCAAGCATCCCGAGGCAATAAACCTTGACATGTTTTTACCTGCAGCTTTAGTAATAGGTATTATCTTCGGTCCATTATTCAAATTTATTAATAATTATTTTTTGTGGATCTATATTGCTATTTTATTATTGTATTTTTCCCTTATCGTGTGTGAATCCATAAAATTAGGTATGAAAAATGGTTTTGGTTTAATTGCTAAGCTGATAATAACTTTTCCTGTTATCCATGTAGGATTAGGGGTTGGTATGATTAGTGGTGTTTGGAATAAAATTTCACAATGCTTGTTTACCAAGAAGTGCGGTAAGAGGTTTATATAAAATATGGTTGCTTTCGCCATATGAACCGAGAACATGGGGCTGGGGATTTCTAAAAACGATTTTGCGATAAACCAAAGAGTTTGAGATAAGTGAATAAACAAGAATCTATTCGTAAGAAGATTAAAGGAATGATTCCGAGCAATCTTTTGATTCAGCGACTTGATCACCGTGCATCAAACTGTGTTCTTCTTACTTTTGACGACGGACCTCATCCCGAGGTTACTCCAGAGGTCTTAAAGAGATTGGAAAAATATGAGGCACGTGCAATCTTTTTTATTCCTGGCCGACGCATTGAAAAGGCTCCGTATCTTCTTAAAATCATTCAAGAACAAGGACATCTAATAGGTAACCATACCTATATTCATTCGAATGGAAATCAACCTTGGTTCTTCGAGTATTGGCGTGATCTAATACGCTGCCAAGAAATAATCGAGCAACATACAAAACAGAAACCAATTCTATTCCGGCCCGCAGGTGGAGGAGTTTCGTTTAAGACATTACTGGTTCCATGGTTTATGGGATTAAAGACCGTTACATGGTCGTTAGAGGTGGAGGATTGGCGGTGTCGAGACATTAATCAAGCTCAGCAAAGGGGTACAAACCTTGTGGAAAGATTAAGTTCTGGGGATATCATATTATTACATGACGACAATCCCTTTGTGTTGACAATTTTAGATATTTTATTGCCAACATTGCAGAGCAAAAAATCTGATATAAGCTCAGGCATAAAATATCTGCAAAAATAGGGAGGGTTTTGTGGAGCCATTACGTAAAATTGAAAATAGACAAGTTGATCTTAAACTTCTACGTGATGATAAAAAGATTCTAGAGATTTTCAAAAGAGATTATTTTGATGCGCCCATATGCTACTTTCCTGATTCATTATTAAAGGCTCTTGCAAAATGGATTTGCAAGTCCGATCAATTATTCTTAGTGATAGCGGAAGTCGATGGAAAATATGCTGGATTCTCTTTCGGGCACACATTAGGTGCAAATTCAATTTGGAAGAGATTTGCTCGAGCGCATTTCTGGCATTTTCCTGGTTTGTTTTTGGTTTGGGTAAGAATACATTTTTTGCCGTGGGTTCGGAACTGCATTTTTGGGAAACCGCGTGGTATGAAGAACTCTGAAAATTTAGACAAACTCCATAAAATGAATTTACCACGGCTAGATCGCCCTTTTGCTTGGAGCCCTGATGACCCAAAAATTGGCTGTGCTGAATTAACAATTATACTCGACGAATATCGTGGTTTAGGGCTTGGACCGCAGCTTGTTAACAAGTTATTTAAGGAGATCTCCGATAGGGGAGCTTATCTTGTTGAGACACACGTAGACTCAGATAACTATGCAGCCGTTCGCTATTTGCTGAAGGCGGGATGGGAAGCGTTTGAAACGACAGGGGGCGACTTCTACATCCGAAAGACAGTATCGAAAGACCAAACCTGATTATGTTTGAGTTTTCATTAGTATCTTCTCCGCAAATTATTAATTCCAGGGAGTTTCGCGATCAATGGGGTTCTCTCCTGAGTTCGAGTAATAACCTTGACCTACTATACCAATCGCCCAATTGGTTTGACCACCTATCATTTATAAATTCAGATAAAAAATTGTCAGCAGAAGTATATAAAGACGATTCAGATCAAATTCTCGGGATTGTGCCAATACTTATAGGTCAATACTGGCTTAGATTCGATATTTCAGCTCAAGCATTGTGGAAGACTCCTCTTAATACGGCATACATACTTGGTAGTCAACCATTGGTACCTCACCATGAGAATATTTACGATATGCTTTTTGCATCTATTTGGGAGGATTTTCCGGACTGTGATTGTGTTTATATAGATAGCCTGCCCACGGATAGTTTTCTATGGAATTATCTAAAGAAGGTTGGTACGGAGCGAAAGAATTATTTACTTTATATTCCCGATGGTGTGCGTCCATACCATTCATTGTTGCTTCCGCCAACTTTTGATGAATACCTGTCTAACTTTAAACGAAAAAAAAGGTATAACCTTGAAAGACAAGTGAAAATGCTTAGGGATTACGGGGACGGAAAACTTGATATGATACGAGTTGATTCAGAGGACCGGATCCAAGACTTTCTGGAAGGCGCCGTCTCCATATCACAAAACTCTTGGCAACAGACTCGCATCGGCACTCGCATTGATAATAGCCCGCAGCGGCATGCCAAACTCGCAGATTTAGCGGAGAGAGGTTTATTGCGTTCTTATCTTTTGATATGTGGCGAAAAGCCGTGTGCTTTTATCTTAGGTTATCAATTTCGGGATGTGTATCATTATGTCGAGATCGCATATGATCAATCTTTTACAAAATTCTCACCTGGAACAGTACTCCTCTATCTTTTGATTGAGGATCTGATTCGTCATAACGCACCTCAAAAAGTCAATTTTGGTGTTGGCCACGCTTCTTATAAACAGGAATTTGGTAATATACATAATGAAGACGCTTCAGTGTTACTGCTCCGAAAAACAATAGCAAATAGAATCCGAATGATCAGTCATTCGTCGTTTCGATCTTTGATACATGCTGTTAAAAAACGAATTAAGGCGAAGGACTAAATTATTGTTTGGGAGAGACATGTATAAACAAAATTGGACCTTTAAAAAGATTTTATGTTTCCTCATTTACCGTTCAATTGCGAAACACCTTCCAGGGGACATCCCTTTATTTGGAGAGTGGTTCTATCAATTCCGTAGCTCTATTTGCCGTCCTTTGTTTAAAGAATCGGCCAAAGTGATAAGAGTTGGAAGGGGGGCAGATTTTGATAATGGGTGCAATATCATAATGAAAGACCGCGCACATATTGGTGAATATGCCGTATTAGCGGGGCCTCATGCAACAATCACCATCGGTAAACATGTGATGATGGGAAGTTACTGTATGATTATCGCTCAGAATCACAAATATTTAGACGAAGGATTTGATGGTTTCGAAGGTAAGGATGTTTTAATTGATGATTACGCTTGGATAGGAAATCGAGTCATTATCCTACCCGGAGTCAGGATCGGAAAGTATGCCATAATCGGGGCTGGCACAGTTGTTCCCAAAGATGTTCCTGATTATGCGGTTGCAGTTGGAAACCCTGCGGTGGTCAAAAAATATAGAAAGTAATCTTATATTAAGCTTTGACCAGTGTTATCTCAACGGGGACTTCATAAAAAAAATACTTCTAAAAACCGATTGTCTTAATACCTGGGTAGTGAGATCCCATTGAATAAAAAAATAATAAATTTAACAAAAAAAGCTTTGGAGAAGTCAAGGGCATTGAAGATATATGGAAGTATAACAGGGCGTAAGCATGTTATTCTGGGGTTTCATAGAATTTGCTCGAATGGATTACCAGTTAATTCTTTTGATACCTGTCCTACTATTGAGCTCAAACTATTTCGTGAAATTCTTATTTATGTGAAGCAGCATTATAATATACTTCCTCTAAGCGAATTTTATAAAATACGAGATTTGGATAAACCTCTTGCCGCTATTACCTTTGACGATGGGTGGAGGGACAACTACGATCTTGCATTTCCAGTATTGCAGGGACTCAAAGTTCCGGCAACGATTTTTGTTACAACGGGGAAAATAGGAACCGATGAGCCATTCTGGCAACAGATGCTAGGGAAGACCTTTAAGGAATTTATGGGTATGGGAAAAAGCCGAGAACAAGAAAATTTTAAAAAATTATTAGGCATTGAGGAAAAAGTTGTTTTAACTCAAGATTTTCTGGAAAAAACAACCCACCAGTGGAAGTCCTTGAGTTCAGCTGATCTTAAGGAGAAAGTGGATTTGTTACGGAATTATTGCAAAGATTTCAGAGGAACCCGTTGCTTTCTCAATATTGAAGAGATACAAGAGATGTTACGTTTCGGTATTGAGTTTGGAACACATAGTATTAATCACCTAATCCTCTCAAAAGAACCTGACGCTATAGTAGAAACTGAGCTGTCCGGAAGTAAAAAGACTCTGGAAAAAGTGGTAGGGAAGTTGGTTGATATGCTTGCGTACCCTGATGGCGGTCTTAATGATAGGGTCGTGGAAATTGCCAGAGATCTCGGTTACAAAGTTGGATGTACAACCAAAGCTGGATATGCGTGTAAACGTGATGATCCGATGAGATTACCCAGACTTGGATACCCTCTCGAATTTACTAGTAGATGAGCATGTGTTGTTTAACTAAATAGATAATTAGGGAAAATTGACAACGGTAGAATGATAAGTGCCGGGGATAGAAAAATCAGGGTCTTATTTTTGGTTGATCAAATTCACGGGGCCACTGCGGGGACGGAACAACATATCTCCTTTCTCATGCACAACCTTCCCGTGAATCAATATGAGATCCATCTCACACTCATCCGAGATGTCGGTTATTATAACTCGGCCGTGTTTCCTACAAAACCAGTTATTTTGAATGGGAAGTCTTCCGGTTCTAAATTTGAGGTAGTGGGTTCGGCACGCAAGCTTTCCCATTTGATCTCTGATCGCAAAGTCGATTTGATTCACACATTTTTCCCGGACAGTGAGTTAGTAGCCATTATTGCGAGTCGGTTGGTAAGACCATTTGCCTTTTTGGCAAGTCGGCGCAATATGGGCTTCCGACACACTTGTAAAAGCCTTTGGCGGACACGTTTCACGAATCAATTTATACCTTATTTTCTTGCTAATTGTCAGGCGGTTAAGGAGCAACTTGGCCGTTTAGAATGGATACCAAACAAAAAGTTCGAAGTTATCCCTAATCCGGTTAATCGGAAAAGAATTGAAGAAGGACTATGTCAGCCCCTTCTAAAGCAAGACTTTAGTATAAAAAATGGGGAATTAGTCGTAGGGATCGTTGCCAACATTACTCCCGTGAAAGATCATGAAACATTTTTGCGTGCTGCACGAATTATCCTTCAAAGACTCCCACGAACAAAATTCATCATAGTAGGAGATGAAGAACAAGAGACCAGAAGGAGATTAGAATCGGTTATCTCGGATCTAGGTTTACGTTCGGTAATTTCCTTTGTAGGGGGATATGATAACCCGGTCCGATTATTGAAGATGTTTGATGTCGGAGTGCTTTGTAGCAAGTCCGAGGGCCTTTCGAACTCCTTAATTGAGTATGCCGCTGTGGGGTTACCTGCGGTGGCGACCGACGTGGGAGGAAATCCTGAGGTCGTCATTCACGGGAAGACAGGCTTTCTCGTTCCTCCATCCTCTCCTGAGTCGCTGGCCGAATATATTCTGGAGCTTCTCACAAATGACGATCTAAGGAAGACCTATGGCGAAAATGCTAAAAAAATGGTGACGGAAAGATTCGATCAAGACATGGTCATTTCTGCTTATGAAAAATTCTACAGGAAAATTATCCATTGCCGATAAGTTGAAAAAGGCCTAATGACTGACAATTTCAAAATCGAAGTGTTTTCAGACTGGAGTCAAGCCCTCAGAATAATAGACGAGTGGAATAATTTAAATTCTAAATCGGGGGTTTCCCATCCTTTTACTACCTATGAATGGTTCGACTGCTGGTACAAGGCCTATTGCAATCCGAGCCGTGCAAGAGTAATCCTTGTCAGAGAAAAGGGGAATAATAATTTGCGGGCTGTCTTTCCTGGAATGCTTCTTCAAATGAAAAAAGGTGGAATTCCTCTCAATTGTTTCTCTTATGCGGGCAACGGACATTCTCCAAGATGCGGAATTATTGCAAAAAAGGATGACAGGGAAGCAATCCGTGCCGCCCTCGAAGCGATATGGAACTCCCTCGGAGAAAAAATTAATTTAGCCATTCTAATGAGTATTGATGAAGACTCACTCACTCACCATGTTTTGAACAACTTGGAATTACCTCATTTGTCCCTGCACATTGAAAACTCCTTTGAATCTCCGGCATTTGATTTATCAAAAGGCTGGGAGTCTTATTTCGCATCGAGATCAAAAAACTTTCGTCATAGGGTACGGCAAGGTAGAAATCAGGCTATGCGCTTAGACGGATTAACCTATGATGTCAATTCAGGGGAAACCATTTCTAAGGAGACCATAGATAGACTTAAATCGCTTGATTTTAAAACATGGCAACACCGAAGTGGGAGCGGGCTTTTCTCGACTGTTGAAAACGAAAAATTCTATTCTTCACTTCTTCAGTCCTGTACAATAAAGAATAAAATGATTGTCTGTTTTTCAAAGATTGGAGGACGGGATGTAGCTTTTGAACTTGGGATTTTGTTTAACGAAACCGCCTTCTTATTAAAATGTGGGTATGATCCTGAATTTAGTAATTGTTCTCCTGGATTGCTCGTCCAAGCATATTTAAGCGAGTATGTCTCTACTTTAGGATTCAAAGAAATCGATTTAGTAGGTGAGATTACAGAGGAAAAAGTGCGCTGGCAAACCCACAGGAGAAAACATGCAAATTACTGGCTTATCAATAATAGGCCAATAGGGGGTAAGATTTTACTTACTGAGTTTAAGGCTTACAAAGTACTACGTGAAGTAGCCCGAATAGTTAAGGCTGACAAGGGCCAATTCAAGTCAAGCTGTAATACAGGGAAGACCACAATCGAGGAGGATGGGGAATAGCCAGTGGAAATATCAACATATCAACCAAAATTGCTTTCATCTGGTTCCTCGGAACTGCAGACTGTCATGTACAAAGACTTCCAATCTGCCAAGTTCCTGGAAGAGGATTGGAACGATCTCCTTTTCGAATCTGCATTTCCAAATATTTTCTTGACATGGGAGTGGATCACAACCTGGTGGAAGTGGTTCGGGAAAAGCCATTCCCTTCACTTGGTTGTCGCTTTCGATGGTGCAAAAGCTGTGGGCATATTACCCCTCTATATTGGAAAGGTATCAATATTCACCGGATTCCAAATCAATGCCATCCGTCTCATCGGAGATGGCGGCCCTGTATTCCCCGATTACCTTGGCCCCATCGTACGTGAGGTGGATGCTGAAAAGGTCATTATCAGATTGAGCCAGTCTTTGTTTGAAAGCCCGGCAAAATGGGATATCATCAAACTCTCGGATGTTCTCCCCGAAACGAAGCCTGTCAAGAGTTTTGTCGATATCCTCAGTCAGAGGTTCATAACGGAGATATATGATGGAGAACGTTGTCCATACCAGCTCCTGCCATCAGATTATGACGCATTTGTGGCCGGATTGAACCCGAGGCGCCGGGAGTCTGTACGAAGGGTGCTGAGGAAGGCCAAAAAGAAATATGATATCGGATTTAAGTGTTACACTTCGGACAATTCTGTGGACGAGGCCTTTTCATTACTGGGGAATATCTATCAAAAGTCTTTACGCGGGCAAAGCATAAATAACGGTTTCAATAGAAGTGATTATTTGGGCTTTCACCGTGAGGTGGCCAAGGCCTTTTCCAAACAGGGATGGCTCAGGCTCTATGTCCTCTGGTTTAATGATATCCCGGTGGCATTCATATACGGCTATTTTTACAACAACATTTTCTGGTATTACCAGACCGGCTATGATTTAGCTTACAGCAATGATGGTCCCGGCTCCATCGTTCTTCAACGGGTCATCGAGTCTGTGATAGGGGAGGGGGCTAAGGAGTTTGATTTCTTAAGAGGAGATGAGGATTATAAATTTCATTTCGCCAGTCATGAACGGCGGACGAAGACTGTTACCATCTTCCGTAAACAGGGGATGGCTCACATGGCCATAACTGCCCGACGGGGTTTCTCGAATTTCCTTAGCAGGATTAAAAAATGAAAGATAATGAGTCAGACTCAATCCATATCGGGTTTCAAAGCAACCTTCGGAAAGAGGTCATCTCCGTCGGCAGGCATTCGCTGATCTACGTGGTGGGTCAGGCCCTTTCACGGGCCGTGGGATTTTTCATGATCCCTGTCTATACCCGCTTCATAGCCCCAACGAATTATGGAGCAATGGAGCTGATCGAGATCATGACTGCGGCTGCTGCCATCATCATCTCCCTCGGCGTGGCCGAAAGCATGTCGCGCTTTTACTATGCTGAAAAGGACCAGATCAAACGCAACCAGGTCGTCAGCACAGTCATTATAGGTTTTGGAATCATTGGGCTTCCCATCGTTCTTCTCTTTATAAGTATTTCAGGATTGGTTTCAAGCATCGTCCTCGAGGAGGGTCAATACCGGTACTATCTTCAGATCGCCATGACTGCATCATGGTTCGGGATGTTGTGTGAAGTAGGCTATTCCTATCTCAGGATGCTTTACAAGGCTAAGATATTTGTAACCCTGACAACCATCCAGCTCGTTATAGCCTTGTCACTCAACATTTATTTCGTTGTCTTTATGAAGTTGAACATTCTTGGAATTTTCTATTCCACTCTCATCACAGAAGGGGGCATCGGAGTCTTCCTGTCGATAATGATTTTAAGGAGAGTGGGCTTTTCTGTTTCGATTTCAACGTTGCGGCATCTGATCAGTTTCGGATTGCCTTTGGTTCCCACGCGTATTGGGATGATGCTCGGGTTTGTGTCGAACCGCTTTTTTCTGAGATGGCTTGCTTCACCCGATCCCGCGTTTGCTTTGGCCCAAGTTGGGCTTTTCTCTCTCGGACACAAATTCGGAGTTATTATAAACCGTTTTGTTACCGTACCTTTCAATTCCTTCTGGGGGCCAAGACGATTGGAATTAATTTTGGAAGAATTAAAAGATTCCAAAGAGACAGTTGCCCGAGTTTGTACTTATGCTACATTGTTAACGGTTTATCTTGCTTTACTTCTCTCATCCGGAATCGAAAGCCTTATTGAAATTATGGCTGACCCAAGCTACCGAGGAGCTCATCAGGTTGTCCCCTTTGTGGCGCTCGCTTATGTTGCTTTGGGACTCGAAACCCATTTTATTACAGGTATTCTTTACAAAAAGAAGACGATTTGGTCTACCTATATTAGCCTTTTATCCTTAGGCGTGATCCTGGCATGGAACTACCTGTTCGTTCCAAGATATGGACTACTCGGCGCTGCAACATCAAATCTTGCAGGATTCGCCGTTCGTGGGACCCTCATCTATGTGGTTAGCCAGCGGCTTTACCCCATTCCATTCGAATTGGGCCGGATGGCAATGATGTTTATCACGGCAATCATTCTCTATTTTATCAGCCAGACCTTTAGTTTCTCCTCATCCTATCTCACCTTCATCGCCCGAACCGGATTGGTCGCTTTATTCCCTTTTGTTTTACTCCTTTTTGGATTTTACCATGAAGGGGAGGTGGAGTTTGCAGGTCAGGTCCTAAAGAATGGGCGAAAAACCGCAGAGACTTTCTTTCTGCAATTACGGCGTGCCAAATAAATGAACGTTTCACTCCTTTTTATTGAAGAGAGGGTTGAGAGGAAAATAATTTAAGAGAGAAACCTGTATGCCTTTGATAGAAAAATCAGCTATCAGAAACAAAAACGGTTCTTATTCCGAGAGTACTATGACATTAGCAGGGGCTGACGAAAATCTCAAGAGAGGCATCTGGCCGAGGTCAGTTGTTTTATGGATGGCTGCTTTTTATGTGGCTCTTTTTATTATCCGGCCCTGGGAGCAATTATTACCATGGCTTGGGGCAATTTATTTTGAGAAGGTTTATGCCTTGTGCATGATTGCTGCTGTCTTTTTTAGTGGAAAGAAAAAGTTAAAAATGAATTTACAAACCTTGGCGGTTATTCTTTTCCTGTTTGCCATCAGCTTTTCAGCGATTTTTGCAAGGCATCCCTCACTTGCCTGGGATCCTCTCTACGCATATCTGACTCTTACCATTTTCTATTTTATTCTTCTTCTTGTAATACGCACTCCCTATGAGTTAGCTTTTATGGTGACATGTTACATTGTAACGATGGCTGTCTATTTGGGAAAGTCCCAATGGGAATTCTTTGTTCATGGCGCACATCGTTCTACTCAAGGGGTTACTCGTTTGTGTGGAATTGAAAGTACTTTCGGAGGACCCAATTCCCTCGCAATGTCTGTCGTTATTTCGCTGCCCGTATTGATATTTCTCTGGTCCATTCGAAAGGAATTTAGTTGTAGGTGGCCCAAACTTTGGAGCAAATGGTTTCCGAGATTCCTTGTTTTCTATTCGTTACTTGCCGTAAGTTCGATCATCTTGACCAACAGTAGGAGCGGAATGGTCAGCTTTATACTTTTTGTGTTACTTGCCACATTCAGAGGGAGGGGTATAGGCCGTAAATTAGGATACATTCTGTTTGGTGTGTTGCTCCTTGCTACTCTTTGGTTAGTTATACCTGAAGAGCATAAAGGTCGCTTTATCACCATCTGGGATCCAGAATCAGGGCCAAAAATTGCGGAAAAGTCTGCCGAAGGAAGAAGAGAGGGATTTAAAGCCGGAATGGAAATGTTCGATCGTTTTCCTCTGACAGGTGTTGGAATCGGAAATTTTATAGAATACCGCGTTGCGCATGTTGATGGAGTTTCATTAAATGCCCATAACTTAATTGGGCAGGTCTTGGGAGAGACAGGGGTTGTAGGAGGCGGAGCCTTTCTTTTTATGGTTGCAATTACAATTGTAAATTGCTTTAAGATAAGGGGGATAGCTAGGAGAAACCGTTCTGACCCAAAACTTGCAGCCCTCTCAGGCCTTGGCCTTGCCTGCCGCGATGCCTTGATACTTCTGGCCTTCGAAGGGCTGTTTGGACATAATTTGTTGCGATTTAACTGGCTCTGGCTGGCTGCATTCAGCAGCCTTGCTTTGCAATTTGGAAGGGTAATGTTAAAACAAGAAGCCCAAAGAAATGATTACGTCAAAGCTGTATTATAGAATTTCAGAAAGAGAAGCCCTAAGAGCCCTGAGACACCTTAGAGAAACTCAATTCTGGTCTTACGAAAAGATACGGGAATATCAATTTAACAAGCTTAAAAGGCTTTTAGATCATGCTTACCAAAATGTTCCCTATTATAATAGATTGTTCAAAGACATGGGTGTAACTCCGAATGACATCAGAAACTTCGATAATTTTAAGGCGATTCCAATCTTAACGAAAGGGATTATCAGGGAAAATTTCGATAATCTCATCGCGACGAATATTCCAAAGAACAAACTGATACCAAATTCAACTGGTGGCTCGACAGGAGAACCTCTTCATTTCTACCAAGACCACCAATATGAGGTTTGGGCAGACGCTGCGAGAATAAGAGGATGGTACCAGATAGCCGGCTGTGAAATGGGGGATACATGTGCTGTGTTATGGGGTGATATGCGGGGGGTCAATGAGAATTTCTCACTCTTTGACAGGGTTTATCTTTTCTGCAGGTACGGGGAGATCCCACTGAATGCGTTTAATCTGAGTGAAGAAAGAAAGAGGGAATTTTGGAAGTGGTGTCAACTGTTAAAGCCAAAACTCCTCAGGGGTTATGTTACTGCCCTTAGAGATTTTGCAGAATTCATTATTGAGAAGAAACTCCCGATTCCAAAATTAAAGGGAGTAATCCTGTGCGCTGAAACGGTAAATAAGGAAACGCAAAATTACATCGAAAATGTTTTCCATGCACCCTCATACAATACCTACGGGGGGAGAGAACTCAGCCTGATGGCCATGGAGTGTTCCGAAAAAAATGGATTGCATGAAGTCTCCGAAAATAACTATATCGAATTTGAAAAAATTGGTCTCAAAGGGTATGAGTTTGCTGGTAATTTAGTCATTACGAACTTAAACAACTATGCAATGCCATTTATCCGTTACAGGATCGGAGATATTGGAATCCCGAGTTCAATAGAATCATGCAAATGCGAGAGAGGTCTCCCACTTATTAAAAAGGTAATAGGACGGACTACCGAGGTTTTCGTTTTTAACGATGGAACAAGAATTGCCGGGGAGATGTTTATTCATCTCATGAAAGACTTTGCAATCAAGGAATATCAATTTATACAAACTTCGGATTCGAAAGTTGTTCTGCGGATAAAGAAGTCTGACAGCATCAGCAACGGCTTAAAGAAGAGAATTCAAGAAACCTATAGAAAATATCTGCCTGAGAAAGTCACGCTCGATTTTGAAGAAGTTGATTCGATTGAGAAAACGCCCACCGGTAAATTTAAGTTTGTTTACAGACAGATTCCTCCATCATGCAACTTATGAATCCATCAAGCATAGTTAGCATAGCTTCCGACCAGGAACTTAGGGCCTATCCAACCCAATCACCGTTTCTTCCAGATGAAGCTTACGCTGAGTTGAGAGGTTGGGTAAATGTTGGGAAGGACAGCAATATTACATATATTCTCTTCCGTGAGCTTATGCGAGAAATGGGAATGGATATCGGGCATTTCTCGACTCCGGAGTGGAATCCCTTTTCGGAGATTATACACCCAGGTCAGAAAGTATTAGTCAAACCAAACCTTGTTCGTCATATCCACCTCGGAGGGGGCGATTACAACGCTGTTGTGACTCATGGTTCGTTGGTTCGATGTGTTCTTGATTATGTCGCATTGGCTCTCAAAGGTAGGGGTGAGATTACCGTGGGTGACGCGCCTGTCCAGAGTGCGGATTGGTCAAGAATTTTAGAACGGACAGGCTTAAAAAAGGTTTGTGAGGATATTTCGAAGGCATGGAAAATACCTGTTAGGCTTATAGATTTTCGTCTCTGGGCAGTTCAGCTTGACGATCATCATTGTATTGTCGAAGGGAATGTGCTTAAAGGAGATCCAAGGGGTTATGTTGCAGTGGACCTTGGCAAGCGAAGCTTGTTGGCACCTCTCGACCATTTATCAGAAAAATTTAGAGTCACCAGTTATGATTGTCGCCAGATGAGGGAACACCACAACTCTCAAAAGCACGAATATTTAATCCCCAAAAGTGTCCTCGATGCCGATGTAGTGATTAATCTTCCCAAACTGAAGACCCATAGGAAGGTTGGCTTGACGGCATCCCTGAAAAATATTGTTGGAATCAACGGCCATAAAGATTGGCTTCCTCATCACCGTTGTGGCTCGGTAGCTGAAGGTGGGGATGAGTATAGAGAGCGTTCTTTTTTCAAAAGACTTCAAACGCGTCTTGGAGAAAAAACTGATCAAGATAGCCAAAATAGCAGGAATTCCTTCAAACGACTGATGATCAGAATTACTGACAGACTAGCTCGCTCCATGGCTCCAGATCCCTTCTTCGAGGGAAGCTGGTATGGAAATGATACGCTCTGGCGAACCGTGCTTGATCTCAACCGGTTGCTTGTCTATGCCGACAAAGATGGAAAGATGACGGAAGCTCCTCAACGCAAATGTATGACTATCGTTGATGCAATTATAGCTGGTGAAGGCGAAGGCCCTATGGAACCGGATGGACGTCCATTAGGTATGCTTGCAGGGGGAATCAATCCTGTAGCACTTGATGCAGTCCTGGCCACGATTATAGGTTTTAATTATAAGAAGATCCCAATCATTGCAAAGGCCTTTGATGTTGGGGATTGGCCTCTGGTTGATTTCGGACCTGACGAGGTCGAAATTCGTCCCAAAGACAATCGTTGGGTTTCTCTTAGATTGGGCGATGCAAGTAAAGAACTCTGTTTTAAACCTTCCGCGGGTTGGTATGGCCATATCGAAAGTTAAAACAGAAATGCCAGATGCCGGAGCCGATTTTAACGGTAAGATAAAAAGGGTTCAAGAGGCTCTCGAAAATTATTTTCTTAGCCAAGAAAATGATGAACTCGGAGACTTTAAGATAATCAATATATCTAAACGGGGCTTTTCGACTATTACTTTACTGGAAGGTAGAACATCAAAGGATTATGTTAAATTCGTTTCCAAGACCATCGTCCACCATCCGGTCAATATTGCGATCACGCAAAAGGAGAACCAGGCGGTTGTAGAATACAATATCCTCAAGTTCCTTCACCCAAAATTCGAGACCGTAAAAGGGTGTTCCGTTCCCCGCCCGGTTTTGATTATTCCGGAAATTGAAACTTATGTCATGGAATTTGTTGAAGGCGATCTCCTTGCGGATGAATTTCGATTTGCCCGTTACTTTTCATCAGAGAAGAAGTTCCAGAGATTGAAAGAGCATTACTATCAATGCGGGCGTTGGTTAAGGCATTTCCAGGAATTTACAGGAATGCATGAAGAAGGCCCGGGGTCGTTAACCGGGGTAATGGAACGGTGTGATTATAGGCTGAAACTGATCGAAGATTTGAATGACTCCAGGTGCCCTGAGCATCTCCGAAGGAACGTGATGGGATTCTTGCATGATCAGTATGAGCAGGTGAAAGATGAAAAGATAACCGTCAGCGGCCGCCATGGCGATTTTGGATCATGGAACATCCTCGCCGGACCCAGCGGGGTGACCGTAATAGACTACCTGGGATATGGTGAAGATCCGGTTCCTGTCGATATTCTTAAGATGCTGATGAATTTTGAAGATGAGAAAAAATACCTTGCTTACAGTCCGCGGCGAATTAAAGATTTAAGAGAAAGTTTTTTAAAGGGATACGGTTCCCTTCCCTCTATCTTACCACCTGCATTGGTCATTTGCGAAACATTCCACCGGATATGTAGCCTTCTGGCAAGCCTCTCCAATAATGGAGGTCGGTTGCATCATCGAATTGAAAGGAAAATCTGTCTAAAGTCAAACCTTAAATGGCTCACCGACGAACGCTATAGGAAATTACTTTGGCCCGTCCATAATATTCAGATTTAAAAAAGGCATAGAAGAGTAACGGGCGATCCATGAAGATACTTACAGATGTCAGAGAGCCGAGGGTCTCTGTCGAATGGCAAAGACGGACGGATTTTCGTTCGGAGATTGTCGGCGGGAAAGGCATCCTTTCGGACATAAAAGCTGTCATCCGGCTTTTTTCCCTTTACCCAAATTATGACATTGTCGTAATAGGCGGAAGCCGTAAGGGAAGCCTTTTCACAATGCTTTTGGCCCTCTGGCCCGGGAAAAAGATACCGATTCTGATGATTGACTGCCTGTGGTATAAGTCTCGATATTGGTTGATCCAGTGGTTAAAACGGCTCCAATTTCAGCTTATGGCCAGGGCAGTAAATAAGTTTGTTATTTGGGCGTCTCATGAGGTCCGGGACTATGCAAATGTGTTTTCAATCCCTGAGAATAAATTCCTATACATACCCCACCACCATACCCTCGAAGGTTATGAATTTGAAGTTTCGAAAGGAGACTATATTTTTAGCGGCGGTGACGGTGATAGGGATTATCCGACCCTCCTGAAGGCAGTAGAAGGTTTGGGGGTAAAGGTGGTTATTGCATCTCGTCGTCACGATTGGAATGGCGGTCTTTCCGTGCCACCGGAAGTGAAGGCATTTCCAACAACTCATCAAGACTTCAGAAAATGGATGGCAGGATCGAAGATGGTGGTCATACCCATGGAAAATGGTCTTTTGCATTCAGGAGGGCAACAAACCTACCTCAATGCTTTAGCCATGGGTAAACCGGTGGTCGTTGCCGATGATTGTGGGGCAAAAGACTACATAGAACATGGAGTGAACGGATTGATCGTGCCTTCCGGAGATCATAAAGCCCTGGGAAAGGCGATCAGGAGGGTGCTCGAAAGTGAGGAATTTGCCGAAAAGCTTTCTGATAATGCAAAAAAGACCTATGAATCATTTTCAACACCAAAATGCATGGAGAGAATCCTTCAAGCTGCAGAAAGGATCGTTTCGGAAAATAAGAGGAGATGAAATTTAAATGCCTTTGCCCTCATTGATGATTCTTGAAGGCGAGTCGCGGGCAGCTCTGGGTATTGTTCGAAGCCTGGGGAGATTGGGTGTTCCCATTATGAAATAAGAGGGGCCAATTTTGAATAAGAAATTTATCCTTAATTTTACCCCAACGGGCATGATTCCCACCAAAGAGATGACACCCCATGTGCCCATCCTGGTCGAAGAAATTGTCGAACAGGTACTCGAAGTTGCGAGGCTTGGCGTCAACATGGTCCACCTCCATGCTCGCGATCATGTCACTGGCGATCCGACTTACAAAAAAGAGTATTACGCCAGCATGATCCGGAGGATCCGTACCGAGTACCCGGATCTAATAATTTGTGTCACAACCAGCGGCAGGACCTTCTCGGATTTCGAGAAACGTTCAGAAGTGCTCCAACTCGACGGTGATCTTAAGCCTGACTTCGGAAGCTTAACCCTCAGTTCGCTCAACTTCAACAACGAGGTCAGCGTCAACAGTCCTCAGATGATCCAAGATCTGGCTCGGAAGATGCTCGAGCGGAAAATCAAGCCGGAGTTGGAGGTCTTCGACCTGGGCATGATTAACTATGCGCACTACCTCATTCATAAGAATCTGATCAAGCGGCCCTACTATTTCAACTTGATCTTGGGTAATATCGCGTGTGCCCAGGCCAACATGCTTAGCTTGGGTCTGATGGTCAAGGAGCTGCCCAAAGGGGCAATCTGGTCGGTCGGCGGCGTCGGCAACTCGCAAATCATGATGAACGCGATGTCCCTTATTTCTGGGGGCGGGGTACGGGTCGGTCTGGAGGATAACATTTGGTACGATGCGGAGCGGACGCAAATGGCAACCAATCGGGATTTGGTGGAGCGAATTTTGGCCATCGCCAAGGCTTTGGGGCGCGAGCCTTATACACACCAGGAAACTCGGAAACTGTTGATTGGTTCTTGATTAAGTGGGCCATCCCCCGGCTAAATTTATAAAAGTGTTAAAGCCCCTCAGGCAGAAGTATGACGGGGAAACTAATTGATGAACCTGCCGGTTACCATTTTCCAAAAAATACGACTAAAGTTCAAATTTGGTCTTGTAATGGAAGTCGTCTTAGACCAACTCGCTGACTGGGGGTTGATGATCAATCCCTACTATGTCTTCCAGGAGGGTTTGTTTGGCGAGAGGCCAAAAGAATTTGGATTTGAATTCGGAGAGTATGAAACCACTTTTCTTGGCCCTGAGGATATGAAGAAAATTGATCGCATCGACGGACGTGACATCACCGAGGCAACCCTTCTCCAACGTTTAGAAAAGGGTAATATATGCTTCGCGGTCAAGATTGCCGACAAAATCGTGGGCTTCACCTGGTGTGATGTTGATGTATTTAACCACCCGTCGAAGTATAAATTCAAACTTAAGGGGAAAGAGGCATATTTATTTGATGCTTATATCTTCAAAGCCTACCGGGGACTTAATCTTGCTCCCTTCATTCGGTACCGTTTTTATGAGGAACTTGGCAAAATGGGGCTTAACGTTTTGTACAGTGTTTCAAATTACTTCAACACCCCGGCGATCCGGTTTAAGAATAAACTGGGCGCGCGAGTGGTTAAGCTGTGCCTTTACATTCGACTGGTGAAAAGATTTCATTGGCATTGGATACTTAAGTCCTGTGAAATAGTGTGTCCACAACAGGCTTCTGACACTTGCCAAGAGATTGACATTCATATATGAAGTCGTAAGGCAGGAAATAACCCGATAGTTTTTGTGAAGTTGAGTTTTAGCTCTTACAATTTATCAAATATGTTTTTCTCACCCAAATACCTTCACTTCAAAACCTAATGCACTCCTAAATTACCCTCCCTTTAGCAACTCTACCCACCGAAGTCTTTTGCTTCAAACTTCCCCATACTAATGCACAAAAATGGACAAATTGTCTAGTTGTAATATTTTTTTCCAGGCAAATGGATTATTCCCAACAAAATCGATATAATATTTTTACCACACTTTAATCCATTTTACTTCATTTGATCATTGAAATATAAGGCTTTACATTAAAAGATGGCATTCTTATTGCTGAATAATTCAGTTGGTTCTAAGAAGTAAATTAAAAAAATTGCAACCACTGGGGGCAAACAATGATTAATGCGAGAAGAATTCAGAGAAATTATATTGCCAATCCTTTTCGTTTCATAGCTGTTTTAACCTGTTTTTTCTTTTTCTGTAGCTTTATTAGCCCAAGTCTTTCTTATGCTGCTTCGATTGAAAATCTTGACGAAATGATGGCAAGGAAAGCAAGGTATGGAGCGAATCCATGGCCTACCAGCTTACTTGAGGACCCAAATAATAATTATATATGGCAACCTGAAACGCTTTGTTATACAGACGTAACCACAGGCCATGAAGTATGGGTTTTGGTTCATGCTCCGGACAAACAGGAGATCTATTCAAAAGAGCATGGAACAAATGCCTGGTCTTATGATGGGTCAAGAATCGGTTTCTTTTCAATAAACCGCCCCACCAAACATTCAGGAATAGTTGGAGATTATCACTACAGGTGGGTTGTGAAATCAGATGGGAGTGGTTTAAAGGTTTGCGAGGGTTACGGAAGAAGGGAAATCCCTTTTGATGGATTTAGTTGGGCTCATACAGAGAATGCCTATTTTACCTTTGGATCGGGTGTGGGTGATGGAACGGGGTCCGAATCTTACAAACTATATAAAAATACACCTGATAGTAACAACGTAGTAAGAGGTTCACTGGTACTGGATACCTCATCGAAGAATACATATAAAAAAGATATGGTAAAGGATGGGGTGAGCACGGATGATTCGCACATTACTTTCAGAGATCTTACTTCACAAGCATTACGTACACCGAATCCAATCAGTTCGACAGCGGTCTATTTCGCATCTCTTGGCGCTAGCCCCAGGCTAAATTATTGGTGGGGCGTAGCCAGGCGTATAGGTCCTTCTACAAACAACTGGGCTGATCCTTATGGTAGTCACCTCCCTTCCCAAGAAGATCATTTTCACGATGTATGGAGCCCCGGCCCTACGGGTTCTTTCATAATAGGGGAATATTCAGGGGGAGGCGGGCTGTTCAATCTTTTTAAAGATCATGGTTCTGCAAGTGATGGGGGGCCATTATGGCAGGATTGGAATGGGAGTTCGTTTGGTAACAATGAAATAAAAGTAATCAGCAATGGTGCTGGGACTCCTAATAATCCTTATGGAAACCCTTATTTTGGGCATCCTGCATGGGATAGGTGGGGGAAGTATGGAATCATTGGCACATATACCGACAATCCAAAACCTGGAACAAGGATATACGATATCCAAAACAATAAACTATTGGCACATTATGTTTTTGCCTATGGTAAATATGATGGTCAGCATCACTCATGGACAGGCTGGACAGATTATGTGATCGCTGTTGAGCCGAACTGGCCAACTGGGTCCCCGACAGCCTATTTTATTGACGCGAATAAATGGAATGCCGATTATACGCAGGCATTTAGAGTAGTTAACACTCACTATCAGGAGCAAGCTACAGGTTACAATTACAATGCCTATCCTCGGCCAAGCCAATCCCCTGATGGAACAAAAGTTGCCTTTGCTCAATATTTTCTCAATAGCAGCCAGTCCTATCCTTATATTGCATGGGCAGTTGTTTATTACCCATCTCCTCCGGTAAACGTCCGCGCACAGAAGAATGGTAGCGTTGTAAGATTAAACTGGACAAAACCTTCCTATACGACCAGGGGCTGGCCGAATGAAGCGACCGATCCGCCACCCAAAGCCAGAGAGATAAAGGGCTACCACGTCTGGGTGAGCGACAATGGGAGTACTGGCTGGTCAGAACTGACGACCACTGCCGTTACAACAGAATATTATGATATCGCCCAGTCCAATGGCACGACAAAATACTATGCTGTGACCTCTGAAGAACACAGCCGGTTGGAGAGCCGAAAACTTTCCGAGATCCGCAAGGTAACACTGGATGCCAGTGGTAGCCTAACGGATTCACAATATGCAGCAGAGGGAAAAACAGGGTTCTGGACCACATTGCCGTATGCTCCATCGAATTTCACTATTGAGAAGCAATCCACAGCGGGTCAATATCTTTTAAGATGGATAGAGCCTAATGATTCAAAGATCCGTTATTACAATATTTATTATTCAACCACTGGAACTCCTCCGGCTGACCAGCAGCATCGAATTGCCTCAGTGCCGGCTGGAACATCGAAGTATTTAGATTGGTTAGCGGATCCGGTTCGGACCGGATATTACAAAATAACCTCTGTTGACAGACAGGGAAACGAAGGGGCAGAACCTGCAAGCGCTCCTGTAATTGCTACTCCAACACCCACCATCACCCCTATACCTAGTCCAACTCCAACTCCAACCGTAACCCCAACCCCAACACCCACACCGACTCCAGCTCCCTCTAATACCACAGGCAATAAATGGGGGTTTTTGAAACAGAAACGGAGCTTTCTGATGCGGATTTTCTTTGGTTTGGCGTACGTGAATGCAGACGGTTCTCCGATTGGCAATCTTAAAAGTTACGAAGTTTCAACTTCGGACAACCCAAATAACTCAACAAACCCAAGTAACCCAATGAACCCAAGTAACCCAAGTAACATAGTTATTGTTGATGCCACCAAAACTTCGGCTCTCGATGCAAACAATCAAATTAGAGAAAGTGCAAGGAGCTTCTGGAGCTCGGAGGTTGATGGGAAGCAGGTAGATAAGGGAGGTGTTGGAGAGGTTCTTCTTTTGAGGAGTAGAGCGAGGAATATTGTCACGAATATTGAAGATTCGAATTTAATGGCAGATTCGAATACTTTCGCAGTATCTAATCAAAAGATTACAACGGAATTGTTAGGGCTAAGTCCAGGAGATACGGCAGGAAGGGAAAAGTTGATTCAATATGTCCATGGATATGATTCCAACGTCGACGTAAAAGGCAAATCAGACCTTAAGAAACGCAAATGGATGCTCGGTGCCATCATCAACTCACAGCCACTGGTCATCCCTTATGATGACTCACGCTCGATTATCTATGTGGGAGCAAACGATGGCATGCTCCATGCCTTTGATAGTGTCACAGGAGAGGAGCTCTGGGGTTTCATTCCCTATGAATTATTGGGCCGGTTAAAGGAAATTTCCCAGAATAACGCACTCAAGTATTTCGTGGATGGATCGCCGAAGGCTTATATTGCAAATTCCCAAAAGATTATCATCTTTGGTTTGGGAAAGGGTGGAAGCCATTATTATGCACTCGATGTGACCAATCCTGATAGTCCAAAGTTTCTCTGGAAAATAGGCCCGGAAACCACAGGGTTCTCAGAATTGGGCCAGGCCTGGTCAACACCTCAAATCCGAAAGGTTAAGTATGAGACTGGCGAGAGAGCGGTCTGCTTCATAGGTGGGGGGTATGATGAGAATCAGAGTAGAGGGGTTGTAAGTAATAAAAGGGGTAGGGCAGTTTATGCCATTGATGTTGTGACGGGGACACAGATCTGGAGATGGGATCATGGGAAAGATGGGAATATGAGCTTCTCGATCCCGAGCGATATCTCCTGTGTGGATACCAATGGGGATGGATATATTGACCGCCTCTATGTTGGAGATACAGGTGGAAGGCTCTGGAGGTTTGATATTAAAGAGTCCGGTCCAAATACCTGGTCAGCAAAAATGATTTTCGATACCAATACAAATATTGTCACAGGAAGCAAAAGAAAGATTTTCTATCGGCCGGATGTAACACTTGAGAAGGACTATGAAATGGTCTTTTTCGGAACCGGAGATCGTGAACGTGCTGATGAAACAAAGGTGATCAACCAAATATATGCCATAAAAGATAAAGGTCTTGATAGACCCATATCCATGAGCAATTTGGAGAATGTAACCTATGGGGTTGCAGACCTTAAGAACCTGGAAGGCAAGGATGGCTGGTTTATTAATCTGGAAGGGAATAAGGGAGAGAAGGTATTGGGGCCTCCAGTGGTTATCTTCGGCGTGGCCTATCTTGGTACTTATACCCCTACCCCTTTTATAAGGAATATAAATGGAACCGCCCAACTCTATGCCTTAGATTATAAGAACGGCAATCCAATCTTAAATCTCAACCCGTCCAATGACCAAGACGGAGTGAAGATTGACCTGTCGGATCGTTCAAAGGTGATTGGTACTGGATTCCCATCGAACACAGTCATATCGGCTCTTGATAGCCTTCCCATTGCTTTTACTGGCTTCTCAGGAGGGGTATATAACACGCCCTTGAGAAAGAATTCGACGATTATTCCGATTTGGTGGAAAGAAGTTTCGAAAAAATAAGTTATGAATTATGAATTTTGAATTATGAGTTATGAATTTTGAATTAAGTTAATAAGTTAATGAGGGAATGAGTTAATAACTGAAGTCTTGCACTTTTTGATATAGGAATAAGAAAGGCTGTTATCCTATAATAGGCTAAAGAAAGCGGCAACTTAACCTTAGCCCAGAAAGGAGAACAGCCTATGGAATTTAAAAATGCAA
>Ga0315277_10002319_pt1 | contig 26600 bp, 28 predicted proteins | sample YL17G05_15_MG_FD_203695 | JGI IMG/M metagenome (GOLD analysis project Ga0315277, IMG submission 203695) | Sediment microbial communities from Yellowstone Lake, YNP, Wyoming, USA - YL17G05_15 | ecosystem: Environmental > Aquatic > Freshwater > Lake > Sediment | place: USA: Wyoming | collected... | reverse complement strand
TAAATATCCTGGCCACCAACAAGCCATTTCATCATTATTGCCTGAGATATCCATCGCGCGATTCGTCCCGCTTTCCCAATTGCTAGCGCGGCGATCCACGCGATGCAGCGGCACGACCCCGCCCGCGAGGTGATCACCCGGCGCGCACCACCTACCAGATCCCGGGCCCGCGGAGCAGGATGATCGGCCCAGGTAGCAGGATCGATCGACCGACTCAATCACCACAGGACCGATGATCCCGGCAGCCATACCCCTCGGCGAGGCCATCCACCAAGCCCGGGAACTGTGGTGACATTGCCCCGCCATGCCGCCGGGCCGCGTTGAACATGCGAGATGCCGTGTCATCCCATCCCGTTTTTTTCCCACGAAATGTTTCCTTGTTAATTCTTCGGACTTTATATGGCTCTTTTTGATTATTGTCGTGGTGAACAACACATGGCAAATCTGGACAACTACTTGAACAAGGACTTCCAACCCGGCCCCGTCGTCTCCCGGCCGAACCCGTTCCACGCCCCAGGGCAAGCATCCTTGCCCCCGTTAGCCTCTTGCAAGGTCGAGAACTCCGTCCTCCGCAAGATCCTCCAGGCCCTCGTCTTCGCGGTCCGAAAAGCCGACACCGCGCGCCTCGTGTTCAAGACCGATGGTGTTCACGCCGAGGCCATCGATGACCAACACACGCGCATCTGCAACATTCACCTCACGCGCATCGACCTCCATCATCCCGATCTCCCTACCACGCCGATCGTCGTCGGTATCAACGTTAAGGGCATGGACAAGTTGCTGCGCAAGTACAATCTCCCGCCCACCGAGATGCTGACCATGACCCTATCCGCCGACAGCAAGGCCATCTTCCTTTCGAGCAAGGGAAGGGCCATTCCCCGCGTCAGTTTCGCTTTCGCGACTGGCAAGCCCGAGCACGAGGAAGAATTGAACATGGCGAAGTTTCCCGCCGAATGTTCATTCGCGCTCCGCTCGAAGGATTTCCAGCGCGCGACCACCCTCATCGACGGCGCGGCCGAGTACACGCTCGTGTCCTTCGATGACGGGGGCCTCTCGTTCGATAGCACCGATGACAGCGCCGAGAGCAAGGTCACCTTCCCCCGTGGCAGGCTCGCGAACCAGGCGCAGGAATTCCGCGGCAAGCCCGTCCCGGCCGAGACCGCCCCCCTCTTCCCGACGGCGATCCTCGTCAAGATCGCCAAGATATTGGGCCCCGTGACCGAGATGATCACGTTCAAGCTCAACCCGGCCGCGCCCATGGAGATCGGCGCGTGGTTCGGCCACGACTCCCGCATTGCCTTCGCCATCGCGCCCGCCATCGAGGATCACGACAGCGAGGGGGATGAGGATAGCGAGGATCGCCCCAAAGATCCCGGCGATAGCGCGATTGCAAGCGCGGGCGACGCACAGGACCAGGGCAGCACCGTAGAGGTCGATGTTCCGTGAACGCGAGCACCGGCGTGAACCTTTTTTTTCTTTTAAATTGCGATCGTTCGACCACATCACGAACCTACTGACGAGGAACAAGCCATGGCAAAAAAGATCAGACAGAAGCCACTGCGGGATTTTATCACCGGGGAACCGGTAACGAGCGATGAAATGGACAGCGTGGATCGCGAGATGGCACGCTTCGAGATGGAGTTGCTCGAAGAGTTCAACGATGCCTTGCCACGATCGGCGAATCCTCGAAAAGCCCCATTCGTCCACGTGAATCGAGAATTGGGCTATGAAACGGTCAATATCGGCAGAAAAACGTTCGCGAGCACCTTGAAAGTGATCCAATCACGAGGTAATGAAAAATGCTGACGACAATACCTTCTTTCCAGGAGGAACAAGAGCGCCCGGCGCACGCGTGCTACGAGTGCTGCACCGCGGCGAGCATCGAGGAACTCTTGCTCGTCGACGCGCTCATCGAGTTGAGCCCGTTTTTCGTGGGCCTTTCCGAAAACTTCTCGCATTGCTCTGGCGACGACGACCTCTTCCACGACAACATCGTGAATTGCTGCGCCGCGTGTTTCGCGCAGATGGTCCAGAGCATGGCGAGCATTGATGCCGACGGTCGAAAACGACAGATAGCAAGCCTCACGAGCGTGCTGCGGGACAGGCCCGCGGTGCCGGCGAGCGCCATCATCACCCTCGAGCGCTTGTTGCTGAGCCTGGTCACCATGGACAAGGCGTGGATCATGCCCGAGCCCGTGCTCATCGAGGCCCTCTATTGCAGCTCCAGCCCGTTCAAGGCCATGCTGGACGAGCTCGGGGGAACCATCAAGATATCGTGAGGGCGTGAAAAACCATGACAGCGACTCCATCAAACTCGGTTACCCCGTCCTTGTGCGCGGCGCTCGTGCTTTTTGGCGGCATCGCATTCGCGCTCACCATGACCTTCGCAGTCATATCCATGATACCCGGTTATGCTCTATTGCTGGGGCTGCTCGTCGGTGCCATGGCGGATTGCATTATTTATGCAATTACCGACGCCGCGAGCGGGCCGAGCAGAATCCCCCGGGTGCATTATATACACAAGAAGCACCATCTCGCGCCCAGTACCCCGGATGAGGCCAAGCGCCGCGGCCCCGCCAAGACCGAGGCCCGCCGCCGCTATACCCCCGCCGAGGTCGAGCGCCTTTCTTTCAACCAATACGGGTGACTTGCCATGCTGAAGACCATCGTGTGCCCCTATTGCGAGAACGCGGAACTCCGGTACATCCCGGAGGCGAGCAAGAACCCCGCGGTTCCCGCCGAGTACCGCATCACGTGCTGGGAATGCCACCGCAAGTTTCTCATCTTCAGGCCAGGCGCGGTTCCGCCAGAAATCCAGGAACCGGCCGCTGTGCCAGCCAAGGCGAAAGCCCGGGCGTGATGCCCTTGCCTTTTTTTTCAACCCGTACCATTATTGGGTGCTTATCGTGCGTCTCGTGCCCCCCGTGTCGCCGAAACGCGCCATACGTCGCCAACCCCCATTTTGGAGCTTTGGAATCCAGTATAGAAGGGCCTTTACACGCCTTGTCGAGCCCACCAAAGCGCCTGTCAAACCGACAGTATGTGAAAGTGACTTCGAAGCAGGCAGCGCCCACCCGACACGACGCGAACAGGAGCGATCGCACCTCGACAAAATCACGACGGCCACCCGTCGAGCCCTCGCGCATGGTCGCCGCACTTTTTTGCCAACTCCCATCTTCCCGTCCGGTTGCCGTGCCACTACCTCGATTTGATTGCCGCGCGTCCTTGCAAGATCAGCAAGAGGAATAGTAAGTTTACTACTATCAAGAGAATTGCTAAATCCGATGCTTTTATAAGCAATCGTTAAGATTACTTGTTTAGCGATAATCATGGCGACAATAACGCAGAATCCTCCGACCAATTCCAAGGCCGCGGCAAGCCCTATCGTAACGTACCAAGGCGACGCCCCGATAGCCCGCGACCACCTCGTCCAGGCCATGCACGGCGTGCTGCATCCCCGCCGCATGGGCCAGATCAAGGTATTCTCCCTCGATTTTTCGTTGTCGAAAACCGCCCCGTGCACGTGCATCGTGAAGGTTGCAGTGCCCGGGGCCGAGCGCAGCAGGTTCTATGCGAATTTCGGCGGCATTTTTTTCGCGACTGCCACGACGCCGAGAGGCTTGCGGCACGCGGCCATCCACTACTATTTTCTTGAATTTTAATCTTTCCTTGGTGACGAGCCCATGAGGAGAACGACCAGGAAGCCATCGAACCTTACCCCCGACGAAGCACTCGTGAATGAACAAATCAACCTCGATTTCTGGTATTACCACGAGTATCTTCCCAAATGGAACAAGACGTGCAAGAAACAACTGCAGCGGGCAGCGCGGGAGCATCGGAACTCGTTGGACAGATATATCGGCGAATTTATCGGCACGCGTCACGAGGGAGACTAACATTGAGAGACGACACCACCCTCCAGGCACTCACGACGGCCAAGAAGTTCATGTTCGATTTCGGGAACCTCCCGGCCACGATCATCAAGATCCCCGGGAACTACGCCATCGAGACCATCCGCGACGCCATCACGCCCGAGGACGTCGCCCTCTGGTTCGACGCGTGGCACCTCGACGCCCAATTTACCCGCACCGCCGACGACAAGATCCGCGTGTGGCTCAAGACGAAGCCCGTTTCCAAGATGAAACTGCACCGCGTCGATGAACTGCAAACAACCCTCACCCCGTGATGAACCATGCCCCGCCTCGTCCCGATCCGCATTTGTTCCCCTCGCAAGAGCACCGTCGCCCGCGGCCACCTCGACGAGATCTACGTTTGCCACATGCTCAAGGCGTTTTTCCACGCGTTTGATGCGACGGGGTACGCGGTGCTGTCCCGCAAGCTCGGTATTTGCTGGTCTGGCATCAAGTATGACAACTACGGCGATTGGGAAGAGAAGGGCGACGACCAGATCCGGGCGATGCTGGCCGAGCAAGCCCGGGATCCAGCCATGGCCAACACTTGCTTTGTTTACTGGAATCATCGACCCCTGACGAACGACAAGTGGGTCAAGATGCTTGCCGGAGCGGGCTTCAAGGTCATCGAGCGCCGCACCCTCGGCGAGATCAAGGCCCGCATCGCTGGCCAGGCGCAGGCATCCTTGGACTCGTGGACTGCAGCGCCCGGCGCGAAAGGCGAGACATAGGGTCGCCGAAGACCCCCGCGAGTATTGGGTGCCTATCGTGCGTCTCTCGTGCCCGTGATCTATTTCTCGACAGAAAGCGAGCACGCAGCGCGCAGCGCACCCCCTCCCGCATTCCCGGGATACAGCACGTCGATAGGCGGGGGAAGGGCGGCATCATCTTCGCGCCCGGCTGCAGGTTCGAAGACCACGACTTCCAGCCCTACACGATCGTGAACGACGTGAGCATCTTGCTCGTGAGCGATGCGAAGTTCTGGGAGATCTGGGATCACTACGCGGCCAAGCGGGACGGCGAGGGCAGCGGCGCCGCCAAGGCCATCGAGAAGAAGGCTTCCCTGGAACCAGCGCCACGGATCCCGGGAGCCCGCGACTTCCCCGCGCGAGCCCGCGACCTCGACCTCACCCAGAGCTCCCTTCAAGACCCGTCATACCCCGCGTGCATCAACGCGATATTGACGTGCTGCGAGAAGGGGATTCACTTGACCCACGAGGAGCGCTGGCTGCTCGCGTCCTTCATGGTCGCCGCGGGGAAGGCCGAGGCCAGCATCGTCCAGTTATTCGAGAACATGCCCGATTTCAACGAGGCCATCTCGGCCTACCAGGTGCACCACGTCGCCAGCCACCATTACAAGCCCCGCAACTGCAAGACCCTTGCTGCCATGCACATTTGCCCCGGCTTCTGCGGCCGGGTGAACCCCATCGTGTTTGCCAAGAAAGTGGCAGTTTGAGGCTCACATCTGGGCGAGACACTTTAGCGTCGGCGCTGCGTGTGTGTCCAACCGCAGGATCCATAGTCAGGTAACACACGCAGCACCTAGCGAGTGACGCTCGACCTGATGGCGAATGTGTGGCACACGAAGCAATCTATTGAATCTCGCGCCGTTGTAAAAACTAATTAATTTGTCAAGGCATTAAATGCATTGTGGAATAGATGGTCGAGACCAATCTGCATAAAAATACCTTCGATTTTGCCGGTAAAATTCCCTCGAATGATAAGATCTTCGAGGTAATAACGAAATGGGGGTTACCCGACGGCATCAAGGAACACTGCGTCGTCGTGAAGGACATAGCCCTCGATATCGTTGCCGGGATCAAGAAACATGATCCGGGCGCGAAGGTCGATGCCCGTGTCGTCGAAGCGGGAGCTTTGCTCCACGACATCGGCCGCGTGAAATCGCATGGCCTCGATCATGGCTACAAGGGGTACATCCTCTTGAAAGAAGCGAGGATCGACGAGCGGGTCGCGAGGTGCGCCCTCGTGCACGTGCTCGGTGGCTTCACCCTTGAGGATATCAAGCAAGAATTTCCCGCCGATGCCAAGGAGGAGATCAAGATCCCCTTGATACCGGAATCCATCGAGGAAAAAATCGTGTGCTTCGCGGACAAGCATGCCGTGGGCACGATGCAAGTCACCATGAAACGGCGATTTTCCCGGTGGTTCAAGAAACACGGAAAAACGCCGTTCTTGTTGAAATCCCGGTATCGCATCATGCAAATAGAGAAGGATATCAAAGCCCTTCTCTGATCGATGCCTAGCTTTTCACAGGTGTTATGAACGTTCAAAAACAGACGATAGGCTCACATCATGCTAAAATTGAGAACCCCGAACGTGGCTATTGCAAGGGACAATGATCAAAAGAAAGCTGCGAAGACCGCGCTGGACCTGATCAAGAATGATATCAATCTGTCACTCTTCCACTGGATCAAGTCTGGCGAGAAAAAACAGGTCTTGATCAAGCCGAACTTGCTATCGACCGAAGCGAATCCTCAATGCAACACGTCAGTGGAAACTTGTCTGGCTGTAGCGGAAATTATCAAGGAATTGGGAGATTACAAGATTTATATAGGTGACGGCACGACTTACGAGACTAATCACAAGCCGTCGACCATGAAATCGCTGCAGAACCACGGATACGATAAATACAAGGATATATGGACGCTGGTTGACCTGCATGCTGACGAGACTTGGCGTTTTTTCGATATCGTGAATTATGAGGGGCAAAAGCCCGTGGAACTCGGATTCTCCAGGCTCGCGGATGATTGCTTCGTCATCAGCGTGGCCAAGATCAAGACCCACGACGTGCTTGGCCTCACGCTGAGCTTGAAAAACATGATGGGTATTCTCAATGGAGCCCGATATGTAGGAGAAAAAAACCTCATCACGAAGGGTGACGTGAAGGGGTACATGCATGGCTTCGGGAACCACAAGCCTCATGACTTGACCAAGGCACAGAACACGGGTCCGAGCAAGGTCGCCCTCGCGGCGAATCTCGTCCGCCTGGCCAAGGCCCGTCATCCCGATCTTGCCGTGATCGATGGTTCCACGATCATGGAAGGCATGGGACCGCGACGAGGGAATACTTGTGCTGAGCTATCGGGCATCGCGATGGCCAGCACGGACTTCATCGCACTCGATGCAACATGTGCCGCGATTGCCGGTCTGCCTCTGGATAGCTTTCAATACGTGAAACTCGCTGGTGAACGGGGAATGGGCGTAGCTGACGTGGCGAAGATCAATAATCATGGAATACAATGGCAGACCTTAAAAACGAATTTGAAGATGCACCCGCTATTCGCCGAAGCCTCCCCTTGGAAGCAAGAAGAACTCGACGCATTAGCCAAGTACACGCAATTTTAGGTTCTTTTTGCCTTCTTGCCGCGGCCTAGCAAGAACGATTCGAGGCCGGCAAGGTCCTTGTCGAGATCCTTGCCCCACGCGTTGACGCCGGCGCGGATCTCGTTGCCGACGACGATCGCGCGCTGCTCGACCTTGACCTGGGCTCCGTTCAATGCTTGATAGGCAATCTTGACTGGTTTTTCCGTGATGCCCCAGGCCAGGATGAGCCCGGTTGGCTCCAGCGTGCAAAACACGTGGTCGTCCACGACTTTCATAGCAGCTTGGACCTGGTCGGCCGTGCACGGCAGGTTGCCGGGCGACACCCCGCCACCGATGGCAAGCAGCGCTCCCTCGTCCAGATCATCAATCTGTTCAACGCGGTCCATGAACCCGACCTCGATCAGGCTACCGCGGAACTGGGCGTGCCTGTGATCGATCATGAGCTGCACGGCGCCCGATTGCCAGCCGGGATAGAGCTTCGCACCGGTTTCACCGTCGACGAAGGTGAGATCGGCGGGATGTGTGTCGTTCACGTGCGGTTTGCGTGCCTGGTGCTTGAAAATGCTGCTGCAGAATTGGAAGTTGTAGCCCCGCGCCGATACAATGTCGATCGGCGTGCTCACGACGCGGGCGAGGAGCTCACCGAGCTCGCCATGGAACTGCTCTTGGCGGATGGAAAAGCGGCGGGCGATCTCCGACGCCGGCGGTCGCGCGGGATCCCCTCTCATAAACCAGTAACGCGACGCAGCGACAGGGTTCATCTCTTGCTTGTTTATCCGGTTGTGATACCAATCCGTGAAATCGATCTCGATGAGCGGGACACCGTATTCCTTGCTAACCGCGGCCGCGTTGCATCCGTGCTCCATCGACTTGTTCGCAACGATCCCTTGCAGCAAGACCGGTGCTTTCTTTGCATACGAGTTGACCTTGAGATATTGCGTTGCCTGGAATGATCCCGTGGAAAAACCGCCGGAACCGAAGATCACGTTCGTGACCGGACGATCATGAGGCACCGGTACCAGTGGCACGATGCGCGAGCCGATGTTCCCGGCTATTCGATCCCATTCCGCCATGCATTTTGCTTGCAAGCTTTCCGGCGTGAATGCCTCATCCTTCCAGATGCGCTTCCCGAGCTCGTGGATGCTGGCGACGCGGCGCTCCCCCGCCGCCTTGGCCTGGGCCATGAACGCGTCGATGGTGCTTGACATGGTTATCTCGCGTCATTAACCGACCAGATCACATAAAAACTTTCCAGGAAGTCCCGTGGATCGAAACGAGGCCTTGGATGGAAAAAAAAAGGAATTCATTTCAAGAACGCGTCGATCATTTTCTTGTAGTCATCCTTTTTCCTGAGACCGACAAGTAATTGGCCTTGTTGTTGCCCGTTCTTGAAGAAAGCGACCGCGGGTACCGCGGAAATGTGAAATTTATTGGAAAGATCGTTGTTCTCGTCAACATCGAGCTTGAAGAGCTTCATATCTTCCGGCTTGTATTCCGTCGCGAGTTGCTCGAGAATAGGGCCGAGCATACGGCAAGGACCGCACCACGTCGCTGTGAAATCGATCAACACGACCTTCGCCGAGCCTTTTGCCTTGTCGAACTCCTGGGCTCCATGGATTTTCGCTGGTTCTGGCATGTACATCAACTTTTACGTGATTATAGGAAGTAGTTACTTTTCTCCGATTATAACATTGATCCTTTCCGTGACCGCCCGTGCAATACCACATGGAAGGTTTAAGGCAAGAGAATTGCATGACGATCGTGACCGATCATGATTGAAAACCTTTACCTAGTTTTGGATTCTGGCATTTGTATTTTTGCTTACAACGCGACGGAACAACTCAAGCTGGACGAGAACCTGGTATCGGGATTCATGAGCGCGATCATGCAATTCTCGAAGGAAACGTTCCAGGATAGCACGCTCGAGAAGGTCAACATCTCCAATCGCAAGAAAATAGTTGTATACAATCCTTCGAAGGAACCAAGCCTGGCCGAGATGGCGATTTTTTCCAAGCTGCGCATGTATGCCGTGGTCGATTATTACGACCATGAACGGCTCATCCAGCATTTGATCAAGGAAATGTGCCGCCGGTTCAAGGAGCGATACAAGGACACGATCGCGACAAAGAGCATCAACGAGACGAGCGCGTTCGACGGGTTCGTCGACGATGTCCGGGCCGTGCTCGCCGGAAAGACATACCCGCGCACGTTAGCACGATCACGGCTCGGCTTGCTCGTTTCCTTCCTCATCATCATCATTCCCGTGCTGGCGGTCATCTTATTCGGGCCAGATTTCAGGGCGATCGAGATCTCGGGACTCCCGCTGGACCGGGTCGTCAACTTCCTCGTGCTCGTCGGTGGTGTAACCGCCGTGATTATTTTTACCAGCGGCTTGGTCGGCGGGTACATCGCCGGGTCAAGAAAGAATGCCGTGAAAACAGGCATACGGCTCACGATACTGGCATTCATCTTGATCGTGCTGGCATCGTTCCGCCAAGGAACCACGTTTTTCGGGATCGCCGCCGTGTTGCTCGTGTACTTGGGATTAATCAGCATAATTGGAAGCTATTTTGGCGGATACTTGCGGGATCTGCAATTTTTATATCCCCTTGGGTCAACCGGAACATAAACGGGCCCGGGAAGGTTATCGCGTGTTCCGTGCTGGGACTGCCTCCCCCGTGACATTGCGACATCAAGAAATTGGACGCCGCATTGATTGGCCATGACACTTGCCAGGTGCGACAATCCTTGAAACATTACACGATGTCGTTCATCACGACGCAGCATGACGGGCTGGCCAAGAAGATCGGCGAGTTTTTCGGCTCGCGCGGGGCGGATTCCGACCTTATCTTTTATGACGGCGTGGATAGCGACCAGAACGTGTTTATCACGGTCACGCCGCTCGGATATCCCGACAAGCTCAAGACGCTCATCCAATGCTTGGCCCTGGGTGATTTCCAGGTCTTGCTCGTGACGCCGGATGATAAGATGGATGCCCAGATGGGCGAGATGATCGTGGCGCTGGAAACACACCCTGAAGGGATCCCGCTCGTCGTGCTCGGCGGTATCACGAAGGTGAACGAATACCTGGTCGACGAGGTGAAGGCCAAACTCCTGCAGATCATCAAGAACACGTCGCTGAAGGACAAGGTGACCGACATCATCGTCATGCGGAATCCCGAGACCAACTTGCCGGCGTTCAAGCAGTTGATCATGAGCCTGGCGGCCAAGATACCGGATAAAAAGGCCGGGAACGTGCGCATCCTCGTCGATGCATCGTTCCCCGTTAAAGGCGTGGGAACGGTCATCCTGGGCGTGGTGAAGTCGGGATCATTCAACGCGAACGATATGCTGGAATTGACCGACCCTTCCGAGTACAAGAACGTGATCGTTAAGTCCATCCAAATGCAAGACATCGACCAGAAATCGGCAACCCAAGGCGACCGTGTCGGTCTGGCGATCAAGGGGCTCAAGCCGGAAGACATCAGCCGCGATAACATGTTCGTGACCAAGGGATCCATGAAAGCTTATGCGGATATCAAGATAAAATTCCGCCTCTCCAAGTTCATCAAGAAATCGATCGACATCAAGGACAAGCAGCTCTACCACATAGCCATCGATCACCAGGTGTTCGGTGCCATGCCCGTGAAGATCGAGGGAACCGGCGAGGCGGGCATCTTGAAACCGAACGAGGAGGGCACGGTCACCTTCAAGTGCGAGAAGAAGTTCTCGTTCAACGATGATAATAACTGGGGCATCATCGTGTTCCTGGAAAAGTTCTCCGGCAAGCTGCGCATCCTCGGCTGGGGCCGCGTGCAGCCGGCGTGAACATGCCACGGCATCAATGTTATATTTTCCCAAACAAATTATCAATCAAACCTTGTACAGAGATGTGAAAAAATGGGTTTCAAAATGCAAATGCCGAAATTAATGATTGTACGCATGGTGGCGAACGTAATCGGTTTGTTGCTCGCGATTTGCGGGGCAACATATTCGACGTGGCTTATCATCGAGGCGACTAAATCCGATTATCTTGCTGCTGCATTGCTTTTACTCGTTCCAGTTGGTTTAAGCTTCTGGATGGCCAAGATCATGTGGGCGCTGAAGAAAAAGACCAAGATGTTTGGTTTCGTTTTGCTGGCTATCATCACCGGACTCAACCTTCTCACGAGCATATCGCTCATGATCGAGTTTGGTATCTTTGATGCGGGCAGGATGTTCTGGTTTTCGTTTGGTCTCGCCTTGATCTCTATCGTATCGGGTTTTTGCATCGCTCTCGCGAAAATAGCCGGCGAGATCATCGAAAAATTGAAGTATTTATTCATCGGAGGCATCGGTGGCTTCGTGGTCATCGCCGTGATGCTTATAACCGTGCACATCAGCGAAAGCGGTTTCTTTACTTCATTGCTCGGGACGTTAATCTCGCTCCTTGGCGTGGCCGCTGCCGCGATCGTCGGGTATGTGGCGGAATCGATCCTGATCAAGAAAAAATTCATGGTCTACAATTGAATTTCCAACTTTTTCTCCATTCATGAAACTCGTGGCGCTGGACTGGTCTTCATTTCTCCTTTATTATTTTGACCATTATTTGTAAGATTTCCCCGCGGCTCTATTGATTCAGCAAGGTCTGTTCAGCCTTGAACATTGCTCTCTTTATTTTCACGACATGCGCCGATTCATAATTGAATGGAAATGGAGTGGAACGACCATTCTGGACATCGGCCTATCTCGTCGATCAGACGCTCATCGACTGCGGCTAGCGAAAAAAAATTATATTCGATCGCCAATATCATAAACAGTTCTCACGTGAAACTTGCCTTTTGCTACTGGATTGCAGCCTCGACTTCTTTCATCAAGATCAAGGTGGTATTTTGGTCATGCACGCTTTTTTTTCTTGTTAAGAACGTTAAGCTTAACAAGCTTAACAAGATTAAGGGGAAGTTTCAAGCCCGACAAAAAAAGGCTTTCATTGCCGCGCCGCTGCGTCTTGGGAACTATAATATGCGTTGTAGAGCAGCGTGTCAACAAGATAATATATGGTTTCATTGACGTTGACGCCGAGCTTCGACGATGTCGGGATGAAAGCAATGCATCCGGTCTCAGCAACGAGCGCATTTGCCGAGTTCGTTATGTTCTCTTGCTCGGTTTGATCGATGAGATCGAGCTTGGTGCCCACGAGCACGATCGGGGCAGTCGGGGCATTTTGACGGAACATGTCGATCCATTCCCGCGTCGCCTCGAGCGTCATATACCTGCTCATATCGAAACACGTGATGCACGCCACGGCGCCCTTCACATACTCGGGCTGGATGAAGCGAAATCGTTCCTGGCCACCCAAGTCCCAAAGTACGAGAGAAATCTTGCGACCCTGCCGTTCGAGAGCCTGCGTGTGGAATTGAACTCCAACGGTCAATTTGGCATCGCTAATAAATTCATTATGTATGAATCTGTACAAGATCGTGGTTTTCCCTACTCCGCCTTGTCCACCGACTGCGATCTTCCAGATAAAGTCATAGGCGCTAGCCATTTCGCTTCACACGAAGGTTGATACTCGAAAGTTCCACGATCTTTGTCCGTTTCAGATAGGCATCGATTTCCATGAATCGGTACGATCGCGAAGTAATTAATAAATTCTATCTTTCCTTATTCAAATTAGTAGCTCGTCATTTTAAATAATTATATCTTTTAACAAACGGGAGCCGCCTTCTTTTCGGTTTAAATGGGAATTCGAGCATTCTCGACCCTCCCCTTTTTTCTCCCATCATTATCGCACCGCTCCTCGCTCTCGCAGTGCCGCTTCGCCCCGAACGTGCTATAAATGCACATCCAGCCTTCTCTACCCCTTTAAACCTTCGGCTCCCCCGGCAAATAGATTTCTCGACCTCGATACCGAGAAATCTCGACCTCGGTCAATTTCGTTTTTTCCGCGAGGAAATCAAGGAGTTCCACACATTACCAATATAATGGCAAATCTTTCGAGTCAATTTCATGCTTGCTGTATTGCCTCCAAATCGGCTCCGGCACCTTCACGCCATGGTTCTCAGCAAGGATGCACGCGCAATTGACAAAACCGCGAGTATTTCTCGATTTTATGATACACGCGTGAACTTGTTCGCAAATCTGCGTCTTGTCCAGCCCCGTCTTCTCGGCGATGAAATCCAGCAGTTCCCGAAATCTAATAAAATCCACGGTGTAATCCATGAAAAAAAAGAGAAAAATGCGGTATAAAAGGTTATCGCCGCAAGTATGCCACCGAATTCCAGGGCGGGCTCGACAAGAAAATGGGCAAGGATGCGGAGGATCTGCCAGTCGAAACAATCGGGGCGATATTGGATGCTTTTTAATAGATCACGTGGTTGTTGGCCGGGGAAGGTCAATTAAACGGCATCGTGAACCGCGCCAGCACGATCTTCTCGTATCCCCCCGCCGTGCCGGTCTCGTACAAGCACACGATGGACTTGTCACCGAGCACGGCGAGGCAAGAATAGGCGAAGTTCCCGGGCTCGATGACCCTTGTCATGGGCCAGGTCTTTCCCTCGTCGAAGCTCGCCCGCACGGTACCGCACACCCTAGCCGTTCGCGACGCCGGGTTGGAAAATAGTAAAACGCTCTTCTCGTGATCCAGCGGATCGGAATGTCGCACGATGCTGCCTTGACATGTTGGCTCGATCAGCGCCGGGTCGTCCACCAGGGTCGACCACGTCTCCCCGCCGTTCGCGCTGGTAGCAATTTTCCGGGCATGAGCATTGTTCCCGCCTTGATTCCTGGCATTCAGCATAACCGTTCCGTCCGCAAGCTCGACCAGTTGCACCTCGTTCGCGTGCCCCGTCCCGCTTTCAGGCGCGAAATCCCCCATAACCCACGTTTCGCCCCGGTCATCGCTGTACGCCACGTACACGCGCCACCGGCCGTACGGTCCTTGATTGATGGGCATCAACAGCCGGCCGGCGTGCAGCCCCCTTCGCAGCTGGATGCCGATCCCGGGCCCACTCGCGATGGTCGTGACTTCCGCAGGCCGCTTCACTTGCCGCGTGATGTCCCTCGGCTCGGACCACGTACCCCCGTCGTCGTCGCTGCGCGTCTCGTAGGAAAGCAAAGCGCGGTACCCCAGCATCGCCTTGAAGCCCCGGGTCACGTAACCGGGCATCGTCCGGTGCTCGTTCGACGGGTATGGATATCGCTGGAAAAACAAGACCACGCGGCCGGTTTCCCGCACGACGACCGCGGTCGGGTTGTTCAAGCTGTCCCGTCCCATACGAGCAATGACCCGCAACGGTTCCCACGTGGCTCCGCCATCCGTGCTACGCTTGAACACGATGATGTTCTCTGACATGTCGGCGATGCGTTTCCGGCCCTCGCAGAATGCGAGAAGCGTCCCTTTCTTGCTCATAATGATTGCCGGGATGCGGAATACCGCGTGTCCTTCTTTTCCGCCGGTGAACACGTCAACCTTGGTGATGCCATCGTTCATGGCCAAAACTCCTTGAACAATTGTCCCATGGTGCCCATATACACCGCGGTCCGCACGTTCATCCACGTCTGCTGGTCGCCGTCGCAGTACACGATGAACGTCATGCCGCCGTGTTCGACCAGGTCGACATCGGAATTGTTGATCCCTTCCCAACTCTCACAGCATCGTGACGACAGAAAGGCGGTCGTCGCCGGGTGCTTGGCATTCCCGTGGAACACGTCGAACGTCTCGAAGTCCGCCGTTCGAGCGATCCACGAGATGTAGCGGGGCTTAAAATGCCGGAGGTAGATGAAATAATACCAGCCGCCGCAATACCGTATCGATGGGCATGCCGCATAGGTGGTTGGCTCGAACACCGTCCCCACCTTTTCCCAGTGCAAGAGGTCCTTGGATTTGGCAAACCGGATCGAGAAATCGACGAGCCCCTTCTCGCGGACCTCGTAGGCCATAACATACCCGCCCGGGCATGGCGCCACGGACGTGTTGAAAATCGTCTGACCCTCGACTGCTTCCAGGACGACCTCGGTCGGGCCGAGCTTGAAATCGAGGGTTAACGCCGCCGTCGCGACGCTGTTCCTCGACTCCCAGTCGATCGATCCGAACACGCGCAGCGTGCCGTCCACGACGATCGCGCAGCCAAGGCCATGATCCCACGGCACCCGCGCGACCAGCTCCCTCGTCACCATTTCGTGCACGAGGATCGCCAGGCCGCGGTTCCACCCGACGACCGGGCGGTCGAACGTCACGGTCAACAACCGGCCACCGAGAACGACAGGGGTGCACTCGCACTGGCTGGCGAGGTAGACTGCGCTGCGCTTGTGGATTTCCGGCATGGTGACGGGAACATCCTTCGCTTTTTTTTGCAGGAATCCCATGTTTTTCCCTTACTTCCCGTGAATATTATTCAAGCTTGCTTTGCATTGTCCAATTCCTTGCATTTCCGGGCGACGTAGCCGGTCAAGGCGCGGCGTAGCCATGCAAACCGGCGTTCCTCAATCGCGGCAGCGATGCCACGCGCGATCTGGTCCAGGCCGGGCAGCACGATGCCCTTCGAGCGGGCACGGTCGATCGCCGAAAGTGCCGCCTTGGCATCCGACGTGAGCTGGTCGACGATGGTTTCCGGCACGGTAACCGAAAATTTCACGATGGCAACTCCTGGCCCGGCGGAAAAGGTACGCAACTCGTAAGGGCCGAGCTCAATGGACGTACGCTCTTGCATGCTTTGTTTTTCTGAGCTTGCCAAGTCGATCACGTCTCCTGGCTGCTGGTTGAATGCTACATCGACCGTGACCGGATAATAATCGCGGTTAACGAGATAGAAGTATCGCCTGCCTCTATCGACCAAGGCACGCATCGCGACCGGATCGGTCGTCGTCCCTACGGTCTCGAACCGCTTCCGGGGCAGTGCCCGGAACGCGCGGGCGAACCGCTGGAGCTGCCCGGAGTGCGCCTTGTCCAGGAACAGGCCACCACGCGTGATGCGGCAAGCGTCGAGTTCCGCGACCGCGTGGGCATAGGGTTCCATAAAATGGTCCCCGCCGAGCATCGCCGGGACGATGCGCAATTGAGAGTTCCACCAAAACCCGTCGCCTGGGTACAAGGAATTGATGTGGAGGATCCCATCAGCCTTTTTCCCGTTCATGTCAGCGAGCGCCGGGAGGTTCTTGTCGCCAGGGCCGCATTGCTGCCACACGTGCTTCCCCCACGCTTCCACCCAGCAATTGAAGATGAAGACGCCCGGGCTCGCGTGATCCTTGAAGGTGGCGTGCGTTTCACCATCGAGAAAATCGAAATCACGATACATCGACGTCGATTCGGGTGGAAGGGCGATGCCACCGGCAGGTTTTCTCCCGTGACCGCCGCGGTCCCGCGTGCACCCCATGCTCAGGTCGATTGCGAGCCCGGGCTCGTCGCGATACAAGCACGGGTCGATCCCTGCCTCGCGGAAGAGAATGGAATTGCTCTTCCTGGCGAACACCTGGTGCGCGGCCCCGATATCCCCGAAGATAGGCATCAAGAGGGTCTCGTCCCAGAGCGTGATCGTCACGCGCAAGTCTGGCCTGGCTGCAACGAGCACTTCCCGGATCTTGCGCATCAAGTCGCGAATTTTCCGGCAACGCCAATCGATCCACGCATCGGGGCATGCGAAGTTTAAAAATTCGTACCGCTTCGAAAACCGCTTGGGATCATGTGCCCTGATCGGCACCTTGATGCTGGTTTCTTGCTCGAACAGGTTCACCGTGTAATCATCGTAGCCCGAGTGGATGGTACCGAACCATAAAAATGTCGTGCTGTACATGTTCAGCGTGATGCCCTTGAAGGCGGGATACTTCGCGTATCGCTCGGCAACTTCCTTCACGAAACCGATGGCCGCGGCTTGAACGTCGGGATGCAACGGGTTGAAGATCGGCCCCGCGTGGTATCCGGGACCATACCGCTCGCCGTACGCGTAGGTCTTGTGCCACCACGGCATCCTGAAGCCCGGAACAACGTGTCCTGGCTTTATGGCCTTGGCAATGATGTCGTAGTTGATGGCATTGTGGATGGCGGTCCAATCTTTTGCGCCCTCTTGCACGTGGTCGTTCCAGAGCATGTTGTTGATCGTGCTGCGTCCTTTGATGATCGAGCGCCGGTTGCTGTTCATCTGTTTCATCAGCGACCCGAGGCGCAGCAATGTCAAGGCGCCCTGGAATTCGAGCCCCCTTTCGCCGCACCGTTCCAGCAGCTTGGCATACCAGTCCACGGGATCGCGCACCCACCGCGTGTATTGCGTTCGTGCAGCGTCCTTCGCGACGACGAGGTCCATCGCGTCCGATGGTTCGCGCTGTGATGGAAACAAGGGGCCATGGTACCACGCCATCGGGTACACGATCAATTTCTGGCCGCTGAAGCTGGCATAATCGACGACATGGTCGATCCATTCAGCGTGATCGATGGCGCCCTCGGCCGCCGCGGTGCCGCACGGGTCCTCGTACTGGATGCCGAACTCCCGCCGAGTTCCATCACTCAGATCACCTTGCACGTTGAGCGGGGGAAGTGCCTCCAGCTCGTATATTCCGATCTCCGCCACCGCCGCGGGTTCTCCTTCGCCGTACGTCATAAAGACGATGCTGCAGTCGTGCCACCGCGGCCAAAAGACCTGCCAGATGTCCAGCATCTTCCCGCTCAACGGCTGCGTGAATCCGGTGAGGACGCCCGTCGTCAAGTCGTAGGACGTGCCATCCATAATGCACATGAAGCGCCGCTTGTCATCGGGATAGCGGATCGCGATGGCATGTGGTTTTCCCACGTTCTCTATCGAAAAACGGTACCCGAAGCGGGAGAAGGACGTGTTACCAGCCTCGCGGTATGCGCCGGCCGGGCTCTCGGCCACGTGCACGTCGTCGTGCCCGAAATATCTCCCCGCGGGCGGTTCCTTATTGCAATCGATGCGCTCGATCAACCGTTTTTTTACATTGTCCATAGCAGCATCCCTTCGAACCTTCGCGACGCGTTCAGCGTTGCCTCGTGATGTGGATCGTGTAGTTTCGTGAATTCTTGGCGTTGAAGGTGGCCATCTGGCCATCCTTGTCGTCCACGACGTCAAGTCCAGCCGCGTCGATCCGGTAGCCTTCCGGGTACTGGATTCGCGGGATGTATATCGACGTCGGGGCGGCTATCGATCTGTCGGCAAGAAATTCGAGCACGAACGTCCCTTTCTCCATGTCGAACACCATATGCTGCGGCACGCCTTGCACGAAACGCGCGAACGGCCGCACGATGCCCTTCAACGCGCGCCCCCCGCTGTTGATGTCCCCGGGATTGTCCCGCTGGTCGATGCAGTAGATGCTCAAGTCTTCTTGATTCCAGCAATCGCCGATCCGGAGGTCGTTCCGGTTGTGCGCCGTGTAATTCCAATGCGTGCAGCTCAGCAAGCGCTGGTCCATGGCATTGTACATGAGATCCAGCGCCCACACGTGGTTTTTCCACGGTCTTCCCGAGCGATCGCCGGCTCGCCATTGCTCATATGCTTTTCCTCCATCCAGGTCCATGTGCAAGCCGAATTCGCCGATCAACGCAGGCGCGTGCACCCGCGTCGCCGCGTTCTTGATGGCGCCAAGTTGGCGCGAATACATGGCCTGGATGCCTTTCTTTCCGACAACCAGCTTTATCTTCACGACGTCGAGCGTTATCTTGCGCACTTTCTTCGTGCCCGAGATGGCATTGTCATACCAGTGGGATGCATTGACGAAATTCCTCGGCACCGTCGACGGGAACGACTCGTCATACACGGTCTCCTTGGGATCCTTCTCGCCAAATACCATCCAGTCGGGATTGATCGATTGCACGTTTTCAGCAACACGGTTGATGAACGGGACCATGTAATCCCTCGTGAAATCGACTTGACGGCCGTTGACGACCTGGAAATGATCGTTCCGATCCACCTGATAGCGTCCATCCGCCGTTATACTCCAAGCTCCCGCAGCTTGGAACGGATCGCTTTTACCGTCCAGCCAGATCGACACCTTGTCCTTGTTCACGATGACATCCTTCACGGGCACGATGCCGAGCTTGGCAATTCGCAAGGCCAGGAACGGCATCGACACCGGATACCCATGCGACGAGTACAAGGCTTCGACTGGCGAGAACGCTATGCCGGGGAGCGCTGGATTGTTCTTGGTTGGCTTGACGTGGCGATCATCCAGCGCGACGCCGATCCAGCCCGAGTTTGGCTCGTTGAGGGAATCGAAGCCCAGCACGTTCGGCAGGTCCTTGACCCGCTCCCCGATGGCCTTCTGGCAAGCCATGTAGTGCCCCTGCATGTAGGCTTGCACGTTCTGGCCATCGATGGTGAAGCCCGGGGCGAAGTCCTTACCACCGAAGAAGAGCGTCCACATGATGCCATTGCCCGCGTACTTGTGGTTCTGCCCCCAGCACATCGTGGGATAGTTATCCTCCTGCCTAGGTCGCGGGTCGTTGAAATCAAACGCGTGTTGCATGACCAGCGCCGCGCCCGCCTTGCTCAGCTTAGTGTAGTCGATGCCCATCTTTTCGAAGAGCCAGCACGGCGCGCCGTCACCGCCGGTCATGCGGCTCCACACGTCCTGGTGAAAATCGACGAAGACGTACAGGCCGTAATCGCCAGCCATCTTGCACAGCGTGGTGTAATAGTCAATGTACCGGGTATCAAGCTCGCCCGGCCCTGCGTGCTCGACCGCTTCCCATGTCGTGAGGAGCCGCAGCACGTTGAAACCCCACGATTTCAGCCGCGTGAAATGTTCGGCTGCCACTTCGAGAGGAAACGGGCGGCCGATGAAGGACACTTTCCGGTGGTCGGAAAAGTCGGTCGGGTTGCTCGTGGATCCATCGGGCGTGTAAGGAACCTTGCAATCGCCGCCGAGATTCACGCCGCGCAGTATCGCAACACGCCCGCTCGAATCAACGAACCAATCATCGCGGGGATGTAACCGGGGAAGGTCGCCTGCCCGAAGTTGTATGCTTGGTTTCATGGATATCACTATGCAATGATTTCATTTAACGTGTTTCAAGATAACCGTTCAACATGTGAATTTTCTCGTCCAGCATGGCAATGCTCGGGTGAAATTTTCCCTCCATCCTGAGTGCGAGGTCCAGCCACGGCGCCTCTTGGTACAAGCGCCTCGCTGCCATCGAGTTTACCAGCTCGCGCCGTGCCACGTCCACCATGCGATCCCGGGCCGTTGCCCCTCCAGGGCCGACCAGCCCGTCGCGGTCGCAGAGAAATTGGATGGTGTTCGAAGTCGTTTCGAGCGTGCGGTGGATGTATTCCGTCACGATCGACAGTTCCGCCAGCTTGGCGACCTCGAACCGTTCTTGCACCAGCGGTGCCGCTTTTGAGAGTAATTCGACTGCTTTTGCCGAGTGGATGGAAGCCCGGTAACATTCGTCTATGAACGTCGACCAAGCTTGCAAAGCATCGTCGGCGGCGAAGCCCCAGCTCCAGGGCGACGCGGGTAATTTTGAAAAAACCAGGGGCTCGAACGCGTCCAGCAGCGCGCTGGAAAATGTGGCCTCGTGCTCTTGCTTGTAATACAAGGCGCCGTGGAAGACCCGCGGGATTTCCGCGCTCGCGTCGGGGATCAGCGGGTGTGCTGGTCCCAGGAAGTAAGGCCCCATAAAATATGGCGGGATGCACGGCAAGTGGCCGATGGCATCGCTCATCTCCTGCCAGGCTTGCAGCACTAGCTCCGCCCCCTTGCCGAAATCTCGCCGCGCGATCAACCGCAACACCGCGTCATCCGACATCTCGGGATGCCAATTCGCCCACCAGGCCAGTTCCTCGCACGTGGAACCCCACATGCCGAAAAACATCCACGCTTGCAAGACGCCAGCGGGGTGCAACCCTTTAACGCTGCCCCATTTTTTAGCGAGCCGTTGCATACACGGGACATACGGCACGTGGATAAGTTCGAGGCCCAAAGCAGTTTCCATCTTTACGTTCATACTGGTGCCTCGCCGGTGACACGCGTCGGCTTGCTCGACGATGCGATCCGACGGCCCGGGAAAATCGATGCTGTAATCCCAGATCAACTTCGAGTACCCGTCCTTCTTGACCCACTGGTCCTTGTCGATCTCCGACAAGAACCCGGCGCCCGAGGGCATGGCATCGATGAAATCTATCTGGTACGGGTCCGCGGACCACCGCTGGGCAGAATATGGCCACGCGAGGACGATGGCGTCGGGCTGCGACTCGTGCACCCCTTTCGCGGTGACGTCCACGAGCTTGCTGACCACGCGCTCGGCCGGGATGCTCGCACAAGCGGGGCAATTCGTCCTCGGCGCTTGAACGCCTCCGCCCCTCGCAGGGTTCATGTAGCAGTGGTAATATGACTCGCCACCTATGATGAGCACGAGCCCGCCAAGGAGTGGCACCGCCTTGAACAGGTTTTTCGCGAACTCGGCGTGAAACGCGAGGGCTGCATCGTCCGAGGAACACAAGCAATGCAATCGCGCGTCGACCTTGGGCGAATATAAACGTGCACCACGCGCGCCGGGACAGCGCTGGAACAAGGGATGCAATGCATCGAGCTTCGGGCTCACGGGAACGTAATACAGCCGGATGCCATAGCGAATGGCGCGCTCGGTAGCGTCCTTGAGCATGGCGATGTTGCCTTGGTAAGCAGCGGTGTTCAATTCCGGGAAGACGTCGCTGTTGACATAACACGCCATATCGCCGTAAATGGTCATGCCGTTGAGCCCGTGGTGCGCGAGCAGTTTGAACGCGTCGTCGGACAGGTAATCGGGAGAAAGATCGGGAACAAGGAAATTTGAACCCCACGGCGCCTGGCTGATCTGCACCTTCCAACTGGGCTGCTTGGAAACATCGCCCGCGGGCAACCAAGGCCCTTTACGAATGCCCATCTCGCGCTCCATGTAGATGACCCCGGCCCACAAGGCTTCGATGCTCGCGCCGGCGATGCGGATGGATCGCGGTGCAACTTGCAATCGGAAGGATCCCGGGGCGAGCGACGCGTCCCGGGTTAAAACGACCTTGTTATCGGCATCGGCGCAAGGATACAACCCCATTTTTTGAAAGAAATCCGCGAGATCATCCAATATCTGCGCTTTCCAGGGAAGCTCTCCCTCGAACGTGATGGTCCATTTGCCATCAAGTTGAATATCCCCGCGATCTGGTAAAGGATGCTTAGACATTGACAGTGGCAGCATATTATGAACAATCCTGCGATCCTTGCAGAGCGGGTTGTTATTTTTCAGCTTCAAGAGTTCTTGAATCAAGAGGGAGTTGTGCAGCATCGTCCTACACTTTTCGTTAGATAGATATCGCAGTGGTCAGATAAAATATCACATTGGAGATGTTTATCACATCAGTCAGATAAAACACGGGAAATATGTTTTTATTTCGCATTCATTTCTCTAAGAGATGCGAAGATTTGCATTAAAATATATCGTCTTGCGGACGATCAGCACGGTCATCGGCCTGATCATCATCATCGCCAATTTCATCATCTGGAACGTTTCACCGGATGAAATCGCTACATTGGACCCCATATTGCTGTATCGGGCCGTGCTTTTTGGCCTCCAGGCCTTCATGTTTTCGTGGCTGGCATTCTTGACCGCTGATAGCATCTCGCGTTTCTGGTGGAACCGGTGGCGGCTATCGGAAACGAGCGCCGTGGAGACCCAGGAAATCACCATCAGCACGGGCAAGGGCAATCAAATCAGCGGCATCTTGTATCAACCCGTGAATGACCGGGACAACCCAACGCCCAAGAAAATGATAATCGTGAGCTACGGGTTCAACGATAACCTGTTTCGCGCCCAGCACATCGCTCGATCCTTGGCCGCGGCGGGTTTTACGGCGCTCACCTGGGACTACCGGGGGCGCGGGAAAACCAGGGGCAGGATCACTGACCTGGAAGGCCACCTGGATGATCTCCGCTCGCTGATCACCCATTGGTCGAAGGAAGCGATCACGCAACACGCGCAATTGTACTTGTGCGGCTGGAGCATGGGGGGCATGCTCTCGATCAACGCCGGCTTGGGCGACGACCGGGTGTCGCGAATATTTACGTGGTCCACCTGGTCAGACTTGAGACGCCGGGTCTTGTGGCGATTATATATTAATCCATTCACGCTGCTGCGATACTTGTTCAAAGGAGAACTCTTGTATGTATCGAGACAAAGAAATTTGAAAGTATCCCCAGTACATTATGCACTCCGAATAGCTCAGGATTGCGGAGGACAACAAAACTTGCAAGCACTCGTTAATGAAAAATTGTTCATGTGCCACGCAAGGAATGACACACTCGTTGGTTACGATAATTTCAAGGAAAATGTTCGTGCATTCAGCCTCCCCCCTTCAAACCAGTTCATATTCAAGAAGGGATCGCACTTGCTCGTCCGGAAGGAATCCATTCTCATCGGACTTATGTACCGGTTTTTCAATGGAGGTGAACGCTAGGATGGCTGAACCGTGGCGTGTCTTGATGGAATTCGACGACGTCGTTATCGTCTGCCTCGTGATGTTCTTCGCGATCACGGTTATCTGGCGCTACTTCTTCCGCTGGGACACCCGGCACGCGTTAAAAATCCCGGGAATTCACCGCGAGACGTGCACGAGGTTTTCGCCCCTTGTCCCGAAAAAGGATGACCCCACGATCATCGTGGTCGCGAGGGCACGGCACAATCCCTTGGACCAATGCACGTGGCTCGTGCAAGGCTTGCTCGCAGCGGGCTTCCAGGTCCTGCTGATACACAACGTGCTCTCATTGAAGCACGACGCCAGCGGCTACTTCGTTCAAAGCATCATTGATTACGATGATTTTTCTAAAGATATACAGCTTGTCAAGGTCATGGAACAAGCCATCGAGCTTGGCATACCCCGTCTCATGTTAGTTAATTACCGGGGAGAAATCGGGGCGCAGCGGTTGCTGGAATGGCTCGAAAAAGCAGGCACCGCGGCAATGAGCCGGAAGATCGAGTTATTCATCGCTTCTCGATTCCAAAGCCCGTCGATACAGTCCAGCCACCAGCAGCAGTTCAAAGGCGCCCTCCTCATCCAGCGTTCACGGGATCGCTTACGTGACGCGGAGTTGCTGGTGGTAGCAAGTATCTTGAAATGGCTAGAAGAAAAAAGACGGTGATCGAACGCATCGATTGCACGCCCCGAAAACGCGCGCTGGTTCGCCACGTACCTCGTCATTGGCAGCATTTCCTGGGATTTCCCGGGTTTCCCGCACGGCTACGCGAGTTGTTCTTGGCGGGGGTGGATGGCCATCCCTCGAGTCGCATAGGCTGTCATTAACTAGGTTATAAGTTGACACTTTTCTCAGGAAAACTTGACAAAATCATTACACTGGCTAGCTATAAGTTGACCAGATTTCGTGTCAATTATTAACTTGACACTTTCTTCCCTGAGAACATGTCAAGTATTAACCACTTAATGATAAATGAAAATAAAAAAATAAATCATATGTAACTTCCATATGTTGAAGACAAGCAAGTGGCAACAGATTGAACCATAATGCACATAAAAACAAAAAAACATTAAGAAATAGAGAAATAATAAAACTAAAAGGAAACATAAATGGCTCTGTTTCAGTCGTTCGTTCATTGGTGGGAATGGATCATCCCGTTTTTATTAGCAGCCATGTGTTTCATATTTTCTTATTGGATTATTTTCCGCAAGTTAGCTCCCTTTATTTCGCTGCTATTGCGGCGACGCTGCAGAAAGTACAATAAATTTCGTTCTTCCTTGAAAAATTATCAATTCGTGATTAATTTCTTCATCGTAACAGGAATTGTGGCCATCAGCGCCCTAATACCAGCTTTCTTGGTCAAGATCACGACAAATCTCAAACCTGGTTTCGATGGTTACACCCAAATTTATCGGTTTGGCACACCATCGATGTATATCACCTGGGAGCGGGCTTCCGATGATTATACGCCGCAAGATTCACTGGAATATTGTGTTTTTTGTTCGGGTCAGGATAACATCGAATCGGTTTCCGACATGCAAGAAAACGGTGTCGCTCTCTGCGATTGGACCAATAACATTGATCGATTTACCATCGGAAATGCAAGCGGGTATTATTTCAACGTCATGGTCAGGAACCAGTACGGGATCTTGGCTGCATACCAAACGTATAAATTTGGTTCCATGTTTAGTGATCTTTCAGACATCCTTGCGTGGATTGACGTGAACATCCCCGATCGCAGCAAGCTGATCACTATCGATCCTGCTTCAGAAAATTCGACAGAATTGGGATTGATAGGCATGGCCATGATGCAGACAAATGAGACCTATAGTGCCGAGATATTCCATCTACTGGGAGCCGAATACGTGATGGTTAATTTTGGCCACCTGATTTCTGGCTTGTGCGGGAACGAGCAAGATGGTGCCGCACTCATCGAAGCATGTAACAATCACACAGCAGAGTATGCAAGCATAGGATTTGAACGAGAAAATTGGTATGGTGAACACGACCAAGTATCGACGGTGTTCGACGAGACCGAGTATTTCAATGCCACCTACGCTCCAACTCCAAAATGGTTCGACAGCCTCCTTGTTAAGCTGCTGTTCTTTGACGAACCGACCTCTACCGATATGGCAACTTCGCAATTGGAGTACTGGTATGCACGGGAGATTAATGGTGATGGTATAACTGTCCAACCACGCTTGGATGCCGAAGGTAATCCTTGGGGATACTATGTCCCGCCGGGTGGAGCATACAATCTCACGTGCTTCGATGAAGCATACTTCTCAACAAATAGCACGTTCAAGATTTTCAAGGTAGTGTAACCTTGAAAAGGTTACAAGGTAGTTTCAAGGTATTTTCAAGGTAGTTTCAATATCCATTTCGTTCAATACTGATGCTCCTCCTTCTTCGGCACCTTCCGCAAGTAGACCTCGTACTCGGCGTTCGGGTCGACGAGCCCGTTCTTGAGATACACGCGCGGAATCCAGAAAATGTGATCATCACCCATCTTGGCGGGTTTTCGCGTGAACTTCACGAAGCCTTGCTCGAGGCCGGGAATCTTCGCTTCGGGAGCGGGGTCAACCGGGGGTTTCACGGTCTCTGGAGGTTTGGCGGTCGCGGGTCTCGCGGGCTTCACGGTCTCCGAGGGCTTCGCGGCCGTGGGTTTCGGGCGCGCTGGCCCGGCCGACTTCGCGAGGAGAGCATCCCACTCGGCGACCGTCTGCGTCATGGCGGAGTCGACGACGGCCTGCGCCACGCCGAACTTCCGCCGCAAGTCCTGGTGCGTCGTGGCCGGGTTCGCGTCCACGTCGGCGCGGATCGCCTTGCGAAGCTCGATGCCATCCCGCGAGATGGGCCTACCTCTTGGTTTCAACATGAAGCATCACCAATACGCACGATCATCACGTTATGTTA
>Ga0315277_10002317_pt1 | contig 26618 bp, 23 predicted proteins | sample YL17G05_15_MG_FD_203695 | JGI IMG/M metagenome (GOLD analysis project Ga0315277, IMG submission 203695) | Sediment microbial communities from Yellowstone Lake, YNP, Wyoming, USA - YL17G05_15 | ecosystem: Environmental > Aquatic > Freshwater > Lake > Sediment | place: USA: Wyoming | collected... | reverse complement strand
GACTACAGGAGGAGATCCAAAAAGAGTTGAAACAGGAAGAAAAATAATTTTATATGCGGTAATTGGATTTGCTGTTCTTCTTTTGGCAAGAGGAATTACATACTCTATAAAATGGATTCTTGGAGTTCCCTAGAATGAAAAGGCACGAGGGAATTTTAGAAATTTCAAAATTAAAAAATTGAAAAAAGGTCGAGTAGATTTAATCTTTAAAATTATAAAATATGCAGAAAAAAGTTTTGATTGTGCTTTTGGGACTACTTTTTGCAGGATTGGTTGTGCCTTTGGCATTAGTGAATGCTGAGGCGTCAGCTCCTCCTCTTCCCGAAGCCTGTGTAATAAGAGCTGATCCAGCGAGAGTAGGAGTCAGCGGTTGTCCTGGTATAGGTACAAATTGCGTGTATGAAACCAATAGAGATTGTGGAATTTGTTGTGTAATAGGAACAGTGCTTTATATTACAGACTGGGTGTTCGTAGTATTTGTGATTATAGTAGTAGTAATGGTTCTACAGGGAGCGTTCAATATCTTAACTGCAGCCGGGAGTCCTGATAAGGTAGCTGCTGGAAGAAATTATATAATGTATGCGGCGCTTGGATTTGGGCTCGCATTATTGGCAAAGGCCATTCCAGCAATTGTAAAATATCTGATAATTGGTAGCGCTACCCTCTAATTGGTAGCGCCGGCCTCGGCGGTTAATCCTGATTTTTAGCATTTTTTGGAAATTGACCTTCTAAAGTCTAGAAAGCGATTTTTTCTTATTGATGGAAATTATGTTTTGAGTATTGGAGCATTGGAACTAAAAAAACACCCGCCAAAAATTTGCCGGGGTGGTGAAATTGGTAAACACGTAGGACTTAGGATCCTATGCCGAAAAGCTTGCGGGTTCGAGTCCCGCCTCCGGCACAAATTTAGGCGGGTGGGTAAGGACCTGAGGGTTCAAGTCTCTTTCCCGACACAATTTATTCTTCAGAGAATGCCAAAAACATGAAAAAAATCCATAGAGAGTGGTATTTAATCATTCTTGTGTTTTTTTCTTTTCTTACCAGATTTTGGAATCTTTCTTATCCGCCAAATGTAGTGTTTGACGAAGCCCATTTTGGACTTTATGCTACAAAGTATCTTTCAGGTCAATATTATTTTGATGTTCATCCTCCCTTGGGGAAAATGCTCTATGGTTTAGTTGCGTTTTTTGCAAAAATAAAACCAGGTTTTTATTTCAAAGTTGATTCGCCCTATGGCGATTTTAATTACCTTATTTTTAGAGTGTTTTCCGCCTTCTTTGGGTCTTTTTTTATTTTACTTTTTTATTTTTTCTGTAAACAAATAAAGCTTTCTTCCAGGGTAGCGTTTTTGTCTAGTTTTTTTCTTTTGTTCAATAATGCCTTAATTGTAGAATCGCGTTTCATTCTAATTAATATCTTTTTACTCTTTTTTATTTTCCTGGCGCTTTTTTTGTTTTTTAAAGCGCAAAAATCTACCCCTTTTTCAAAAAAGTGGCATATTCTAAATTTTTTAACAGGAATTTTTCTAGGAGTAGCTGGGTCAATAAAGCTTCCTGGATTTGGGGCCTTAATTCTTGTTTTATTTTTGAGTTTTTATAAAAAAACCCTTTCAAAAAAGGAAGTTTTACTAAAAATAGCATTTTTTGGGTTGCTTCCAGTTCTGGTGTACATTTCAGTGTTTTATTTGCATTTTAGATTGCTACCGTTTAATTGTTATAAAGATTGCGGAGAGGTATTAGATGACTTTTTAAAAACCTGCCCTTATTGCACTTTCTTTACCCAGATTCCAAAGTCTTTAACTTTTTTGGGAAAACTTATAACGGTAAATGCATGGATGGCAATCACAAATTTCTCTTCTTTTAAAAATTATACCTATGCTTCAGGTTGGTGGGAGTGGCCTTTGATGGTAAGACCCATGCCTTATTTTATTAAAAAGATTTCCGAAGTCAAAACCTCTTATATTTTTATGATTGGAAATCCTATTGCATGGTGGCTTGCAACATCTGGAGTTTTTCTATATCTTGGGATAATTGTTTTTCAAGAAATTTTTAGAAAAAACATTTTAAAATTTCCAAAAGTACTTTCTGAGATTCTTGTGCCAGGTTATTTTATTTTTTTGATTCCATTTGTTTTCGTAAAAAGATTTACGATAATGTATCTATATTTTCCTGCGCTAGCTTTTTCCACTATTATTTTCTCTGTGCTTTTAGATAGCTTTTTGCAGCAAAAATTTAAAGAACCAGAAGAAAATCACATCTTTTATAAAAATAAAAAAGCCAATTTAGTATTTATTATGGCTTTGATTTTGGTAATAAGTGGATTTTTGTTTTTCTCTCCTTTGACTTACGGCACTCCCCTGAGTAAAAATCAGTACAAGCTTCGGATTTGGGATAATGTGCTTTGGGAGATTATTCCTACAAGTCTCACCGCCCATTATAATAACGAGTAAAACTTTTTATTTAGTTTCTTTTATTTTTACTTTCTTTTTATTTTTCTTTTCAATTTTTGGCACCCTGATTACCAATACTCCTTCTTTAATTGAGGCCTCGGCTTTGGTACCGTCAATTTCAAAAGGCAGAACAATTTCTTTTGAAAATGCACCCCAATAACATTCTTGGATAAGATAATTTTTTTGTTCAACCTCATTGGGTTTTTCTCTTTTTCCTTTTATCCTGATGATATCATCTTCAATAGCAATATCTAAATCCTCGGTTTTCACTCCCGCCACTGCCGAATTTATTATCACTTCCTCATCGGTTTGATAAACATCCACTGTTAGTTCTCCTTCGGGTTCAAGCCACTTTTCTTCTATTACTTTAGATTCTTTTTTTGATTCTTCCCCTTTTTTATTTTTTGGGACCTCAATTTTCTTTTTCTTTGATTTTTCAGCTTCTTTCTTTTGTCTTGGTTGCCCAAGTTTTTTCAGTTTTTCTAAAAAAGACATAAATTTACAAAATATAAAGCAAAGATCTTGCTATGCTTCATATTCCATTTTACAAATACTTGCCATCTTTTTTAATTTTTCAAAGCCAAAAGCAACAAAAACAGCAAGTCCTATTAAGGTAATTATTAATGTCATTAATGAAAGGACAAATAGACTGGAATTAACAATCATTAGTGAGTCATTGACAACCATCAGACTCTCTTCAATTTTTATTATAGAATAGTTGAATGCTCCGTGCAACAAAGTAGCCACTGTTAATCCTAGCATAAAAAAGTAAAAATTTTTCTTTGGGTTTAGAAAAGACAGGGCGAGGAAAAATCCCAATACTCCAGAGCAAAGCGCATGCAATAAGGTGGCTCCGAGAAATCTTAAACTCAAAATTAAAAAAGCTCCAACAAGGGGCAAATCTCCTATGCAAATTTTGAGAATATTTTCCAGGGCCGCAAATCCCAAAGCAGCAATCACCATATACAGCATCAAATCCAAAGGTTCGTCAAATTCGGATTCAGCCAAAACCCCTTTTTCTGCAATAATATATTTTTTTTCAACAGCAAGGTATTTTGAAACCTCTTCTATAAATCCTACTCCAAAAGATATATATATAAGTTCTATTAGCGTTCTTAATTTATCTGAGGCAGGATAAATATTTTCAAGCAGATTTTTTGCAAGGGTTTCTATAATAACTGCAAATATTGCAGCAGCCATTCCCAGAAAGAAGATTTTTAAAATTATTCTTTTGGGTTCAGGATGAGCGTCTTTTCTGAGATAAAATAAAAGCCAAACAAAACTTGGAATAAGACCGAGTAAAATGTAAGAAAGATAAAGCATTATGGATTTTTAATTAGGCCAATCCTCAATCATTATTGATTTTTTCTTTTTGTTTGGGAGTTTTTGATAAATTTCCTCTGTTACAAAAGGCATAAAAGGATGAAGCAGAACAAGCGTAGTTTTTAGGATTTTTAGCAATACAGGTTGAGCTTCTTGTCTTCTTTCTTTTGTCATTTCAATATATCTGTCACAGAATGTATGCCAGAAAAATTGATAAAGTTCCTGGATTGCTAAATCAAACCGATATTTTTCAATATGATTTGTTACTTTTTTTGTAGTTTTTTCTAATTCTTTTAAAATCCATTTATCATCTTTATGGCTTGGTTTTTTGTCTTTACCTTTTGATTTTGGAATTTGTAAAACAAATCTTGAAGCGTTCCAGATTTTATTGGCAAAATTGCGATAGGCCATCAATCTTTCTTCCCCTCCGATTTTTACGTCATTTCCGGGAGCGTTTCCTGCTATCAAGGCCATTCTTAATGCATCGGTCCCATATTTTTCTATAACTTGTAATGGGTCAAATCCAATTCCGGCGGTTTTGCTGAATTTTTTGCCTTTTTCGTCTCTTACCAATCCATGAAGATAAACTATTTTGAAAGGTGGTTTTTTTGTCATTTCCATACACATCATAATTTCTCTTGCAACCCAGAAAAACAAAATATCATAACCCGTTTCTCTTACAGTAGTGGGGTAAAAATATTTAAAATCTTTTGTTTGCTCTGGCCAGCCGAAAACTGAAATCGGCCAGAGCCCGGAAGAAAACCAGGTATCCAACACGTCATCTACTCCCTCCAGGGGAATTTTATGCCCCCACCAAAGTTGTCTTGAAATGCACCAATCTCTGATGTTTTCCATCCAGTTAAAATAAATCTTTTCAAATCGCTTTGGAATAATTTTAATTTCTCCTTTTTTTACTGCTTTAATTGCCACCTCAGCCAGGGGTTTTGTGTTTACAAACCATTGTTTTGAAGTTAAAGGTTCAGTTCTTGTGTGGCATCTCTGGCAATGGCCTATTGTATGGGTATAGTCTTCAATTTTTTCCAAAACCCCAATTTCTTTTAAATCATTAACCACCATTTGTCTTCCTTCTCCTGCAGAAAGGCCAGCATATTTTCCTGCCAAAGCAGTTAATCTTCCGTAAAAATCAATAGCCACAAGGTTCATTGGCAAATGATGTCTTTGTCCTATTTCAAAGTCCAGAGGATCGTGTGCCGGTGTAATTTTTAGAGCTCCTGTTCCAAATTCAGGGTCAACATCTTTGTCCTCAATCACTGGAATTTCCCTGTTTGTTAAAGGAAGCGGAACTTTTTTGCCAATAAGTTTTTTATATTTTTTATTTTTAGGATGGATTGCAACTGCCACATCTCCAAACATTGTCTCAGGCCTTGTGGTGGCAATAGTAATGGGGCCGTATTTTAAATAATAAAGATTCCCTTTTTCTTCTTCATAATCATTTTCCAAATCAGAGATTACTGTCTGGCATTTTGGGCACCAATTAACAATCCTTTCTCCCTGATAAATCAAACCTTTTTTATAAAGTCGCAAAAACGCTTCTTTTACTGCCCGAGATCTTATTTTGTCTATAGTGTAGGCCTCTCTTGTCCAATCCATTGAAAGCCCCAATCTTTTTAATTGTTCTCTGATATATTTTTTAGAAGAATTTGCAAAGATCTCAGCTCTTTTTAAAAATTCTTCTCTTCCGATCTCTTTTTTGGTTTTTCCTTCTTTGGCTAATTGTTTTGAAACCAGGTACTCTACTGCGATTGAAGCATGGTCAAAGCCCGGTAAAAACAAAGTCGGCTCACCTTTCATTCGGTGATATCTTGCCATAATATCTTCAATCGCATACATTGCATGGCCTGCGTGAAGCCCCCCTGTCACATTTGGAAGGGGGAGGGTAATCACAAAAGGTTTTTTGCCCTTTTCTATTTTAGGGGTAAATAATTTTTCTTTTTCCCAGAATTTATAAATCTCTTTTTCTATTTTTTCTGGCCTGTACGCCTTTTCTAATTCCATATAAGTCATTATAACCAATTCTAAATTAAATTCAAATAAGCGCGTTTTTAGATAGTTTAAGTTTTAACCTAAATTATGCGAATATAGTTCTTGACAATATTTACATTTTGTGATACGATTTAGCCAGATTCAAAGGAGGGACCTAGTTAACAATAGAGAGGAGGGAGAAATCTTAAGTTCGGGGTGAGGTCCCGTAAAGTCTGTCAACCCGACAGGCTTTTTGCGTTTTGGAATCCTGATTCTTTTGAGGGTCGGGATAACATCTGTTCTCCTGGTCTAAAGGACTAGGAACATAGCCAACACGGGAGGTGTTTAATGGCTACGGTAGTGACGATTCAGACAATCGAATATGACCTCGGAGTGCTGGAAAGGGTGGCCAGGGGCTACCCTAAGACAGTGTGTCAGCGGAGCGGCTTGAGCGACGCGATTCAATCAGCGCGGCAGGCGATTGAAAGAGCCGAGAAGACTTCGGCTACTGCCGTGAAGGCTGCCCAGGATGGAAAACCTGGATGCGAGATTCGTGAGAAGCAAGAAAGAGCAGCTCAGAAGGCGCAGGCCGCCAACGTGGCCGTGCAGGCTGCCTGGGTTATTGTGAAACCCAAGGAGGAAGGCAGTCAGCGGCCCATTGGCGTCGAGCTCATTGGTTGGTGTGCAGCCGTGACCGGTTTGCACATCAAGTCTTTGAAAGGGCTCGAGGCCGAGGCTAACTTTGGCGAGTGGGCAGGGCAGGACCGAGAGTTGAGCCGGTTGTACCAGGCCGTACGTGATGGCGTCAAGTCGGCTGATGAGCATACTGGCGATGCCGACCAGCGCTATGCGCTGGTCAAGCGCAACTTCGGCCGACTGCAGGTTCTTCAGGCGCACTGGAAGCGACTCTGCGAGGCGGGCGGTCCCGCCATCGCGGTCCAGATCCCGGTCGCCAGTGTTGCTACCGCCGAGGTCACAGCCATCCCCGCGTGACAACCTCATACCCTGTACAAAGTGGGGGACCATCCGGTCCCCCACGCAATCCCTTGGTTGTTGAGAGAAAGTATTATAAAAGACATGAATAATATTTTTCTGAGCAACCAAGTTGCTCTTTGTTCTTTGTCAATCCACCAGGGCTTTGGCTTATGGAGGTAAGCCAAAAGCACCTGAATATCTTGTGCTGTGAAGAATCTTACAGAAAGGAGGAAAGCTATGAACTTCACAGTTCCACCGTTGGTAATGGGATTGGCAGGATTGGCAGCGGGAGTGCTATTGGTCCTGGCCATTCTGGATATCATCGGCGGCAAGGAAAAGGAGGCTCTGAAAAAGATCGTTGCGCTCATAGTCGCCTTGGCCCTGTTTGTCGATGGTATCACAAACGGTGCGATCCGCACCGCAATTGCCAACAAGATCGCCCAGATCATTGGGCAGATCTAGTCGAAGGAGGCAAAGAAATGCGCTTTTTTCGACTTTTCGGTATTTTCCTGATTATGGTGCTGCTCCTTTCCGGCTGCGCCGGAGGGAGCAGCACTTCCCTTGCTAATGGGGATGGTTTGAAAGCCAGGTGCCATATGGATCTGGATTTTAGACAGATGGCCCAAGACAAGTTCTGGGCCACGCTCATTGGCTTGGCGGGTTGCGCAGCATTCTTGGCAGCCCTGTTTACGCTTTTTTCAGACGATCCAAACTTCTGGAAATGGCTTCTGATTATGGTTGCCATTTTCAGCTGGTTTGCCTTGGCAACAGCTGTTGCCAAAGGCATTGAGAATTCCTGGCCTTCAGAGCTCACAGATGGTCTCATCAAACAGGCTCTGGGCAAGGAAGGCATTATCCCAGAAGGTGATATCTCTCCCTGGAGTGCGCCTTTTGTGGATATAACAGTTTCCCTGGTTTCCACGATTCTGTGGTTGACCCACGGTTTTGTGGGAATCTGGTTTCTGTTGTTGCCCATTCCCTGGTTGGTCGAGAACATAGTTCTCGGCCGCAGGTTTGGCTTTGCCGCGATTGGCAGCTGGCTAGGGTTTTTCCTGGCTCGCCTCGTGAGTCCAAGGGTCCTTTTATACGTGACCCAGAGGATTGAGGCAGACAGGGTTAAGGCCTCTGGCCTGCCAATAATTGGCGACGCAGTGGCGGTTGCCAAGAATACCCTGAGCCAGCTCAATACTCGCTTCATTTTGAGCTGGTGGTTGGCAGTGTTGCTGGTCTTTGTGGCTTTTGTGTCTGCCTTTGCCATAATCGCCTTTACCATGGGTCCTACCGCAGCAAGAGTGGGATTAAGGGTTGGGCGAGAAGGCAAAAAGCTGGTTGACCGTGTAGAACGAGAAGCGCGGAAATCTCAGAAGGAACAAGAGCATCTGCGTGACATCGCGCGCGATACTGTTGCTACCGAGGCAGCTAGGTCAGCTGCCAAGGGTGAGCCAATGCCCAAAGATGTCTATGAACAACGACTTAGGGAAGCAACAGCATTGGTTCGTGGCCAGTCATCTACCTCTAGCCAAAGTGTTTCTTCATCGCTGGCAGCGCCAGTTGATGGAAATAGTGCTGGTAGTACTGGCGGAGGCGTTGGACAGCAAAGGTTTGAGTCAGGACCTGGCCAACAAGATCGCAAAGACAAGCATCCAGTCGCAAAAGAAGCGATAGACAAGGCAGCAACTGCTGCTCAGGCAGCAGGCCCTCTTGTTGCAGTAATGGGCGCGCCAGAGGTTGGTGTGCCACTTGCTGTAGTTGGTACTGCAGTGCAAGCCGCAGTAAGAGCATCAGAAAACCAGGATCCAGATATGGCCGTTCGCCAGAGCGAGGCTGATGAGGCCTTAGTTGGCTTTAAAGAGGAGGCCTAAATGGAACCTTCTGGTGTTTTGAAGCTTTTCCGCCAGTATCTAAGGCATCCTGACGAGAGTCGGAGATACCTGCGATACTGGATAGGAGCGCGGAATCCGAAGTATAACACCAGTAATGGCGTGGTGCTATTCGTCACGTTTCTCGGATTCCTGACGCTAATTGTGGCCAGCATATCCTGGGCAGCCAATAACTACTGGCTGCTGGCCATTCCAGCAGGCATTGGGTTTGTGTTTTTCTGGGTCCGTTCTGTGTTGTGGGCTCAAGGAAAAGACCATGGCCTGACTGAAAAGTTCAAAACTTACCGGCAACAGAGATGGCGCAGGTAAGAAAGAGAGACGAGGGCGACTGCTCAAACTCGTCTCTCTAGAGTTTTTTGCAATCATCTTTCACTGTTAGGAGTCCCCGCCTAAATTTAGGCGATTGGACATAGAGAGTTGTTGAAATATGCTTGCGAAAGGAGCGAAAGGAGATGTGTATGTGAGCGCGCAAGGCATTCGGCAAAAAGCCGAAGCAGCAAAGCTGGCAATGGAGTTGGCCTTGCGAATGGGGCCTGAAGAACTCCAGCACCGGTTGGCAATGGTGAGCCATTTCTCTGTTTCAAGTGATGGCCATCATTGTCCTCCTCCCGGATTGACATTCGGGATTGCAGTATCCACTGTTGGCGACAACGTTGCTGTGGTATATCCCAGCAGAGAGTCGGGACAAGAGGGTCCTGCCTGCGCTGTGGGGGTATTCCATTATCCTCGCAACTTTGTGGAGATGTTGCTGGGAGACAATCAAACCCAGCAAAGAGGAAGGACGCGGAGGGCAACCCTGCTCGTTCGGTCTGTTCCTGCTTCCGCGGCTCATTTCAATGACCGCGTAAGAACCTTGCGGAGAGTGGTTCCAGTCGGTTGCCGAAGTTTCGGCACCGAGTTCATGACGCCTCTCTCTAACATTGTGGTGCCTCGCGGAGACCAGCTCCACAATTTCCACAGGCGAGAGCTTGTGGCATGGACGCCCTTGGGAACAGCTCTTGCTCGCGTCAAAGGAGAAAGGACAGCTCTTCTGGACGAGGAGCCCCTTTCCTTGGGTGAGGTAGCAGCTTTGGTTTCTGCTGCATGGGAGGGAAGGCCCATACCCGCAGCATTCCGTGGCAACAACAGGACTGTACTTTGGAGAGCTGCACCGTTTGACCCAGGACCTGCGGATGGCGGGTTTGAGGGGTCAGGTCAGCGTTTCGTCTTCTTCTATGTCGAGCCACGGCTTGACGAGAAAGGACAAGCGCTTGAGCGGCTTCTGGAGTTGGATGCGGATTTTCTACTCCACCTGGAGTTGGTTCAGGATACCCTGAGTGCCCAACTTCTAGTGCGAGGCCGGGACAATGTTTCCGGCAGAGCAGCCTTCCTAAGACAACAGCTGGAAGATTGCTGCGATGTCGTCAAGCCGATCAAGGCTGATGACGATGTCGTGCGAGCACACTGGGCTTTCCAGCCGGGTGGTCCGCACTATCAGGGTTTTGGTCACTTTCCGGTGACCAATGCTCCCCTGCTTATCAATGGCTTGACCCATACGATTAGCCGTCCGCAAATTGACGGTGACATCTTCGTGGGTATTGAGCCGGGTGGCGCTCGATGGCTCTTTGAGCTAGGCGATGCCGCCACAGGTGGCGTTCAGCATGTTCTCCTTGTAGGGAAGGGTTCGTCAGGTAAGACAACTCTGATGAACCTGTTGTCGCCCCAGATGGCTGGGCCGAGAATCATTGCATTCAACTTCAACGAATCCTCGCTTGAGGCATTCCCAATTCATGCCAAAAAGTGGGGACCCGCTTCAGAGCCTCACGCTCTAGAAGAGTATGCAGATGGTAGTGGGCAAGTAAAGCCTGGCATTCACTATCTTTGCGGAGACGAAGGTCGCGAGTGGGTGGCGTACTTTGTCACCACGCAAGGACGCGATCTTAAAACGGTTTTCCGTGAGGAAGTTGTGCCAGCAGCGTGCAAGTTTGTGAATAGCTTGCGCATTCCTGATGACCTGCCCATTTCAATGCGGCCATTGCCCGGATGCAACCCGGCACTATATGCGGCCGCAGTTTCCCTGATATGGACTGGGATTGATCCTTGGGGTCAAAACCAAATGGTTGGCCTCAAAGATAAATGGGCAAGCTTTGCTGGCCCGGAGGATCATCTCGTTCTAAGGGTGGATGATCCTTACAGATTGCCTGAATATCGGCCCGAGGATGCAGACGATCTGGCCAGCCTGTTTGGTCACACCGTGCGCAAGATGGTGGTGTTTGATGGAACAGGAGGGTTCCATAAGGACCACGTACACGTCCTTATGGGCGTGCAGTCGCTGGACGATCTGGAGAACTTTTTGCCTGGTACGCTTTCGCGTTTTCACCTTGCTCTCACTGTGGGCGTGGCAGAGCGAGAAGGCGTAAAACGGCATCTTGTTTGGGTGACTGATCCGGACAAGCCAGATGAGGTAATTGCCGAGCTCATCGGCGATATTCAGGACCAAGCTCTTTGTCATCTGCTTTCTCGCCGCGAGAGGGCAGAAAAGTAGAATAGGAGGGAGTGTATGGCGGCTGAAAAAAGAGGAGGGTGCATGGGCACTCTCCTCTACTCCCTAATCGTGTTTGGAGCGACGCTGAGCTTTGCCTTGTGCCTTTTCCTTGGCGGCATGTTTCTAATGTGCCATCAGGTTAAGGCGGAAAATCCTGCAGCATATAGGACATTTGCCAGAGAGGTTTTTGGCATAGGTCCTACAAGCTCTTTCTCGAAAACCTATGAGCTTACCGAGGAAGAGAAAAACGCTGCAAATTCCGCTGGGTTAAAGCCGGAAGTTGTGGCTGATGCAAGCGTAGCTTCAGCATGGGCATCTGAACAGGGATGGAAAGTGGGCAGAGATATTCTGCTCGCCCTTTCTGGCGGCGAATCAACTAATTGCGAGAACTGTGGATCGGTTGACGCCTGCAATGAATACATGAATCATCCCCGGCTGGATGGTCTAGCTCAGTGTGCGGCCTTGAAGGAACTGCTCCAAGAGTGGAAAGAGGATGATATCAGGTCTTCAAACCCCATCGCCGCAAAGTACATCTACGAAGATTACAGCGGCGTGCTCGGGAGCAAGGGTGGAGGTGCCCTTGGCTGCCTTCAGTTCTTGGCAGGCACTGCCGGACCCCATCGCGAGAAAGTCGGTCGTCCCTTTGACCTGTGGGATATGCCGACCGCCATGAAGACAGCGGCCGCGGAGTTGGAACGCTTGGGATGGAGTGATGATCTTTCCCACCTTGGAAAGATCAAAGTGCTTCTCAAGTGGAATCAGGACCAGAGCTTTGCAGAGCAACTCGTTAGTTCTGCTCAGCAGTACGCTAGATATCTGGGTGTCCAGCGCGGTCTTGTTAAGATCTTCGGGTCTGAATCCGGGGACGTTAGGACTAAAATCTTGGCTTTCCTGGGGCTTATTCCAGACCCTGAAATGACTCAGGATGAGGCAGAAGCTATCGTTAGTCTAGATGCCAAAGGCCTTATTCAGAGCGGTGACTGGCAAATTCCAGTCAAAGATCCGATTTTTTCATCGGATTCAAAGGACCATGCGAACAGGTGTGCAATCCAATATGCATGGGACTTTTCTGTACCATATGGAACCTCAATCTTCCCAGCAAAAGAAGGGAAGGTGGTCGTAGCTTCGTGCGGTAATGAAAGCGGCTACGGCTGTTGGGTGGAGATTGACCATGGAGAAGGTCTCCACTCAAGATATGCTCATATGATAAATGGGAGTTTCCGTATCGAGGTTGGTCAGGAGGTAGCCAAAGATACGGTACTCGGACAGGTCGGATGGACCGGAGTAACATCATTCGGCCCCCATGTCCACTTTGAAATCCTGAAAAATGGAGACAGGGTGGAACCTGCAATGTTCTTTGGTAAGTCTCCCCAAGACATGGGGATAAATTACCAAAAATTAGCTAATGCTAAATGAGGACGTGACCAATACTGGTGGTAGAAGTTACGTCCTCTCTCAATTGATGCTTTTAAAGATTTGAAAGCATCAAATGGGAAAAAGTAAAAAAGAGGCATGTGTGCGGAAGAAAGTTTTTGATTTTGCAAAGATTTTCTCCCGCAAATATGCCCTAATATGGGAGGCGGGCTAGAGTTCGTTTTATTGGCCAAAAAGGAGGGAATATGGCCAGAACCGTAGGATACGTCATCACGCTTCACCAGAGAATGCGAGGGTCAGCTGTTTTGATTGACCCTAGAGATCGAGCTGAGCTCATAGAGCAAGGCATGGGCAGGAAAGATGGCATTCTCCCTCTTGAAGAAATTCAAGGAGTATTTGTGACCTCTCTGGCGATTTTGCGTCAGATTACCCTGGAGCGTTTGCTTCAGGCAGCAGGGCATTTCCCAGATGTGAAGCTCTTGAAGCCTGGAGAGGTTGCCAGATGGGGTTTGAGGCCTATGCAGCAGATAGAAGTAGAAGAAACTGCTGAAGGCCTACTCGTGTTTTCTGTGGAAGGAATCACTGATCCTGAAACCGTGAAGGCATTGCCATATTACGGTGAATTCCGACTTGAAAAGGACTATGCTTTACAGAGAGTTCCTATTGAGCAGATAGACACGATTGCCAAAAGTCCTCCTGCAGATATTCTGCCTGCCCAGCTTCAGGATATTCGCGAAGGCGGAGTCTTGCTGATGAGGATTCTTTCCTTTTTCGCGCCGCTCTTGGAAGGAATGTTTATGTTCCTTTCAGGACCTGAAAAAGGGGGAAAATCCTTTGCTATGCGGATGGTGTTGTATTTTCTCCGCTGGCTGTATCTTTCCACAAGGCCTGACCTGAGAGTTGTGTTTCTTTCGGTGGGGGAGCGTGGAGACGAGCTTGGGGAGATCCAACGCCTAACGGAGCATCCCCAGGTGGAGTTTTTCGGCACCAGTGCCGATGATTTGCCCACGAGCAAGTGGGTATACATGTCCTATCTTGCTTTGGAACGGGTAAAGCGTCATTTGGAGATGGGAAGGGATACATGGTTCCTTATGGATTCCCTTTCCAGATTGGCAACTGGGTTTTCCCTAAGTATGGAGCAGGAGGCGCGCGTGACAGGGGGTCACACGCTTTCTGCGCTTGTCCAGCCAAGGGCCTTTCTGGGTGTGGCGGGCGTGTATCCATTACATCCGGCAAAGCCGAGTTGCACGTTGCTTGTCACAGGACTGCGCGAGAGCAGTAAATGGGACGAGCAGCCTACTACTCAGGTGCTTGGGACATCTGTCGGCGATTGGTATTTTACCGGTGCCGCACATACCTGGCCCAAGCTCAATGTTGCAAACGGTGGTACTTCAACTCGCAATCTAAGCTGGGTGGATTTTTCTCCGATTGAGCAATGGTTTGTGGCTCAATTGAGAGAAAAGATGTCTATGGCTGCGGGGGGCGAAGGAGGAAGGTTCAATGCTCAAGCAGCACTTGATTTTCTCATCAAGACATTCCGGAATGAATCCCCTCAGAAAGTTATGGCTGGGTGGGATAAGATAAGGCGTAGGAACGAGCTTGTTGTCAGGTTTGGTATGGATGTGGAAACAACCCGCATCCTCATTGAAGAATGGGACTTGAGTCTTGAACAAGTCCAGAAGCTCGTTGATGCAGAATTCGGCAAGATAATCGTGGAGCTTGTGCAGGCAGGCATAACTCGCGATCAGATTGCTGACTTTCTTGGAGATAAACTTTCCAGGGAAGGCTTGCTTGCCATCTGGGAAAAGTGGCAGGCAGAATGGTCCAATGCTGGCTATTCTGCTGCTGTGGGGACAGAGAGAACGCGGACAGGAGAACTGAAAACGCTTTCCAGTCTCGCATGCGACCCTTTGCGAAAAGCAAAGATTCCAGCATCCCTTGTCAAAGAACTTATTGCTGAAGGCAATGAGTTCTCTGCCATCGGAGAAGTCGTAAAGGAGGGAGCTGATGTCAACACCGTTCGTGAACGCCTTAAGGCGAAAGCGAATGGTAGGGCCGGCCACAAGGCTGTGCACTAAACTGACAAAGAGGACGGTTGGCTGACAACCTATCGTCCTCTCCTTATCCTTGCTTTTAAAAAGAATTAAAAACAAAGACAAGGAGGGCAAAAGCCCTTTTACAACACAATAAGCTTGTATGTCTAGATTGACAGAGGGGAGGTGAACTTGGTATTGCAAAGCTTGTGGGACGTTGTCAGCGCCATATGGAACGTGGCCTGGATGATGATTGTGGGAATCATCTTTCTCATAATCATCCTCTTTTGGAACCGGATTGTGTCCGCGTGGAACAATCTGACAGAGAAGGTTCTCTACTGGATTACGTGGACGCATATCCAGAAACAGCTTCCAGAAGACCTTACGGGTCCGCGCGGGAAGAGAGGAGGCGGAAAGCAGACTCTCCAGCTCGGAGAAGGAGAGCGGCTGGAGGTTGTTCTGATTCCTCCTCCTGCAAGTATCTGGTTGCAGAGACAGCCAGTAAGCAACCCAAAAAGGAGGAATGCAGAGGGTAAGCCCGTAAAGGGTGCGCCCCCGCTTCTCTATTGGGTATTCATTCTGCCCGTGTTGGCAGAAGGCATATTGCTTTCCATTTGGGCGATTGTGTCGCTCTTTGGGAATGACATGCCGGTGATTCCATCCTTTGGATGGTTCGTTGTTGCCTTTTGTCTCGGGCTTATTCTATTCGTACCCATGTACTGGATGTACGAGTGGAACAGGCGTCACTATCGTCTGGTAGTGACGACCCTGATGGCCTATGTTATATCATTCAGGGCCATTACCCGCGAATACCATAGGAGTCCGAGCCCTATGGAGCTGGTCGAGGAAGTCATCCTTGACAGCACATACTCCCAGCAAACAGGATTTCTTGGAAGACTGTTTGGAGGTTGGCTGCAGGAGGCAAGGGACGTAGGCAATCTTTTTATGGGTAGCCGCGTCCAGGAGGCTGCTGACTTCATGACTTTCTTCCCAAGCGTTTCGGCCCTGGGGGAGATTTTCAAGGCTATCAATTCCTTGGCCAAAACGCGGGAGGCAACTAGAAAAGCCGCCCTGCAAATGGCACAGGACTTGAAGCTTTCTGGTCATGCAGAAGAGGCCAGAGGTGGTCTAGCTCTAAGTGGCCGAATGAGCGAGGTTGCCGCCGCGCTTCAGAAAGCAGATGCTGTCTTGAACGCGTGGCGCCAGGAGAACCCTTCTGGCGCGATGCTGAATCTCGTAGATCCTAGGATTCTAGATTTTACGAGGTGGGACCTGAATACGGGCGAGCCGCTCCCTGAACAGGGAGTATGAGAAAGGAGGAGATAGCATGAGTATTCTGCGCAGAGCTTTTGCAAACAAGCGTACTATCGGCGTGGTGTCGGCTGGCATTTTGATTGTCTTGGGTCTGGCGCGCGGCGCTAGCATGTTGAGATCCAGTTCGGCAGCTACGCCCACAGCCATGCCTGCAGTCACAGCTATGCCGACGTTTACTGCTACAGCTACAGCGATTCCGAGTCCAACGACCACGGCTACAGCGACGCCTAGCCCAACAACTACGGCCACGGCCACGTTGGTGCCGATCATTGCTCCCACGTCCACTGCAACGCCGCAAGCGTGCGAGGCCGGCAAGTTCGTGCCAGCCGGAAAGTACATGTGGGTCCTGATTGGCGGTAGATTTTACGAAGGAAGGGTCTACGCCTTTTCAGGGCAGGAGATCTTCACTGGTCTCTCTGTACAGGTGGGCAATGATGTGTTCTGTCAAACCAGCCGCATGGGCTGCGCATCAAACGATCAGCACTGTTGGTGCAAGCAGTAGGAGGGCGCCAAAGTGCGGAACAAGAAAGCCCCTTTTCTCGCAAGAGGAAAGGGGCTATCTTTTTTATTAGGTTTTTTAATTTATTCTTAAATTTGCTTCTGCCTGAATTTTCTGCCAATTCTTTTTTTGATTTTTATTAAAATATGCACTTGCTGCCACCATTGCGGCATTGTCTGTGCAGAATTGAATAAGCGGTTTTAAAAATATAACATTTGGCAATTCTTTTCCTATTTTTTTGCTTAATTGCTCGCGCAATTCTTTATTGGCCGTTACCCCGCCTCCTAAAATTATGGATTTTGCTCTAAAATCTTTTGCAGCCCTCAAAGTCTTTTTTATCAAAACATCAACTGCAGATTGCTGGATTTCTTTTGCCATCTCTCTAATGTATTTTTTTGATTTCCTTGTTTTTGAATCTCTGGTCTTAAAGTCGTATAAGACCGCAGTTTTTAAGCCCGAAAAAGAAAAATCATAATCTTTTGAATTAATCATTGGTCTTGGAAGTTTAATATGTAATTTGGCATTTGTTGTTTGCAATTTTGAAGCTTCTGTTGAGATTACAGGACCTCCTGGATAGCCAAGACCCAGAATTCTGGCAGTTTTGTCAAAACATTCGCCTGCTGCATCATCCCGGGTTTCTCCAATTATCCTATATTCTCCGAAGTTTTTCATCACTGCTAATTGGGTATGGCCTCCGGAAACCACCAAAGAAATTGCCGGAAATAACTTTTGACTTTTGCCTGCCCGCCGAAGTCTTGACGAAAGCGGGACTTTTGACTTTTGACTTTGGTCAATGAAATTGACCATAATGTGTGCTTCAATATGGTTTATGGGAATAATTTTCAAATTCCACCAAAACCCCAGAGCTTTTGCAAAATTTACACCAGTCCAGAGACAGGGCTCTAATCCTGGTCCAATGGTTACGGCAATTACATCAATTTTCGGCTTTTTATATTTTAACAAAAAGACTTTGAGTTCTTTGAAAAGATATTCTTCCCTTTCTAATATTCCTTTTAAAGTTTTAAGTTTTAAGTTTTGGTTTTGAGCTTTGAACTTTGAACTTTGAGTTTTCTCAAACAGTTTTGCGCTTTCCAAAGTTTCTTTTAAAACTGGAACAAGGTTTTTTTGATGTTCACGTTTTGCCAGGCTCGGATATACTCCTCCATATTTTCTATGGAGTTTTACTTGAGAAGAAACCACATTTGCCAAAACACAGAAAGCAGGATTTTTAATCCCTTTTGCCTCAAGAATGGCAATTCCTGTGTCATCGCAGGATGTTTCAATAGCAAGGATTTTCATAAGATTATGTTACAGTAGATATTGTTTTTTTTCAATTTTTAAGTTAAAATTTAAAAGCTTAAAGATTGCTCTGAGCAAACAAGATGAGCCAAAGGGGCTTGCCCTGAGCGAACAATGAGAGTCGAAGGGCCCTATCGTCTAGTGGTTAGGACACGACCCTTTCAAGGACGTAACATGGGTTCAATTCCCATTAGGGCCGCAACAGTCCACTTATATCTACTCAAATCTATGAACAAAAAGAACATGAAAGAATATCAAGAGGAATTGGATAGGTGGTTTAAGGAAAACAAATGGAAGTATTGGTCGCCATTGTCAATATTGGCACGTTTATATGAAGAGTGTGGTGAGTTTGCAAGATTGGTAAATCACCTGTACGGTGACAAGCCAAAAAAAAGTAATGAGAAAGAACAGGAACTTGAAGAAGAAATCGGCGACATAATTTACACTCTGATTTGTTTTGCCAACTTAAACAAGATTGACTTAGATAAGGCAATAAGAAAAAGTTTTGACAAGGTTATTAAAAGAGATAAGAACAGATACGGTAACGATAAGCCAAATAAGTAGGAACTTGAGAATTTTGAGGAGAAGTAATAACCTAGTTTTGATTGGCAAGCATGAAATTTGCAAAAAGATTTTCTAGCATTTGATTTTTATAAAAATGGATTATCTAAGAGTTGGTACTGCCCAAGATCTAAAAGACCCAAAAGAAAAAACCATTTTTAGAATTTTTGAGATTTTCCCAGGAGCGCTTTCCTGGGTTACTTTATTTTTGGCAATAATTTTGTCTTGGCTTAGGCCTTTTTGGATTTCTTATTTTATTTTGGTTTTTATAATTTACTGGCTCGTAAGAACGATTTATTTGGCTTTCCATTTGAGAACAGGATTCTTGATAATGAAAGAATCTGAAAAAATTGATTGGTTGAAAAAACTTAAGGACCTTTCTGCTACCAACTACTCACTATCAACTATTGAGAGCTGGAAAGATATTTATCATCTGGTTTTGCTTCCAAATTATAAAGAACCTTACGAGGTCATAAAAGAAGGCCTGGAATCTATAGCTCTTTCAGATTTTCCAAAAGAAAAAATAGCAATAGTTCTTAGCTTTGAAGAAAAAGCAGGAAATGAGAGAAGGATGGTAGCCGAAAGGATAAAAAACGAATTTGAAGGAAAATTCTTTAAATTATTAATCACCTTTCACCCAGCAAATTTACCAGATGAAATTCCAGGCCATGGTTCAAACGATGCCTGGGCAGCAAAAGAGGCAAAAGAAAAAGTCTTTGACCCCATTGGTATTTCTTATGAGAATATAATTGTTTCTTCTTTTGATGTTGATACTAAGGTTTTTCCAAAATATTTCTCCTGTTTAACCTGGCACTATCTTACAAACAAAAATCCCACACAGGCTTCTTTTCAACCCGTACCCCTTTATAACAATAATATTTGGCAGGCACCTATGATTTCTAGGGTTTTTTCTTTTTCATCTACTTTCTGGCAGATTATGTGTCAGGAAAGACCGGAAAAACTGATTACTTTTTCAGGCCATGCCATGAGTTTTAAGGCCTTGGTTGATGTGGGATTTAAACAAAAAAATATTGTCTCTGACGATTCAAGAATTTTCTGGCAGTGTTTTTTCAAATATGATGGGAATTACAGAGTAATTCCAATTTTTTATCCTATTTCAATGGATGCCAATGTTGCAAAGACATTTTTGAGAACTTTGGCAAATCTTTACAGACAACAAAAACGCTGGGCGTATGGAGTGGGCGATATCTCTTATTTGCTTTTTGGATTCATAAAAAATAAAAAAATTTCTTTAAGAAAGAAAATTTTGTGGGGGTTCCAGCTGATTGAAGGTCATTGGTCTTGGGCAGTGGCGCCAATTCTAATTTTTTCTCTGGGGTTACTCCCAATATTCTTGGGGAATGAGGAATTTACTCATTCTATGGTAGCCTACAGTCTTCCAAAGCTCACAAGTAGGATGATGACGATTGCGATGATAGGTTTGGTGGGTTCGGTTTATTTCAGTTTGCTTTTGTTGCCTCCAAAACCTCCTGAATATGGAAAAATCAAATATTTAATATTCATTTTTGGCTGGTTTTTAGTTCCCACAACGATGATATTCTTTTCTTCTTTGCCGGCCCTGGATGCTCAGACAAGATTGGCATTCGGGAAATATATGGGTTTTTGGGTAACTCCAAAAATCCGTAAAAAATAAATCAACGAGACCTGGACTCGTTGAAAGAGACAATACCATAGGATTTACTCTAGATGGATTTTTTCTCCGAATTTTTTCAACTCCTCTTTTAAAAGAGGATATTTTTTAAAATTTGGGTCTTCTGAGAGAATTTCCTTTGCTGCTTCCCGCGTTCTTTCAACCAAGAGTATGTCTTTGAGTCCTGACATTGCCAGATCTGGAATTCCCCATTGTCGCCTTCCAAAAAAATCTCCAGCGCCCCTGATCTTTAAATCTTTCTCTGCCAATTCAAAACCATTTTCGCAATCAATTAGCGCCTTTAATCTTTGATGGGTATTTCTGGCGGGGGAATCCGTAAATAAAAGGCAATAAGATTGATATTCGGATCTGCCGACTCTGCCTCGGAATTGATGAAGTTGCGCCAATCCAAATCTTTCCGCGCCCTCAATCATCATTACCGTAGCATTAGGGATATCTATTCCTACTTCTACTACAGAGGTAGACACCAATACATCGGTTTTTTTATCTTTAAAATCATTCATTTGTTTCTCCTTTTCTTCAACTTTCATTTTTCCGTGCAAAAGCCCAATTTTTAAATCCGGGAAAATTTGGCTTGAGAGTTTTTCATATTCTGCTTTTGCAGCTTTTACTTCAGCCCAACTTAATGCTCTCTCGGTTTTGAAGATATTTTCGTCATTCGCCTTTGGCTCGATTCTGGGACAAATCACAAATACTTGTCTTCCTTCTTTTACTTTTTCTCTGATGAAATTGTAGGATTTTCCTCTATCTGCGGGCGCTACCACTTTGGTAATTACTTTTTTTCTACCCTTTGGCATCTCGTCAATCAAAGACAAATCCAGATCTCCATAAAGCGTTAACGCCAAGGTGCGGGGGATAGGGGTAGCAGTCATTGAAAGAAAGTGAGGAATAAGAGATTGTTTTTGGGAAGTTTCTGATTTTTGGGCAAGTTTTGCTCTTTGGTCTACTCCAAATCTATGCTGTTCATCCAAAATTATTAAAGCAAGATTATTGAATCTTACACTTTCCTGAATTAAAGCATGGGTGCCGATTAAAATTTTGATTCTGCCTGCCTCTGCTTCTTCCAAGAATTTCTTTTTTGGAATTTCAGATGCCTCGCCCATTTTGCCAAAAAAGAGTTTTCCTTGTTTTCCAGTTAAAAGCCCGATTTCTAAATCAAAATCTTTTAGCATTTGAGAAAACTTTGCAAAATGTTGTTTTGCTAAAATTTCGGTAGGAGCCATAAGGGCTACTTGAAAACCTGCTTTTGCAATATTCAAAGCCGCCATAGTGGCTACCACAGTTTTTCCGGAACCCACATCTCCTTGCAATAATCTTGACATTGGCCTTTTCTTTTCAAGATCTTTTAAAATCCTCCAGCTTGCTTTTTTCTGGCTATTCGTCAATTTAAAAGGCAGAGAAGCTACAAATTCTTTTATTAAATCCAAATTAATAGAAATTGCATGCCCGCTTAATTTATAAGCCCTAATTTTTTCTTTTAAAACAAATAATTCGATTAGAAAAAGTTTTTCAAAAGAGAATCTGTCTCTTGCCGCTCCTGCCAATTTTTTAGAATCAGGGAAATGAACCTGCCATATTGCCCGATTAATGGATAGCAGTTTTTCTTTTTTTAAAATTTCAAGAGGCAAAATTTCCGGAATCTTATCTCTAAAATTTATCAAGATAGGCCTTAGAATATACCTTAACCACCGAGAAGAAAGCCCTGCAGTTTCAGGATATACGGGTACAAGTCTTCCTGTATGTATGGATTCTGTCTTTCCGATTCTTTCATAAACCGGATTCGACAAATAAGCACTCTTTCCTTCTAAAGTCACTTTTCCTGCCAGACATACCAGATCGTTTTGTTTTAGGGTTTTTATAAGATATGGCTGATTGAACCACATCGCTTTGATTGTCCCGCTTTCGTCTTGTAAGATTGCTTCAACCAAGAAAATCTTTTTTACAGGAGTTCTTCTAATCTTGATTTTTAAAATTTTTCCTTTGATGCAGACTTCTTCATTAATTTTGGTTTGAGCAATGGGAGTGATTTTTGAAAAATCCTCGTATCTATATGGAAAATGGAAAAGGAGATCTTTAAGAGTAAAAATCTCTAAGCGCCTTAATCTCTTTTGATATACAGCAGAAATGCGCGGGATTTCTTCAATTGGAGTATCTAAGTCCATTATTCTATTTTAGCGTATTATTTAGAGAGCGTATTTATCACCTTTTTCAATTGAGAAAGAGAACTTTCAAAGTTAGTGTCGGATGCGCCTGCCGCCGCCCAAAGGGGCGCTTTTTCGTCAAATCCATCAAGAATAATTGTTTTCAGCGTGGTTTTATGCCCAAAAGGAGGCACGCCTCCTATGGAATGCCCGGTGATTTCTTTTACTTCTTGTGCATTTGCCATTCTAACTTCAGTTTTGTTTAATTTTTTCCTTAAATCCTCAAGGTTAACTTTTTTGTCTCCTGGGCAAAGACACATAATAAATTCATCATCTGCTTTTATTAGCAAAGATTTCACAATATTTGAAACTGGAACATTGTGTGCTTTTGCGGCTTCCTTGGCCGTGGAAGTGGACTCTTTTGATTTTACAGGTTTTATAGAAAATCCGTTTTCTTTTAAGAATTTTTCAAAAAGCCCAGAACTCATTTTGTTTTATTTTATTTTATAATGATGAGAATTCTAAATTTAAATCTTTTAACTCTTTCATTTTCTCAACTAAGTTTATGGTTTTTTTTGCCAATTCTTCGTCTTTTACAAAAAATTCAAAATCCTCTTTTTCATGCGAATCTATGCCTCCTGACTGCAAGACCTTGCATTTTTCAGTCAATTTTTCCATGGATTTCATATCATTTCTTAATTCAACATTCATATTAAAAACATTATCTCCCCCGAAAACGATTTCTGCTCCATCCAAACGATTTTCTTTGAAAAATTTTTCAATCATTTTTATATCAATCATATATTTTGAAAAAGTCCAATGTGCCAAAATAGCTATGCCCCCTGCATTTCTAATTAGTTTTACGCTTTCATCCATTTCTTTCCAATAAGGATAGTCCATATAAATATTGGGCAAGAACGCACCGGACTTTAGGAAAAGAGAATAAGGATACTCAGTTTCGCCTCTTGTCATCATTTTGTCGTAGTTTTCTTTGATTTTGGAATCATTTTCGGATTCCTTTTTCATTTGCCTTCTCAATTTTTCAATAATCTTTAGGTTCTTTATTCTTTTCTTTAAAGCACTTACAATATGAGGTCTGCCAATAGTTTCTCCATAAGATTCTCTAAGACAATCTTCTTTTGAGATTTCAAATCCCAAAGTTCTGAGATTTTTTACTATTTTTTCCATTCTTTCTACTCTTGATTGCTGAGCTTTTTTGCAATGTTCCAAAAGCGCCTTATCAAAAGGATTTACAAACAACCCTACAATATGAAAATTGCTGGTAGGTCCCCCTATTTCTTTTGGCCAGCCAGAAGAAATCTCGCATCCAATAATCCATTTTGTAGGGTGAGATTTGAGTGTTTGAAGTTGTTTTAGAGTTTTTTCATTAGGCAGAGCATCATGGTCTGTAAAAGCCACAATCGAGATTTTATTTTGCTTGCAAGCCTCAAGCACCTGTTTGTGAGTTAATTCTCCGTCTGAGGTTTTTGTATGAGAATGTAGATTTTGATACATTTTATATATTTTTCTTCTGGCAAAAGATTACAATTGAATCTTCTTTATATTTTGAGAGATTTTCAATATCATTTTCCCATCTGGGAGCTCCTTTTCTGTCTGAAAAAACCATTAATCTTGAATAAGTATTTGCAATAGATTTTGAGGAAAGAATATTTTTATGCAAACCCTTTTTAAAAATCGTCTTTTTCAGAGAAGTTGCTCTTGCTGCTCTATTTATTAGTTTTGAAAAAATACTCGGCCCTCTATATTTTAAGATTTCAAGTCCGCTTTTTGAGGTCAGAAAAATTAGATTTTCTATTTCGTATCTTCTTTCATGCCCCACAGCAGTATCAAATGCGTCAAATAAATCCATTCTCAGGGGTACTGAAAAGAGGAAAAAACCATTTGGTTTTAGCACTCTGGCAATTTCAGAAAAGGCCTTTGAGTCGTCTTTTATGTGTTCCAGAACCTCAATGGCAACTGCAAGGTCAAAAAAATTATTTTCAAATGGAAGATTTATAATATCGCCCAAAATAGCATTTGCTCCAAGTTTTTTCAGATTTTCTACTGCCTCTTTGCTGATTTCCAGAAAACAGCCATTTTCTAAAGGGGTTTTTGGATAATTTCCTGGTCCCAATTCTAAGATCCTTTTTCCCTGAAAATCTTTTACAATTTCCCAGGTAGACCAATTCTCCGGTTTTTGAATTTCCAGATATTTCCAAAAATTATTATATATTTTACTCTGGTCCATTCTTACTTTTTATTCAAATCCTTTAATAATTTTTCAATATCTATCTGGTAAACCTCGCATACTTTTCCGAGTTTTAAGTTTTGTATTTCCTGCTTTGCCATTGGACACCAGAGACAGGGAAGATTATATTTCTCCAGAATTTTTACTAATTCTGGTTTTTCAAAAATCTTTGATAGCGTAGTTTCTTTTGTAATTTTTGGCATATATTTTTTGTTTAATAATGCTTAATTATAAAGTTTATTTTTTTATTTACAAATAATGCCGCCTCCCAATAATTCTCGCCCATTATAAAAAACCACTGATTGGCCAGGAGTGATTGCTTTTTGAGGTCTGTCAAATATTAGTTTGTAATTTTTGGCCCGTGGTTTACAGATGATAGCTAGGGCGGAATCATGACGATAACGGATTTTTGCTTTTATTTTCAAAGGTAGTTTTGGAGTTTTTCCCGAAATCCAATTTATATTTTTACAGATTAGCTCTTTTTTGTATAAATCTTTCTCGTTTCTGGTAACGATTAAAAGATTTCTTTTTGGATCTTTATTCAATACATAATATGGTCCTTCTGGCAATCCAACACCTTTTCTTTGGCCAATAGTATAAAACCAGAGCCCGGAATGCTTTCCAAGGATTTTCCCATTAGCATTCACAATCTTGCCAGGGTTTTCTTTGAGATATTTTTTAAGAAAATTATTGACAGCGGTTTTTATAAAACAAATTTCTTGAGATTCTGGGATGCTAAGCAATGGAAGATTGAATTTTTTTGCTAAAGCTCTTACCTGGTTTTTAGTATAATTTCCGATAGGAAATAGGACATCTTTGAGTTCTTTTTGTCCTAACCTCCACAGAAAATAGGATTGATCTTTTTCTTTATCTTTTGCATTTAACAACTTATAAGTTTGAGCTTTTCGGCTTAATTGAACATAATGACCAGTAGCAATAAAATCAGCTTTCATCTTCAGAGCTTTTTCTAAAAGTAAACCAAATTTTATTTCTTTATTGCAAACAATACATGGATTAGGAGTAATTCCTGCTCTTAAATCCTTTAAAAAACACTCAACTACCCTCTTTTTAAATTCTTTTTGCAAATCCAAAACAAAAAAGGAAATTCCTAGGATTTTGGCTACCTTTCGAGCTCTTTTTTCTGCAATATTATCTTTCTTTTCTTTCCACAATTTCATATGCACGCCCAGAACTTCAACCTTTCGACACTGCTCAAGGTTGCCCTGAGCTTGTCGAAGGGCAAAACCTCGTTTTTTCAAAAGGGCTGCAGCTACTGAAGAATCTATGCCTCCTGACATGGCAACAATAACTTTTTGCTTTTCCTTTGTTTTTAAACCAGCCATTCTTTAAATAATAGAAGCTCTTTTCCAAAAAGTAAATTATGTCTCAGCGGGCAGGGCTTTTCAATCCGGCTGCCCGCTGACCAAAGGAGTAACCTCCTTATGGAATCCTCATTATTTCAGGAAACCCAATTGCAGTAGGGCCACAGGGTATCCTGAAATAATAAAACCCATTTTAAATGGGTGAATTTTGTTTAACCCTTCCGAAGTTTTCTTGTCCGCCGTAGCTTTAGCAAAGGCGGAAACGAAGGAGGGTGCCCCCGAGTCGATTTGAACGACTAATCTTCTCCTCCTTGCCCGCCAAAGTTTTAATGTGCCCTCGGGGGGAATTGAACCTCCATAACAGACTCCGCAGGTCTGTGCTTTATCCGTTAAGCTACGAGGGCAAAATTTAGGCGGGCGAGGGAGACGTTTTGTCCAGTTGAACTACGGGGGCATGCCTAATAAAAGATTTTAAATAAAAGAATGCGGAGAGGGCGGGACTCGAACCCGCAAACGATTTTTTAGACCGTCACAGGTTAGCAACCTGCTGCCTTACCATTCGGCGCACCTCTCCAATGGAAAATTTGCCTGTTTTTATTCTAACTTTTAAACTGCTCAGAGTCAATAAAAATGAATATTTTTTCATTGCTTTTGAGCTATTTTTGTGATAGTTTGAAATAATTAGAAAGCTGGAAGATTCTGTGATTAAAATTGTTATGGAGAATAAGACTGCCAAGTGTGTTTATTGTAATAAAGATTTTATAAAACAATACTCTAGTCAAAAATATTGTTCTATTCAATGTGCAAATATAAAGAACAATGTTGCTCGTTCAAAAAATGTAAGATTGCCTAAAGAATTTAATGCTTCTTTAGTAGAATTTATGGGAATACTTTTTGGAGATGGGCATGTTAGTAAGTATTTTGTGAAAATATACCTTAATGCGGTAGCAGATCGAGACTATGTGCCGTTCGTGATGGAATTAGCGAAGAGCCTTTTCCATGGTGCTAGCATAACCGTGCG
>Ga0315277_10002314_pt1 | contig 26628 bp, 26 predicted proteins | sample YL17G05_15_MG_FD_203695 | JGI IMG/M metagenome (GOLD analysis project Ga0315277, IMG submission 203695) | Sediment microbial communities from Yellowstone Lake, YNP, Wyoming, USA - YL17G05_15 | ecosystem: Environmental > Aquatic > Freshwater > Lake > Sediment | place: USA: Wyoming | collected... | reverse complement strand
GATAGAAAAATGGAAAAGAAATTGATACGGATTTTGTCATTCTCGCGAAAGCGGGAATCCAGTAAATTCAAAGAGTTCTGGACTCCTGCCGGAGTTTACCCCGTACTTTGTTGCGGGGCAGGAGTGACAGTTTTTAGACTTTTTACCAGATCATTATCATTCACTTACGACAATATACTTGGGAAGATTGTTGGTTTGATTAATAATCCTCAGCAATGGTTATTACCAGGGGCTAAACGGCGGTGAATTTTGAGGTTGGGTTGATAGGCTCCCCATCTCCCCGTCACCCCATTTTTAAAGAAAGGCAAGGAGAAGCAAAAATGGATAAATATTCTGAACTACGAACTACGAACTCCGAACTCCGAACTAAAGAAATCATGACCCCGCGAGAGGCGGCCGAATATCTGAGCATTCATGTACGAACCATCTATCGCCTGGTAAAAAACGGAGAGATCCCGTGCCGCAAGGTTGGAGGAAGCTGGCGATTCAAGAAGTATGCCTTGGATGAATGGCTTTCTGGAAGAGATAATCCAGAGGGGAAAATATAGGGGGCAAGGGTTCAAGGGTCCGAGGGTTTAAGGAGCGACAAAGATGCTTAATAATTATAAGGAATTAAAAGTATGGCAGAAAGCTTATCAACTTTGCTTAGAAATATACAAGGTGACAAAGGCTTTTCCAAAAGAAGAGAGATATGGATTAACCTCTCAAATTAGAAGAGCTGCCGCATCTGTTCCGTCAAATATTGCGGAGGGGTATGGAAGAAAAACAAAAGGAGAATATATCCATGCATTGTATATCGCCTACAGTTCTAACTGTGAGTTGGAGACGCAAATTTTGTTATCAGCTGATTTGGGATTTATCGATTCTGAAAATTTAAAAAACCTCCAAAATAATATGGGAGAGGTTGAAAGAATGCTTAAGGGGCTCATTAAATCTTTAAGCAATAAAACTTGAACCCATGAACCCTTGAAACCTTGAACCCTTAAATCGCTGTAATTTATCGGGCGACTCTTAAGAATAGGACGTGCAGATGGAAAATAAGATTCTTGTAGTGGATGACGAGAGGGACATCAGGGACTTTCTCTTCAAGGCACTGACCCGGATTGCCGGATTCCAAGTCGATCTGGCGGAGAACGGAGAAGAAGCTCTAAAAAAGATCAAGAAAGAAAGGTTCGATCTCGTCCTGACGGACCTGAAAATGCCCTCAATGGATGGCCTCCAGTTGATCACGGAGATCTCCAGAACGAAGCCCGAAGTCCTAACCGTTCTGATGACTGGCCACGGGTCGATCGATTCGGCGATAGAGGCAATGAAGAATGGGGCAAGCGACTACCTCTCAAAGCCCCTCAATCTGGACGAGACAATTCACCGTCTGAAAAAAGTCCTTGGAGAGAGACAACGATTTGTGAGACTGAAAGACTATGCCGATCAACTGGAAAAAGCCAATCAGGAACTGAAAATAATCGATGCGATGAAATCGGAGTTTGTCTCGGTCGCATCCCATGAGTTAAGAACACCCCTGGCCGCCATTAAAAATGCGATTCAGTTAATCCTTCAGGGAAAGACCGGGGCGATCAATGAAAATCAGACAAAATTTCTCTCCATGGCTGAGAGAAATATCAACCGGCTGACCAATATTTTGAACGACCTGCTCAATCTCTCAAAGATTGAGTCCGGGAAGATCGAGTTGAAGTTTGAGGATGTTGCGTTGAAAAGCCTCATCGAATTAACTGCATCCTCATTGCGCCCCCAGGCCGATGGAAAGTCTATTGCGATTGAGGTGGAGGTCTCTGAAGACCTTCCGGCCGCCTTTGCGGACAAAGATAAAATCGAACAGGTTCTGGTTAATCTGATCGGCAATGCCATCAAATTCACGCCTGAAAGGGGAAAAATTATTGTGTTGGCAAAAACCTTCTCCGAAGAGAGGGAGGGAGGGATCGTCAACAAGATTTCCGTCTCTGTCAAAGATACCGGGATTGGAATTCCGGCTGAGCACCTCAACTCCGTCTTTGAAAAATTTCATCAGGTGGAAGATTCGCTTCACCGGTCGACGGGCGGGACGGGATTAGGTCTGGCTATCACCAAAGGACTGGTGGAAGCCCATCAAGGGAAGATCCGGTTGGAGAGTGAGGTGGAAAAAGGGAGCACCTTCACCTTCACCCTGCCTGTGTCAGAAGGGGAGCGAAGAGAACCTCATTTCCGCTTTGTTCTGGACAGGGAATTTCATCAGGCGCAGAAAAATGATTCACATCTTTCCCTCTTTCTAATAGAATTGGCTGAACAGGAGAGAGAGGTAGGGTATGACTTGCTGAACGAGCTCGAAATGAGGATAAGACAATCCCTCTGCAGAAAGGGAGATATCTTGCTAAGAAGAAGACAGGAAAAAATATTGGTCGCTCTATGTGAAGCGGATGCAAAAGGAGTTCAGGCGATCCGTCAGCGGATGGAAGAGGATGTTCAGAAAAACCCGATCAAAGGGTTTGATGGCCCATTGACTATCAAAATAGGAGTTGCGACTTTTCCAGAAGAGGCCCTCTCAAAAAAGGAACTCTTCAGAAAGGCAAAAGAGCAATTAAGGAGGGGTATCACTTTAGGGCTTTGAAATAAATATCTAATCCCCCTTCATCCCCCTTTGTCAAAAGGGGGGAAATCCTTTCTCCTCCCTTTGGCAAAGGGAGGCGGGGAGGGATTTTACAAGTTTTTTCAAACAGCTAAATTGTTACGAGGAGGGCAGAATGAGCAAAAAGAGGATTCTGGTTGTCGATGATGAAGTGGATCTGGTGGAAACGGTTCGTTTCTCTCTCGAACTGGAGGGGTATGATGTGCTCATCGCTTACAACGGGGAAGAGGCATTGAATCAGGCCCGGAAGGAGAATCCGGATCTGATCCTTCTGGACCTCATGTTGCCAAAACTGGATGGATACAAGGTCTGCCGGTTATTAAAATTTGACGAGCGATATAAACACATCCCCATCCTGATGCTAACCGCTAAAATCCAGGAGAAGGACAAGGTAACCGGAATGGAGACAGGGGCAAACGAATATATCACCAAACCCTTCGAGATGGACGAATTGATGAAAAAAGTAAAGGGGTATTTGAAATAAGTCGCATAGTCAAATAGTCTGTTAGTCGGTTAGTAAATGACTATATGACTATGAGACTATCTGACTAATAGACCAGGTATAAACCATGCCCACTTTCAAATACAGAGCTCGAGATAGGGCCGGCAAAGCGATTGATGGGAAGGTTCAATCCCCTACCCTCCAATCGGCAGGGGATGAACTCTACCGTCTCGGATATCTTCCGATCTCGATAGAAGAAACGGAGGAGGCCACTCTGTTCAACCTTTCGGATTTGATGAACCGATTGCAAAAGATTCGCCTGGAGGATATCGTTGTCTTCAGCCAGCAACTTTCAACATTATATAAAGCAGGGCTGCCCCTTCTCACAGGTTTATCCAATTTAAAGGATCAGATAGAGAACAAAAAGCTGAAAAATGTTCTGGATGAAGTTTGCAGAGATGTTGAGGGCGGGAATCCGCTTTTCGCATCCATGGCAAAACATCCCGATGCTTTTTCACTGATCTATATCAATATGATTCGGGCGGGCGAAACTTCCGGACGATTGGGCGAATCGCTGGATCGATTTGTCACTCTCGCAGACCGGGAATTGAGCACTCGCCAGAGGTTTAATGAAGCAACGCGGTATCCCAAGATCGTCATCTTTTCAGTGGTTATTGCCTTCGCCATCCTGATCGCATTTGTCTTCCCCCGGTTTGCCGCAACCTTTGCACAGTTCAACATGCCACTGCCTCTGCCCACCCGCATGATGATCGGGATTAACAAATTATTTCAAACATACTGGTATCTTGTCCTGGGAGGACTTCTGGGAATCTCCATCTTCGTTAAACGCTATCTTAAGACAGAAAATGGAAGATACTTCTGGGATAAAGTTAAAATCCGGATTCCGGTATTAGGCCAGCTTTTTTTGAAAATCGGTCTTTCTCGATTTACCAATACCTTTGGGATGTTGAACCAGAGCGGGATACCCATTTTACAGGCCCTCGAAATCACTTCAACCACGGTGGACAATATTCTTCTCTCCCAATCCATTGAAAGCGTGCAGCAGAAGGTCAGGGAGGGAAGCAGTTTGACCGACGCACTTAAGGAGAGCGGAAGGTTCACCCCTCTTGTCATCCAGATGATCTCCGTGGGAGAGTCCTCCGGAACTCTGGATGAGATGTTGACGAGGGTAACGGACTATTATGATGTTGAAGTCGACAACGCCCTGAAGAAGCTCCCCACTTATATCGAGCCAATTCTGACGCTGTTTTTGGGTGGAGTGGTTTTGCTTCTTGCCCTGGCCGTATTTCTCCCGTGGTGGAATATGGCCTCGTTGTTTAAATGAACGATAAACGATGGACGATAGATGATGAACGATAAACGTTTGAATTGCGGATTGCGGCCTCCGGCTCAGGCTCCGCCCAAGAGGGGCTTCTGCCCCGGAGGGAGAGCCCTCTGGCTCGGAGAGATTGCGGATTGCGGAATTAATACTCCGAACTCCGAACTCCGAACTCCGAACTGTAAAGGCATCTCCCTCATCGAGGTCATTATGGTCATGGTCATCGTCGCCATATTGGCCGCCGTGGTCATCCCGAGGGCGGGCTTCGATATCTCTCCAAGGGCTTCTGTTGAAGGGGCCGCTTATATGATAGCCTCTGACATACGATATGTTCAGGAATGTGCTATGGCCAACAGGGTTTCAAAGAGCATCGCCTTTGTATCGGGCCAATCTACTTACACATTTCCTGCCACTGTTCCTTCAACCAGTAACCTCGATCCCTCTGGTCGACTACCATCCGGAGTAACGATTGGCACCACTATCACGATCACTTTTAATTCTCTTGGTGAGCCAACGACAGAAGCTACATCGGTGACAATTTCAGGAGGTGGAGGAACGAAAACGATCAGCGTAGGGAATTATACGGGGAAAGTGAGTATTTCCTGACAGTTCGTAGTAATGAGTTCGGAGTTCGGAGAAAATGATAAGGATGAGGAAAATCATTAAATCTTTAAAAAGTAATCTTAAAAGGCTCCTGGCTAAGAACTCCGGACTAACTTTTGAGGAAAACTCCGAACTCCGAACTCCCCGCCTGCCAAAGAACTTGTTCGGCGGGCAGGCGAACTCCGAACTTTTAGTAAAAAACAAAGGCTTTACCCTCATCGAGATCATCATCCTGATTGTGATGGCGGGGATTCTTCTGCCGGTCATCATCGTCCCCTTTGTCACAGGTGTCAAAAGCAGTGGAAAGCCCGAAATGGCCACCAAGGCTATGTATCTTGCCCATGAGGAGATGGAATATCGAATGAAATATAATTATGGCGGATCACAACTCAATCCTACTAATTTTACTGCATGCCAGGCTTCACCGCCTTCTGGCTACCAGTGCCAATATGAGATTCTTTATGTGACCAGTAACGACCTAATGGTCGTTGGCTCTATTAATCCACCAGATACAAAGTATAAAAGAATTCGAGTTAGAGTAAACGATCCAGACAACGATACTTATGAAATCTATTCGGTGGCCACAACGTTTCCGTAATTAAAAGGATTCAAGGGGCCAAGGGTTCCAGGGTTCAAGTTTTATGAACAATAATTATAAACAATTTAAAAAATCTGATAAGGTAATGCAGCAGGGGGTTATGAAATCTTTGAGAAAATCACTTGTACCCATGAACCCTCGAATCCTTGAACCCTTATCCAAGGGTTTCACCCTCATCGAAGTGGTCATTGTAATCGTGATCTTATCGATTGTCTCTGGTATTACTATTAAGTTCTTGATTGACAGCCTGAAAATCTATACAATGACCGTCAATCAAAAGACCCTTTTCGACGAAGGGAAGCTGGCATTGGAAAGGATGTGCAGGGATATCCGGGATGCAAGGAGCATCACATCAGTCACAGCGAGTTCGATCACTTTTGAAAGAACCAATGCAACAGCCCAGGATAGTGCAGGTGAAAGCATCACTTTTCGATGGAATGGAGGTATAAACCCCCTTGAAAAGGTGAAGGCCGGCACCGGCTATTCGATGGCCACCAATGTCACTGCATTTACTGTAACCAATGCGACAAACGAGATTCAGCTTCAATTAACACTTCAATTGACCAGCGGCGAGAATGTAACCTTACAGACAAAGGTTTATCCAAAGAATCTGCCAACCAGTTCAACATATAAGAATTTTAAAGAATACTGGCGTGAGGAGCCAAGCAGTTGAGAGAATTTTACCTTAAAACCATTCAATATTTCTCCCTCTCCCTCCGACAGGAGAGGGCGGGGGTGAGGGTGGCCCTTCGACAGGCTCAGGTTGATCATGGTGAGTTTGTCAAACTATCCCCCTCCCCTTCATCCCCCTTTGTAAAAGGGGGAATAATTACCCCTCCCTTTGGCAAAGGGAGGTTGGGAGGGATTTTATATAACTCAAAAGGCATCTCCGTCCTCTTTCTGGTCATCGCCATGCTATTGATGGTCTCGATCGGTTATGTCCTTTCTTATCTGATTCCAAGCAAACAAAAGTCTATTTCTCTTGTTGTCAGCTCCAATCAAGCTTTTTCCCTTGCTCAGTCAGGGGTTGAATTTGCCGTGCGGTATGCTACTGATCAAGGGTGGACCACTAAACCCGCACTTAATGGTCTCGATAATATGACCAGAAACCTCGGGCGTGGAAGTTTTGTCCTCGATTATGATGAGCCCAATGATATATTAATCTCCAGAGGACAAATCCCAAACGCCAGCCAGAGGCGAATCGTTGTTTCAAATTTTACCAGCTTCCTGCCCCAGGCAGGATTGGTCCTCTGGACACCGGTGCCTTGTTGGCCTGGGGGTTCTAATACCAATATAAGGTTTTCTATTAAAAATGTAGGAAGTTCAGCCATAAACCTTAACCGTTTTTCTGCCACTTGGTCAACTCCACCTACCAATAGAAATATAACCACGATTACACTCGGAGCAAATACGGTTTTTTCAGGTAGTTATAATTATCCGAGTTGTTCTCCTTGTGTTAGAAATTTTACTCCAGTCGGAAACACCCAAACAGTTAATCCCGACCAAGTCATTAGTGTTCAGGTTACATGGGATCGTAATATTAGTGGAATGCTCCCCGTTATCATTTCTTTTTATGACACAACTGGAGTCGAGTATCAATTTACCCTTCAACCAACGGGTAATTGTTAACTGTTTTTTAGGTTGATCGTGATGAAATTTGATATTGTTTTTCAATAGTCCAAAGTAGCGTTGGCATTCTTGCCTGCCGGCAAGCAAGTATTGCCAACGAAAACGACGCCAATAAATGGCATCGCTACAAATTGAAAAAGGAAATTTGATATGCCAGAAACGATCGGATTAGATATTGGTTCTCATTCAATCAAATTGGTGGGGCTGAAAAAGACCTCGAAGGGACATTTTCTCACCTGCTTCGGGATGAAGAAGATTCCCCAGGGTATTGACAAGGAAGATATCAGCTCTATTTCCATCCTTCTCAAAGATCTGTTCGAGGAAGTGGGTATTAAAACGAAGAAAGTTAGACTTACCGTTTCCGGTTCTGGAATTCATATCCGACGGATGACCATGCCCTCCATTCCAAAAAAGGAATTGATCAAGGCACTGCCCTGGGAGATTAAAGAACATCTCCCCTTCCCTGTCGAAACAGCCCGGATTCAATATCACATTCTTGGGGAATTCGTCCAGGATGGTGCCAAAAAACTGGACTTGCTGGCCGTGGCCTGCCCAACTGTCCTCATTGACCGGACGCTCTCTATCGTCAACGGGGCCGGGCTTGAGCCAACTCATTTGGACGTGAGTGCCTTTGCCCTCTGGAATACGCTTTTCGCCTATGATCGATTCAAAATCGATGAAACCATCGCTCTGATCGACCTTGGATCGGAGAAGATGAGCCTCTACCTTTTTAAAGATGAAATCCTGCAATTCAGCCGGGAGATGACACCTGCTGGAGCGGACCTCACCCGGGCCATTACCGAAGGAATTCCTTTCGAAAGAGACCTCATTTTCCTCCATGAAAAGGCTGAGAGGATAAAGGAGGAGGTTGGAATTCTTTCCGACATTCAGGAAGGTAGAGAGGCAGATGAGAAACTCGACCTCTCAAAGATCTCCTTTTTGATGAGACCTGTTCTCGAAAAATGGGCGGGAGAAATAGGACGCTCTCTCGATTACTACCGAAACCAGTTCTACGGGGAGAAAATTGACAAAATTCTTCTCACGGGAGGAGGCGCCCATTTGAAGAATTTCGCCTCCCATCTCGAAGGCGAACTCCGGCTTCCCGTTGAGCTTTTTAACCCCTTGAAAGAGACCCTTTATGATGCGAAAACGATCGATGCTGGGGCACTGGATCAGGTGGGTTCCATGTTCACCAATGCTGTTGGCGTGGCGCTCTCTGAACCGAAACAGATCGAATTCCTTCCAGTCAAAGAGCCATTCTGGTATAAGTTTCAAAACGAAAAATGGATTTCTATAACGGCTTTTTCAGTCACCGCCCTCGTCTTCCTCGGGATCATCTATCACACAACTTCACAGGTGACCACTCTTGAGAGGGAGCGGGCTGAGAAGATGACGAGGGTATTGAAGCTGGAAGACCTCCGGTCCAAACTGGCGACACTGAAGGAGAAAGAGTTAAGGATGAAACAGGACCTTTCTCTCTTCCCATCTTCCACGATCACTCCTGGACCTTACCGCGAGGTATTGAAAGAAGTGATCAAAATAATTCCGGCAAATGTCACCCTGACACACCTCGAAGTTCAGTCCGGAGCAAAAGCTTTTGGAAAGACTCCACAGGCTTCAAAACCCCAGGAGGGAGAATCGCGGGAGGATGGGAAGAAGGTTCTTCATCTCACCGGTCTTGCCTTCGGAAATGATATCCACTGCCTTACAGCCATCGCCCAGATCATTGAAGGACTCGAGAGGTCTCCTCTCTTCAGCCATGTAAAATTAATTTCCACAGATGAAAATAAACTGTATAATCAGTTGGCCGTTGAATTCGATATCGCTTGCGACATTGACAACCATAACTTTACCCCCCCACCCCCCCCCTTTACTAAAGGGGGGAATAAGGGGGAATTAATAAGGAGTCCATAATTGAGAAGACATATTGCTCAGAAAATAGCTTCTTTAAATCCCTCCCCGCCTCCCTTTTCCAAAGGGAGGTGTAATTATCCCCCTTTGGAAAAGGGGGACTGAGGGGGATTTTAGTTAAAAGAGGAGAAACCTTAACCCATGGCACTGAAAAGAAGAGAAAAGATACTATTCTTTCTGGTCATCATCGCCGTCGCCATCTTTCTATTCGATCGTCTCTATTACACACCTCAGAATCGCAAGGCTCTGAGGCTCAAAGGGGAAGTCAAGGCGGCAGACTTGAAGCTGAGCGAACTCTCTCTACTGACCCAGGGTCTCGAAACAACAGAAATCATGATCGCTCAGATGGAGAAAGAGCTCACAGGTTTAGGTGAGCGGACGCTCAGGGGGGAGGAGTTCAGGGCCTTCTTAAAACATCTGGCCAGGGAGAGCGACCCTCTGCAGATGAAGGTCATCTCTCTTGCACCTTCAGAGGAAAAGATTTCTCCGCTCGAAGAGAAAAAAGGATTAGCCCCCACGGATTCAAGAAAGGTGACCGTTCAGGTTATCCTCCATTCCACCTTTGCTAAACTGGAGGCTTATTTAAAGGGGATTGAGGAGCTTCCCTTTCTAATCCAGATCGATAGTCTTCAGATTCAGAGAAATGACGAGGCTCACCCCCTCTTAAGAGTGACCCTCGGCCTGAAGATGTATATTATTACGTTGTGATAGGAGTTGGAGGACAGGAAACGAAATGAAAAAATATGAATTCATCATTTTACTTCTGATTTCTGTTACTGCCTTCATTCTCGCGGGAATCACCATGAAAGAACCAGGTGTAGCCTTCGGACAACTCATTCGGAAACCGACCTTATCTGTTCAAACCCGAAAAGACCCATTCTCTCTACCTTCGGGAGTCCGTCTCCTATCTAAGGAGTCGCCTGTTCAGGAAGATAAAAGATTGCAACCCATTGCAGAAATAAAACCCGTTGAAACCCCCTTAAAACTGAAGGCCATTCTGATCTCCGACCATATCCGATTGGCTTCAATTGATCGGTCCATCGTAACCGTAGGAGATTTAATCAATGACGAGAAGGTTCTGGAGATCCGGCCCGATCGGGTCATTCTTGGAAAGGAAGGCAAAAAGAGGACGCTCCTTTTGGATCAGAGCCCGATCAAGTTAACGGTTGAAGAGAGATGAAGTGCGCAGCAACATTAATCGTATCAAGGACTCATCATTCCTGCGAAAGCAGGAATCCAGGAGTATTGATTTTTAGGCTTTGGATTTCCGTTTTTACGGGAATGACACCTTAAGGGCTTGAAGCCAGCCATCAGCCAAATTCTTAATTTGGACAAGCATGATGAACCATAAAAAGGAGAAAGAAATGAGAACAAAATATTTCATAATACTTTTTCTATGTCTTTTATGGGCTGTGGGTTGTGCGGCTCCTCCGAAAAAGGAGCGAACTCCATTCCCTTCCCAGAAGGTGGAGCCTTCGAAACCCCAGCCACCTCCTGAAGAGAAATTGAAGGAGCTGGTCATTCCCCAGAGGGAGGAAGCGAAAAAAGTGCCCGAAAAACTCTACTCCTTCTTTGCCAGGGATTCGAACATCCAGGACATCCTTTTAGCCTTCTCAAAGGAGAGCGATTATAATATCGTCATCGATCCAGAACTGACCGGTAAGGTGACCATCGACCTAAAGCGAGTGACCCTGAATGAATCCCTCGATGCCATTCTCTTTCCCCTGGGATGGACCTATCGGATCGAAGGAAAATTTATCAAGATCAGGAGACCCCAGATGGAGACCCGCCTCTTTACGCTCAATTACCTTGCCACCCGAAGGAGCGGAAAGAGGGAGATCTATGCGACCACAAGCGGAGGTCTGCAAACTGGCGTCCTCCCGGGAACATCCACCACTACCGCTCCCTCGGGAGCCAGATCAGGGTTCAGTGATGTCATCAGTGTGGATGAAATGGACCTCTGGAGGGAAATCCAGAGTGGATTAGAAACTATTGTCTTCGGAGGAACAGAAGAGAAGGCCGCGCCATTAGAGCCGGAGAAAGCGACCTGGGCAAGAGCCGATGCCAAGGGCAGGAAGTTAATTGTCAATAAATCCACCAGCGTGATCATGGTGACGGACTATCCCGTCATCCTCAATAAAGTCGCATCTTTCCTCGAAGCCGTCGAAGGAAGTTCACAGAGACAGGTGACCATTCAGGCGAAGATCTTTGAGGTGATCCTCTCCGATGAAAATAAGGAGGGCATCAACTGGAAGGTGATCGAGTCATTGCCTCGGCTTTCCAATTTATCCTGGGGACTGACGAATAAGGCGGGGACAACCGGATATCCGGGAATAAAAGGAGGCTTTACTCTTACAGACACCACAACCGGAACAACGATCGAGACCCCTGGGACTTTTAAAATAAAACCTTTCGGAGGCACCCTTGCTATTGGTGCGGGTGATGTCGCCCTTTCAGACATCATGCAGGCCATTGCCGAACAGGGAGATATCAAAGTCCTCTCCAGCCCGATGATCTCCACCCTCAACAATCAGAAGGCGATCATTCGTGTAGGAAATCAGGATGTCTTCTTCATCACCGGCGCCGTGGCCACCCAGACAACGGTGACTCAGACCATTCAGCCGATGACGATCGATGTGGGAATCATCCTCGATGTGACTCCCCAGATTGCCGAAGACGGCACCATCATCATGAATATCCATCCCAGTATCACGGAGAAAACAGGAGAGAAGGTGACTCCGGATGGAAAGACCACCTTCCCCCTGCTGAGCGTGAGGGAGACCGATACCACAGTGAGGGTGAAGGATGGCCAGACGATTATCATCGCCGGCCTGATGCAGGAGAAGAATGAGGACACCTATATCGGAGTCCCTGTTCTGCATTCCATTCCCCTCCTGGGAGGATTATTCCGTTACAGAACCGAAAAGAAGAGGACTGCAGAGCTGGTGATCATGATCACCCCCACCCTTCAGGTGGGAAAGAAGGTGGAGGATTTTACAAGAAAATAAAATTCGAAATTCGAAACAAGCACTAATTTCCAAAATGCAAATGACCGAAACGTAGCATTGAGAATTGAGAAATTTTAAACATTGTATTTGTTTCGGATTTCGAAATTCGGATTTCGAATTTGATGAGAAAGAGATGTATCTCGAATTTTACGGCTTAAAAGAAAAACCCTTTTCGCTGACGCCGGATCCGCAGTTTCTCTATATGAGTGAGAGCCACCGGACAGCGATCGATTCCCTCCTCTACGGAATTCGGCAAAGAGAAGGATTCATGGTCGTCACCGGTGATATTGGAACTGGAAAAACGACCATCTGCCGAAGCCTTCTCGACAAATTGGATAAAAATGTGAAAACAGCGGTCATCTTCAACTCCTTCCTCACAGAAGGAGAACTGCTGAGGGCGATCCTTCAGGACCTTGGATTTGCTTCCATTGGAAGATCAAAAACAGAACGGATTGATGCCCTGAATCGATTTCTCCTTGAACAATTGTCCCATGGGGAACATGTGCTCCTCATCATTGACGAAGCGCAAAACCTTTCCATCCCGGTCCTGGAACAGATCCGGATGCTCTCCAATCTGGAGACGACCAAAGAGAAGATGCTTCAGATTATCCTGTTCGGTCAATTGGAATTGAACCAGAAACTTCGGTCCGCTAAATTGAAACAATTGAACCAGCGGATTGCCATCCGGCATCACATCCTTCCCCTCAACCGGGAGGAGACCGAATCATACATTTACCAGCGCCTCACCGTGGCGGGGTCGCAGGGGAGCGTCACCTTCTCAAAATCTGCCCTGAATGAAATCTACCGCTTTTCGCAGGGGATTCCCAGACTGATTAATCTTCTCTGTGATCGCACCCTCATCGGGGGCTTCGTTGATGAAACCTACCATATCGACAAGGAGGTGGTTAGGAAGGCGATAAAGGATCTTGGAGGGAAGGAAGTGATTACTCCCACCTATCCATCATTAGCCTGGTCAAGATATTTCCCTCCCCTTCGCATCTTTCTTCTAATAATCCTATGTCTTCTATTGACGGGCATGATACTGCTGAGTTATGATCCCCCCCCTTCACTTCAGGGGACCCGAAATTTGATTCATGATCAGTTTGAAAAGATTTATCTCAAAATGGCAGGTGAAACCCCGCTTTCCCCCACCACGAATCCATCGGACAATAGAATAGAACCTCCAAAAGAAACGGTGAGGACCTCCCTGGAGGAAACAAGATGAGTCTGATCATTGATGCCCTTAAGAAGGCCCAGCAGGTCCGATCGAAAGAATCTAAAGGGGGACCATTCTTTAAGCAAGGCCGGGGCAACAGGGGGCCTGATAAAAAGCGCTGGATCATCATCGGTGGTTCAGTTGCAGGCATTCTCATTCTCCTGCTTATCTTCTGGCGGTTTTTTCTAATTCCTGTGACACCCCCGCCGCAGCAAACCATCAGGCTCGTGGAGAAGAAACCCACGCTCCCGGAAGCTGAAAAAATTTCTCCGGAGGTCAGAAAAGAAGTGGAGAAACCGGGGTGGGCGGAAGAACCGAAATCATCTCCCAAACCATCTCCCCCGCAAATCCTCAAAGAAAATGAGCCTGCCGTCGAAAAGAGAAAGGAAGAAAAAATATCGATCAAACCGATCCCTGAAAAGAGGATAACCAGGTCGCTTCAACAGGAAAAAAAGACGGCAGTTGAAGAAAAGTCACCATCGCTATCGCCTCCTCCGCCTCCCAAAAAAGAGGAGGCTACCCCTCCATCTGTCAGGTCAGGACAGGAAGGCGGAAAGGATCATCTTCTAACCACAGAAATCATCCACTATTTCAATTTGGGAGTTTCTTTCCACAATCGGGGAGAGATGGCCAAAGCGATCCAGGCCTACCAGAAGGTGATTGAGATCGACCCCAATTATATTGAGGCTTACAATAATCTCGGAATTATCTATCAGGAGATGGGCGATCTTGAAAGCGCCCTGAAAACCTATCGTAGGGCCATCGAAATCAATCCTAAATATGAGAAGGGGCTCAATAACATCGGGATACTTCTCCATCTCAAGGGAGAGGATGAAAAAGCGCTGGAGGCGTTCAACAAAATCCTTGCCATCAATCCAAATCATATTGAAAGCCACATCAATCTCGGGACGCTCTATAAGAAGAAGGGGCAATTGGAGAAGGGGGTCGAATCTTACCAGAAAGCCATTGTCATCAACCCCCATCATGGGGAGACCCATTACAACCTGGGGCTCCTCTATGAACAGATCGGGAAGACTGACCTTGCCATCCATCACTATCAGCAATTCGTCCTCTTGTCTTCAGGTTCCTATCCGGAACTGGTTTCGAGGGTCCGGAGGCATATCAATCAATTGATGAAAACAAAGGATGTGAAAAAGGAGTGAGTAAAAATACCCAATAACCAAATTCCAATAACCAGATAATAACCAATGACCGAATAACCAAACATTGCTTTGATCTTGAAATTGGTTATTGATGATTGGTTATTATTTGATGTTTGGTTATTGATGATTGGTGATTAGCCATTGATATCTGGAGGAAATATGGCAACAGAGAAGAAGAGTTTCGGGGAATTCCTTATCCAACTCGGGGTGCTTACGCCCGAACAGATGAAAAAGGCCGCTCAGGAGCAAAGGCAGGGAGGAGAAAGGCTTGAACAGACCCTTATACGGAAAGGGTATGCTAAGGAAGAAGTGATCCTTCAGTGCCTGGCCGATTATTTCAATCTTCCCTATGTGGATCTTGATACTTATCTGATCGATGACCAGATCGTAAAGATGATTCCGGAAGAACTGGCCCGGCGTCATACACTGATCCCTCTCTTCAAGATAGGGAACACATTGACCATTGCGATGGACAACCCCCTCAATATCCTTGCCCTCGATGAGGTTCGAAACAGAGTAAAGACAGATGTTGAGATAGCCATCAGCACGGAGAAGAAGATCAAAAAAGCGATCGAACAGTCTTACGGGGTAGGAGCAACGATGCTTGAAAGTACCCTCCGGCAGATCACCGGTCAAAATACGACTGAATCCTCCCGGGAGCCGGTCGAATATCGAAAGACCTATGACCTCCAGGTTAAAGAGCCTATCTCAGGTCCTATTGAAGGAGCTCCGGCCGCACGGATGTTCGATCTGGTAGTGATGCAGGCCATTAGGGACCGTGCCAGCGACATTCACTTCGAACCCGATGAGAAGTCACTGCGGGTTCGATTCAGGATCGATGGTTTTCTCTTTGAAAGCCTGACCCTACCCAAAGCCGCACATCCTGCTATTACCGCACGCATCAAAATACTGGCAGAAATGGACATTACAGAGACCAGGCTTCCCCAGGATGGAAACTTCAACATCAGGATGGAGAACAGGGGTTTTGAGATCAGGGTCTCCACCTTTCCCACGATTTACGGAGAGAATGTAGTTCTCCGAATTCTCGATCAGACAAGCCCCCTTATCACCCTCGAAGACCTCGGGTTTTCAGAGGAGATGCTCAGCCAATACAGACAGCTCATCCGGAAGACAAACGGAATCATCCTCGTCACCGGTCCCACGGGAAGTGGAAAGACAACCACGCTCTATGCCTCCCTTAACATGATCAATTCTGCGGATAAAAATATCATCACCATCGAAGATCCGGTGGAGTACCGCTTGTCCTTAATCAGGCAGACCCAGGTCAATCCCAAGGCAGGGATCACCTTTGGCACAGGGCTGAGGTCTATTCTGAGGCAGGATCCGGATGTCATCATGGTGGGTGAAATCAGGGATCTAGATACCTCTCAAGTAGCCATCCAGGCAGCCCTCACAGGTCACCTCGTACTGAGCACCCTCCATACGAATGACGCACCAGAAGCCATCACCCGGCTCCTCGATGTCGGTGTGGAACCTTATCTTATTTCTTCCTCTGTCATTGGTGTTCTGGCACAGCGCCTTGTCAGGGCCATCTGTCCCCATTGCAAAACTTCCTCTCCGGTCGATGAGATAACGCTAAAGGAACTGGGAGAGGCTATCCCAAAATCGAAAGAACCTCCAACTTTCTACCGTGGAAAAGGGTGCAAACAGTGCAAACAGTCAGGCTATTTGGGCAGGACTGGAATTTATGAACTTCTCACTGTGAATGAGAAAATCAAACGGCTGATCGCAGAAAAGGCCTCTCCTCAGGAGATACGCCAAGTCGCGCGTGAGACCACAGGGTTGAAATCTCTCAGAGAGGATGGATTGTTGAAGGTGTTGAAAGGAGTCACCACGCGGGACGAAGTGGACCGGGTTGCTTATGAAATGACTTTTTAAAGCATCCTTTACGTCATTCCCGCGCAGGCGGGAAACCAGAAAAACATTGGTTTCCCCCGTATCAAGTACGGGGCTTAGTCAAGCCCGGAATGACAAACTACATCCTACCTAAAAATATTGAACTTGATGATCCAGTAAAGGGCGGCTAATCCGTCCTTCCAGTTGATTTTCTTTCCTTCCGAATAATCCCTTCCCCAGTAGGAGATGGGAACCTCATAAATCCGGCAGCCCATTTTGGCAATCTTAGCCGTAATCTCCGGTTCAAAACCAAATCGGTTGCTCTCAATCTTTATCTTCTTCAGAACTTCGGAGCGAAAAACCTTATAGCCGGTCTCCATATCGGACAGATTGAGATTGGTGAACATATTGGATAGAGTGGTAACGACATTATTTCCAACGGAATGCCAGAAATAAAGCACCCGATGTGTTCCTCCCTGAAATCGTGAGCCATAGACCACATCTGCCACTCCATTCAGAATCGGGCTGATCAGGCGGGGATATTCAGAGGGATGATATTCCAGATCGGCATCCTGAATGATAGCTATCTCTCCGGTAATGTGAGGAAGAGCTGTCCTGATGGCGGCGCCTTTACCCTTATTCCTGTCATGAAAGAGTGGTTTAATCCCTTCGTTATTCCCCTTAAGAAGGCTGGCGGTCCCATCGGTGGAGCTGTCGTCCACCACAATAATCTCCTTCTCAAAAGGAGCCTCCTTTACCCTTTGGATGATTTCGAGAATGGTCCCTGCCTCATTATAGACAGGAATGATGACAGATAGTTTCATGACTTCTCTCCTATAACGATCAAGGATTGACCCACCCAGTTTGGAGTGATTTTCTCAAGAGATAAGAAAAGGGGAACCATCCTATTAAATACCTTCACCTGATTCTGCGGTAAAATTCGCCTTCTCAAAATCGACCCATTGAAAAACCATCCTAATATACCAAGGGGATTGAAATATGTTAAGTGTAAAATCCGGAAACCACCCTGTTCTACCTTCGAGGCCAACTCTTTCTTGCTGTAACGCCGGAAATGGCCAAGATCTTTATCGAGCTGATTGTAGAGGCATTTCAATGCCGGAACTAAAAGGATAAGCCTCCCCTGTCCACAGAGCAAGTGATGAAAATGTCTTAAGACAGAAATGTCATCCCCAATATGTTCCAGGACATTGGAACAGACAATGGTATCAAAGGAGGCAAGGAGTTCCCTCCTGGGCTCCTGCTGGACATCCCAGATGGAAACCCCCTTCAGGTTGGAATGATCTTGATACTTCTCTTCAATGAGCTGAAGGTAGTCTTCATTCATATCGGAGGCTACGACCTTTCCCCAACCAAGTAACCAGCCTGTCAGATTGCCAATTCCACAACCCACCTCTAAAATATTCCCCTTGAGATAGGGCTTGATCTTCTCAAAGATCCATCGATGATAAGAAGTTGCTTCTTCTAAAATAGAAAGGGTGATGGTATTGGTTTTCTCTATATCCATGGTCATTTCTGATTATTGCACTGATTTTTTCTGCGTCGGGACTTCCATCCCATAATGGCACAACTGATTACTCCAATGATGCTTAAGCCAGCCCCAAGCTTAAAACTCAGGGGAGCATAGACAAACTCGACCCGATGGACTCCCCTGCTTAAAGACACTCCCCGGAAATTATAATTGGCGCGAAGAATCTTTTCTTCCTTTCCATTCACAAACACCTTCCAGCCCGGGTAGTGGGTATCGCTCAATATTAGAATACACCCCTCCTTTGCTTCAACCTCGAGGGATAGTCTGTTATTGCTTTCGGAAATAAATTCAACTTCCCCATTTCCCCTCACCCTATCCCCCGTCCCCCGTCCTCGCTCCACGAAGCGGGGGAGAGGGTTTCTTCTATCTCCCTCTCCCTCTGGGAGGGGATCAAGGTGAGGGGGCCCCTCTTCCAGAAGCACTTCTCTATCCGGTCGAAAATCTTTACCTATCATTCTCAAAAGCATCTCCTTGGAATCCATAACCTTGAAGTCTCTCACAAGCCATGCCCTTGAAAGAGGGCTCTTGTTTCGATAGAGTTTAATGGTATTCTGCTTGAGAAGATCTTCCTTATTGCCTTCAAGCCCATCCAGCCTCGCATAGACCAGTTCAAAACGGGAGTCTCCTTCGATCGGAATTACGGAAATGACATACTTCACGCTATAAATATCAACAATATTTGTTGCTGAAATGGATGGAGTGTTCGTAAATACCTTATAAAGCTCATCGCCTCTTTTTAATCGGACCACATCAACTCCCCAGATGTCATGCACCTTGAAGATCATATTCAATGAGGGTAGATGCTTTTCCTTAATGAGGTCAAAAGGAGAACCATTGCCGACAAGGATGGGCGTATCGAGAGAAATGGTCTTCGCTGTTGAGAAGGTCCGAAAAGGTTCTCTATCCGAAGCGACCATCTCCAATACCCTGGTCTTTTTGAAATATTCTGCTGATTTTTCCTTCCCGTAGAAACCCATATTTCCGAAGAGGTCTGCAATTAGGAAAATAATAAGCAAGGCCCTTCCCCATCCTTTCCATCCCACCTCGTAGCCTACCCTGAGCAGAAGAAAGAAGAGGGTGAGATAGAAGAAGAATCGCTTGGCGTGATAAAGGTTGACGGAAAGGTGATTGAACTGCGGGAAGTCGATCTCCCTTAATTTGAAAAAATGTTCGACCTCTTTGTGCCCCAGAACCAGGAATAAAAGGAGTCCCCCTGAAATAAGGGAAAAGAAGATGAGGAGATGTTTTAGCCCTTTTCCATTCCTTTCTTTAGAAAATTGGACCAGTCTCTCGAAGCCCAGACCTGCCGTGATAGCAAGGGCAAGAATGAAGATATAGAGAAACTTAACAGGATATCTGATTCCATTGAAAAAGGGGACATACTTGTAAACGAACGGATAGAGGGGATTATATTGCCCGAGGGACAAGAAAAGTGAGAAGAGCATTAGGGAGAGAAAGAGCATTCGGCCTCTATTAAAACTTCTCACTCCATCCAACTCCGGGGGAGACTTTACTAAAGATCCTTTTTTGTCACCCTGAACTTGTTTCAGGGTCTCATCATTCGCTGGTTCCATTAAATGTGGACCCAAGCCTGTACGGAAGAGATTCTGAACCAAGTTCAGAATGACATTCTTAACAATTTTTCCATTTTTACCTTGGCCTCCAATGGATGAAAGAATAGGACGAGGGAAAAGGAAGAATATCAAGCTCAATATAAAAGGCAGTCCTCCCAAATACATTGTTTTGAGCCAGCACTGGGTGATCCAGTACTTCTTCATATCTAAAAAATACCCGTAGGCGTCAGGCAAAAAGAAGAGAAGGATGTCCTTTGGAGCGAAACTCCATACCGTTGCTTCCTGATAGGTGATTCCCTGACCACGAATGGAATGCATCCAGAGTTCGAGGAAAGGAAGGAGTTGAATGGCGGAAAGAATGAGGAAGGAGAAAGAGATGGTCAAGAGGGACCGAATCATCCATATGTAGCGTCGGGGTTTATCCCCGACGTAGGATTTATTGGGTAACATTGAAAAAATCATTATGATCAAAAGCACAAAGAAATTCCCATAGACGACCTCAATCCCACCCCCCAGGAATGAAAGGGTTATAAAGACGGCAGTCATTAGTTCATTCCTGATTCCAGGGTTGATCATTGCCCTTTTGAAAAAGAGCATCATTAGGGGCGTCCAGACAACCGAGAGAAGGATGGTGAGAAGGCTGTGGACAGAGAGGAGATATCCTCCGAGCATCCAAATGAGACCAGAGATGAGAGACCCGGCTGAACCCACCTTCAGGTCTCTCATCAAGAGATAGGTAAATAACCCGGCTAAAAAGAAGTGGAGAAGGATGATGGAATTGAAGGCGATATCGAATGGAAATAAAAAGAAGAGACCATTAAAAGGATAGAGGGCTGCATTCTGGGGGTTGGCGAAAAAAGGTTGGCCTGAGAATTGATAGGGATTCCATAAGGGGAAATTCCATTGCTTCAGGCTTTCCACCCAGAAAAATCTTGGAGGAATAAAATATGGGGCAAGATCCCTTTCGGTGAGGAGGCATCTCTCTCCGAAGAGATCATAAAAGAAGAGTAGGGAAGAAAAGAAAAGGGTCAGAACAGCCCAAAAATCGGCTTTCCTGACCCGTCTAAAAAGCCTAAAAAGAAGTAAAAAGCGGTCGGCTACTTTTTCCATCCCCCCTCTGTTACCATCTGGTGAAAGTGCCGGCGCCAGCTGTTATTGTTCCGAATGTAATGGGTGGCCGTGGGGTTGGAGTCAACGTGAAAGTATAAGTGTTCGCTCTCACTGTCATAGTAAAACGGGTTGCTGCTGCGGTCCAGCTTATTCCCTTCAATCCTGCCACATTATTGGCTATATTGCGCATTGTGTATGTAGCGGTAGTCCCTCTAACAACCCGTTCACTAAAAATTAAACTGTTTTGTGTTCTGAGAGCGCCCAGTACCGATTTTGCCGTGCCATCCGTAACCTGCCGTATCATATTGAGGTACCGGGGGATGGCAACCGTTGCTAAAACACCTATAATAGCAGTGATAATGAGCAATTCAATCAATGTGAAACCTTCCTTGTGAGTTAATTTCTTCACTCTCTCCAACCCCCATGGTTTAGAAAAGGAACCGATCATCCATAACGGTGTAAATTATTCCATAGATCATGAGGAAAGAGCAAAAAAAAAGACAGGCACTTTTTCGAATTTCAAAAAGTAGCCTGTCCCCTTTCCAACCCATTCTTCACCATGTTGCTGTGGCGGCTGCAATTGTTCCATAGGTCGTGGGAGCCTGAAGCCAGGTTGGAGCAAGCGTAAAGGTATATACTACCCCCCCTGCCGTCATCGTAAAATTGGCGGCATCATAGGTGAAGGTGACTCCCTGAATGCCAGCTTGGGTAACAAAAACCGTCATCTGATATGACGGTGTTGTCCCCTTGACCAGACGGTCGGCAAAGACAATTGAATTGGCGCTTCTCAAAGCCCCCAAAATACCTCTTGCAGTGCCATCAGCAGCCTGCTGGGTTAGGTCGAGGTATTTTGGAATCGCAATTGCCGCAAGAATACCGATGATGACGATAATGATGATCAACTCGATTAGCGTGAACCCCCTATGATTTCTTATCATCTCTCCCTCCTATGCTTATTGAAGTTTAGCTTTCTCACCATGTTGCTGTCGCGGCCGCAATTGTTCCATAGGTCGTGGGAGCCTGAAGCCAGGTTGGAGCAAGCGTAAAGGTATAAACAATGCCTCCTGCCGTCATCGTAAAATTGGTGGCATCATAGGTGAAGGTGACTCCCTGAATGCCAGCTTGGGTAACAAACACCGTCATCTGATATGACGGTGTTGTCCCCTTGACTAGACGGTCAGCAAAGACAATTGAATTGGCGCTTCTCAAAGACCCTAAAATACCTCTTGCAGTGGCATTTGCAGCATCTGCTGTTAAATCGAGGTATCTCGGGATGGCCACCGCTGCAAGGATACCGATGATGACAATAATGATGATCAACTCAATTAATGTGAAACCTTTCTGATTTCTGTACATTATTGCACCTCCCCTTTCAACTCATTAAATTCAATGTATTTTTACAGAAGCAGAGCATCTTTGTCAAGGTTTTTATTAGATATTTCTGAAACAGCCGATAACTCACTGATTACATTGATTAAGTACCGATTACACAGATAAGAAATTTATAGGGAACCAATAAATCTGTTTAATTTTGTTTGAAATCTGTGCAATCAAGAGAGGTTATAGTCGTTTTTAAGCTCTCTATTTAAGCAATATTTATGCCATTTATCCCCTTCTTTCCATAATAAGTTGTGCTACAATGCTTACAGCAATCTCTTCAGGTGTTTCAGAGTGAATGTTGAGCCCGATAGGGGCATGAACTTTATCCAGAGCCTCCTTCGGAATCCCCTTTTTTAACAAAATTTGGTAAAGGGTCTGAATCTTTTTATTAGAGCCAATCATCCCTATATAATGGGCATCTGTTTTGATTGCATTGCCCAGGATAAGCCCATCATAGATGTGCCCACGGGTGACAATGACGATATAGCTGGATTGGTCTATTGTGAGTTGTTCAAAAGCTTTTTCAAATTCTATAACAATGACCTCATCCGCCTCAGGAAATCGTCCCCTATTCGCAAATATTTCCCGGTCATCGATGACAACCACTTTGAAATGGACCTTTTTGACAAGGGGGGCCAGTTGCTGAGAAATATGGCCTGCCCCAAAGATATAGACCGTCGGTTCTGAAATGATGGGCTCCAGCAGGACCTCTATTTTCTTCCAGGGATGATCTGCCTCTTCAGAACTTATAGCCAATATCTCTATCTTTCTCTCTCTCAATACTCTCTCTGCCTCTCCCAAAACCCTTTCTTCCAACTCCTCTCCCATAAAAAGTGAACCGGTCTTTTCCCCTGATGCCTTTATGAATTCCTTCACACCCTCCATCTTTGGAAAACCGCCATCCACAGAGATCACTGTTGCCAGAATGCCTGCCACCCCCTGCTGTCTGACCTTTAACACCTCCCGGTAGATATTTAAGGAGTCCTCCCTGAGAGGTTCCAAAAAGATGTCAATATTCCCTCCGCAGATAAGCCCCCCTTCTGCCAGTTGTTCGGATGTCAAATCAAAATGGAGAATGCTCCCTTCTCCCTTTTCCATCGCTTTCCGGGCTTCCTGCCATACATCGGCTTCAACACATCCTCCTCCTATTGAGCCGATTGCAGTTCCATCCTTCTTAACCAGGTATTTCGCCCCCGCTTCCCTCGGGGCCGAACCCACACGGTTGATAATGGTGGCAAGCGCTAACTGTTCCTTTACTTCAAGCGCATTCACTATTTCGGTATAGATATCTTTCATAGATACAAATCCCTTCTCAGTTACGGGTAACACTTTAGTGCTTTGAAAAAGGCTTCATAAAATCCCTCCCCACCTCCCTTTGCCCTCCGGGTCAGAGACCGCTCTGGATCGGAGACCAAAGGGAGGAGAAATACTTCCCCCTTTGAAAAAGGGGGATTGCCGCCGGCCCATAGGGCCTCTGGCCCGGAGGGAGGGGGATTTGTGATATTTCGATATCCTGATCAGACTTCTTTTTCAAAAAACTAAAGTGTTACAGTTAAGGTTTCTTTCCTTTGGACACAGGCATCTTCTCCTTCTGAGGAGGTCCCTTTTCTACATCCTTTAAACGGGCGATTGGTAAAAGGTAAAGTTGGTAAAAAACCGGATCGGCCCATAACTCAAGCTCCGGGGCCAGATCGCCCACAAAAGCAGAAAAAGAAGACATATTATTGTAAGCGTTAAAATTGACAGAGAGGTCTTTTAGGGATTTATAGAGCCTGATTGATCCTACAAGGTGGCCGGGCTTCTCTTTCAATAATTTCACCTGCTCCATTCCGGCATCGATCGATTTCCGATCCTCTTTCAGTTTCGATATCCAGAAATCACCCTCCTGATACCGGATGTCAATCTCTCCGGTCTGGAGGTCACGGGTTACTTTACCGTGGACTTGCAGGGCTTTCTCCAGCAGTCCGTTAATCTGGCTCAGCAATTCGACTTTCTCCTTTTTGGAGAGGGCCTCCGGTTTCGAGGTAACCTTGGTTAAAAAGTATTGAAGGGAATAATTCTCTGCAAAGGCAAAAGAAATCAGACCTAAATATATCAGAAACCCCGCTGCCATGATCTTATTAAGAGTCTCAAACTTGAATCGACATGTTCCATAAAATCTCCCCTTGCCCCTCTTTGCCAAAGAGGGGTATTTTCCCTCCCTTTGGAAAAGGGAGGTGAGGAGGGATTTTGTAAACAATGCCGTTATTATTATGAGGCTGTTAATACGATATTCCATTCTCTTCTTCCCCTCTCCCCCCTATGAACTTACGGAAAGATGACTTCTACCACAGGCGGTTCGCTTTTTAACTGTCCTAAAATGACCCTATCGATTTTGACATCCTTCTTCTCAAAGATATTTCGGGTGATCTTTTTTGCTTTGGCCACGCCATCCGGAATATCCACTTTATTGAGAAAAGCGGCCAATCTTGACGAATTGGGGGCACCTTTAAAAAGGCCTTCGGGATGGGTCATCAGGAGGGCCATCCCTTCCTCTGTCATTTTCTCATCTTCAGGGATGCCTGTCAATTTTGAAACCCGGCTTGCCTGAAAGACATTTTGATCATTCAGCTCCTTTTCCACACCATCCAGGCCCAGAACAGCCACCACCAGTGTCGTGTTCGATGGGATGACAGGCTCTCCCTCCCTGGGGGCTTTTACAGGACGGCCCGAGGCGCCATCGGCCTCTATGATCAAAACATCGATATCATATAAATTCCAGAGGCTATCTGCAAGTTCTGGCGAGATCCCTCTCAATTTCCCTCTTCCAATTCTCTCTTTCGCAAGGGTGATATGTCCGTATTCATCAAGATGGCGGTCCACAAATTCTTTGACCTTTTCTTCATCTTCAGATACAAAAAGATGAAGGGATTCATCCTCAGATGGTTCCAATATCTTTGTCGTCGTGGTGGTAATTACTTTCTTTCCTTCAAGGAACAACTCTCTGGCAAGTCGGAACATCAAGGTTGTCTTTCCGCCTGCGCCAGTCAGACTGATCATCTCCCTTGTCTTGAGCCCCAACGCCTCTGATAAAGATCCCTTCCTATATACTTTTTGTTCATCGTTCATCGTTCATAGTTCATTGTTTAGAAAATAAGGGTTTCGTCATACGGTCAGGGTAACGATGCCCGTATCGTCAATAGAAGGCTACGGTTGTCGTCTATTAATTCTTTGTACGTAACCGTTACCGGTGACCGAAACGGGCTTCGTAACCTTATCCCAGAGACCATTTTCATCGATTAAACCAATAAAGAATCGCCTCCAGTACCCCTCCGCCAATCGCCCGTGCTTTCTCTGAGATGGTGAAGCAGTGTTCTTTCTTTCCCCTTGGGTCGATATCGCCAACCTTCATCCCTTTCTTCACTTCGACTCCTTCCCGTAGAAGCCCTCTTACAACGCCACTCACCTGGGCGATGACAGGATAATCATCGACCACCGCGACCACTGAACCTCTGGTCACTTTTTCACCGATCGATTTTTGAGGATGGAAGATCCCCTTTTTCATCGTCCGAAGGAGTCGCTCGACAGTATATCCCCCTACCTCCCCCGGGATACCCGTGTCAAGTTCTGCCGAGCCGTTCAGGATCATCTTTCCCAGATGGTGACCACGATTCGTCTCGATTACGATGTGGACATCCTTTCCGGCTGTAAACCCGGGACCAAGACCGATGACCAAGGTTGCATCATCGATCCGGGTTCCCAGGTTCTTTTTTGCCATGATGGCATCGATGAGGACATCGGGTTTTAAAAAATCCCTTGTCTTATTTGCCTCCGGATCAATAAGAATTGGAATGTGCCCTTTCTCCCATATTGATTCGATCTCGTCGTGTTGGGAGATAAGTTTTGCCCGTACCCCCTCCACCTCCTTCTCTCCTTCGTAAACAGCCTCACAGAATGAAACTTCTCTTCTTACGGCAAGGGGATGCAAAACTTCAGTCATGCAAAGTTTGAAATGGGATTGGTGAAGTCGATGGGCCACGCCACTGGCCATCTCTCCTGCCCCTCTGATTAAAACAATAGGTTCAGATATTTTTTTACTTGATTTCATTTAAAACCCCAATGTCTTTTAAAAAAGCATACAGTTGGTCTCAAGGATAGGGCTAAGATGCCGGTTGAGTCAATGGGCTAGGTCACTGGATAAAAAATCATTAGCCCTAGCCCAATAACCTGCCCTAAACTGGCTTCCTGACCTTTACCTACAGACTATTTTCATTCCAAACCTCTACATCTTCACTCTTAACACTTTTCTATAATCTCTCCACGTATCAATGTCTCTGATGACCCCTTCTGATTTGACTGGAATAATACGAACATCCTCGGGATGCTTCATCATGATGGTTTTCCCTCCCGCATCCCCTCTCAATCTTAACAGTTCTTCTTCGTATTTTCGATGAAAGATGACCGGATGCCCTCTCCTCCCCCTGAACGACGGGACAATGATCTTCCCTTCCGCCCTTCTAAAAGCTCCGATTAAAGCGTTAATGGTCCGTGTCTTAATAAAAGGCTGGTCTCCAAGTGCGATGAGGATGCCGTTACTTTTAGGATCTAAAGCTTTAAGTCCACACCGGATGGAAGTGCTCATCCCTTTTT
>Ga0315277_10002313_pt1 | contig 26640 bp, 19 predicted proteins | sample YL17G05_15_MG_FD_203695 | JGI IMG/M metagenome (GOLD analysis project Ga0315277, IMG submission 203695) | Sediment microbial communities from Yellowstone Lake, YNP, Wyoming, USA - YL17G05_15 | ecosystem: Environmental > Aquatic > Freshwater > Lake > Sediment | place: USA: Wyoming | collected... | reverse complement strand
AAAACCGCCCAAGGTCGCCATCACCGCTTGCATGCGGAAATTGTTAATTATCCTTAATGCCATCGTTCGCAAAAATACACCATGGGTATTACATATTGCTTGACTTTTATCACAGTCGCTCTCCGTTGAAAGGAGAGTTGATTAGGGGGAGAGGTTAAAGCTTACGCTTCAATCCTTGATATAATATATCAACCAGTTTTTGTTCTTCTTGTAGAGTTTGGCATTGGTATATTCGGTTAAACCGGTCTTTTGGTCCACGAAAGTGACTTCCACCAGAGCTAAATCCCCCGTGATCTTTTCATCGTTCACCACAATCATTTTGGTCTGCCAATCCAAACGGGTCTCCCCGTTTCCTAAAAAGTTGCTTTCCAGCTGATCCTTATATTGTGGAATGATTTTTTGCCTTTCGGTTTCGGTAAGGTCTTGTAACTTCTCCTGAGTGAACCTGTTCCAGTCCACGTACTTCTGAATCGAAGCCGTATCCGCCTTATTCACCGCCTCGATGAAGTCCATGACCACCACCCTGGGGCTGGGAGACCTGCTGCAATTGAGGAATATGAACAAAATCGACATCAAAAATAGAAATAGATACATCCTTTTCATTTTACTCCTTTCATTGGAAATTACGGTTCGCTTGTTTTGAAAGAATAATATCGCAAAGAGAGGTAATGTCAAATGAATTTTAATCTCAGATATGAAACTCCACCACATGCCCGTCCTTCAGTACAAAATCCTTCTGCACCATCTGGCCGTCATAAACCCCTTCACCCCAGATCCGGGCATACTTTAAATTGTGCGCGAAATCCTTATGAATCGCCCGGGCAGCTTCCAGAAGTGTGCTTCCCACCTTCAAGATCACCGGGTCCTCGTAGTCTGCTTTTTTCCCGGGTGTCTTGGTATAAACCCTCAAGATTTCCAGGGAATTATATATGAATAGCTTGAACTCTTCGAGATTCGTTTTCTCTTTTGCGGATAGATTAAAGATGGGAAGTCTCTGGCCATATTTCTCTTTCAGCACGCTTAGGTTTACTTCGGAAAGAGGCAAGTCGATTTTATTCCCCAGAATAAATGTCTTCTTATGAGCAATCCCATCCAAAGGATTGGTCTCCCCCTCTTTCTTTTCCAAAACTATCTTGTACTCCTGGAGTTTTTGAACCACTTCGCCGATCTCCTCCAGCATGGTCTCGGATCCTAAATCCGCCACCAGGCATACCAGATCCGCGCTTCGTATGATCCCCGCCAGCCAGGGCTCCATGAACTCCGCGGCAATGGGAGAGGTGTCCACCAGCTGTATCTGGATGTTCTCAAACGGCATCATCCCCGAAAGAGGTTTGGTGGTGGTATAGGGATAGGCTGCGACCTCCGGAGTGGCGTGGGTGAGGGAAGTCAAAACCTGCGATTTCCCAACATTGGGAGGACCAATCAAGACCACCTGGGCCGCCCCTTCTTTTTCCACAAAGTATTGATCCCCTCTTCTGGAAGTCTTCTTTTTCTGCTGGATTTCCTTGTTCAGCCTGGAGATTTTGGCTTTCACGTCCGCCTGCAGCTTGTCCGTCCCCTTGTGCTTGGGCATGATGGCGTACATTTCGTGAAGGATTTTCAGCTTGTCCTGCGGATCTTTCGCTTCCCGGTACCTTCTTTCGGCTTCGTAATATTGCGGAGGTAAATTGGCGGGCATCTAAATCCTTTCTCCCATACACATTCACCGATCTATCCAAATAACCGTTCTTATCCAGTCAGAACAGTAAGACTTACGGTTTATCAATAAAGGATGATACTATATCGTTACGAATTGCAAAATTGCTTCAATTCCCCCGATCGGGGTGCTGATCGAACGTTTGCGCTTATTGCTCTTTTTTCAGTAAACTCTCCTGCTTGACCAAAGCCCAAAGATGATCGGTTTCCCATTCCACCAGGAAATTGAAAAGCGATTTCAGCTCGGGATGCTTGCTCTTCTTGGCGTGCTGGCTATAAAATTTGATGGCGTCCTTTTCCAGCATCTGGGCAATCCTTATGGCAGAGATGGCAAAATTATTCTGTTTTATTCGATTCTTAAATTTAACGGAAAAGATGGTTTCGGGGGACCCGGAATTCGAATTCGATCTGTGGTGTCTCCTGTGATCGAACTTAAATTCGCTTTTCTTCATGATCGTATGGTATAAACCCTTCAGCACGCTCCCGTGATCCAATTCGTCCTGAGCCAGCGAGTTGAAAATCTCTTTGGCATTGGGATCCTTGGATTTCTCTCCTGCCATCTGGTAAAAATAGTATCCCTCGCTTTCGGCTTTAATCGCCTGTTTTAATACCCTGAGCAGCTGAGTCCCTTTCTCCAGCATCATTTCCCTTCGGGGGGAGACTTTCTTGTTTTCCATATGGACTCCTCGCAATAGTAATTTAATTTCAGTTAATGATTAAAACGGATAGAATCGAGCTTCGATCCAGTAATCCTGCTGTAGTAATTTCTGCTGGTTTACCAACGCTCTTAAATGCTCCCCCTCCCACTCCGCCAGATAGTTAAAAAGTATCTTGACGTCTCTGTTCTTGCTCTCCTGGGCAGCATTTTTGTAAAATTCGATGGAGTTTTTCTCCAGAAGAATTCCTATGGAGAGAGCGGTCATCTCAAAATGTGCCTGGTTCAACCTGTTTTTGAACTCCCTGGAAAAGATGGGGCTTTCGGACGTCCCCTCCAGAAGATGTTTGATATCCTTCATCTCGTCGAAGTGAAACTCCCCCTTCTCCTTTACGCTTTGGTAAAGACTTTTAAGTATCCGCATGTGGTTGGTCTCGTCTTGGGCCAAAGAGGCAAACACCTCTTTCCCTTTCGCATCCTTGGTCTTCTCCTCCGCCAAACGATAGAACTGATACCCATCGTTCTCTACCCGGATGGCATCTTGGACGATTCCCAACAGATGTTCCCTTTGTTCCATTTTATTCTCCCTTTAAAGAATCATTTAATATAATATACCGTGTCATAATTTGCTTTGTCAAGACGGATTAACTCGGATGGTTTGGAATATCAAGCCTCAGCTTGATCGAAAGTTTTCTTTGAATAAAAATAATCTGAACACCTTGTCGAGCATCGCGTAGCCAAGGCTTTACGGGTAGTCCTGAGCATCGTCGAAGGATGCCTTGGCGGTTAAGCTTTGAAGGGACTGTTGAAAAATCCAATTCGCAGGGTTAAATGCCCTGCTCTATGGGTGATAAATGATTATCATTCGAAGAGGGTGGTAATTTCCTACGGATCTCCGTCATCCCGCCCCGAAATCTTACTTTTTCAACACTCCCTTTACACCATGGCGGTTAAAGCATAAAAACTTAACGTCCACTCTGCCATGAATATCAAATCCCCTCAAGAATAACCCGTCCTTTTCCAGAAGTTATCTCCCCAATGGGAAACACCACCTCTCCAAATGAGGCAAGCTGGTCCGATATCTTTCCCACCTCACTCTTTGATACCACTAAAACCAATCCTATCCCCATGTTGAACACTTTAAACATCTCCCTCTCTTCTATGTTTCCTTCCCTTTGAATTAGTTTGAATATCGCTGGAACCTTCCATGCGTCGGTATGAATTTGAGCATCGCAATTCTCCGGTAGTATCCGGCAGAGATTCCCCTGGATTCCGCCTCCGGTGATGTGCGCCATCCCCTTGATGTTGAACTTTTTCAAAACGGGCAAAATCGAAGGCGCATAACAGCGGTGGACTTTTAAAAGCTCCTTGCCTATCGTGGTCTTCAACTCGTCAATAGGTTTGTTTACATTGAAGCGGGCTGCGTTGAAGAGGACCTTGCGGGCTAAAGAATACCCATTGGTATGAAGGCCGCTCGATTTCAGTCCGATGATCCGATCTCCGGGACGGATGCTCGAGCCATCGATGATTTTCCTTTTCTCCACCACCCCCACGATACAGCCGGCTAAATCATATTCCCCTCTTTCGTAAAAGTCGGGCAGCTCCGCCGTCTCGCCCCCCACCAGAGCACACCCCGCTTTCCGGCAGGCTTTGGACAAACCCTTCACTATCTCCGTTACCACCGCAGGATCGAGTTTTCCGACGCCGATGTAATCGAGAAAAAACAAAGGCTTGGCTCCGTGCACCAGAATGTCGTTTACGCAGTGGTTGACGATGTCCTCCCCCACCGTATCGTGTTTCCCCATCATAAAAGCCACTTTCAGCTTCGTCCCCACCGAATCCACGCTGGAGAGCAGGACCGGTTCCTTATACTCTTTGGTCTTCAGCTCGAAAAATCCGCCGAAACCTCCGATCCCTTTCACCACCCCGGAAGTGAAGGTAGCCCGGGCTAATTTTTTGATCTTATCTTTAGCTTTATCTCCCGCCCGGATATCCACCCCTGAGCTTTTGTATGTAAGTTTTTTCTTCATATTTGATTCCTTATTAAGGTCTAACCGACTAAATCCCCCTCTCCACCCTGTGGAGATGGGTTCACCCTGCCCTTCGGTCCTGCTTCGCACTGAGTGCGCTCAACACGAAGTGAGACCTCAGGGTCGAAGGAAAGGTATTCCCCCTGTAAGAGACAGGGCTGAGGTTTAGGCGATCTGATTTCTCCTGGCTTGTCAGAAATATTAGAGATTCATTCTTGACCCTTGACCCTCCCTTACAACAACCTCTGTCCGTTTATCTCCAGCTGAAACTTGCAACCCAAAAACTCAGATGCTTTTCTGCAGATCAGCATCCGGGAGAGGAATATCTCGAAATACTCCATCACCTGTGAAATGGAGGTGTCGATCTTCAGCTCCAGGATGATCACCTTCTTATCCTCCTCCACTCTCAAGAAAGAGCTTTTTGCCGCATAGTTCACCCGGTCGTGGATGTCCTGCTTGATCATCTCCAGAGTGCGCACCCGGGAGCTGTGCACGTCCGATTTATCCGCCAAAATCACCGCGGCGGAGATGTCGGAAACCGGCACGCCATCCTTCTCGTCATGGTTACCTATCGCGGCTATTATCTCCAGGATCTCTTCGATCGGCACGTTCATCTCCGTGAGAATTGAATAAGAGAGGATGGCGGAGGTATGCGCGTGATTATCCCGGTTGATCACGTTTCCGATGTCGTGCAAGTAGGCGGCAATGGAGGCAAGCTCCGCCCGCTTCTCCGGGTGTTTCAACCGGGTCATGATATTGAATGCGATGCTGGCGGACAGGCTGGCGTGTCTCTGCCCGTGCTCGGTATATCCGATAACTCCCAGAATATCATCCGATTTTTTGATCCAAAGTCCCACTTTTTCGTTCTTCTTGACGTCGTCTAAAGTTATCATCAATCTTCACCTCGTCAAAGAGTAAAACGCATGTATGTTAAGCGTTACAAAGAAAAAGACTTTCCTCAAAACTCCAAACTCACTACTCTGACCTAAAGCATATCCATCGGATCCACATTAATGATAATACGCACCGGCTTTTTGGTTTTTGAATTCTTGTCTTGCTCCAGTATATTCCGCATCAAGCTGGTGGTCCTGGTGATGCTGTTCGTTTTTATTAACAATTGCCAGCGGTACTGATCCTTGATTTTAGCCAACGGAGCCGGAGCTGGACCCAATATCTCCATCTGTTTATTTTTTTCTGAAGCTGTTTTTCTTCTTATCATATAGGAGAATTCCTGGGCATAGGCAGTAACCTCCTTTTGTGTTTTACCGGAGAATATCACCAGGATCAGATGATTGAAAGGAGGGTAACCCAGTTCTCTGCGCTGTTCCATCTCTTTATCGTAAAATGCCACAAAATCGTGCTCTGCCGCCAGCTGGATAGACCACTCCTCCGGATGGTAAGTCTGGACTATCACCTCCCCCTCCTGTCTTCCCCGTCCTGCTCTCCCCGCTACCTGTGTCAAAAGCTGAAAGGTCCTCTCCTTTGAGCGGAAATCGGGCAAGTCCAGGCTCATATCCGCCGATATCACCCCCACCAGGGTGACAAAAGGAAAATCCAATCCCTTGGTGATCATTTGAGTACCCAAAAGGATATGGAATTTCTTCTTTCCGAAATCGCTCAAGATTCTTCTGTGTGATCCTTTCCGTAACGTGGTATCCAGATCCATCCTCTCCATTAGTGCCGTGGGGAAATCCCTCTTTAGCTCCTCTTCTATTTTTTGAGTCCCGGTCCCTTTGTACATGAAATCGGAGCCCTGGCAAGAAGGGCAAAGCTCCGGCGCCCGCTTGTAATAGTTGCAATAGTGACATCGCAGGGAGAAATCGGTGCGGTGAAAAGTCAAGGTGATGTCGCAGCGCGGGCATTTCTCGATGTAACCGCACTCCTGGCATTTGACAAAGTTGGAAAAACCCCGCCGGTTCAAAAATAAGAGCGCCTGTTCCCCCTTTTCCATCCTCTCCTTTAAAAGGATTGACAGGTCGGAGGAGAGCGAATTTCGATTCCCCTTCTTTCTCTCTCCGGTAAGGTCCACAATCTTAACCGGAGGAAGTTTCTGGTCATCCACTCTTTCTGACAGTTGACAGAGAGTATATTTGCCTTTTTGGGCATTGCAGTATGATTCCAAGCTGGGGGTGGCAGAACCGAGGATGACCACCGCACGGTTCAGTTTCGCTCTCATCACCGCCACGTCTCGGGCATTATATCTGGGAGCCGGCTCATCTTGTTTGTAGGAAGAATCGTGTTCCTCGTCCACCACCACCAAACCTAAGTTTTGGAAAGGTGAGAAGACTGCAGACCTGGCGCCTACTATAATGGGAAGCTCACCGCTTCTCACCCGCCGCCAGGTATCGAACCTCTCTCCGGCTGACAACCGGGAGTGAAGACATCCCACCTTGTCGCTGAAATTGGCTTTGAAGCGGGATATAATCTGGGGAGTCAACGATATCTCCGGCACCAAAACCAGCGCCTGTTTTCCATATTTTAACACCTCTTTTATCGTTTCGATATATACTTGGGTCTTCCCGCTCCCGGTGATACCGTGAATCAGAAAAGGTGAATAAATATTTGCTTCCAAAGCTGTCTTCACCTTGCTTAATATCCTTTTCTGTCCCTCATTCAGATCGAAGGATAGTGTTTCCGGTAAATCCAAACCCCAATCGCTTTCCCTTATATCTTCCACCCGGATGAATTCAACCAGTCCCTTCTTCTCCATAGCTTTAAGTGAGGATGGACTGATCTTATATTGGGATAAAAGCTCATCTGCTGATAATTCCCCTTGGTGTTTCAACAAAAGCTCCAAGCATAGAGCTTGGTTTGAGGATTTTTTCTTCAAAATTTCTATTTCCAATTTAAGCAGTTCTTCATCTTCGGGAGTAAGGTTGAAGTTTTTCAGCCGGACCATTCTCTTATACTTGATTCCCACGCCCGGTTTTCCCAGGCGTTCTATGATTTCGATTATACCTTGATTGGAAAGATCATAGATATCGGCATGAAGTCCTTTGACTTTCAGATTTCTGGTAAGCCAGGAAAGTTTTTTCTCTTTCCCATCCTCCAAAAGCTCCAGTATTTTTCTTTGACGTATTGAAAGTCTTTCTCCTGATACCAGCGTGTCAATCTCCGCTCCTGTCTCTTGACCTTTGAACCTCGAACCTTGACCCTTGCCCCTTCTCCTCACCCAGATTTGACTTGTAATCATCAACTCGGACGGAAGAGCTGCTCTCAAAACCTCACCCCAGGAGCAAAGATAATATTCCGAAACCCATTGGGTGAGCTTCAGCATCTCCTCCGAGAATAGAGGATAGGGATCAAGCAAGTCGATTATCTCTTTGGTATTTGAAATGGAAGAAGTCTTGGTTAACCCCACCACAAAACCGGTTACGATCTTCTTTCTTAAGGGGACCAACACCCGGAATCCTGCATCCATCTTTCCATCGAAATGCGATGGGACGAGGTAAGTAAACGGCTCGGAGAGGGGGAGTGGCAAAGCCACCTGGGCAAACATTATAGAAATCCTTCTTTTTGATCAAAAAGTAAAATCATCTGACAATTTATAACCTAAGAATAGGAATGTCAAGTAATCCAGATATAAAGAGAGCATAGTGAGAATCGTATTTATAAATCGTTTTGATTTAGCACTTGACAATATCGCAAATTTAAATTAGGATACACAAGAAATATTTATTTGTTAATCCAATAGGTTAACCAAAGGGATGGGACATTGTTAGCCATTAAAACAAAATATATGAATATTGCAGTTAAGTGCTGGAGGTAAAATAAATATGGTTGAACTTCCGTTTGGACTTATGCATGCTATTGAATCCGGTGAATGCGTGCTGTTTCTCGGAGCTGGAATAGGATTACATCTTAAGGATCCAAAAGGAAAACCAGCACCCGATGGCACGACATTGGCAAAGGAACTATCAGAATATTTCGAAATTGACGCAGGGGGAGAATATGAGCTTGCGAAGATAGCGCAAATCGTAGAAATAAGAAAGGGTAGAACAGAGTTGGAGACCTTCCTTCAAAAGCGACTAAGTGACCTTACACCGGATGAAAGTCTTCAGTGGTTGTTTTCACTCAGATGGAAATCTATTTACACCACCAATTATGATAACGGGATAGAACGCGCGTACGAACTAATATCAAAACCTGTACAGAAACCTATAACCATAACACTCACATCGGAAATTGTTCCATATGATTTACGCTTGGAAGTACCAATTTACCACCTACACGGTGCTCTTTTCGGCCCTTCTACTTTGAGGATTGTAATAACAGAAAACGATTACACGACTTTCAGATCATATCGCGCAATGCTTTATTCAATTCTAAAAAAAGATTTTGCAACTTCCAGTATTTTATATATAGGTTATGCAAACGAAGACAATAATTGGAAGCTCATCCAGTCTGAGATATCCAGCGAGTTTTATCCTTCAAAAATGCCATGGTCATATCGTGTGGATCCTGCAACTAAACCCATTGAAAATGAAATCCTAAGAGCAAGAGGAATTGAAACAATCCCAATTACATTTCAAGAATTCCAGCAAGCTTCCTCACATATTCTTATAGGAATCAAAGAAGATGTTGATCAACTACGACGTATTAGATCCGATGTTCCGCAAGAATTTTGGGATGCTTTTGATAAAAATCCAGCAGCTGTTTTGCGATTTTTATCTTCGTGGACATATGTGAATCGAGCTAAATTTGATGAACAACCAAACATCAAAGCCTTCCTTAGAGGTGATCGTCCTAACTGGGCTCTTGTTGGAGCGAAACAGCAGTTTGAGCGTGATATTGAAGAGGAGGTATATAATGAACTTCTGGACTATGCAACAAGTAGTAGATTACAACCAAAAGTCAACATTATACTAGGTCCAGCCGGTTATGGTGTAACTACCTTGATGATGTCCCTGGCTGCCAAACTAGTAATAGATCGTGCTGGTCAAGTGTTTATGCTAAAACCAGGACACAAAGTTCTTGAAGGAGATATTGAGTTTGTTTCATCAATTTTTCCAGACATTCCCTTCTTTTTTGTTAATAATGCTGCTGACCATAATAACGCATTGTACTCTGTAATTTACCGACTTAAAGATGCGAAAAAAATGGCTATGTTAGTACTAGGTGAGCGATTGAATGAATGGCGAGAGGGACATGGAAGGCTCAGAGGTAGAGAATTCCAACTTGAACCATTAAGTGATCCTGAGATTAATAGACTTCTAACATGCTTAGAGACCCACAATGAATTGGGTGCTCTTGTATATTTGAAACCGGACATGCGGTTTAGTATTATAAAAGAAAAACATAATAAAGAGCTATTGGTTGCCATGAGGGAAGCTACTGAGGGAAAGAATTTTGATGCAATATTAGAAGATGAATATCACGGCATAAGAGACCAAATCTCCCGTACCCTTTATTTAACAGTCTGCTGCCTTCATCAACATGGAGCATATGCGAGAGATACGCTTTTAGCTGAATTAATGGAAATGCCCCTCACTGAGCTTTATGAGAAAACAAAAGATGCTACAGAAGGTGTAATTATCTATGATTGCATTGATAAAGAAAGGGGTTACTATGCTGCAAGAGCTCGACATCGGACAATTGCGGAAGTGGTCTGGGAACGATGTGGCGAGGGTTCAGAACGTGATCACATACTACAGACGATACTTTCCTCGTTGAATCTAAATTACGGAGTTGATGTAGACGCATTCTATCATATCATCCAATCAGATCGAGTAGTTGATAGCATTAGAAGTTTTGATGGTCGAACACAATTCTTCGAAACAGCATGCAAAAAAGATCCAACAAGTCCCTATGTGCGACAACATTATGCAAGGATGCTATCGAGAGCTAACAAAGCTGACTTGGCTCTTTTGCAAATCGATGAGGCACTCAAAACGAATCCCAAAGTCAGAGTTTTACATCATACCAAGGGCGTTGTCCTAATGCAATTAGCTTTATCAACCGTAAGTACAGATATTGCTCGACGGAGATTAATCCAAAGTGAAGCCAGTTTTAGACAAGGCCTAACAATGTACCGAAAAGATGAATATAGTTATCAGGGGCTTGCGCAACTCTATCTTGGTTGGGCTAAACGTGCACCTTCTGTTGATGAAGCAACCGAATATATTTCGAAAGCTGAGGAAACAATTACTGAAGGCTTAAAAACAGTTAGTGTTCGTGAGGGGCTCTGGATTGAATCTTCAAATATCCAGGCTTTTCTTGGAAATGAGCCATCCCGACTGAAAGCACTAGAAAAGGCTGTTCGTGAGAATCCTTCAAGTGTAATTTCTAGGTATTTATTAGGTCGGGCTTATCGTGTTAGTGGATTTCCAGATAAGACGATAGATATTTTAGATATAGTAATAAAAAATCATCATGATGAATACAGATGTTTTCTTGAATATAGTCTCTCTTTATTAGCCACTAGAAAATCTTACGCGGAAGCCATAGCTGTCCTCGAGTTAAGTACACTTTATGGTTTAAGCGATCCCCGATATACTGCAACTCTAGGTGGTCTATTATTTATGGACAAAAAATTTACCAAAGCACAAGAAATTTTTGACGGATCAGCTAAACATGATTTTTCAGCCCAAGAATTAAACACAATTTACTTTCGTCCTTGCGATCCAACAAATCTGCAGAACCCTCTTCGGATCAAAGGTAGTGTAAAAGTTGTCAAAGCTGGGTTTGCTCTCATTGTTTCACCTGGTTATCCTACTTTTCTATGTCCCGGTTCAAAATTTGGTGGTCTTCTTATGGTCCCCAATTTAAAAATAACATTCGAACCTGCTTTTTCTGCTAAAGCTGCAGTTGCTGATAAGCCCAAGTTATTACAAGAATCTTTATAATTTTGTTCTTACAATTAGTTCAACCATATAGAAATGAATATATGGTAACGTTGACTTACATGAAATTCTAAATAGTTAATCAGCCCACCTCTGCTCATTTTGCGGGGTAACGATTATTGCTGATTTACCTGCGACCGGGCACTTGGTTTCGCATATTCCGCAGCCAATACATAGATCTTCCCTAATGTAGGGGCGTTTCACCAACCGATCTTCCCCGGTAAAGTGAACCACCTTTTCCTCTTTCAGCTCAATGGCTTTCGTCGGTGTGGGACAATGTTCCTCACAAACTAAGCAGTTTTCGTTCTTATACCAGGGTATACACCGGTTTTTATCTAGGTACGCCAGACCGATAACCGTCTTCTTTTTTGTCTCTATGTCCAAGGGATGAATGGCATCCGTCGGACAAACCTGGGTGCATAGATTGCAGTTGAACTCGCAATAACCATAACGCGCCACCCCCACCGGTGTCCACATCCCCTCCAGTCCGCTTTCGAGGAAAGCCGGCTGTAGAAATCTTCCGGAGGTGGAACATACTTTCACGCATTCGTGGCAGCGAATGCACCTATCCAAGAAGGCGTTCTCCTCCCGAGAACCCGGAGCCCTGATCAAGCTTGCATTTTCATTTCTGCTGATGAAATTCGTCTTCAAAATACCTACCGAAACCAGACCGGCAACCGCGGAGGTGATCACCCTTCTTCTGCCCAGGTCAAATGTATACGGTTGCACCCTGCCTTTGAAGTTGATAGAGGTAACATGCACTGGACAGTCTGTAACGCAATTAAAACACTGAATGCATTCCGAATATTCGGTGGATTTGAAATCGCCCCCTATAGCATCCATTTTACAGATATTTTGACAATCACCGCAATCAGTACAATCCGTACTTACCCTTCTTTTCAAAAGCTGAAACTTGGAGAAGAGAGCAAAAAAAGCTCCCAAGGGACATAGATTCCGGCACCAGAACCTGCGGGATACAAATTCAGCCATTATGATGGCCAAGAAGATCAACAGTACCAAACCCGACATGCGGAAGAAAGTGAGCTGTTCCGGTAGAAACGTGGATGAAAACAGATTCTGCAGGCTGCTCAACCAGTCCTGCAGAAAACTGAATCTGAAAGCAAATCCAAACACCGAGCCGGTTATCAATGTGACGATAGGCCATACCGAGATAGCAGCAGATCTGGTTAAAAGCGCAATCGGATCCAAAAACCAGATCAGCTGGGACGAAAACAGCGCCCCCACCAAAAGAAAGACAAGTACCGCATACTTGAAATATTTAAGTTTGGGATAACGTTTCCCCGCTTTGTTCTTGAAAAGAAAACTGGTGATGTCCAGAGAAGTGCCCAAAGGACAAACCCACCCGCAAAAATATCGGCCGAGTGGAACGGTCAGTGCCAAGACCAAAAATGCCCAGATGAATGTCCCGATGAAAGCGCGGGCGGAGACCATGGAGGAAAGAGCAATCAAAGGATCCATCCTCAGGAAAAAGTCAATCGGGAATTTTATTTTTAAAGGATAACTGGCAGCCAGAAAAAGGAATATGAAAAAGAGAAGAAGGAATATCTGAACGATTCGTCTTGTAGTTTTCAATTTGCGCCCCAATGTTTGCCTCACCTGATCTTCCCCCTTTTAATTCTATCAAGGAGGAAAGATCGTAGGGGCAACTCATGAGTTGCCCTCTCCTATGCCTGAAATCTTAAAATGTTTTCACGACAGCAGTTGTCATAACAAAGTCAATTTTTAAATTTTTGTTTGTAATTTTGCCCAGACGGGCAAGCGTCTGCTTGCATTTTGCATTTTGCATTCTATTTGTTACCCCAGACTGACCTTCTTTATTTTCAGTTTAGCTAAATCGATCTCCCCCAACCCAAATTTATTGGCTTTGACCACATAACCCAAATCCGTAGGTTTCATGTCAAAAAGAGTGGTCCCGTAAGCATCCACGCTGGCAATCTGCACCCCGGCGATAATGGTCTTCTTTTCCACCACATCCTTCAAACTTCCCCCCTGGGGACCGTTCTTGACCAGTATCCGGTAAGCGTCCAGGATTGTCAACTGCGGACGGACGAAATTGGCTAAGTCGGCTAAGTTATCATCCATTTTCCAGTGTATCTGTCCCCGGTCTCCCCCCATTATCCCCATCAGATTTTTAATTCCCAGCGTTATCTTGGCTGATCCATGATCTTTGGCAATGGGGACGTTTATCAGAACGTCCGCCTCCAACGCCGGTTTGTACATATACCATTCCTTTAAAACTTCCCCTTGGGGAAATTTCATTTTGGCAAAGCCAGCATCCACCATGTAACTTACCTCCGCTCCGGCTTCGGATGCCGCTTTCTTTATGCCTGAATTCTCGTAACAGCGACTGGCGCTGTTGCATGTCCGGTCGAAAACCTTCACCTTTTTTGCCCCGGCTTCCAGGCACATCTTCACCACCTCTGCCACCACCTCCGGATTGGTGTCTGCTGCCTGTTCCGGGCTGCGATCCCAGCCGATGTTCGGCTTCACCACCACCACGTCACCGTTGGATACGAATCTCTTCATCCCCCCCAAAAGCTCCATCACTTGTCGGGTCAGGGAAGCAGGATCACCGTTGGTTACCACTGCCAAATCCGGATAGATTTCCTTTTTCCCCAGGGTCTGGGCAAAAAGCTCCGGTAATCCCAAATAGGATAAGCTTAATGCTGTGGCAGTCCCCAAAGATGATTTAATGAAATCTCGTCGAGTAATCTTATCTGTCATTTTATTCTCCCCACAATTCCGAGGTTCAAAAGTTCAGGAGTTCAATGGACGTAATATCTAACGATAGCGAAAGCACCTCGGTTCTGCTTTTGTTTCTCCCCCCTCCAATGAGCTTTCCGCTTTTGCCAGAAGCCACAGAACGTTTTGCTTGTCTTTCCCGTTGAAAACCATAATCAGATGATTCCCTGATAATTCCATTCCGAGTAATCCGTTTTCTCTGGACATAAATATCTTATCAGAAGCTAAACCACCTTTTGCTATATAGGGCTCCTTTAAATTCTTTTCCACCACTTCTGTCTTGGTGGTATCGGGATATCGAATCAAAAGCAACTTCAGACGGTCATCGCAAATCCGGAAATCCGCCAGAACACAATCGGTTTCTGTATTCAAATTAAACTTATCTTGATCGGAAATTGGATAAAGATTGTTCAAAATACTCTGCTTGTGGAAAAAGCAAACCGAGCCGGGTAACAGGCTATCCGGGGGAACTTGCTGAACCAGTAAAGGATGCTTGCCTTCTTGTTTTATCTTTTGGTCTATTTCTCTGCCCAATCGAAACATGGTCTCTTTGGAGCTCGCCGCCATCTGAAGAATTCTGACAACGTATACATTCTTCCAGAATCTCAAATAACCGGCGTCATAGACTCCATTCTGACCGATTGTTACCTTTTCCCCTTCCTGATCCAAGGAGAAGACTCCATAAGCATCCTCCGCTGAGTTCATCTGCCAGATCTCCACGGTGATGCTCTTTTCTTCGACAGCGTCTTGAACTGTGGGTTCGTACCTTTGTACTGCCAACCCTTGAAAATCATATGCCAAATAAAGTTCCGCTCCGCCGTCAATATAATCGAAAAGATTCTCCCGATTGTAGATTTCCGACACCTCCGATTTCTTCCAACCCTCCGGTGCATCGGGAAGAAATCCTGCCAAATCACCTGCGCTAATGGCGATCTTTGACATGAAAAAGAAAATCAACAATACGGGAAAAAGAGTTTTAAGATTTTTTGTCATGAAAATAGCTAGATTTTATGAACTTTATTTAATTCTGTCTGTCGCTTGCCCGAATTCAGATCCGCATGGATCGGCTTCGGTTCTCGGTTTAGTCTTTTCAACTGAAGATAAATCCGCCTTTGGTTTAAGCCTTATTACGAGAAACGATGACGCGCATTCGATAAACGATACGTAACCGTAACCTTTTCTAACGAAAAACTAAAGAGGAATCCTTGGGCAACAATCTGTTTATGAGTAATTCCTTTTATCAGCTATTCTGCGTTGTTTCTAACCTTCTCCCCCTCCCGAGAACCACCGGTTAAATAAACCGGTTATGTAATTGAATGAGCCGAAGAAGATCAAAATTCCGATTGCCACCAGAAACAGACCGCTGATGATCTCTATGGTGCGGAAATGCTTCTTCACCCACCCGAAGAAACCTAGAAAGGTGTTGAAACTGATGGCGGTGATGAAAAAAGGAATTCCTAAACCAAGGGAATAGGCTAAAAGCAACACGATTCCTTTTATCACTGTTCCCTGATTGGAGGCCATGAGAAGAATCCCCCCCAGGATGGGACCGATGCAGGGAGTCCAGCCGAAGGCAAATGCCAGGCCGATCAGAAAAGAACCCAAAGGACCGATCGGCTTGTTCTGGGCATGAAACCTCTTCTCGTAATTTAAAAAAGGTATCCGGTAGATGCCGGCTATGTGCAGCCCCAAAACCACGATTATGACTCCGGCTATTTTGCTGAAGAGCGAAATCTTGGATAAAAGGAATGAACCCACAAAAGTTGCTGAAGCACCCAGAGTCGTAAAGACGACGGAAAATCCCAAAACGAAGAAGAGGGTGCTCAACATTACTTTCTTTAAGGCCTTGGATCTCTTGTCCCCGATTTCCATCTCCTCCACCGACACCCCGGAGATAAATGAGAGATAGCCGGGGATCAACGGAAGAACGCAGGGAGAGATAAAAGAGATAATTCCGGCTGTGAAAGCTGCTAATAAAGAGACATTATCCACTTATTCCTCCAAACCATCTGTTAAATTACTGTTTTTGCAAAAACGTTAACCACCCGCATAAAGGAAAGTGAAAAACGGAAGAAGGAAAATGGGAATATTACCGAATTTGAATATAGGAATATAATTTCGATTTGTTATTCCTTTTCCTTTTCTTAAAAGGTTACGCTTAGATAATCCAAAAATTTGAAATGGAGCAGGGAGGTCACAAAAACACAGGTTGGTTTTTTAAGAGGGGATATCTTCTTTTATTGAGGGATTCTTTTTACTAATATATTCTCTCAGTTGAACGATTTCCTCCCGGATTATCCTTTCTAAAAATTCCGGGCTTATCATTTTGGTCACCTCTTGGGCTACCCTTTCCGAAATCCTTGACCTTATGTCTGCAGTCATTTGATCGAGCTGAGCCGGATTGAGCATTTCAACGGCTGCCGGTGTTGTTACAATCTCTTCCTCCGGTCCGAGCTTTTCCAATTCCCTTCTCAAATCCTCGATAAAATTCTCCGGCGCTTCACCTTCGAAGCCAAGGTTATCCTTTTCCTGTTTTTCCCCTCCGGTAGGTTCGGTTGGCTGATACTTGGTGAATGTCTCCTCAAGCTGGGGGGTAGTTTTCACCTCCCGGTCAAGAGCTTCCCCCTTCGGTTTTGATCCGGGCTTATCTTCCTCTTTTATCTCCTTCCGCAGTTCCGATAAAAACCAGTCAAATCCGTGCACCCCTGCTTTCTGCGAATCGGGAATGGATTGCTCGTAATCCTCCATCAGATCGCTGGTTTCCAGGATGTCTAAACCGTTATTCGATATTCTCTGATCGTCGGAAGAGATGGTTACATTGTTTTCTTTGATCGGGGATTTTTCTTTTGACTCAAGTAGACTCTCTACTTTATCCAAAAGCTCTTTGGGGCTAAAGGGTTTGACTATGCAAGCTTTCACTCCTTGTGCTTTAAGGTCCGGCCCCCTTTCCTCATTCTCTTTGTCCAATAGCATTATCACGTACGCAGGCTTTAAATCCTTGCTCTGTTTGAGTTCCGAAAGAACCTGCTCGCCGCTTAAGACCGGCAAGGAGTATTCCAAAAACAGGACATCCGGTTTCTCGAGCTTCAATATTCCCAGGGTTTTCAATCCATCGTTCGCCAAAAACACCTCATAACCGAATTTGTTCAACAGGGATTCGGCTACGTTTCGGATAGTAGGACTGCCATCCGCTATAAGAATCTTCCCGGGCATCGGTTCCCCCTCAGTCATTTAACAAAAAAGGATAACGGCTAACCCCGCTTTACACACTCTCACATGATTCAATACATTAAAAATAACACTGCCAACTTCTCACTGCCATTCACTGATAAAAAGCCCCTCTGATCATCTTCGCTCCGACTGCTTGGACAAAAGTTGACTGCCATGCTCTAAGATCTTTTTCTCTTCTTTGGTGAGATTATCGTAACCTACCAAATTGATCTTATCCAACACCTGATCCACCCTTTCCATCAATCTCTGTTCCTCCTCCCTCTTACGGTCAAAAGCTCTCATTCTCCATCGGTGCCGTAGGTTTTTTAAATAATACGGGTATCTTGAAAATCTAAAGAACGAGGGCATTCTCCAATCCAATTTTATATAAAGATATCCTATGACCATTCCACCCAGGTGTGCAAAGTGCCCTATTCCGTCGGAGGTATGTTGGAAGGAGGCCAAGAATTCTATCAACACAAAGAAAGCTACCAGATACTTGGCTTTCACCGGAAGGATAAAATAAAGGTAGATCAGTCTGTCCGGGAACATGACCGCAAATGCCACCAGAATTCCAAAGATGGCACCCGACGCTCCGATAGTGGGAATGTAAGAATTAAAGGAGAGGATGAAGGTAAACAATCCGGCCCCGATGCCGGTAAGGAAATAATATTTAACGAATTCCCGACTACCCCAGGTCCTCTCGATCTCACAGCCAAACATCCACAGGGCAAACATGTTGAAAAGAATGTGGAATAACCCTCCGTGCAAAAACATGTAAGTGCCCAGCTGCCAGATATAGCCCTTTTTGATCAAAGCCGGAGTCAAACCAAAAAAGTGGATCAACTCTGGTCCCCACATAAACTCGAGAAAGAAGATGCCTACATTGATCAAAAGGAGATACTTGACCGCTTTGGTGATACTACCCAGTCCAAAACTAAGTGTTCTATTGGGATAGTAATTGCTCATATATTTTATCTATCGGAGACCCTGACCGATTATTTAAATTTGAATTCAAAAAGAGTATACCCGACAGGAAAAACGTTAGGATCTGATGGGTGCGACTCTCTTATAATATCCCGGCTGTGTGTCTGTTAGTGCAAGCATTCTCGCTGGGAATTATTAATTCCTAGAGGTTATGATCGAATGTACAACAAATAAAAAATATCCGGATTAGCATTTGTGTATACTTCACCTAACATCATACGCATCATCCTGTCAAATTTCATCAAATTAATTAGCATACCGATGAGCGCAACCCCGATAAGATAAAAGAAGGCAATCTAAAACCAGTAGGTGAATTATCTATACGATTCAGAGTTTGTTTATGTAATTCGACGCTTGAATATAGCCTCATTCTATTATCAATCGCTATCAGAACTCGCAGTATTTGGCGAATTTCTTTTAGATTGTTCTATAATGACTTACAGCAAGTTCTTTATCGCGTTATGGAAAAATAACGTAATTCTCTGCGAATATCCATCCGGTCTTAAGGCATGTTAAAACGTCTTTAATTAACCTCTTTCGTAAGCTACTAAAATACAATCGGATAGCGATGCGCAAAAAATAACCGGTTCGGCAGATTTTGGCGTATTTTTTGCAATATTACTTAATGTAAATCCGGTTTTATGGGATAACATATTAATTAGTAATAAACATTTTGGAAGGAGTAGAACAAATGAAAAAGAAAAATATGATTGTGGTGCTGATTTTGGTTATCCTGCTTACCTCCACCGGAATAGTCTATTCGGAGTGGGGTATAAAAGCTAACAAATTTGGTCCCATAGTGATCCAGGGGCATCCCTGGGGTGAGTTCTCAAACAGCACCAGCACCCCACCAAGTTACAAAACCGGTTCCGGCAGCGGTTTTGATGACTATATTGGAACCCCATCCATAACAAACTTTGTCCTGCGATTCTATTACAATTATATAGTGAAAAAAGCGGTCAACGGTCAAAGGTCTGCAAAAAAGAATGATTAGTCGAAATTATCAAAACCAGAAAGCAGTGATGGAGACTCAAACCAAAAATATAAAACCCGCCTTGATAACCGGCATCGAGCATATGAAGTCTTTGATCGAACAGGGGAAATTTCTTCAGGCACAAACTGAGATCGATTATCAGCTGAAGAGACCTGGAATCAAACTCCCGCCCGAGAAAAAGGGATCATTATATTATCTGTCGGCTGTATGTTTATACCATTTAGGGCAATACAAGGAAGCCCTTCTTAATGCCACCCTGTCTTTCGAGATATTCAAGGACACCTCTGAAAATAAAAAGGTGGCTGAAATTCAGGATATCCTGGGAAGGGTCTATTGGGGTCTGGGGGATTTGAAAAAAGCCGAGCTCTATTTGAGAGACGCCATCAGCACCTACCGCCGGACTAAAGACTATTCCAGTACCATGAAGTGCAACAACTTCATCGCCCGCATATTATTCACCCAGTGTGAATTCTCCAAAGCGGCTGAATACCTGAGCGAAGCCAGGGAACTGTCCCAGTCCGAGGGCGATCATTTGATGGAAGCGAAGATATCGGGGAATTTGGGAAGGATTCACATCCTTCTGGGAAAATGGGGAAAAGCGGAGGAAGAGATCCAAGTCAGTTTAGAGACCAATGTTAAATCCGGTGATGAAATCAGTATATGCAGGGATCAACTCTCCTTGGGTTATGTTCTGACCTTCAAGCGGGTATTTGACCAGGCAAAAATCTGTTTTTCAAATGCACTCGAGCTTGCTCAGAAGAACGATTTTTTAAGGGAGTTGGTTATTTATCATGAATATATGGGTGCCCTATGTCATGAGTTGGGCAAATTGGATGAAGCGGAGAATCATTACCTTCGGATCATTGACCTCTGGCAAAAAAATGCCCCGGACGGAGACATGATCAGCCAGACCTATCGTCTGTTGGCGGAACTCCAGGTAGCCAGAAAAGAATGGGACCAAGCCCTCGACTCCTGTCGGAAATCGTTGAATGTCTCCCAATCCTTGGGTGAGAAGATCGAGGTGGGGGTGGTATATCGAATCTTAGGACAGATTCATTCCATTCGGGAGGAGAAGGAGAAAACAATTGAGTATTTCACGAAAAGTATCTCTCTTCTCCAGCAGTTGGGAGCTAAATACGAGCTGGCTAAAACCTATCTGGAAGCAGGTCGATCCCCTGCTTTTGATTACTACAAGAAGCTGGGATTCTTGAGCAACGCCGAGAGCCTGTTCCGTGAATTGGAATCGAAATATCATCTGGGGTGGGTTAACCTAAGCATCGGTGAGTTGTTGATAGAACAGAAGGATTATGGAAAAGCCGAAGTCTTCTTATCCGATGCGGAAGGGCTTTTCAAAGAATCGGAAGCTCATCCGCAGCTTCGCCAAGTGGCTGATTTAAGACTTTCCATCGAGGAGGTCCTGTTCAAATCCAACCTGTTGGCCAAATCCAACGGAAAAGTTACATATAACAATGTGGTGACTCAAACCGCCGAGATGATGGAGATCGTGGAGAAGTTGAAACAGATTAAAGATTACGACATAAGCATCCTGCTGGAGGGGGAAACCGGCAGCGGTAAAGATTTGATTGCCAAAGCCACCCATTATTCCAGCCGAAGAAGGGACAAGAGATTCGTAGCGATAAATTGTGCTGCGCTTCCCGAGAGTCTTTTGGAGAATGAGCTGTTCGGTCACAGAAAAGGGGCTTATACCGGGGCGGACAGAGACCAGCCCGGTCTGTTCGAGGAGGCGGAGGGGGGAACCCTGTACTTGGATCAGGTGGAAGAGATACCCCTGTCCACACAGGTGAAACTCCTCCGGGCGATTGAGGAAAAAGAGATCAACCGGCTGGGCGAGACCAAACCCAGGAAGATCGATGTGAGGATCATCTCCTCCAGCATTGAGGACTTGAAAGATGAGGTGAAAAAGGGAAAATTCCGCCAGGATCTATATTTCCGTCTCAATACCTTTGACATAACCATCCCCCCACTCAGAGAAAGAAGGGAGGACATCCCGCTATTGAGCAAGCATTTCTTGAAGGAATATGGGGTGGACGATAAAAGAATCAGGGAATTTGAGAGAAACGGAACCATTAAAAGATTTTTGGAATATAACTGGCCCGGCAACGTGAGAGAGCTGGAAAACGAGATAAAGAGGATGGTGGTGCTCTCTCAAGCCGGAGACAAGAATCCATCCGGGTGTTTATCGGAAAAGCTGGTTCATCCCCCTGTCAATCCGGTCTTCTCCGACGAAAACACCTTATTCCATATCGTGGAAGAGTTCGAAAAAGAAAAAATAATAGAAGCCTTAAAGCAATGCAGATGGATCAAATTAAGAGCCGCCAGGCTTTTGGGCATCCCCGAGGCCACTCTCCGCAATAAAATGAAGAGATATAAAATATCTCTAGCTTCATCTTCCCCAAATCTAAATCGAAATAAAATTTAAAGCCCGATAAGGTAATAGTCACAACCTGATACTCATGCAATTTCCGGTATAATTTGCATATCCATTTCTCGCATCTTTTGACGAATTCAATATTTGTTTGATCCACAATGAGTTGATCAGACTTTTTCTTTTCTGCGATTTAATCCCACGCCAGCTTCTGCGTAATCAATTGAGACCATTTATTTATATCTGCAAGGGACTTCAGTAATATGCGTTACTTTATGTGGCAGAATCAATTAAAAGAACGCCAATTCTGTTTTCCCCCGACTCGGCAGGCATGATTGTTGCATATTATTAATCCATCTACATGAGAGTTTATTATCCTCCGATAGGAATTGAGCATATGATACTTTAATTAATTTTTACTGACACAAAAGGAAGGAATCAAATTATGACCGCTAGTGACATAATTCTTTAACCTGATATATCCACAAGTTAATTTTTTCCCATTATTATCAAAAACAAGTTGAATTATCTATTCAATTTATTATTTTACCTAAGTAAAAATGGCTTTGAAAATTTTATGGGAACATAATATGAATTAATTTCGAGGAGAAGGTCATATGCGAAATGAGAATTTCACTAAAGTAAATATCTCTTTCTTTATCCGGGCATTGATCCCTTTTCTTTTTCTCTTTTGTCTTATGGTAGAAAATATCCTGGGTACTGTTTTGCCCTATCCCGGAAAAACCAATGAAAATACGGATATAGATAAGGCCAAAGAGTCAACTCATAAACTATCCGCTGCATATCCCAATGTGCAAGCCCGGGTGCACCGGGTGGGACTTCTGAATCTCTGCGTGAGCAACTGGGGATTTTTTGGAAGCGGGCAGGGTCATCCTCTTTACAATCTCAAAGAATCCATGGGGGGCTGTTTCAATCCCAATCCGGACAAAGAGGTGGTGGCTCCGTCTGCCGAATATCCTGCCGGCTCGGGGATAGAGTATCTTTTCTGGGGCGGGCTCTGGATCGGTGCGATGGTGGAGGACAAGCCGTATACTACCGTGGGTTGTGACGGGTGGTTCTGGATTCACGAGATGTGGCCCGATGCCGGGGAAGCCGGAGCCATCCAGGAGAGAAGCACACGAAGCAATAACGCTTGTTATACCCCGGAGGCAGTCTCGGAGCAGGACATCATCTCGGTCTATACCGATACCTCTGCGGATATTCCCCTCTCCCCTACCCAGCAGGACCCCTGGGACAACCGAAAACATTACCCTTTGGGTATGCAGGTCACCCAGAAGAGCTACTCCTGGAGTTATGAATATGCCGAGGATTTTGTCTTAATCGATCTGTTTGTAAAGAACATCGGTATCAAGAAGATCCGGGATATGTATATGGGCTTATATATAGATGCAGACGTGGCGCACAAGGATGAAGACCCTTATGGTGAATTCGGCGCTCAGGACGACATCTGCGGTTTCCGGCATCTGGTAACCTCACCCAAAGAGGATTGTTCCGACACGGTGAATCTGGCCTGGATTGCGGACAATGACGGACATGGATTCAAGGGGGAGCAGATTTTTACACAGAAAAGTCCCATCGGGGTAACCGGCGCCCGAGTGGTAAGATCACCCAAACCGGGACTCAAATATTCCTTCAACTGGTTCATCTCCAATCAATCGGGATATCCCAAGGATTGGGGACCCTGGACCGCGGACAATCAGGAGAGATGGGCCAAGGAGAATTGTTATGAACCGGGGAAAAATACTTTCCCGGGCAACGTGATGGGAACACCAGGAGGGGATTGCTCCAAATACTTCATCATGTCCAACCAGGAATTCGATTATGACCAGATATTCTCCTGCATCTGGCCTGACGATCATCCCAACGAAAGGTGGCTGGATCCCAGCCCGGAGTGTGCGGATTTAGCCAATGGATACGATACCCGCTATCTTTTGTCCTTTGGACCCTTTGATCAGATCGCTCCGGGTGAATCTCTGATCATCACCATCGGTTATATCGCGGGAGCGGACTTTCATACCGATCCGCTCGCCCTGATTAAGGATCAGAACATGGCTCACCCCGATGTGTATTATGCCAATCTGAACTTCTCCGATTTTGAGACCAATGCCATCTGGGCCGCCAAGGTGTACGATAATCCGGAGCTGCCGGATAAACCATGCGGGGATGGTCTGCCTGATTTTAAAGGTCCCCCTCCCCCACCTGCGCCTGCGGTGAGTTACGAAAACCCGAGTTTGTCCACTTTGAGTTTTGAAACCCAGAAGGGGAAGGTGAAGATCAAATGGAATGGCAAGTTGACCGAGAAGAGCCGGGATTCCTTCAACACCCGCAAGGATTTTGAAGGTTACCGGGTCTACATGAGCCGCACCGGGGCTGCCGAGGATTATGCGCTCCTGGGCTCCTTCGATAGGATCGATTACAAAATCTACCAGCTTAACCGCAATAAGGAAGTACGTCCCTGGGAGTGGAAAGCGGCATCGGTGACTTCAGATTCGCTCAAGTCCTGGCTGAACACCAGGGGCTTCGGCGGGATGAAGATCGGTAACGATCCCACCATCTACACCCAGAAAAATCCTTTTGTGATTAAGGACCTGATTAATCCTTTCTACCTGCGCCTTTCCGATTCGGTGGATGTGGTAAAGGGATACGCGGTGGCATATGATTCCATCCGGTTGGAGGGCAGGGATTCATTATATTTTGAGAGGCAGGACTGGAACCGTGGCTTCCAGGAGATCATAGCCTATCCGGCTTACCGGGACAGTGTGGATGCGGGATTGGTGAAGGACACCTCTGACCGGTACTGGGATTACCAGAAGGAGGTGGAGGTATTTCCGGCACAGGCCATGTATTTTTCGGTGACGGCGTTTGACGTGGGGGATCCGCAGACCGGGCTCTCCCCCCTGGAATCTTCCCGGCTGGTGAACGCCACTTTGGTCTATCCCATAGACAACTGGGAGAAGGTTCAGTCGGAGGACCTGAAGGTGGTGGTATATCCCAATCCCTACCGGATCGACGGAAATTATAGCGACAACAAGTATGAGGATGGGGGGACGTATGGGAAGAGGATCCGGTTTGTGAACCTGCCCCCCCGGTGCACCATCCGGATCTATACTTTGGACGGCGATCTGGTGAAGGAGATCGAGCATGAGAAAGCCCCCCAGGCTCTGGATGCCACGGTGGGCGAATGGGACTTGATCTCCCGGAACACCCAGGCGGTGGTATCGGGGATCTATCTTTTCAGCGTCCAGGATAAGGATAGCGGAAAAAACCAGGTCGGAAAATTCGTGATCATAAAATAAAGGATACAAAGAACATGATCTATCCTTTTATTTAACCCCATTCTATAATGGTTCTAAGTTAATTATTTCTCATATTCGAGTTCTTGAATCGCTTGCTCTCACATTTACCAGAGTAAAGCAAATGGGGACAAATCGGGAAACAAAAAAGCCATATCGCTGATGTCTCGACATGCTGACAATAGATCAAATCATATAAATCCATAATTCACCCTTTCCCACTGGAGAATAACATATGAGGGAGAGCAAAATGATTAGAAGAACAGGATGGCTGCGGTTCAGCCTGATTCCCGGATTTTTTATTTTTTTAAGCTTTTTATGCTTAAGGGTAGAAGCTTATGATTATCAATCCCCAACCAAGGATTTCAATGGGATTACTCCGGCTAAACTCTCTGCCGGTTTACCCAATGCCCAACAGAGAGTGACCCGGGTGGGGCTGTTAAGGCTGTGTGTAACCAACTGGGGATTCTTTGGAAGCCAGGCCAGAAGGAATAATGAATCCAAGGGCGGCTGCTTCAATCCCAATGCTGATAAGGAACTGGCTGCCCCCGCTTGCGAATACCCTCCCAATAGTGGTTTGGAGTATCTGTTTCAAGGAGGCTTGTGGATTGGTGCTCTGGTGGACGACCAGCCCTACACCACGGTAGCCTGCGATGGCTGGTATGGAATCTATGAGATGTGGCCCAACGCCGGAGACGTGGGTGCGATAAGCGAGAGAAGCACTCGACCTTCGGCTTCATGTTACTCACCGGATGCCATTTCGGAGCAGGATATAATCGCGGTCTTCTCCGATACCTCCGCCGACATACCACTTTCGGGTCAGGAACGGGATCCGTGGGATAACCGCAAGCATTTCCCCCTGGGTATTCTGGTGACGCAGAAATGTTACACCTGGAGCTACGAATATGCCGAGGATTTCGTTCTGATCGATCTGATCTTGAAGAACATAGGCGTGAAGAAAATAAAAGACATGTACATGGGACTTTACGTGGATGCAGACGTTTCCCACATCGACGAGAATCCATACGGTCCTTACGGAGCCCAGGACGACATCTGCGGTTTCAAACGCGTGGTCAATAATCCTCAAGGAGAATGCTCTGACACGGTGAATCTGGCCTGGATAGCGGACAACGACGGGCATGGGGTGACGGGTGAAAGGATTTTTACCGCTGTCAGTCCCATCTCCGTGACCGGCACCCGGGTGGTCAGGTCGCCTAAACCCGGACTGAAATACTCCTTCAACTGGTTCATCTCTAACCAAGCCGGCGCTCCCAAGGATTTTGGCCCCTGGACCAGGATAAACCAGGAGAGATGGTCCAAGGAGAACTGCTACGAGCCGGGGAAGAATACTTTTCCGGATAACGTTCTGGGAACTCCGGGAGGGGACTGCTCCAAATATTTCATCATGTCCAACGGGGAGTTCGATTACGATCAGATATTCGCCTGCACCTGGCCCGCAGACCATCCCGACGGGGGATGGCTGGAGTCCAGTTCCGAATGTGCCGACCTGGCTAAAGGTTATGACACCCGCTATCTTTTGTCCTTCGGGCCTTTCAACCAGATCGCTCCGGGAGAATCTCTGATCATCACCATCGGTTATATAGCGGGAGCGGATTTTCATACCGATCCGCTCAACGGCGATAACCTGAAGAAGAGCCAGCCGGACAAATTTTACGCCAATTTGAACTTCTCCGATTTTGAGACCAATGCCATCTGGGCTGCCAAGGTGTACGACAATCCGGACTTGCCTAACCTGCCCTGCGG
>Ga0315277_10002312_pt1 | contig 26650 bp, 29 predicted proteins | sample YL17G05_15_MG_FD_203695 | JGI IMG/M metagenome (GOLD analysis project Ga0315277, IMG submission 203695) | Sediment microbial communities from Yellowstone Lake, YNP, Wyoming, USA - YL17G05_15 | ecosystem: Environmental > Aquatic > Freshwater > Lake > Sediment | place: USA: Wyoming | collected... | reverse complement strand
GGCTTCAACCACATAATAGACCGGGTTAAAATGAGCGACGACTTGGAGCCATTTGGGCGCCAGCTCCATCGGCAAGAGCATTCCCGACAAAAGCAGTATCGGCAAGTTAACGCCTTGGACAATCGGCGAAAGCCGATCTTCGTCGCCCAAAATCACGCCCAAGGCATTGCCAAACGATGAAGTGGTAATTAAAAGAAGCCCGATTAAAACCAGCAAAACGAGAAACCCGCCCAAATGAAGATGAAAGCCGAAGGGCAAGGCAATTAGGACAAAGAAAATAACGACCACGGTGGTATTGACCAAATCGCGCAAAACCCGGCCGGCCAGCAAGGCAAAGCGGCTGGTGGGGGTGACGCGAAAGCGCTCAAGCACGCCGTTTTTGACCTCATCAATCATCGCATAGCCGACAAAAAGACCTTGCAAAAAAGCGGTAATCACCAAAAGCCCGGGGACAAAAATATCTAAGACATTGGTCGTTCCAAACATTGGTCCGATGGGCAGTTTCTTCAAAAGCGGAGAAAATAAAACCAAATATAAAATTGGCGTGAGTAAACTCATGACCATAAAAATTGGGTTGCGCAAAGTTTCTTTCATTTTCCGAATAAACAAGAGGCCGATATCGGTCAATAATTTCATCCCTGGCCTTCCTCGGTTGCCTCGGTGTCGCGGAGCGAATGGCCGGTTTTTCTTAAGAAAACGTCATCAAGGGTGGGTCTGGACATCGAAATGGTTAAGAGGGTAATTTTTTGAGCATCTAAAATCCTCAAAATTTGCGGCATGGCCGAGGGGCCGTCTTTAACGCAAAGCCGGAGATGGCTGTCGTCCTCGGTGATTTCACGGACGAAATTTTCCTTTTTGAAAATTTTAATTAATTGCGGGGCATTTTTTTCGTGGTCAACGATGCCTAGCGTGATGCAGTCAAAGGCCATTTGTTTTTTAAGCGCCTCGGGAGTACCCTCGGCGACAATTTTGCCGTAATCAATAATTGCCAGGCGATCGGAAAGGATGTCCGCCTCCTCAAGATAGTGAGTCGTCATAAATATCGTGGCGCCCTCGTTTTTGAGCTTCTTGATCTGGTTCCACAAGTTGGCTCGGTTTTGGGGATCAAGTCCGGTCGTCGGTTCATCCAAAAAGAGCACTTTTGGTCGGTTCATTAAGCCAAGGGCCACGTCAAGCCGGCGGCGCTGGCCGCCAGAATAACTATAGACGATGCGGTTGGCAAATTCGCTTAAATCTAAAAGTTTGATGAGTTCTTGGGCGCGCTCTGTTGAATCGACGGCGCTCATTCCATATAAACGACCTTGGAGGATAAGATTTTCCGTGCCCGTGGCCGGCCGATCGGAACCGCCAAGCTGGCTGACATAGCCGATATTTCGGCGAACTTCGTCTTGAGATTTTTGAACATCAAAGCCGGCAACAATGGCCTCGCCCGAATCCGGAGGAATGAGAGTCGTTAACATTCGCAACGTCGTGGTTTTGCCAGCGCCATTGGGTCCCAAAAAGCCAAAAATTTCGCCAGCTTTTACATTTAGATTCACGCCGTCAACCGCCTTGATCGGACCGCCTTTGGCGGAAAAATATTTTTTGAGGTTTTTGGTGAGGACAACTGACTTATTCATCGTTAATCTAAGATATCATTTTGAAACGCCATTGTCAATAAAGACTCAAAGGGTCGATCCAGCCAGAAAGCTGGGATTTAGAACTCACATAGCCCTTAACATCAATTCGATCATCTGATAAAATCCCCAAATGTAAATGTCGGCGTTCGCCATCGGTTTCGGTTGAATAGGCGGTGCCCAAAACCGCGATTTGCTCGCCTTTTTTAAATTGTTGACCGACTGACGGTAAAGTTGTTGGTCGAATGTGACCGTAGAGAACCGAATGCGGGACGCCATTAATATCTACTTTTAAGATGAAGCAGCCGCCATAACCAGAGGTCCATTTTGAATAAGTGATAATGCCGTCAACAATCGCGTAGACCGGCGCATCGGTAGTTACATCGCCGTATTCGGCGTCAACACCAGTGTGATAGCCGGTAAAACGCTCTGGCTGGACCGGAGAGTTTTGCGGGGTAATATAAATTCCAAAAGGTTTTTTAGTAATACGCGATTTAAACTCGGCAATCGGCTCGGCAAGTTTGCTCTCATTCTGTGTGGCTGATGGCGATATCGCTAGTGCTGATGGTGTCATCGATACGGAAGGCGATGTTGAGGGCGTGGCTGTATTTTTCTGCTTAAAAAAGACAAAATAATATATCAATATTCCCGCAACGATAATTAGGATTGAAATTGGGATCAAAAATTTTTTCATTTTAATATAAATTTAAAGTTAAATTTTCCACCGGCGCAAAATTATCTGTTAAAATTTGCCCGCCGTTAACTTCTCCATTGTAAATATTTTTTAAGTAACTTTCGAGCTCTTTATTTGAGTCTTGAAGGCTTGGTTTTTGACTGCTTTTTTGTGCCACCATTATTAAATTCTGTGGCTTATTTGGATCCATTTTATAAACTTGGAAAAAATAAACTTGAGGAAAAATTGATTTGAATGTGGCAAATTCCGCTTGAAGAAATTCAGCTTTCTCGCCTTCCAGAGCCGAAACAACATTAGCAATCACGACACCGTCATCATCCAAGATAGCATTCATTCTCGAAATCGATTCTCGAGTTGCAAGCTGCCACGGCGGCGTCAAAGATTTAAAAGCGTCAATTAAAATGGCATCATACTTTTTATCCGTATTATTTAAATAAATTCTGCCATCTTCGTGAATAATATTGAGTCGAGGATTATCAATTAAATTAAAATATTGTCGCGCCAGCTCCGTAAATTTTGGATCGATTTCAACCACATCAATATTGCCCTCTGCATGTTTGGCCAAAAAGTCTTTCGGATACGAATACGCCCCGCCGCCAATCATCAAGACATTTTCAGCGCCAGGCGCGAAGTAATCAACCAAGCGATAATATTTTGTATATTTAAACACTAAATCATCATCTCGGTCTATAAACATCGCTGATTGCATCCCCAAAGGATCGGTATAAATATATCTTGCCGGTCTGCCCGTTTCTTGATCAATTCCTTCGGAAATTATTATCCGATTGTATTGGGAATCCGTGTCAATTGTTTTTGCCTCGGTCTTTTTATAAAAAATTCCGAAACTGCTCAAAAATATCAAAATAACGATTAGGGATCTTATGACAAAATTTTTAGAATATGATATTAGGGCGGCGACAAATAAAATTACGGCGATTAGATAGAGAATTTTCGTGTTTCCCATCGTTGGAATCAAATAAAAACCGGCTAAAAATGTTCCGACAATACTGCCGATAGTAGAGATCGCATACAAATTGCCGACCGTTCGGCCAGACTTTGCCAAAGTTTCAATTTTTAATTTAACCGCGTAAGGCGAAACCATGCCCAACAAAATGCTGGGGATGGCAAATAAAATGACGGTAGTGATAATCGAGCCGATTCGAATATCCCTTATTTCATTTTGAATAAATTTTAAGAACGGTTCTTTGACTGGGGCGACAACAGCAATCATTATGGCCGCCAACAATAATATAATCGAGAGCGTCTTAAAACTCGGTTTTCTATCCGCCAGCTTTCCGCCTAAAAAATAACCCAAACTTAAAGCTCCCAAAATAATCCCAATCAAACTCGTCCAAGTATACAAAGATGTACCTAAATACGGCGCCAAAATTCGCGACCCATCGAGCTCTAAAACCATCACTGCGAGTCCGCCCAGAAAAACAATTAGTTCTAAAGAATATTTCTTCATTATTATAACTTATTATATTTTTATATTAACATAACTCTTGAGTTCTCGAACAACTCTTGCAGCCACCCTCTGACACCTTGGAAGTGTAAGAGGAGTTTTAATTTGTATCTGTTTCTCCACTTCCATACTGGGAAGTATAGAAGTGGAATGTTAGATACTCATGAACGCCCCACCCCATGGGGCGTTCGGGAAAGGAGATCTTCTGATATAGAAAACCGCCGGTCCATTCAGGCCCCGGCGGCTTCGGCACTCTTGCGAGCGTGCTCGCCCTAGTTTTTCTGGGCGAGCTGGTTTGCGACCGATCCTCCGCGGGAGAGGACCTCGAGGAACATCAGTCCCTCCCACCTTGCCCTGTCAGTCGTCCCCACGTACGCGGAGTAGAGGATGTTGCCACTCTTGTCCTCAATCATCAGATCCTCGTACCCCAGTCTGTTCCTACCGTCGGTGGCGAAGACGAAGTCGGCCTGGGTGGCCTTGGAGGCGTAGCTCGCGCCGTGAGCGATGAAGGCTTCGGCCGCCGCTGTGGCATAGGCATACCGATCGCTCGTGGCGACGTAGACCGTCTTGTCCGAGGCGAACCGGTCCATCTGTTTCATCAGGACCGCCAGCTCCACGCCTGCCTTCTTGGAGGCGTCCTTGTTGTAGCTTCCGATCGGGACGCCCACCATCAGTCCGACCAACAGACCAACGACGCACCCCAATGCTACTAGCGACACTGCTTTTCTCATCGTCCGCTTCTCCTTGTCGTGTTTTCCTCGCTTGAGGGAATCCTAGCTACCAATCTGTAATTGCCAACCAGGTTTCCACCAAGAAGATCTAACTCTATTATAAAACCTTATTAATATACCATAAAATGTACCTCATGTCAAGGGGCGGCAAAAGAGGAGTTTCTTTGGCGCTTTCTTTATTTTGAATTCCACTTCCATACTGGGAAGTTGAGAAGTGGAATGTTAGATACCCATAAACGCCCCACCCCATGGGGCGTTGGGATAAGGAGGGATACATCTTTCTAGATACGTCAACGGCTCCGCCGAGAGGCGGAGCCGTGTTCCGGTTACGGGCCATACATGTATTCGAATGTGCTTTCGGCCTCGCCGTACTGGGCGAGGATTCCATAGGCGACATCGCTGTCAGCTCCCGATGGCATCAGACGAAGGCCCCCGAATCTCCGCATGTCAGCCAGCGCATCGAGGGTTTTCTTGTCTCCCGCGCGGCGAAGTGCGAAGATGATTTCAGGATCGAGAGGAACGGCCGTATCACGCCGAGCCGCCGTTTCTCTTCCGATTCGTCGGAGTTCGCTGTCCGGCAGATCGTCGTAATGGCTCATCCTTCCTCTCCTCACATACTGTCGGCAGTCGGACTGAAGATCCAAGGCTGTAGCTTCGTGTCAACCTCGGTTCTGGGGCCCTTGGAGGCCATCGCTTCCGGTGCCTGAACCACTATCGGCAGCACCTTGTCGCCATCCAAGATGGCGCGCAGCCGGCCGTCGCATAGTCCGCAGGCGGTGGCCACGATTCCCAGCTCGTCGTTCACCGGCTCTGCCAGCTTCACCAGCGTCGGGTGTGCTTCTCCCCACGGAAACATCGCTGGCTCTGCCAGCGCGAACCACGTTCCCGGAGGAATACTTCCGAATGTCTGTTCCATGTTCCTCACTCCAACTGATTTGGTAGCTGTATTATAGAACTTATTACATCTAAAATCAAGAGGTTTTTAGATCCAGTCCCCAACTAATTTACCTAAACAATCCTCCAATAATCTGCAGATTGTCGGAGTGTTTTGTTAGAACATTTCACCATATATGCCCCATCATCGAACCTATACGATTTTTTATTAGGACAACATCTGGTATAATTGGACGGAAAGGCAAACTATGATCAGAAAGCATATTGTTTCCGATAGCTCGCAAATTTATTTTGACTTTGGCAAAGCCGAAGGTTCTTTTATTTGGGATAGAAACGGCAAGAAATTTATCGATTTTACTTCCGGCTGGAATGTCACTAATTTGGGCTGGGAAAATCCTGAAATAAAAGAAGCTATAGCCAAACAGTTAAATGAAAACGTATATTCACCATTTTGGGCTCCAGATGAAATAAAAGAAAAATACGCCCAAGAATTAGTGGCCGCATTGCCAGAAGAATTAAATACTATTGTTAGAGCCACCGGCGGCAGCGAGGCCAATGAAGAAGCCATCAAAATTGCCCGCGCTTTCACGGACCGGACAAAAATCATCGGCTTTAAAAATTCTTACCACGGGCAGACAGCCGAAGAACTGGCCTTAGTATATGAGCCCAGAAAAATTATGGGCTCTGCTCCAAAAGAATATATTCAAATGGATTTTCCCGAAAAAGATCTCTCGGAATTCGCAAAAAATTTAGAAGAAATTTTAAAAGGAAACGATATTGCCGCGATTATCGCCGAGGCTGGCATTGTGACGGGCGGCGGCCAAACATCAATCGCGCCGGAAGGATTTTTGAAAACAATTAGAGAGCTGACCGAAAAATATGGAACATTATTGATTCTTGATGAAGTTGGAACCGGCTTCTCGCGCTGCGGGCAACTTTTCGGCATGGAAATTGAGGGCGTGATACCGGACATGGCCACTTTTGCCAAGGGCATTTCCAACGGGGCCGCGGCCATCGGGGCTGTTGCGATCAAAGAAGAAATTGCCAAGAAAGCCGCGAAACAGTCCGTTTTGATTTCTACTTTTGGCTGGACAGCTTTGGCTTGTGCGGCTGCTCTGAAAACGCTTGAGATTAATAGGCGTGATAGAGTTTGGGAAAAAGCTCAAAATGATGGAAGATATATCATAAATGTTCTTAGAAATAAATTGGGCGGTGATCCAAAAATAAAAACAATCCGCGGAGTGGGAATGGAAATAGGCGTTTTGTTTAATGATGATGTGGATGTCAAAGCCCTCAATCAAAAACTTTTTGATGCCGGCCTGCTCGTTGCCATCGACGCTAACAACCTCCAGCTCATGCCACCGCTTACAATTGAGCGGGAAGTTTTAGATGAGGGCTTGGATATTTTCGTGAAAGCAGTGAATGAATAATCTTAGTTCTTTTTTAGGCCCATAAAATTTTGACAAAATCTGATCGAAACCTATGAGGGAATGTTAAAAGAAAGAGGGGCAAAAAAGGTTTTTTTTGTGCCAGCCTCGATGGAATTTTTTTGGGTTTTTCTGAGGCTTCGGTATAAAGATGTTTCCAACTTTGGGGACTGTCAAAAGCTTTTTCAATTTGGTTACCTTCAGTGGATTTCCATATCAGATTTTTCCATAACACGTCCGGATAAAATTCTCCATACTGCAATAAAGAGATTAGCTTCCATAATTTTGCTAAATTTACTCTCTCATTTTGAATCACTAACAGGTCGATCAGAGGCTTTATTGTATAAGACAAGCCGATGAAGGCGTTGAAATCTAACTTCTCGGTAGTCCCAAACATACTAGCTAGAGTTTGGTCGGACGAATAATAAGGGTCGGGGAGACCAATATTGTTATCATTTCTTATATTATTCCGCTCAGAGATGATTTCGATCAGATATTTTATTATTGATATACCCAGTTTCTTATCTTTAGAATGTAACGATAAAATAGCCTGCATTGCGAAATATGGTGTGGCTGATTCTCCCCAAAGAAATTCTCGATCCGGAAAATTATTTCTTATTAGTTCTAAGATTTTTTTGTCAGGCTTGTATTCTTTGTTCGCAAAAAGCATCATAAGTTCGTAGGAAGCTAGCCAGCCTAGAATAATAGTAGTGCGAGACGTATAAATTAAACCACCATCACCTAACAATTCTCCTTCTAAAAAATTTTTCTTTCTCAGCACCTCAGCCTTTAATTCTTCCAATTGCTCCCGTATCCAGTGTTCTACTAATTGAAAAGATGGACCCCAAAAATTTTCCTTTAACTGGTTTTTTTCGGCTAAAGCCATAATGTAAGATCCTAAAACTACAAGATAATTAATAGTGGCTACAAAATTTAGTCTTTTTGTGAAAGGAAAAATAGCATAACTCACCAATAGCAAAGAGCTGCAGATGAGTCGACGCAATTGATTTGGATTTTGGATTTCGTTCGACAATAATAGATCTTCTAAAAATATTGCCATATTTTCGCAGTCTGCATTTTCATTTCCCTCAGACAGATAAAACCTTAGAAAATTTCGGATTTCTTGAGGCTCCTCTGGCAGAAATGAACCTTGCGCCCTTATGAAATCCGCCAAAAGTTCCTTTCCTGTAATTACTTCCAACTCAGGCAAATGCCTTTTTCTATTGCCTCTATTTAAAGCGGTTATTTTTGTTCTTACATCAGCACTAATAGCACCGTTCGTAACTAGAATAGCACGGTGCGCTTGTTCCTCAATTGCAGGATAATCTATTGGGATTTCGATCAGTTCGGTTATTTCTCCATATATCGCGCGCCATGTTTCTGTATTAATACTTCCTGTTTTTAATTGAAAAGCGCATGGTGTTCCGCGGTCATCTCGCGCGATGATATCCTTGCCATGCTCTGAAATTCCATGAGAGGACAATTGCAAGACGCTGAAGCCTTTTATCCCCAACACCTGGCAGTAAGGGACTTGGTAAACTTTTTCTGTCGAGTTAATCAACCAATTTTCTATTACTCTCTCGATCATCCCACTCTTTTCTTTTTATCTCTAAGATTTCATTATATTGTCTATTGTATTCCGGGTCCCTTTCCCAAGTAGGAATTAAATCTTTAATTTTTCCCCATTGATCTGGGTGCATGACGAATGTCAAGTTGCGAGGCGTACCATCATCATTAAAATCAATGGCCATTTTTTTTAGGGCTTGGAAGATAATTTCAGGCGAAAGAGGTTTATTAGATGCCACAACGTTACCAGCTTTAGACGTTACTTCATTTAATTTGGCGTAGATTATTCCCGATTCTTGTTTTTTAATATCGTCAGCTATTTCATTAATGTGTGTTTCATACGCATTGTATCCGTTTTCGATAATGTCATCTATTTTTATTTTAAATTCTGAGCCAATTTTTTTGTAACTTGTTTTATCGAAATGTCCATCAAAAGTCTTCGTAGTTAAACTCTGGCCTTCATGCTTTTTAGATTTTCTAATATTTGATAGCAATGGATCAAGCTCAACTTTATTTGATAAAGCCTTATTAAAATCAAGTTTTAGCTTTCGTTTGATCTCAGGGAAATCAGGGAGCATTTTAAATCCTTTGGATATTTATTTCTTTTTCTCAAACGCCTTTGAATTTTTTACTTTTCCACCTTAAACATTTTTCCATGACCGGGGATAATATAGTCGGCAAGTTCTAAAATCTTTTTTCGTGAGGCTAAAAGATCTTTTTCATTTTTTACGTATGGATCTTGGCGGTTAAGCAAACTCTCTTGATCGGTTTTTTGTTCTTCTTCATCCCACCACCAAAACACATCTTCAGCCACCACAACGACCCCATCTTTTGTTTTTGCCAATACCGAACAATGAGAGGGGTCATGCCCGGGCGTTTTTAAAATCTCGATCTCAGTGCCGGGGACTTTGCCGCTGTGGCTTTCAAACCCGCCCTCAAATGTATAGCGATCAGCATCATCCAGAAGAGTCGCGTTTTCAAAAATTCCCACCAAACCCGAATGATCAATGTGGCCATGACTTTGAATTACAAAATCAATGTCTTTCGGATTTAAGTTCAATTCCTCCAGAGCGCTTAACAATTTAGGACGGTCCATGCCCGGATCAACGATGACTTTTATGTCATTTTCAATAATCAGCACCGAGCTCGAAGATGCTTTATTTTCTTTTTCACTCGCGTAACCTTCGACTAAAACTTTTACTTCTGCCATAATTTCCTCAATTCTTTTCGTACCCAATCGGCATGACGACAAGGGGACGTTGGTTATTTTTTAAATTTAATGCCTCTTTGAGCTTTTCCTCGTCGAAACTGCCCACCCAACAAGTCGCCAGACCCAAAGCCGTCACGGCCAGGAAAATATTTTCCGCGGCGGCGGCTACGTCCTGAATAATGTATAAATTTTTACCGCGCTCCTGATATCTATCAATGGTTTCAAAAGGATCGGACCAAATGACTATAATCGCCGGGGCGTCGGCGACCCAAGTTTGCATCAGTGCTTTTAAAACTTTATTTTTTTCTTCGATGGTTTTGGCTACAAAAAACCGAGTCGGGAAAAGGCCACCGGCCGAAGGCGCGCGCTTTCCAGCCTCAATGATTTTTTCCAGATCTTTTTCTTCAACTTGTTTTTTGGGATCAAAACTGCGGACACATTGCCGCTTTTTGATCACCTCAAAAAATTCCATATTGCCTTTCCCATGATCATCTATTTTCTCAACGTTATTATACCATATTCTTCCAACACTTTATCTCATAAATCATCTTGTCTCATAGCAAAATTTGAAATTATCTGATATGATAGCCGAAGGGCTTTGCCCTTTTCACATCCTACCCCGAGACACGCTCGGAGGAAGGACCCGTAGTGAGAGCTAGATCCCGTCTTCTGATTGTCGCTCCGGCGTGGATCGAGGGTAACTGGGGCGGCGGCAAAGTCCTGGCAGCACCCCTGATCCTAGCCTTGCTCGCCGGTTTGACCCCGCCTGATATTGATGTTCGGCTCGTCGATGAAAACGTCGAACGGCTCGATCTGAACGCCAAAGCCGACCTGGTAGCGATAAGCTGCATGACTGCTTCCGCGCCGCGCGCCTATGCGATCGCTGATGCCTTTCGAGCGCGGCACATCCCGGTAGTCATGGGCGGCATCCACCCAACCGTCATGCCAAACGAAGCCGCCCTTCACGCTGACGCCGTCGTGATTGGTGAGGCCGAACCGGTCTGGGAACAAGTTCTGGCTGACCTAAGCTCCGGCAACCTCCAACAGTTCTACCGGTCAGAGTTCTGCAGCATGAAAGGACTGTCCCACCCCCGCCGAGAGCTTTCCGCCGGAGGGCCGTATGTCATTCCTAACCTCATCCAAACGGCCCGCGGCTGTCCGCATGCCTGCAGCTTCTGTACGGTCAGCATCATCGCTGGCAGGAAATACCGTTTCCGGCCCGTCGATGAGGTAGTCACAGAAATGAGGGGGATGCGTCAGTTCGGTAAGCGGTTCGGGATTGTCGACGATAACATTGCCGCTCATCCCGACCGTGTCAAAGAGCTTTTCGAAGCGATAATCCCGCTCGAAATCGCCTGGGGCGGCCAGGCCGACCTCAACATCGCCCGCGACCCTGAGCTCTTGCGGTTGGCAAGACGAAGCGGCTGCAAGATGCTTTACGTCGGTTTGGAATCAGTCTCAAACGAGAACCTCAGGGCAACACACAAAACGCCAAACCTCAGAGATGGCGTGGACATGGGCGAGGCAATCCGAACGATCCAAGCAACGGGCATCGCCGTTATCGGCTCCTTCGTTCTGGGCCTTGACGGAGACTATCCCGATGTCTTCGAAAAGACCTTCGAGTTCGTCATGAGGCACAAACTGGCCGCCGTTCAGGCCTCGATCCTCACCCCCTTCCCGGGCACCCCGCTCCGCGACCAACTACTGCGTGAAGACAGGATCCATCTCGACAAGGGCTGGGACCAGTATTCGTTTTCGCGGTGCGTCTTTCGACCGCTCCACATGTCGGAAGAGGAGCTCCTCGCAGGCCGACTCTGGCTCTGCCAGAAGTTCTACAGGATCCCGAACATCCTCTACCGACTTTTCCCGCCGAACCGCGATATCCTGCTGCGGCTCGGCGCCAACCTGAGCTACGGCCGCGTCCATCGCGGCAAGGGCGTGCTCTGAGGTCTTACCAACCGACTGGCCGCGCCCGCGAACCAACCTCAAACAACAGCCCTCGGCGCACTCCGCCCTGGGCTGCTTTGTTGTTTTTTATGGGATTCTACCACTAAAAAAGCCCTAAGTAATCGATAAGCCAGGTTCTGTTTTGGCGATATCTATCTAAGCGTCGGAACTCCTGGACATCGGACCGAGCAGGTCTTGATGATGATTGGAGCCCATCCGACTTGCACCACATAGGGTTTTCACCGCGCTTGATCGCTCAAGGCGCGCGTGGGCTCTTACCCCACGATTTCACCCTTACCCTTTCAGGCGGTATGTTTCTGTTGCACTATCCCTAGGTCACCCTTGGTCCGCTTACACGGACTATGTTGCTCTAAGGTGCCTGGACTTTCCTCTAATACTATTGCTAGTACCAGTTTTCGCCTCGATTACTTAAGGCAAGCTTATTATACCATATTTTACCTATTTGTCAAGGAGAGATTTGTAGAACATCCGATGGGCTTTGGAGGGACCGATTTTTTTCAATTTTTTCTGGTGCTCTTTGGTCCCATAACCTTTATGAGAACTAAAATGATAACCTTTTATCTTTTTATCTAATTTTCTCATTAACTTATCTCGATAAACCTTAGCGATAATCGAGGCGGCGGCGATGGAGGAGCAAACCATATCCCCTTTTTTAATCGCCCGGCAGGGGAGAGGCGAGAGAAATTCGAAACCATCGGCTAAAACATAATCTGGTCTGGCGCCTAGCGATACTATCGCGCGCTTAAATGCCAATTGAGTGCTTTTTGTCAATTTCAGTCTGTTAAGCTCTTTGACACTCACTTCCCCGATGCCGCAACGAGAATTCCTTCTGATCCTTCGGGCTAATTTTTCTCTTTTTTTTGAATTTAATAACTTCGAATCACGAAGACCATACAATCTTTTATTTAATATCACTGCGCCGGCGATAAGCGGTCCAGCCCAAGCGCCGCGACCAACTTCATCAACGCCACAAATAATTTTAAAACCTTTCTCTTTTAAAAAGTCTTCATGATGAGTTTTGGGGATGCGTAATCTTTTCGTTATTTTAAGTTTTGCCATGAGTGCATAATATAAATAATTTTTATAATCGTAAAGGCCGCCCCGACAAACATCAGGGCGGCCTTTGTCCTTGGAAGCCTAGTGGCAGCTAGGCGCCCATCAGCTCGGCGAGCACTTCTAGAGCTCCTTGTGTCCGACGGCGCGCGAGGTTCTGTCCGATAGTTGGCTTCCCCCCTTCGTAGCTCCTCCGCCCGAAGCAATCCGGGCAGAGGATCAGGTTAGGCGGAAGATGCGCAATCTCTGCCTTCAGGAGGAGACTGCCGCACTTGCAGCAGCACTTGCACCTTCCGTTCGACGATTTCACTGCTACCATAGTTCGTCTCTCCCTCCCTTTTCCGGGATCAGAGAAGTATACCACATGGGAGACCAAAAGTCAACCCCATTTTGAGTACTTTTTAGAGTTCTTTTTTTAAATACTGTCCGGTATATGAGTTCTTGTTTTTTGCAATTTGCTCTGGAGTGCCCGTAACGACAATTTCGCCGCCTTTATCACCCCCTTCTGGGCCCATGTCAATTATCCAGTCAGCTGATTTTATGACATCTAAATTATGTTCAATGACAACGACGGTATTACCTTTAGCTACCAGTTTTTGCAAAACCGCGAGCAGCCGTTTAATATCTTCAAAATGAAGACCGGTTGTCGGTTCGTCTAAAATATATAAAGTTCGTCCAGTATCGTGGCGCGAAAGTTCGGTTGCCAGTTTTATCCGTTGTGCTTCTCCGCCGGATAGAGTTGTTGCTGGCTGACCTAAATGCATATAGCCCAAACCAACAGACTCTAAAACGCTAAGCTTGTTATAAACTTCGGGATAGTCGCGGAAAAACTGCATTGCTTCCTCAACCGTCATATCTAGAATATCAGCAATTGTTTTTTCACGAAAAGTAATTTCCAAAATTTCTTTATTATAGCGTTTTCCCTTACACTCCGGGCAGGTAACATAAACATCTGGCAAAAAGTGCATTTCAATTCGGAGCACCCCATCACCACGGCAGGTTTCACAGCGGCCGCCTCTTAAATTAAACGAAAATTTTGAAGCATCAAAATTTTTTTCAATTGATTCCGGCGTCGAAGCAAATAATTCCCTTATCGGCATAAATAAATTAGTATAAGTTGCTGGATTCGAACGAGGTGTGCGACCAATTGGCGATTGGTCAACAGAAATGACTTTGTCTAAATATTTAACACCCGCAATTGTCCTATATTTGCCTGGCTCTTCTTTAGAACGATGCAGCTTATTGGCTAAAACTTTGGCTAAAATTTCCAAAATCAATGTCGATTTCCCTGACCCAGAAACGCCCGTGACACAAATAAAGTTATTTAAGGGAATTTCGACATCAATTTTCTTGAGATTAAATTCGCTGGCACCTTTGATAATTAATTTTTGATCCAATTGCGACCGTCGGTTTTTAGGAATCTCAATCTTTTTTTTGCCAGCTAAATACTGTCCAGTCAAAGACTCCGGGCTCGATTTAATTTGCGCCACTGTCCCACAAGCAACTATCTCGCCACCATGATCTCCCGCGCCCGGGCCCATATCAATAATCCAATCTCCTTTTTCAATTGTCGATTTGTCGTGCTCAACAACTATTACTGTATTACCCAGGGTTTTTAAAACATCGAAGGTTTCTAATAATTTGCTATGATCGCGCGGATGAAGACCAATTGATGGTTCATCTAAAACATAAATCACGCCCATTAGCCCTGTTCCTAATTGGGTTGCGAGTCTTATCCTCTGTGCTTCTCCGCCAGCAAGCGTCGAAGCATTCCTATCTAAAGTTAAATAACTCAAGCCGACGTCTAATAAAAAACCTAATCTTTCAGTAACGCTTGAGGCAATTTGGGTGGCAACTACCTTCTCATTCTCACTTAAACTCTTGTTTTGGGGTAACTTCATAAAATATTTATGCAATGCCTCAATGCTCATCGTTGTAATTTCAACAATATTTTTATTGTCAATGGTGATGCTTAAAACTTCGCTCCGAAGTCTCTTCCCCTCACATGAAGGGCAGATTTTTTCTACCATATATTTTTCTATTTCTGCTTTTAAATAATCGGAGTCTGTTTCCTTGTGACGTCTTTCTAAATTCGGGATTACCCCTTCGAATCCGCCTGCCGGCAAGGCAGGTTCTCCCCCATTTTCCTTATCACCATAAAGGATGATTTGTTTAATTTTTTTAGAAAGTTTACCAACAGGAGTATCGAGTGAGAATTTATAACGGGCCGCTAGGTCAGCAAGGGTTTTATTATACCAGCTGGTTTGAGAAGTAATTCTAGACCATGGTCGAATTGCTCCTTCAGCTAAAGTCAATCTGGGATTTGGTAAAACTAATACTGGATCAATTTCAAATTTTCTTCCCAACCCTTGGCAGGTCTGACATGCTCCTTGGGGAGAATTAAAGGAAAATAGTCTTGGATGCAATTCCTCCAAAACATTCTGACATTTTTGACAATAGAAATCTTTAGAATATTTTCTCTCCACCCCAGAAATTAAATCTTTCACAATAATATTGCCTTGCCCCAAACGAACAGCCCTTTCAACATTCTTTAATAGTTCATCGACATTTTCCAGATCAACAAACTGCCCAATGAGCGCCTCGATATTATGCGGTTTTGTTTTATCAAGGGTTGCAAGCTGCGCTTCAAGAGTATCCATTAAAATGCCGTCGATTCTAACTTGGCTGATCTTTTGATCTCTAAGTTTCGAGAGTAGATATTTATGTTCTCCCTTCTGCATTCGTACCTGGGGTGCAAGAATAAGTAAATTAATTTTTGCCGGGGTTCTTTTAAATTCAGAAATTATGCTGTTAGATATTTCCGTGGTCGACTGCCTTGTTAAAGCCTTACCACAAGAGGGACAATGTGGGTGACCAATACGAGCAAATAAAATTCTTAAATAATCATAAATCTCGGTAACTGTGCCAACGGTAGAACGTGGATTCTGCGAGGCACTTCTTTGATCAATCGAGATGGACGGTGATAAATTTTCAATCCAATCAACGTCAGGCTTTTCTAAGGCACCAAAAAATTGTCTTGCATAAGTAGAGAGCGATTCAACATAACGACGTTGTCCTTCAGCATAAATAGTATCAAAGGCAAGTGAAGATTTTCCGCTACCAGACAATCCCGTGATAATAACTATTTTGTCTCGTGGAATTTCTAAATTGAAATTCTTGAGATTATGTTCTCTGGCTCCATGAATTATTATCTTATCTCTCATGATAAAACCTTTAGATTGCTCGCCCCGCATAAAGCCCCAGTTGTACTCGCTTCGCTCGACAACGGGGTAAACGCACTATGGCCAGCCTGCCCCGTGCGAACGTAGTGAGCTTTGGGGTAAGCTTTTGTGCTGGGGTGTTCTCGCGCGCCATGAATAAGAATTTTATCTCGCATTCGAATTATCGCGCGTTTGATTTTGCTTTAAGAATCCATAGATATAACTTAAAATTAATAATTAGCTTCGGCTATTTTAACATTGTATCAGAAAGTCAAGAGTTATGCAATACCTTTAAACGGCAAGGCTTAATGCGTAAATATTTCCGCATTTGACAAGTGGATTTTTTTTACTTAAGTTTGAATAGAAAGTAATTAACTAATTTTGAGGAGGTTAAATGATCGGAGAAAAGCGGCCTGGCGCGTCGGGACCAGGAACAGTCGTTGGCGCTAATGTCAAGTTGGTGGGAACCTTACAAGACGCCAATGATATCGTTATCCACGGTCGAATTGAAGGGGAGGTTGTCTCTAACCAGACAATCAGCATCATGGAAACTGCCTATGTTAAAGGACCAGTTTCTGGAGACGTTGTCAATATCGCCGGTAAAATTCGCGGCTCCATTACCGCCACTGGAAGATTAGAAATTTTACCGACAGGAAAGATCTTTGGCTCAATTACCAGCAAAGATCTCTCTATTAAGTCGGGGGCTATATTTGTTGGCAAGTGTACTATGCCGGAGGGCGAGAAAGAGGCGGAAGAACAAGAGGAAACACCAGAGCAACCCAAAAAGCAAAACGAAACCTACGAAGTAGAGTAAATCTTAAATAAGATTCAATGTACTACTACATAATGGAGCCTCCAAAAGGTAAATTAGTTTACCGTCAGGAAAAAATTAAAGATATTTTGGGAGATATCGGCATTGCGGGCGAAACGGTAACACCTTCGGCGGCAAGAACAATTGAGGAATTAACCCAGCTTGGAGTAATGAAGGGTTACTCAACAATTGTTGCTGTTGGCGGCGAATCATTAATTAATAAAATAATCAATATTTTAGCGACCCAAAAAATATCCAAAGATGTTGTTTTAGGAATAATTCCTAACGATTTTGAGTCTTTAATATCAAAAAAAATTAATGTCGGGGACTTACGATCAGCTTGTAATGCCTTAAAATTTCGTCGGCTTGAAACAATTGATATTTGCCAAATTGAGCCAAACAAATTTTTCATCACCGAGGCGCTGATAGAAAATCCTAAAAATCGCCAAGTTTATTTCTCGCTTGACCAAGTTGCAGGAAGCGCTCAAGCGAATCAAATTATTATTAAACCTGGTTTAAATATTTATATGCATGATAAAGCCCTGGAAGGAAATGCTTTTAGTCGTTTTTTAAATTGGCTTTTTAGCAGAAAAGAAAAAGATGTTTTTTCAAGTTTTTTTCAAACTAAAAAAGTCAGATTTGAATCAGAAAATGCAAATTTACCGATAAAGGTCTCTGGAGAGACTATCGCCAAAACACCGGCGACACTAAATAATCGACCAAGAATCTTGAAAATTATTGTCGCTCGTGATAAACTCAAGTAAATTAATATTGGAAGGAAGTAAATAAAAGAATTAAAAGTTAACCAAGAAATTGAGGTTCCAGAAGTTTTCTTAATCGACGCTGATGGTGTTTCGCAAGGAGCGGTAAATATTGACCAAGCTTTGTATTTAGCTTATGAGGCAAATTTAGATTTAGTTGAGGTTAATGCGACTGCGAAACCGCCAGTTACTAAAATCATGGATTATGGAAAATACCGTTATATGCAAGAAAAACAAGCCTCTAAGCAAAAAGCTCGCTCCAAAGGGCCGGAAATTAAAGAAATTAGATTTGGTTTAAAAATCAATCAACACGACTTAGATTTCAAAATTCGGCAAGCACAAAGATTTCTTTCCCAGAGCGATAAGGTCAAGCTGACAGTAAAATTAATCGGAAGAGAAATGATGTTTCAGAGTAAAGTAAACGATTTAATTAATAATTTTCTAACAGAAGTCCAAGCCATCCCAGAAACAAAAGTAGAAAGATTGGGAAATAGATTTTCGATAATCATGGGTAGGAAAAAGGATGCAATTTTAGCAGAGCAAAAATGAAACAGAAAACGGTTAAAGCCGCTGCCAAACGTATCAAAATTACAGGTAAAGGTAAAATGATGCGCCGAAAAATGTCGGCGCAACATTTAAGTATGGGTAAATCCAAAAGAGTCCGACGTTCGAGCAATAAATTAATCCAGGTTTCATCGGCAGATGCCAAGAAACTAAGAAAATTAATTCCCAATAGATAGGACGAAAGTGGCTAGAGTAAAACGTGGCACCACCACTCGGCAAAAACATAAAAAGCTTACTTCACAAGCTAAAGGTTTTCGTCATGGTCGTAAAAATCTAGTAAAAATGTCGAGGCAAGCTTTACAAAAAGCGGGCCAATATGCTTATCGCGATCGCCGCGCCAAAAAGAGGGACTTCAGACGACTTTGGATTATCCAAATCAACGCTGCCTGTAGGCTGAATGATATTAAATATAGCGTTTTTATGAATGGTCTTAAAAACAAAAAAATTGAGTTAGATAGAAAAGTTTTATCCGATCTTGCCCGCAACAACCCCGAGGAGTTTGCGAAAATCGTAAGTAAAGTCAAGGCTACAGCGTAGCCGCAGACCCCGTAGATGACGCTTCCGTAATAACAGGACGTAGCCCCCAACCTGTACGGTTAGCATGCTTTTACAGAAAGGAATTCTACTGGGGGTTCTCTCTCAAATCGCTCGCGAAAATCCGGAAGAATTTGCTGAATTAGTCGAAAAAGTAAAAGCTTAAGTTCTATAGGCCGCTTGAAGCCGTAGCCGCAGATATCATCGAGTCCACCGCCAATTTACCAAAAAATACCGCAATACGCAAACACCCTCCCGGAAAACCCGGAAGGGTGTGTTGTGTTCGAATCTCGGGCGCGGAAGGGTCAAAGGGAACAAGAGAGTCCCAAGACCTAGCGCCCAAGTACTACTTGCTTGCCCCGTCACCTTCGGTGTCGGGGCCGAGGCGGACAACCCGACAGCTAGAACCGAAGTCGCGCCCGGGCCAGTAGAAGTACAGGCACCACCGCCTACCACGCCAGCTCAGGACGACAACGTGGCGGTCGCCGCTCGGGCAGACCCAAACCGTCTCGAAGATGAGAGTTTTGCCTCGCAACTCGACCGGAATTCGGTCCTGCTGGTCGAGCATGCGCTCGGCATGAGACTGTCCGGCGGGAGCGCCGGGCATCTCCTTGGCGCGGGCGAGTATAACCTCGCCTGGGACAGACAATTCCCCCTCGCGGAGGAACTCCTCGAAAGTCAGTGTCGGCTCACCGACGACCGGCCCGCAGTCGCTCTCCAGTTTCCACCCGTTCTTCGTCTTGTCGTGCCTGAAGCCCTCGGGCGGGGCCTTCAGGACCATTTTCGGCAACTGTTGCGTTCCCGTTGTCATCTCCGTCATCTCCTTGAAGCAAGTGTTGATTCCTGTTTTCAGCCCTCAATATTTAACCTGAAGCTAAATACTCGGAGCTGGAAACAGATAGGATATAAGGTTCATAGCTAACCTGATAACAGGTTAGCTATCTATAGATTATAGCACAAAATGGTCCCAAAGTCAACCGTTTTGTGATAAAACGCCTGTACTCGGCGTTATAGCAAAATTATAGCAAAAAATCAAGCCCTTGGACTAAATTTACCAAGGGCCCTCCGACACCTTGGAAGTGTCGGAGACGGCTAGATTTTGAGTTCTAAACCATCGTAGGCAACTTGAAATCGATTGTCGCCCATTTCTTTAATATAAGCTGACAGCTCTTCATGGGTTTTTTTAGTATGACCATTGTGGGTAAAATAGATCGCCTTGAGATTGACAAGAGGTTTTACAATTGCAATTATTTCGTTAATTGATATATGCCCGCCAAAGGATCGGCCGAGCGTCGAACCATCCAAAATGGCAATTTTTACTTCTTTAAGATATTTCAACGCTTGCGAGAGCGATAAACTGTCAGGAATATAGGTAACATCATTGATTTCGAGACCAACTGTCGTTAAAACTCTCGAATGTTCAACTTTGAAGGCAAAAAAATCAATACCAAATAGCTTAAAATGCTGTCCTGGTTTCATCCGAATTATCCGGATTTCCGGATTAAATTTTAAAATATATTTTAGTCCACCAACATGATCCTCATGATCATGTGTGATAATTAAAGTGTTCAGTTTTATAATTTGAGAACGTCTTAACTGCTTTAAAATATCTGGACCAGCATCGATTAATATTTTTCTATCAATCAGCATGGAAGGACGCAGTCTTTTATCTTTGCTCGCGAATGACTTACATTGCTTGCAACGACAGCCTTTGCGAGGGATTGATTCACCGCTTGACGTACCTATGAATTTAATGTTCATATATTTTTTTCTTCAGTTTGTCTTTTTTCCTTTGTTTTTTCTTCCTTTTATTATTTCTTCCGTGATGTATATTTTTTAGAAGCGCAAGTGACACAAAGATCGGCTGCTGGATAAGCCTTTAGCCGACCTTGCTCGATCTGTTCTTTACATTCTTCGCAAGTACCATAAGTGCCTTTATCAATTTTCGATAATGCTTTCTTAGTATCCCTGATAAGATTTTTAATATTTTTTTGCAAACTTAAATTTTCCTGAAAGGTTTCAAGCTCCTGTACATTTTCATCTTCAGATGTGCCGTATTCGGGAAATCTTCTAGTAATCTTATACTGTTCCTCAAGTCTTCTTAATTCTTTTTCTAAAAATTTTTTTTGTTTGGCGATGAACAATTTATCAGAAATTTTTTTGAACATTGCCTTTCCTTTCGGCAAATCTATTTAAATGCTCCGTTTAATTTAATTTGATTATTATCTTTGTCCTAGAAAAAGTCAAATGACTAATTGAAATAAAATCGATTTTACGATAGAATAAATGAAGAAATCTTCTTCCTGGGTCGTGTGGCTCAGCGGTAGAGCGTCTCGTTCACATCGAGAAGGCCCCTGGTTCGAATCCAGGCACGACCACCAGAAAAGAATCGATGAGATATCTTCTAATTGCGCTACTCAATACAATCTACGGCATAATGGTTTTGAGTATTATCAGCCGAGACACCGCTGGTTATTATTTAATTTTGTCGATTTCAATTATTATTACCGCTTTAGGGGTAATAGGTCTAATCCTCTACATAATCATGATTTTTTCGTCTCTCAGGAAGACTGGAAAGCCCGAATTATTTATCAAAGGCTGGTATCAAGTCACAAAAAATGTTGATATTGTTCTGATTTTGGGGTTACTTTTTAGAGCATTCATCTTACAACCATTTATTGTTGATGGTAACTCAATGGAGCCGAATTATCACAATAATGAATATATTTTAGTTGATCAAATAACTTACCGCTTTAGAGAACCAGCGCATGGCGAAGTTATAATTTTTAAACCTCCAGAAAATACTGCCACTGATTATATTAAGCGCATTATCGCTGTCCCTGGAGAAACCGTCGTGATCGAAAATAATCAAGTCTCAATTAATGGCCATATTTTAACTGAATCTTATTTGGAAACCCCAAGCTCCACTAAAACTAACAAAAATATTTTTCGCCGGACAATAAAGCCCGGTGAATATTTTGCCATGGGAGATAATCGAGAACACTCCTCTGATTCGCGCGATTGGGGAGTTGTTCCTCGCGAGAATATCATTGGTAGAGCATGGTTGGCAGTTTTCCCTTTTAATAATTTTGGATTCGTTAAAAACCCTGCGCTAAATATTTAGTAATTTGAACTTTTTAATTATCCTTTAACAAATTTTTTACCTCTTCGTCACTCACTTGGGAAAAATCATCATAAAATTGCCCAACAGCAAAAAACATCGGTTCAATAGAAAGCACTATCGCCTCTTCGACAATTTTTTTTAATCGCTCAATCGTCTCCGGCGGCGCGACAGGAACCGCTAAAATAATTCGGTGAGGATTTTTCTCGCGGACTTCACGAAGAGCCACTTCCATAGTTAAACCAGTCGCCAAACCATCATCAACCAAAATTACCGTTTTATTTTTTAAATCTATCTCCGGTTTTGGACCGCGATATTCTTTAAAACGTCTTTGGATTTCCTGACGCTCTTTTCGTGCCTCCCCCTCGAGATATTCCGGGTCTGGATTTTCTCGTGAGCTGACAATCAATTCGTGGGCAGAAACCGCCGCCACCGCATATTCCGGATTAAGAGGTGCGCCAATTTTCCGAGTAACGATAATATCGAACGGCAGATTTAATTTTTGGGCTATTTCATATCCAATAGCCACGCCCCCCCGCGGTAAAGCTAAAACAACCCCGTTTTTGATTTTCGGATATTTTGCTTTAAGTTTTAAGGCCAATTTTTGGCCGGCATCTATTCGATCGCGAAACATCTTCACCTTTTGGCTATATTTTACCATAATCTGATATAATATAATCAATCTAAATGCCGAGGGGAGTCAACGAGCGAATGCCGGTCGAGGCCGCGTTCCGAAATCGATGAGCCAGGCGCGAATCGATTCGGAAGCGGCCGAGTAGGTGGGATAGGGCGGCTGGAAGCGAGCGTGGCGACCCGAGGCGATGGCCAAAACCCCATGAAAGAGTGTCTTCTTTACCAAAAATCTGGTGATTACACCGTTTGTCAAACCTGCAATCACCGCTGTCGGATTGCCCCTTATAAACGCGGCCTTTGTGGCGTCAGAGAAAATCAAAAAGGTAAACTTTATTCGTTGATTTATGGTCGAATTATTGCTGAAAATATTGACCCGATTGAGAAAAAACCCTTGTATCATTTTATGCCCGGGACTTCTTCTCTTTCGATTGCCTCTGTCGGTTGCAATTTCCGTTGTCTTTGGTGTCAAAATTGGGATATTGCTCAATGTACAAAAGAAAATTTTGATCGTTCTGAATTTACAAATATTATTGGTATTGAAATGGAGCCAGAACAAATTGTCAAAGATGCTCAAAAAAATGGCTGTCCCTCAATTTCCTATACTTACACTGAACCGACAATTTTTCTTGAATTTGCTTTAGACACGATGAAACTCGCTAAAAAAGCTGGCCTTAAAAATGTCTGGGTTTCAAATGGCTATATGACGAGGGAAACTTTAGATCTTATTACGCCCTATTTAAACGCAATTAATGTTGATTTAAAAGGATTCAGCGAGGAAAATTATTTAAAATATTCTGGCGCGCGCTTGCAACCGGTTCTAGATAATATTCGTGAAATCTATAAACGCAAGATCCATATCGAAGTCACGACTTTAATCGTTCCGGGTGTAAATGATAATGAAAAACAACTCGATGGTATCGCAAAATTCCTGGCAAGTATTGCCAAAAACATCCCCTGGCACATTTCTCGGTTTTTCCCGGCCTACAAAATGGCCGATACGCCTATTACTCCCATCGAAACCCTGGAACTAGCTGAATCCCTTGGCAAAAAAGCCGGTTTAAAGTATATTCATTTGGGAAATATCTAGAAGGCATTATGTCATTAAATTTTGCCGCTATTTCGCCCCATCCTCCAATTATTGTGCCCGGTATTGGTTCGAATAAAGATTTGCAAGAAGCCGCCAGCACTGTTTTAGGAATGAAAAAGCTAGCTTCAGCTTTCAGGGCAATGGAGATTGAAACTTTAATTGTGATTTCACCGCACACTTTAGTTTATCCTGATCGTTTTAATATTTGCGGAATGAAAAAAATTTTCGGTTCTTTTGCTTCTTTCGGTGCGCCTGATATCATGATGGAGTTTGCCAATGATTTGGAATTTGCCGGCGAGCTTGATAAGGTCGCTTCCGAGAATAATATTCATACTTTGCTTTACAATAACGATGGCGAATTTTTTGAACTTGACCACGGTATTATGGTGCCTTTATATTATTTGACTGCTCAACAAGAATCGGCTCTTAAAGTTGTGCCAATTGCTTATTCAAATTTAGATCGGGCCCAGCATTTTACTTTTGGTCAAATCATGGCCGAGACGATTAAAAAATTCCCTTCGAGATGTGGTTTTGTTGCTTCAGGTGATCTTTCTCATCGTTTGATCCAAGGTGCACCAGCTGGATATTCCCAAGCCGGTAAAGAATTTGATCAGAAATTGGTCAACGATTTAAAAACCGGCAATATTCAAGAAGTCATGTTCTATGATGAAGATTTTGTCGACGATGCCGGCGAATGCGGGTTTAGATCCATCTTGATTTTGTTGGGACTTTTAGATGGCTTGAATATCAAGCCCAAAATTTTATCTTATGAAGGTCCTTTTGGCGTGGGCTATTTAGTTGCTGACTATCAGCTAAAACAATGACTAAAATGAATCCCTATGTTGATTTGGCGCAAAAAACAATCAAAGACTATTTAATAGATGGTCGAATTTTTGACGTCGAATTAGCCCCCGAAACTCTACGAAAACAAAGGGCTGGCTGTTTTGTATCGCTGCATCTGGGAAAAACCGACGAATTGCGCGGCTGTATTGGCACGATTTTGCCAACATGTAAAAATCTCGCCGCCGAAATTGTCAACAATGCGATTTCTGCCTGTCGAGATCCACGATTTATGCCGGTTACCAAAGAAGAATGTGCAAACCTCAACATTTCAGTTGATATTTTGTCGGAGCCAGAGCCGATTGTCTCAGCAAACTCCTTGAATCCCAAGAAATACGGCGTGATTGTTAAAGCCAAAGACGGCCGAACCGGATTGTTGCTCCCTGATTTAGAAGGCGTTGATGACGCCGCCTACCAAGTGGCCATTGCCCGCCAAAAGGCAGGAATCATGCCGGACGAAAAAATCTATCTATACAGATTTACGGTTGATCGATATACAATGTAACTATGCAAATAGCTCAAATTGTTCCCAAAGTGAGAACTCAACATGAGGGCGTTTTTGACTATGCGATTCCACCGAAATTACTGCCCTATATTAGCCCCGGCATTTTAGTCGAGGTCCCCTTCCATGGCCGTAAATTAGAAGGAATTATTATTGACCTCAAGTTCAAATCGCATGCGATACAAATCTCAAAATTAAAATCAATTATAGGCATTATTGATCCAATCCCTGTCATTGATGAAACGCATATTAAACTTGCTCAATGGATGGCTGATTATTACTTAGAACCCCTCGGCAAAACTCTTTTTGAATTTATCGTCCCTCCGGCTAAAAGAACGATTAAAAAATTAACCCATGGAACGCATGCATAAAAAATATTTAATTATTGGTGATTTTTCGACGAGATCGAAGTTTTATCTTCAAGCCGTCAGAAAAACACTGGCCAATAATCAATCGATAATTATTCTCGTCCCCGATTTGTCGCTGATCTCATACTTTACTCGGTATTTAAAAAATCCTTATTCTATTTTGCACGCCGGGATGACGAAAACTCAAAGGTGGCTTGAGTGGAACAAAATTCGCCGGGGTGATGTTAAGATGGTCATCGGTTCGCAATCCGCTTTATTTGCGCCGTCCCGAAATTTGGGATTAATCATCATTGACCAAGAAGAAAATGAAACCTATAAAAACGATCGTTCGCCAAGATTCCATGCTGTCCGCGTAGCCGAAGAATTATCTCGCCTGGCGAAGGCCAATTTAGTTCTAGGAAGCATCTCGCCGCGCGTCGAAACCTATCATCGGGCAATTCAAGGTAAATATCAAATCCTCAAAAAATCATCCGAAGCTCCCAAAAATATTACTATTGTCGATATGAATTCGGAAAAATATGTCATTTCTAACACTTTAGAAAAAGAAATCGAAAATACCCTAAATCAACAACAAAAAATCTTATTAGTTTTAAATCGCAAGGGCGAAGGTACCAAATTTTCCTGCACTGACTGCGGTTGGATTGCTCTTTGTGAGAAATGTGGCCTACCTTTGATTCCCCAAAAACGAGATATTGTCTGCTTTCGATGTGAAAAGTCATCTCCACCGCCTTTCTCCTGTCCTAAATGCCACAGTGTCCATCTTAAACCAATGGGTTTGGGAACTGCCCGTTTAAAAAAATTCCTAAGCGACTTATTCCCCAAAGCGAAAATCATTCAAGTCGAGAGAGAACTCGATGGCGCGACCACCAGAAACAATTGGAACATCGCCATCACCACGTCTTACGGTCTTAAATTCAATTGGCCAAAAATCGTTTTAGTCGGCATCGTCGACGCTGATCAGGGTCTTAATTTTCCGGATTTCAATAGCCCGCAAAAAACTTTCCGAGACTTATATAAATTCTTGAGGATAGGCGAGAGGGGAATGGTCCAAACGCATTTGACAGAAAACTATCTGATTAAATCACTGGCCCAGTTAAATTATGAAAGGTTCTTTTTGGAGGAACTGGCTCAACGCAAAAAATACGACTTCCCGCCATTTGTCCAACTCATTCGCCTGCTTTACAAAGATATTGACAAAGAAAAAGCGATTAAAGAAACGCAAAGAATTTACAAACTGCTATCTGCCATAAATCATAAGCAATATGCCTTCAGTCAACCATATCCCTGCTTTATTGAAAAAGAAAGAAATAAACACCGCTATCAAATAGTTATTAAGACTAAGAGACCTGCCTCGCCGGCAGGCGGGCAATTAGACCAAGAGATTAAAGACTCATTACGAACTCTCCCCAAAGGCTGGATAGTTGATGTCGATCCGATAAATTTACTCTAAAAATCTGTTACAATAAAAAAGAGGAGGAAAATGCGCATCGGCATTTTTACGGAATGTTATAATCCAGTATTAAATGGCGTAGTTGTTTCGATCGACACCTTCCGCAAGGAGCTTGAGAGAAGAGGACATCAATA
>Ga0315277_10002311_pt1 | contig 26667 bp, 25 predicted proteins | sample YL17G05_15_MG_FD_203695 | JGI IMG/M metagenome (GOLD analysis project Ga0315277, IMG submission 203695) | Sediment microbial communities from Yellowstone Lake, YNP, Wyoming, USA - YL17G05_15 | ecosystem: Environmental > Aquatic > Freshwater > Lake > Sediment | place: USA: Wyoming | collected... | reverse complement strand
AGAGTTTGCCGTAACCCTCGAACCGCCCGACACGATAAAACACATCGCCGTCCACCACATAGGCGAAACCGCTGTCAATGAGCCTCTGGATGAACGCGATCATCTGAGGAATATGTTCGGTAGCCCGTGGGCTGACATCAGGCGGTTCGACGCCCAGCGCCGCCAGATGGTCGAAATAGGCACGCGTGAACTGTTCGACAATCTCCGTGGTCGGCCGCCCTTCAGTGCCGGCGCGCCGGATGATTTTGTCATCAATGTCGGTGATGTTCTGAACAAATTTGACCTGATAGCCTTTGAACCGCAGATAGCGGCAAATCACGTCGGCCAGAATGAAATTGCGGGCATTGCCGATGTGGAAGTAATCATAAACGGTTGGGCCGCAATTGTAAAACGTGACTCGCGGAGGAGCGAGCGGTTGGAACTCTTCCTTGCGACGGGTCAACGTGTTGTAGATTTTGAGCATTGCCACTGTCTCAGCGATTGAACCTTCGAAAGGGCTTTTCTGGTTGTTGCAGGCAAAGGTCAAGCCGAAAAATCGGAGCATTGCAAGGAAGCATTTCAGCACCAGGCCTTCTTCGGCGGCCTGCAAGCAACGGTGAAGCGGCAGACAAACGGGCATCCAGCATTCGGATATGTATGAGAATCGAAGGCGGATGACTGTCATATCCGGTCCATCAATGGGGAATGCCCTCCAAGTTCTTAAACCACAATCTTCTTGAGCAGTGGTGTTTTAGTTCAAATCAGATTGACAGTGGCGCGGCTAACTGGCAAACGTGCTACAGGTGGGCCAGAAAACCGCGTTGAAGGTTCGGGGATTTCGCGGAACGCGTCGGCATCGCGAGGCAGCGAGTCGCCACCAGAGAGGATGCGGGAAATGTTAGAAGACTACCCAAAGCGGGCGATTCTGCGGGGCGGCCAGGAAGTGATCTTGCGTCCGATGGTGCGCGAGGACGAGCAAAAGCTGCTCGAGTTCTTTCAGCGCCTGCCGCCGGAGGATCGGCTTTTTCTCAAAGATGACGTGACAAATCCCAACGTAATTCACACGTGGGCAGAGAATCTGGACTACAATCGGGTGATCCCGATTCTGGCCGAGCGCGAGAACCGAGTTGTTGGAGATGCAACGCTGCACCGCACGCGTTACGGGTGGTCCACGCACGTCGGCGAGATTCGACTGGCGACCGACCCCGAGTTTCGCCGCGAGCGGTTGGGACGGATTCTGGCGCGTGAGATTTTCTTCCTGGCCCTGGTGCTCAAGCTCGACAAGGTCGTCGCCGAAATGATGGAGGACCAACACGGGGCCGTTCGCGTCTTCACCGCACTGGGCTTTGAGCAAGAAGCGATCCTCAAGAAACACGTCCGCGATCTCGAAGGCAACTATCACAACCTGATGATCATGGGCCAGGACGTGATCGGTTTCTGGCGCCGAATCGAGGACCGCATCGCCGATGCGATGGCCGATCGTTCGGGATCATGAGAAAGGGCGATGGGATGGGTGACTCAGCCAAACCGGAGCCATCGGCAACGATGCCGGCTGGGAAAGCCGAGGCGGCGACGGAAGCGGCGGGCGAAGAGAAAGCCACGGCCAAGCGCGGACCGCGGGGTCGCGTCTTTATCAACGAAGAACGATGCAAGGGCTGCGGTCTGTGCATTGCCTTTTGCCCCAGCCAGGTTCTGGAACGATCCGAGCGGTTCAATTCCAAAGGCTATCATCCGCCCGACGCCAAGCGGCCCGAGAAGTGCACGGGCTGTGACATCTGTGGCTACTTCTGTCCGGATTTCGCCATCTATGGCGTTCGCATCACGGAGAAAGCGAAAAACAAAGAGGCAAACGACAAAGAAGAGAAGAAGCCCGAGGGTCCCTCGTAGCGCGGGCGTTCTGTCTCTGCAACGTATGCCGGCTTGGCGGGGAAGAAAGAGATCATGAAGGCAGATTCACGAGGCGTGTTGACGGGCGCCCATTTCTTGTCGGGCAATGAAGCGTGTTGCGAGGGCGCACTGGCGGCGGGTTGCCGATTTGTCGCCGGCTACCCGATCACTCCCTCGACCGACATTGTCGAGCGAATCGCCGAGCGGTTCCCCACGCTGGGCGGCACGTTCATCCAGATGGAAGACGAGATCGCCTCCTCGATCGCAATTCAGGGCGCCGTTTGGGCGGGCCGAAAAGCCATGACCGTGACCTCGGGACCCGGCTACTCACTGATGATGGAACACATCGGTCTGGCCGCGATTACGGAAGCGCCGTGCGTGTTCATCAACGTCCAGCGCGGCGGGCCTTCGACGGGGCTGCCGACATTGCCCGGACAGGCCGACGTGATGCAGGCCCGCTGGGGCTCGCACGGCGACTACGAAATCATCGCGCTGTCGCCCAATGCGCCGCAGGAATGCTTCGAGATGACGATCGAGGCGTTCAATCTCGCCGAGAAGTATCGCGTCCCGGTCATGCTCATGAGCGATGAATGCGTCGGCCACATGACCGAGAAAGTGGTCATTCCGCCGGCCGGCGAGATTGAGGTTTACCCCCGACGTTACACATCCTTGCCGCCTGAACAGTACCTCTCCTACCGTGCGGAGGCCGACCTTGTGCCGCAAATGGTCAAAGCCGGCGACGGCTATCACGTGCACATCACGGGACTCACGCACGACGAACGCGGCTATCCGATCATCAACGCCGAATGCCAGGAGCAATTGGTGCGACGATTGGTGGACAAAATCCGTCACAACGCGGACGAGATCGTGAGTTTCGAGGAATACAACCTCGAAGATTGTGAGATCGCTCTGATTTCCTTCGGCATCACGTCGCGTGTGGCCTTTCGCGCAATGGAGATGGCGCGGGCCGAAGGAATGCGCGTGGGATTGGTGCGACTGCGCGTGCTTTGGCCGTTTCCCGAAAAGAGAATCCGCCAGATTGCCGAGTGCGCGCGCGCCTTTGTCGTCGCCGAAATGAACCTCGGCCAGATGGTTTTCGAGGTGGAACGTTGCAGCGCCGGTCGGGCCAAAACGTTTCTCGCGCCCCATGCCGGCGGAACCGTCCATTCGCCGCAACAAATCCTTGATGTCATCCGGGAGGCCGCCCGATGAGCACGTCCACTCCGGTCGCAGAGGCTCCCAGCCCGTCTCATCCCGTCGAATCGCTGTTGCGAATGGATCGCATGCCCCACATCTGGTGTCCGGGCTGCGGCATCGGGACCAGTATGAACTGCTTCGCGCGCGCGTTGCTCGAAAGCAAACTTGATCTCAACAAGGTCGCCATTGTCTCGGGTATTGGGTGCACCGGACGGGTCGCAGGCTATCTGCGCCTCGACTCATTTCACACGACGCACGGTCGGCCGATCCCCTTTGCGACCGGCCTCAAGCTCGGCAATCCCAATCTCAAGGTCGTGGTCTATAGCGGTGACGGCGATCTGATCGCCATCGGCGGCAATCATTTCATTCACGCGGCGCGGCGCAACATGGACTTGATGGTCGTTTGCATCAACAACTTCAACTATGCGATGACCGGCGGCCAGGTCGCTTCGACCACGCCGCTGACCGCACTGGCCACGACCGCACCGTACGGCAATTTCGAGCCGCCTTTCAATCTGCCCTATCTGGCGGAGTCGTGCGGCGCGACCTATATCGCCCGCTGGACGACGTATCATGTGCGGCAGTTGGCGCGCGCCTATCAAGAGGCGCTGACACGGAAAGGTTTCGTGTTTATCGAAGTGGTCTCGCCTTGTCCCGAACTCTATGGGCGGCGCAATCGGCTGGGCTCCGTTTTGGAAATGACCAAGTATTTCAAGGAGAAAAGCGTGGTGCGCAACGGCGCGCCGACCCACGAGTTGGGAATCGAACATCAGGGCCCAATTGCCGTCGGCAAATTTGTGGATCGGCCTCGACCGACTTTTCTGGAGGCGATGAACGAACAGATGCGTGCGAAACTCGGTGACAAGTTCGTTCCCTTGGAAACGCCATCTTGACGGAATGGATTTCTCTCTGACTTCTAACCTCTCGCCTCTCACTTCTCCTTGGGGGTGCATCGTGAGCCAACGGGAAATCAAAATCGGAGGTTTTGGGGGCCAGGGCGTAATCCTTGCCGGCGAGATCATCGGACGAGCGGCTGCGATTCACGACGGCAAGCAGGCAACCTTCACGCGCGCCTTCGGTCCCGAGGCGCGCGGCGGGGCGGCCAGCGCCCAGGTCATTCTTTCCGATGAGAAGATTTTCTATCCCTATGTCACGCGACCCGACATCCTGATCGTGATGTCGCAGGAAGCCTACCGACGATTTGGCGGCGAACTGGCGCCCAATGGAACGCTGGTCATCGAAAGCGATCTCGTTCGGATTGGCGAACTCGCTTCCGGCCAGCGCCTGTTTGGCATCCCTGCGACCCGATTGGCCGAAGAGTTGGGGCGAAAGATCGTTCTCAACATCGTCATGCTCGGTTTTTTCGCGGCGGTCACGAGCGCCGTTCGGACGGATTCGATGCGCAAGGCGATTGCCGAGTCCGTCCCGCACGGCACCGAAGATCTGAACCTTCGCGCGTTCCAACGCGGCTATGACTTCGGCCTCGACGTGATGGAAAAAGCCCGCACGGCCGGCTGAGGCCGGGCCGCTTTTCTCTTTTTCCCAAATACCAATCATACAACCACGAGGGAGGAGAAAACGATGCTTTACGCGAAGAAGAACATCTCTGTTGTTCTCATGTCGGTCTTGGTTCTCTCCGTCGCAGCGGTCGCGAGTGAACACGTTCGAATCGCAACCTACAATATCAAGTTCCTCAGCGAGGAGGTCAAAGAGCAAGGCGACCGTCTCGACAAACTGCACCAGGCGATCGAACTTCTGGACGCCGACGTGATGGGTCTGGAAGAGATCGCCGACCGCGCGGCGCTGCAACTCGTCTTTCCGCCCAACGACTGGGCTCTCGTCATAGACGACGACAGCAAGGATGACCAGGATGTGGCGGTCGCCGTTCGAAAGCCCTTCAAGGTTGCCAATGTGGACCCGGACTTGGATGCCGATGATCCGCAGTTTCTTTTCCCCAACAAGGCGGACGACAGATTCTTTCCTAATCGTCGGGATGTGCTCTGCGTGGAAGTCCAATTGCCAAAGGAAAAGGCCACCTTTTACGTCCTGGTGCACCATGCCAAATCGCGTTACGGCGGGCGGGCCAAGACCGACCCGCAGCGCGTGAGCGCTTCGCGCAAGATCGTCGAAGCCCTGAAACGGGATTTTGACGAAAAGCCGTTTGTGCTCCTCGGAGATTTCAACGATAATCCCGACGATCAGTCTCTCAATATCCTGGAGACCGGTGATCCCGACGCAGCGGCAGGTCCCGAGGAAATTGACGGGCCGTTTCTGATCAACCTGGCCGAACCGCTGTGTGCGGCCGGCCACGTCAGTCAGGGACGAAACCAGTCGGACATTCGTCCGGACGACAAGGACCGCATCAATACGAAAGATCCTGGCAGCCGGAATCGAAACAATGAGAAACGGGGAACCGACGATGAGACGGGCGACATCTTGTTTGACCAATTACTGATTCCCGGATGGATGAAAAGCCGCTATGTGAGCGGTTCCGCGAAAGTTTTCGACCGCGCCATCGCCGTGAAAGGCAACAACACGACTCGCGCGTCCGATCATTTGCCCGTTTTCGCGGATTTCGTGTTCGGCGACGACGAACCCGACGGGACCTCGGCCACGGGGGTTCGCATCGTCTCGCTTCTACCCAATCCGGTGGGCGAAGACCGAGGCCGCGAACAGGTGACCATCGGCAATTTCACACAAACCGAGATCAATTTGAAGGGCTGGAAACTCCGGAATGATCGCGGCAAGCAACACGCACTAAAGGGAATTGTGCCTCCGGGCGGCCGATTGACGATTATGATGAGCGAGCATACGATGCCATTGAGCAACCTCGGCGGCGAGGTCGAACTGTATGATCCCGAAGGCGTCCGCAAGCACTATGTAAAATACTCCGCCGTCGAGGCAAAATCCGGCGCGACCATAACGTTCCCATGAACAAATGTCTGAACCCGCTTGGATACCAAGAAGGGTTCCGTGCCACACTCCAGATTCTCCACGGGGCCGCAGAGGGCCGTGTGGAACGGCGTATGTGTTTAGCGCCATTTCAAGAGGGTGTGAACCCCGTCTTTATATGGAGTGCGGCACGCTCTGCTGCCGCTTTCCTCCGAGCGTAGCGGACAGGAATATCTTGCGGTTGGTGGGAGATTGTTCGGTGGCCAAGAGCAACATCTGGCTGGCAGACACCAAGGGCAAAGCGGCAGCAGAGCGTGCCGCACTCCACATAGGCGCTAAACACAGGCGGAACGGCCCTATTCCAAAAGGTTCCACCCTTCCCCCATTTCGGGAGATGCACCCCAGGGAGCCACCCATTGACATGGCAATAAGTACTGTCCGCGGACGGCGGCGGAGGTGAACCGAATCGAAGCGGACAGTCAACCGCCGCGATCACGGCTCCCGCCAAGGCCAACGCAACAATCCAACGGCTTACTTCGATGCCGCCTTCTCCCCTCCCTTGGGCGGCGCGAGCGGACGCAGACTGCACTCTTTGATCATAACCGCCATCTTGGCAAACTGATCGCCGGGATGGACCTGGAAGCCGATCTTGCCGCGGTCGCTTCGCTTGTCACGCACGTCGGCGGTCTTCTTGCCGTTGAGGACGACGCTCAGCCGATCGCCCACAGCCGTGATCCGGAACGTGTTCCAATCGTCGCGCTTTTCGAGCGCCTTGTCGGCGTTGATGGCCAGGAACAGTTGTCCCTTGGGCAAATTCGGGCTATAGAGAGTGCCCGTGAAAGCGACCGGGTCGGGCCACTCGAGAATGTCCGCCTGATAGGCAAGATCGGGCTTTTGGTAGCGGAACCATACGCCGGTATTGCACGGCCAGGCTGCCTTCCACGTGACCACCAACTCGAAATTGTCGAACGACTTCTCGGTGAACAGATCGCCCGGCTTGTTGCCCGGCTGTCCCTGACGGCCAACCAAAAGGCCGTTCTCGACCTTCCAGTCGGCGCCGCCTTCGGCCTTCCATCCCTTGAGGTCCTTGCCGTTGAACAGTTGGAGCCAGCCCTTGTCCGAGGCTTTCGCGCCTTTCTCGACGGCTTTGGTTGACTCGGCTTCGACCGCCCATGCCGTCACCGCTGCGGCCAGAAAACACGCCATTCCCAGCACCACTCTACCACGCTTGCTCATTGTGCCACCTCCTGATTTGGCAGAAAATGATGATCCACATACGTTTCTTTTGCTTCAGAAAGGCCCCGGAGTAAGCCGAGGCCATTGTTCATCCCTACACCACTTGCCAGTCGCGCAGCCAAGCGTAACCGGGCGACAGCATGGCCGTCGCTTGCGGCGCCAACAGATCGCGCAGCTCGCGCTCTTCTTTGTTGAGCGGCCCCGCAATGGCGCAACGGGCGGCGTTGACGACCTCCGAGTCCTCGGACATGCTCGGCAGGATGCACGTCATCTCCTTGACCTCAATCGCCGAGCGCAATGCCAGCGCCGCAATCTGATCGCTGCTCAAATCCTGAATGGCTTTCGGCTTGTCGCCCATGCGGAACAGACTTCCGCCGTTGAACGGCTTGACGCACGCCACCCCAACGTCCTTTTGTGCTGCCAGTGTGAAAATGCTGTTTTTGGGGTCGAGCTTGGCGCCGAACGGGAACGGGAAGATCACCATCGAGAACTCGGGAAATATCTCGATCACATGCATCAGGAACGGACGCGAGTGTGACGACATGCCGAGATACTTGACCTTGCCTTGTTCGTGCGCCTTCTGAAACGTCTCGACGAGAATCTTGATTTCGTCGTCGGTATGGTTGCCGCCCGTGTCCGCCTGCTCGCGGAAAATGTCCACGCAGTCCACCTGAAGACGCCGCAGCCCTTCGTCAATCTCCTTCATGAGTGCGGCGATAGTGCGCTGTTGCTTGGCGCGCATACACAGGAGGTAATCCGAATAGCCGACATACATCTTGATCTTGAGGTTCTTCATCACCTGGCCATAGACGAGCGCTTCGGCCGGCGTGGTGATGTCGAGATAGTTCATGCCCAGTTCACACGCTTTGGCAAATCTGCCTTCGCGATTCTTGAGCGCATCGTCGGGAACCTCGTCGTTCGGAAATGCGTCCCAGTAGCGCCCCCCCGTGCGGTTCTTCCAATGGCCGCCAAAGCTCACCGCCGAGACCCAGAATCCGGTCTTGCCCAGCCGGCGATATTGCATCCTGGGATTGTAGTTGAGGGTTTTCGTCTTTTCGGAGTCTTTTGCGCTTCTCTTGAACAAAGCCGCCGAAGCGGCGGGCGTCATCGCGGCGGCCAAAGCGGCGCTCGCCGCAGCCAGCGCTGCCCCGTTGCGCACAAACTCGCGTCGTGTCACTTTCCGCTCGTTCATTCGTTGCCGCGTCCTGCTGCCCGACCTCTGGGCGGCACTTGATTCTATGGCGGCTTTGTGGTCCGCCCATCCGACTATGGGTCACATTTCCTGCTTGAATGCTGCGACCTATTCGCGCCGCCTGTCAAGCGAATTGACCCAGCGGGGAGCAAGGGCTTGACTTTCGCTGCCGCCGGCCCTAATCCATTCCTGCTGACATAGCATTGCCCTGTTGATCCTGAAACTTGAAAGAACCTGAAACGTGAAACCTGAAACCTGAAACTCATCTTCGGAAACGTCGAATGCGCCTGATCCGCATGGAAATCCAGATCGTTCGCCAGCGACGGCTGCTGTGGGAGCTGGTGAAGCGCGATCTTCGGACTCGCTACATTGGTTCGATCATGGGGTTGTTCTGGACGATCATCAATCCGCTGATCATGCTGATCATCTATATCTTTGTCTTTTCGCTGATATTCCAGTTCGGCAGTGAATCGAGCCAACCAGCGTCGGGAGCAGGACCGGCGGTCGAGGTCAAGAGGCAGATCCACTACTTCCCCACCTATCTGTGCTGCGGCCTGTTGCCCTGGAACGCCATGATGGAATCCTTGCTCGGAGCGACCATGATCGTCGCCGGCAGCGGCGGCCTGATCAAGCGAGCCGTTTTCCCCATGGCCATTCTGCCCATGCAGGCGATTGTGACGGGCTTCATCAACCTGGCCATTACGATGTTGCTGCTTGGCGTGTTCCTCCTGGTCATCGGCCAGTTTCCGGGATGGGCGTTTCTAATGATTATTCCGCTCATGCTGCTGCAATTCATTCTGATCGTTGGGCCGTGCTATTTCTTTGCGACGGTCAACGTGTTTTTCCGCGACATTGGTCCAATCCTGACGGCGGTGATGACATTCTTGTTTTGGTTCACTCCAATCGTCTATCCAGCCTGGCTCGCGACCGATCGGTTTGTGTGGACGAAATACCTGTACCTGGCGAATCCTTTTTCCCACCTCGTGGCTCTCTATCGCGCCTTTCTTTATGATCGCACACCGAACACGCTCGACGAGTTTGGCATTTCATGCCCGCTCGCGGCGAGCGTCGTTTACCTGGTTTGCATCGGCGCGGTGGGTTACGTCATCGGCAAGTATGTTTTTACGCGCAGCCAGCCCCATTTCGTGGACGAGGTTTGACCAGCCATGGACGCGATTGTGGTCAAAGACATCACCAAGCGCTATCGCGTCTATCCGCGACCGATTGACCGCCTCAAGGAAGTTCTTGCCCTGAACCGTCGCTGCTACCATCGCGAATTCACCGCGCTCGAAAAGGTCAATCTGGCCATCGAGAAGGGGAAGGTGATGGGGATCATCGGCCCGAACGGCGCGGGCAAGAGCACGCTGCTCAAGATTATGGCCGGCATCATTGATCCGACCGATGGCGCGATTGAAGTCAAGGGCCGCATCGCTTCGATCGTCGAATTGGGCACGGGATTTCACGGCGATTTTTCCGGTCGCGACAATGTCTATATGAACGCGGCCATCATGGGCTATCGCCGCGAACAGGTGGATGCGTTTTTCGCCGAGATCGCCCGGTTCGCCGAGCTCGGCACGTACATTGACATGCCCGTCAAAACCTACTCGTCGGGCATGTTTGTGCGGCTGGCTTTTTCCATCGCCGTCCACGTGGATCCCGAGGTCTTTTTGGTGGACGAAGCGCTCGCGGTCGGCGACGCCGTCTTTGCCCATCGTTGCCTCAAGCGAATCCGCGAGATGAAAGAGCGCGGCGTCACGATTTGCTTCGTCTCGCACGACGTCAACGCGGTGCAGAACATCTGCGACGAAGCGGTTTTGCTCGATCGCGGGCAACTGATGGATCGCGGCACGCCCAAGAATGTCATTCAGCACTATCAGACCCTTGTGGCCGAACGGATCGCGCGCATGGCCGACGCGCGGGGCGGACCGACGGATTTCCACGCCATTGGCGCGCCCGAAACAACGTCGGGCGTCGGCGAGCAGCGCTTCGGCACGTTCGAAGCCCAAATCGTTCGCACGGATGTGTCCGACAGCAGTGGCCGCTCGATCCGGCAGCTGCTCTCAGGCGACAACGTGACATTTGCCATTGACGTCGAATTCCACAAGGACATCGAGGATCCCATTTTCGGCATCATGCTGCGCAACCGCTATGGCGTCGAGGTGTTCGGGACGAACAGCTATTTGCGCCACGAGAGCACCGGCCAGTTCCGCCGCGGGCAAACGGCGCGGGTCTTCTACCGCATGCCGCTCAACATCGGCGTCGGCAGCTACACGGTCAGCTTCGCCGTCCATACGCCCGCCGGCCATTTCTATGACTATCGCGTGGACAACATGGTGATCGAGGTGCTCGGGCCGATTCCTTCGATCGGCATCGCCGCCCTGCCGCTCGACATCGAAATTGATCGCCGCCTCGGTTGACCTTGGCAATTTGACAGATTCCATGCAATAGAGTCACATGAAGTCCGACGGTTACATTCAGAACCTCCAACACATGCTCCGCGCTCTTCGTAGCCGAAACTACGCCCTGTTTTTCGTCGGCCAGGGGCTGTCGCTGATCGGCATGTGGATGCAGTCGGTGGCATTGGGGCTGCTGGTTTGGAAGCTGACCCACAAGGAAATGCTGTTGGGGGTGGTCGGTTTCGCCTCGCAGATATTCGGCTTGATGCTGACGCCGTTCGCCGGTGTGTTCAGCGATCGCTGGAATCGCCATCGCGTCCTGCTGACGACGCAGGCGCTGGCGATGCTCCAGGCCGTCCTGCTCGCGGCGCTGATACTCACCGGCGCGGTCCAGATTTGGCACGTCATCGCGCTGGCGGCATTTCTCGGTCTGGTCAGCGCGCTCGACATCCCCACGCGCCAGGCGTTCGTGGTGCAAATGGTCGAGCGTAGGGAAGACCTGCCCAATGCCATTGCTCTCAATTCGTTCATCTTCAACGGCGCGCGGCTGGTCGGTCCATTCATCGCCGCGATGGTGATCCCGCTCATCGGCGAGCGGTTTGCTTTCCCTTATGCCGGCGAAGGCGCGTGCTTTGCCATCAATGCCGTGAGCTACCTGGCCGTAATAGCGGCTCTGCTGGCGATGCGTCTGCCGCCCTGGCAGCCTTCACCCAACCGGCATGATGTCTTGCACAGCCTCGAGGAAGGCTTCCGCTACTCTTTCGGTTTTCCACCGATTCGCATCATCCTTCTCATGTTGGGCCTGACTTGCTTTGTGGCGATGCCCTACAGTGTGTTGCTGCCGGCCATCGCCGCCAAATCGTTGCACGCCGGGCGAGTGGAAATTCCCCTGCTTTGCTTGGGCAAACATTGCATCATGCTCAAGTATGAAAACACCGTCGGGATCCTCATTTCATCGGCCGGCATGGGCGCCTTGCTGGGCGCTCTCTTGTTGGCCAGCCGAAAGAGCGTTCTGGGTTTGGGCCGGCTCATCGCCGTCGCGATGGCCATCCTGGGATTCGGCATGATGGGCTTTGCGCTCTCAAGATACGTTTGGCTCTCCATGCCGCTGTTGTTATTGATCGGTTTTGGATTCATGATCCAAATGGCTTCGAGCAACACCATCCTCCAGACCATCGTGGACGATGACAAACGCGGGCGCGTCATGAGCTTCTATACCATGGCGTTTCTGGGCACGGCGCCCTTTGGCTCGTTGCTGGCCGGCAGTTTGGCCACCCACATCGGCGCGCCCAGAACGGTTTTCCTGTGCGGGGTCATTGCCCTCCTGGGTTCCATTATTTTTGCCTCGCGCCTGCCTGTGCTGCGCAAGCACACCCGGCCGATCTACGTCAGGATGGGCATCATTTCCGAGACGCCGATTCCCCGGGCCGCGGCGGAAGCAGATAGCCAGAACAATTGAAAAGGGTGGACACGCAATTCAGTTGAAAAGCCGGCTCGGTTTTCCAAGCCTCTCACGAGAATGCGTTTGTAGTTCCCACTTCAATGGGTTCGAAAAGGAACAAGGCCACTGAAGTGGGAACCACAAACCGTCTGAGGACCTTGCCGGTGTCCGATTCACTGTCAAATCCTTCGAAGCCCTGGCCAAAATGGGTCGAGCCATTGCTTCTATCGGCGCTGCTCGTTCTGGCCGCCGGATTGCGTTTCTACGATCTCAACCGTTTGCCGCCGGGGCTTTGGTTTGACGAAGGCCTCGAAGGCCTGAACGCGCTTTCCATTCTTCACGAACGGCATGTTCGCCTCTACTTCGACAACCGCGAGTTCTTCGACGGCAAGGCAACGAATGCCGAAGAACCGATGTTTCACTATTTGCTGGCTCTTTCGATCGCGATCCTGGGACCGACGGTTTTGGCCCTACGAGTGGTGAGTGCGCTCGTCGGCGTTCTGACGGTCGGCGTGTTTTATGGGATGGTGCGAACCATCTGGGACCGCCGGATGGCGCTGCTTTCGGCGCTGCTGCTGGCGATGTTTCGCTGGCATGTTCATTTCAGTCGCACGGTTTTTCGGACTCTTCTTGTGCCGCTGTTTGGGTGCCTGTTTTTTTGGTTGTGGTGGAACGGCGTCGAGCGAGGTCGCAAATCGTATTTGATACTTGCGGGAGTCGTTCTGGGTTTGGGTTTCTATACATATTTCGCATTTCAACTCATCGTTCCTGCGTGGCTTTGCTATTGGTTCGTGCGCTGGCGGCGCGAGAAAGAGCGTCGGCCCGAACTGCTCCGCGGGCTGGTCTGGCCGGCTGTTGCGGCATTCGTCGTTTTGCTTCCGCTGATCGGTTACTTCATCGCCAATCGCGACGTAGCGACGGGACGCGTCGGTGCACTTTCGATCTTCGAGCGCAAGGACGAATCGGCCCTGCAACAACTGGCGCCCGAACAGAGAGCCTCCTCGGCCGTTCGGCAGCTGGCGCTGAATGCATGGGCCAACGTTCGCCACTTTTGGTGGCGCGGCGATCATGTTGCCAAGCACAATGTGCCACACATGGCAATTTTTGATCCACTGACCTCGATCCTTTTCGCAATCGGATTGCTGGCAACGATTTTCGGAATCGGTCGCGACTCGCGCAACCTACTGGTATTGCTGTGGGCCGGGTGGCTCGCGTGCGCTTCGATCTTTTCGTTCGGCGCGCCCAACTTGCTTCGCACGCTCGGCATGGTTCCCGCGGTGGTTCTCATTCTGGCAAACGGCTATCTGCTTATTGGCAAAACCATCGAGAGACACATGTCGCGTCCGATGGCGGTCTTTCTCCTTGCCGTCTCGATCGCCTGGTTTGGGGCAAACGAAACGTTTCGCTACTTTGTGGCGTGGGGACAGGACCCCCGTGTGCCGCCGGAGTTCAACACTGCCTATCGCCAATTGGGCGAGGCGATTGCAGTTCGGTTCAACAACGACGACGTTCACATTCCCGGCGACTATTGTCGCCACTGTTCGCTGCGCTATCTGCTGTACGGGCGCGAGAATGTTCATGAGATGCGGATGCCGGATTCGTTTGTGCGGCAATCGGGTACGACGCGAGACCGTGTGCTGATCTACTCACCCTGGACATTTCCGCTCGATGCTGTGCAAGAGCTGCCGCAAAGATGGTTCCCACATGGATGGCTCGCGTGGGGAGAACCCGGCGTTCCGTTTAGGGCATTCCGAGCTCCGGTCGAGGACCTGATGACGCCCGAACGCGCCGCCGAAGCCATTCGCGGCGTTCCGATCAATCCCACGCGCTGAGCGAAAAATGACGGACAAATCTCCAAATAGGGCTAACGAAACATCGCGAACGGCGCGCAGGATCTCGCTGTTGTTGTTCGCAATCTTGTTCGTCACATTTGCTTACTTCTTTCACGCGGAGCCTGGCTGGAACGTCAACAGTCGCATCTGCCTGACCTATGCGCTCGTCGAAAAACGCACATTCACCATTGACGACTACCAGGAGATCGAGGCGCTGAAGACCAAAGACCTCGCTTTCTTCGACGGCCACTACTTTTCGGACAAGATCATCGGCGCCTCGCTGCTCGGCGCGATTCCGATGACCGCGCTTCATTTGGTTTCTCACGCGCTCGGACGCGATTTTTCATGGGACATCAAACGCTACGTCGTAACGACATTCAGTGTGTCGGTCCTGGGAGCGCTGGCAGGTGTTGTGCTCTATCGCCTCCTCCTGCTTTTCGGCGCAAACGCTGCAGGTTCGCTTCTTCTTGTTCTCGCCTTCATTTTTGGCACACAGTTGTTCAGCGTCGGCACGGTCTTTTTATCCTATGCGCCGGCGATTTGTTTCGCGCTGATTTCCTACTTCCTGTTGGTCAAATATCGCGATGCTCTGGAATGGCGAGCGCTACTTCCGGCCGGATTGGCGCTGGGCGGCGCGCTCCTGTGCGAATACACGCTTGGGATCGTGGCGATTGGCTTGAGTGTTTATGCACTGTATCACTTGAGACAAAAGCGCTTCATTCTGTGGTATTGGCTTGGCGCGCTTGCGCCGCTCTCGATCTTCCTGATTTATACAATGGTGTGCTTTGGACAGCCGACGATCCCGTACAAGTATTCGGTCAATCCGGAATTCCGCGAAGGCATGTCGCAGGGCTTTCAGGGTATCGTCGGGTTCAATCCAACCGTTCTTTACTATATCACAGTCCATCGCTATCGGGGACTTTTTTATCATTCGCCGTTTTTGGCGCTGGCTATCTGCGGATGGATCGTAATGTGGCGCGACCGGCGCCGGCGAAGCGACGCGTTGCTTTCGATCTCCCTGGTCGTTGCCTATCTCGTCTTCCATGCGTCGTATTACATGTGGTGGGGCGGCTGGACCAACGGCCCACGCCATTTGATTCCGGCGCTGCCTTTTTTGGTTGTGCCGCTGGTTTGGGTGTGGCGATCCGGCAAGATCGGCCGCGCGATTTTGACCGGCTTGTTTGCGGTCGCGCTCTTTTTCAACACGCTTCCTGCGCTGGTGGATGCTCAAATTCCTCAAGGCTATCAAGCCTACGAACTCTATCACCCGCGAATCCGCTACAACTATCGCGACCCGCTCTGGGAACTTGGCATCAAGCGCTTCCGGCAAGGTCAACTGGCTCTCAACGCCGGCCAAATCGCCGGCCTGCGCGGCCACTGGTCCCTGCTGCCGCTTATCGCGGCATGGGTATTTGCTGGGGCTGCACTATTGCGAACCATGAGGAATGATGGCTCACCGTTGCGGGATTTAGATCGAGAGGATTCGACGCAATAAGCGAGAAACCTACGTTTCCCGGGTTTAGCGCAGCGATGCAAAAAGCCACACCCGCAAGTATTTGTTTAGCGCTTGTGTGGACTGCGGCACGCTCTGCTGCCGCTTTCCGAGAACAATCTCCCTTGCATCCTTGCCGAAACCCACTGGAAGCGCACGGCCGGAAAAACAAAGCGGCAGCAGAGCGTGCCGCAGTCCACAGGAAAAACAGACATCCTGTCTCATTTTGGAAACGCGCTAAACACATACGACCCCCTTTGGGGTCATATTTCTGAGGCATCTCTTTTTCTTTTGCCATCTTGCCCTTTATCTTTTCTACGCCTTCTTGGGAATTGCTCATACGGTGCAAGAGGGCTACTCTCCGATATGCAGGGTTTTGGCGTATTTCCGATAGAGGCGGCGGAATTGATGGTAGGTGAGGCCGAGCGATTGAGCGGCGACGCGTTGGTTATAGCGCGCGCCTTTGAGAGCGCGGCGCAGAAAATACAACTCGATTCTCTCCAAAGCCTCGGACAACGAGATTCCTTCCAAATCGGGAAAGCCCTGCCGATCTGAGGGATGGGACTTGGCCGCTATGGCCGACTCGGTTTGGCCGGCATCGGACGTGATCTGGCCCCCTGCGGCGGCGGCGAACTCCTGCAACGGTCGCGGCTCAGAAGATGGCGAGTAGGGCGAGCGGAAAGGCTCGATGTCTATCTCGTCAATCACCGACGACTCCGAGCGATAGACCGCTCGCTCGACGACGTTCTTGAGTTCGCGAATGTTGCCCGGCCACGAGTATTCCATCATCTTGGCGACGGCGTCGTCCGAGAACTCGGGGATGTCTTCGCGCCCGATTTCAAATGCCATCCGGCTGGCGAAATGATTGGCCAGCAAAAGGATGTCTTCCCTGCGCTCGCGCAAAGGCGGCAGAAACAGAACCTCGAACGACAAGCGATCAAGCAGGTCGCGTTTGAAGCGTCCTTGTGCTGCGGCCAGTGAAAGATCGGCGTTTGTTGCGCCGATGATTCTCACGTCCACCTGGGTCGGGCGCGTCCCACCCACGCGCTCAAAGGATCCATATTCGACAACGCGCAGAATCTTTTCCTGAACTTCCATCGGGATCAGCGAGATTTCGTCAAGAAAGAGCGTGCCGCCATTGGCCGCCTCAAACCGTCCGATCCGCTGCTGGGTCGCGCCCGTGAACGCGCCTCTTTCGTGGCCGAACAGTTCCGATTCGATGAGCGACGGCGAGAGCGCCGAGCAATTGAGAGTCACGAACGGCTGTCCCCATCGTAGGGAGAGAAAGTGCAGCTTCTGCGCCGCCATCTCTTTGCCGCTGCCCCGCTCGCCGATGAGCAAGACGGGACGCTCGACCGGCGCGACACACCGAAGTCGTTCCTGAAAATCGAGAAACGCCTCCGATTGCCCGAGCGCCTCGAAGTGTCCAAATCCTGAGAGATTCGATTCAGGATTCACCCGCTGAACAGTCTGCCCAGACGCCATTGGAATTCACCCAAACGATGGTTTCTGACGCCAATTCTTGGAGGATTTGACCAAAAGGAGCCTGCGGTTTCAAGAGATAAATTGTTGAAAAATAAAGATTTGTTCGTTCCCACACCCTTGGCACATACACTGCTTTTCTTCAACGCAACGAATGAAAGATGGTTCAGCCATAGTGCTGATGACAAGAAGGAAGCCATAGGAGACCTGAAATGAACCGACTGATGAGAAATGAGCGATCACTCAACACGACCTTCAGAGGCCGGCCTGTGCAATGTGGCCGCCAGCCCGATAGGGATGTCCATAGAGTCGCAAGAGCGCTGCGGCCCGGCAATGCAAACGCCTCGCGGGATGGACAAAGCGGCAACGACCGCCATCGCGAGGTTTTGGTCATGGAATTGTCGGGCGAGACCTTTGAAACCACGGGCGAAGTTGTTCTGACGCATCGCCCCAGCGGTCCGAAGATGGCTTTCAGCCGCGACTCTCGAATCCTGTATGTCGTGGGGCAATCGCCGCGCTCGTCCGGCCCCGAGTTGCACGAGATGGATCTGCAATCCCCGTCGCGCATGAGCCGCGTGTTGCAGTTGCCCACGTGGCAGTTCGAAGACATTGCCGTCCACAGTCCCTCGGGCCGGATTTTCCTCAGCGATTCGGCCAATCAGACAATCTGGGTAGTGAACCGGACCCACTTCACCATCCAGTGGCAAATTCGTCTGGAGGGTGGCAAGCCGGGAGCGTTGTCTCTGTCGCCGGCGGGCGATGTTCTTTATGTCCTGAGCTGCGACGGCGAATCGTTGTGGGTCATAGACCCGAACAGCAACCGGGTCTTGGGCCGCCTCAGCAACATCGAGAGGGGGCTGACCGAAACCGAACCGCTCGGCGATGGCTCCTACCTGTTCGTTTCCCACTGGAAGAAGAACGGCGGGGTTTGCATCGGCCGAGTGCGGGCACGGTCGTCTGCCTCTCGCGCCAGGACCATTTTTGCCGTGGACAGCAAAGGCAATTGCAGAGTCTCGCGACACCCGTTGGCGACCTGTTTGGCGGCGTGAGTGGAGCAACCCAGTGCGGCGGGTCGGGAAGGAGAAAGGGTGGTCTGAGATAATAGTTGGTCATCCGATCCAACTCTTAACCAATCCGACCAAAGAATCTAAGTGGAACTTAACACACAGATCACTGAGAAGAAAAGAGTTATTCATTTAAAGATTCTGGCGCGCTCCTTGCGGAACCAAGAAGCGCACAAAGTCGAAACAAGGAGGATAGACAAGATGGGAATCTTCACGAGACTGCGGGACATCATCAATTCGAACATCAATGCGATGCTCGACAAGGCCGAGAATCCCGAGAAGCTGCTGAAACTGATGATCCAGGAAATGGAGGACACGCTGATCGAGATCAAGGCGCAGTGTGCCGCGACGATCGCGCAAAGCAAGACGTTGGCGCGTGCGGTCGTCGAGTCGCGTGAGCGAGCCAATCTGTGGGCCGACAAGGCGCGTCTGGCGGTCGAGAAGGGACGCGAGGACCTGGCGCGCGAGGCGTTGCTCGAAAAGCGCCGCTATCAGGAGCGGGCGGAGTCGCTCGAGGTCCAGCAGCGTGAGTGCGAAGCCCTGATCGGGCAGTATCAGAATGACATCACGCAACTGGAAGCCAAGATGAACTCCGTGCGCGAGAAGCAGCGGATGCTGATCCAGCGCCATGTTCATGCGCGGTCGAAAAAGCGCGCCGAGGAGAACATCCGTCGGGCCGACGGCAGCGATGTCATGACGCGGATCGAAGGTTTCGAGAAGCGGATTGACCGGATGGAGGCCGAGGCGGACCTGGTGAATTTCGGCCGCAAGCCGACGCTCGAGCAAGAGTTCGAACGGCTGGTCGGCGACGAGGAACTGGAGAAAGAGCTTGAGCAATTGCGCGCCACGGTGAAAGGTGAAGGCGAAAAGAAGCAATAAGGCCGACGGAGAATCCCGGCGGAAAGTGAGTCGAACCCATGTCAGACTTCCTTCACCAAGTGTTCAGGCCCGAGAATATCGCGCTTTCGATCCCGATTGTCGCGATCATCATGGGAGGCCTGGTGGCGATCTACCGCATGAGACTCACCGCGGTGTATGGCGTGGATCTCTCGAAGCGATCCGGGAAGAGCACGAAGTTGAATCCGGACGATATTGCCATGATCCAGGAACTGCACAAGGGATTCGAGAAATTGAACGAACGGGTCGAGGCGCTCGAAACCATCCTGTTGGATCGAGCCAGGAAAGGGTAGGACGATGCACGCTAGTTTCTCGCTTCTCATACCGGCAATCATGATTGGGTCCTTGCTTCTGGCCGTGCTTGTGCCGGCGATGCTTGTCTGGCTCGTGATTCGCTTGGTTGGCGGTGGGAATTCGAAACGCGGCATGGCCCAAGGAGACATGCGGATCATCCAGGAAGTCCACAGTGACATGGCGGCCATGGAGAAACGAATCGAGGCGCTCGAAACCATTCTGTTGGACCGAATAAAGGAAAGGTGAGACGACAATGAGGTGGCTACTGCGCATCGTGTTCATAGCAATTCTGGCGCTCGTGCTTCTGCGCCTGGTCTTCAAGATCGTCGGGCTGTTTGTGCCGATCGTGGTTACGGTTGCAGCCATTGTGTTGGTGGCGTTCCTGCTCAAGAAGCTGCTCTGTAAGGAACGGTCCGAATCGGGCGAGGTCGCGGACGAAATGCCCGAGGACAGTCCCTATGTTCCCCGCTATCGAGGCCGGATGGCTCGCATCGAGCGGCGGATCGAAACGCTGGAAGACATGCTCCTCAATCGCTTTCGCAGAACGTGAGAGGAGTTGGGAGTTCAAACTTCCGTTTGCTTTTGTGCCAACCGCCTCAAGGCGGAACGACGAACCGGGGTCAAAAGGGGGATTGCTCACATGACATTCACAGGGCCTGCATGGAAACGGGGTCTTTATCGGTCGCGCAACGGCAAGATTCTTGGCGTCTGCAAGGGACTCGCCGACTACCTGGATTTCCCCGTCGTTTGGTTGCGCGTGCTGTTTGTGTGCGTCTGTTTGTTCACCGTGATCGGCATACCGACCGGCATCATCCTCTACATTGTGGCGGCGCTGGTGATGAAGCCCGAGCCGGTTGTCCCTTTCGAGAACGAAGCCGACCGAGAGTTCTACGATTCCTACACGTCGTCGCCCACGATGGCGGTCCACCGCCTCAAGCGCACCTATGACAGTCTCGATCGGCGCATCCGTCGGATCGAATCCATCGTTACCTCGCGCGATTTCAGCTGGGACACCCGCCTGAATGAATAGACTGTTTCCGATGGGGATTGTCCCAAAACAAGAAGACAAACACGGATTTCGCCGATTGCGTGGATTTGAAATCGCGCACCGAAACGAATCCGTGAAATCCGCGCAATCCGTGTCCTCATTTTCAAAGCCCCATACCCCAAACCCCAAACCCTATATCCCTGTCCGCATTTCCCACGGCGAATAAAAAATCCTCACCGGCAGACAACCTGCATCGCCTGAGGGCCTATCCGAAAACCCATGAACGGATTTCGCAGCAACGATATGATTGCGAACGAGTATTTTCCTTGGACTGCGGCACGCTCTGCTGCCGCTTTCGTTGTCGGTGAATTGTTGAAAGGCGAACAAACAAAGCGGCAGCAGAGCGTGCCGCAGTCCAAAGGGTTCTCGGATAGGCTCTAAGAATAGCGCACCCAGCGGAGAAGTTCGCGCAACGACGGCGGCTTTCCGTACATCAGAACGCCGGTGCGAAACACCTTGGCCGACGCCCACATCGCAATGAGCACCGACACCGCCAAAAGCAGGATGGATGCGACAATCTGCAGGGGCGAGAGTTCGGGATGGGCGGCGATGCGCAGGATCATGACCATCGGGGTCAGGAGAGGAATGAACGACAGAACGGTCGCCAGAAGCCCGTCGGGATGCTGCGCAATGTTGAACCACAGGACCATCGGAATGATGAAAATGAACATGACGGGCATCATCATGCTTTGCGCTTCTTTGATCGTATTGCAGGCGGAGCCGACGGCCGCAAGAACGGAAGCGATCAGGAGAAAACCCAGAATGTAGTAGATCACGAAATACGCGAGGCTGCTGACAGTCACGATCCCGCTCATGCCTCGAAAAGAGGCGGCCCAATAGCCAGCCACTCCCCACACGGCCACGAGGGTCAATCCGGCGCCGGCCAGGCCGACGATTTTGCCCGCCATGAGTTGGAACGGGCTGAGGGCCGACAGAATGACCTCCATGACGCGCGAGTTCTTTTCCTCGATCACGCTGGTCAGAACTTGCTGGTTGACGGAAAAGACTCCGGTGAACATCAAAAAGAGGAAAAAGAACGGGGCCAAGAACATCGTAAACTCTTCGCGCTTTCCCTCGCCTTTTGCGCTGAGATCCACCTGCTCGACAGACACCCAACGATGAATGTTTGCGAGCACCTGCGGCGAAATGTTGTATTCGATAGAACGTCGGTTGGCAATCGCATCATTGACCAGGCGCTGCACGGTTGAGAACTGGACGAGGTCCATCATGTTGCGCGTTTTTGTATAGTAATATGACTTGTCCTTTCCCTTGACCACGTTTTTACCGATGACCAGGTAGGCGTCAATCTTGCCCCGCAGCACTTCGTCCTTCACCTGTTGTGTCGGGGAGGCGGAGTCGTCGGTGATTGCCGGTTTGATGACAATCAGCCGCTGCGGATTGGCCTTGTTGTACTGCTGGAACGCGCTCTCAAAATCCGGCAACAAACTATTGGAAAGATCCGTCACGACGATCGTCTTGGCCGGACGCGGACCTTCCATGCTCTTCTTGGTCATCTTTGTGGCGAGCACTATTCCCCCTACGACCAGAATGGGAATGATGATCAGGTTCACGAGGAAGATCTTGCTCTTGACGGTTTCGAGAAACTCTTTCTGAGCCACGATGAGAATCTTACTCATTGCTCTGCCCCACCAGATGAACAAAGATTTCGTGAAGCGACGGAACTTTTTCTTCGAAGGCCCGCACGCGAATCCGCCCGACCAGGGCCCGCAGCAATTCCTGGCTGTCGGCGCTTTCCTTGAGCGCGACTTCCAGGCGCTTGCCGTTGACCGTCGTGCTCTTCACCATCGGCAGATCGCGGACAAAACCGGCGTCGCCATCCAGTTCCGCCACGACCGCGTTGGATTTGTAGCCGGATCGAATCTGATCGAGCGTGCCGTCGAAAACGGTTTTCCCTTTGTTGATCAGGAGAATGAAATCGCATAGTTTCTCGGCCTGCTCCATTACGTGCGTGGAGAAAAGGACGGTTTTGCCGGCCCCGCGCATCCGGAGCATGATCCCCTCGAGCAGATCCAGGTTCACTGGGTCGAGACCCGAAAATGGCTCATCAAGGATCAGGAAGTCCGGGTCATTGATGACGGTCGCAATGAACTGGAGCTTCTGTTGCATTCCCTTCGAGAGTTCCTCGACCTTTCTGTCTGCCCAGTCCTTCAGCGTCATAATTCCGAGCCACCGGGCGATCTCCTGCGAGGCGGCGCGGCGCTTCATGCCTTTGAGCGCAGCAAGATAAGTCAGGACGTCTCGGACGGTCATCTTGCGATACAGTCCGCGCTCCTCGGGCATATATCCGATTCTCTCATTGGCTTTCGAGTCCGGCGTCTCACCCAGGATTTCGATCCGCCCGCTGTCCGGGGCGATAATGTCCATGATCATGCGGAGGGTCGTCGTTTTCCCCGCGCCATTGGGTCCCAGAAAGCCATAGATGCTTCCCGTCGGAACGCGCGCACTCAGCTGGTCAACCGCCCGCACTGCGCTAAATGTTTTGGCGACTTCTTCGAGAACAAGAGCGTCCATAATTGTCCGTTTCCCGCCCGTTTCGTGCGCCGCGAATGAACCGCCCCGACGCTGCCAGCCGGCCTCGCGCTGCGCAAGAAATTTCGCTCGCGTCCTGTCGCCGTTTGCCGGTTCTTCATATTGTCAGGAACAGCAGAAAGAACATGACGAAGGCGCCGTAGCCCAGAACGGATGGATTCGCAAAGAAAGCAATGGCCACGACGATGAGCAGGAACGGCGAAAGGGCCGTGATGGATGCCGGCAGAAAACCCCTTACTTCCGTCACGTGGCGCGTTGCCATTTTTCTCAACAGCTCCGGCAGCGAACCGCTCACCTCACCCGTACTGATCATGCCCAGAGCCTCGCTGTCCATGACGCCCGTAAGAGAGAATGCTTCGGCGAGGCTTTCCCCATCGCGCAGATGCGATTCGGCTCGTCGCAGACGTTTCGCCAGGTAGCAATTGTCCATGGCGTCGCGGGCGGCAGCGAAACCGGTGATGAGCTCGCAGCCCGCTTCCACAGAGGCCGCCAGCGCTTGAAAGAAGATCGCCAGACTGTATCGCTTGAAGCATGTGCCGATGATCGGCACGCGCATCACGATCTCATCCGTCACCGGACGTGCCCGTCGCGCTTTTACCGCCCGCGACAATGCGAACGCCGCCACAATTCCCAGACACAGCGGCCCGAAGTAGGTCCATAGAATCCAAAGCGCCTCGCTCAAACGGACTTCGGACTGGTAGGAGCGAATGATGAAATCGCGCGCGCTCATGACGAGTGCGCCCGCGAACAAGAGGGACAGGGGATACCACACGACGCGGAACACCGCGCGGCGCAGTTCCAGAATCGCCACATAGTGTTCCGCCAACAAGCCCAGTGTATGAGGCAACGTGCCCGTGTTCAAACCGGTCATCAGCAGATTGGTGAAAAAGGGCGAGAAAACCCTTGGGCGGGAACGCATGGCTTTCTCGATGGGAGCGCCCGCGGCAACTTCGCGGCTGACAGCAAGGCAGGCGTCCCGCAGCGAGCGATGCTGCGACGATTCGGACATGATTTCAAATGCGCGCAGAATGGGAATTCCGGCCGAAAGGCAGGACCGAAGACCAATCGTAAAGAAGTAGAGATCTTTGACGCCAGGTCCCCACAGTGGTTTGAACAAAATGCCGCCGGCTCGTTCCAGAATCCCGAGCGATCGGACCGGCATTGCGTGGGCCATCGGCGTTTCGGGTTTCGCCCGGCTACTCTTCTTCCACCATCTGATCGTAGAAGGCGACGTAATCGTCTTTTTTACTTCCCGCCCGCGTCTTGATCGCCGCGCGCGGATGCTCGTTGAGCCAACCCGTAATCATGTAGGGGATGCTGTAGCCCCATTCCATCTTCTGGTTGAGAGGAAGGAAAACGTTCTGAATGCACTCGAGCACGGGGCGAAGATGAAACTTGGGATTCTTCAGGAAACCAATCAGCAATTCGAGGGGGCAGTTGCCGGCGCCACGACCCATCCCGTTGATCGTCGCATCCAGGCGGTTGGCCCCCACGATCAGCGCTTCGATCGTGTTCGCATAGGCCAGCATCTGGTTGTTGTGCGCGTGGATGCCGACCTGCTTGCCGGTTCCCTCGATCGCCCGCAGGTAGGTCAAGGTCAGATATCTGACCTGCTCGGAGTAGAGTGCGCCAAAACTGTCAACCAGATAGACGGTGCCAACAGGGCTTTGCGCGATGGTCTCCAGCGCATCCACGATTTCCGCGTCTCGAACCGTCGAGACCGCCATGAGGTTGATCGTGGTCTCATAGCCCTTGTCGTGGGCATCTTTAATCATGTCAATCGCCGTGGGAATCTGATGGATGTAGGTGGCCACGCGGATGCAGTCGAGGACGCTCTTTTCGCGCGGCAAAATGTCGTTGTGGTAGTCGGTCCGTTCGGCATCGGCCATGGCCGAAAGTTTGATGGAGGGCGCTTTCTCGCCGATCACACGGCGCATGGCGTCTTCATCGCAGAATTTCCAGGCGCCGAAATCCGACGGAGCGAAAATCTTCTTGTCGGCCTTGTATCCCACCTCCATATAATCCACGCCGGCGGCGACACAGGCGTCATAAACCGCCTTGACGAAACCGTCATCGAATTTGTGATCGTTGATCAAACCGCCGTCGCGCACGGTGCAGTCGTGGATTTTGATTTCCGGCCTGTAGGTGACCCACGTGCCTTTCGCGTCCTTGTCTTTTCCCAAATGCATGTTCGTTTGCCTTTCTTGCGATGACTGATTGGCCGACTTCATGCCCATATGCCAGCCGAATTGAAGTGGTGAAAAAGACCAACAACTCCCCCTCGCAGTCAAGTTCAATTCGCGGAGTTCGCGGAGTTCGTGATGATCAAGCGGAGCGCATGAAAAACCTATACGCCCCACGGGACGGACTGTAGGTCCAGGGCGCACTCAGCAGCGGACCAGAATGAGCAGGCAGCCTCACGGCGCGGCGAGGTCGGCGAACGAGCGCCGCCAGAGGACGCGTCGGTGGGGGGCGTGCACGGCGATCTCACGGGCATTGTCGTCGCGCAGCAGAACCGACTCCGGCTCATCCGGCAAGACCTCAATCCGGCTATAGTCGGCAAGGTTTTTCACCGTGCTGATCTTCCCAAGGTCAATCCACACCAACTGCGGCGGTCGCTGTCCCTTGGGATGTTTGTCAAGCACAAGGAGGCGCTGTTCGTCGGGAGTCAGAACCCATCCATCCAAGCTGTGCTCGGCTAATTCGGGCCGTTTGGCAAAGAACGGCTTCTTCTCGACATAGTGCCGTTGCCGGAACCGCTCCCAGGACTCTCGGTCGGCCAGATCCAGAAACTCCTCCCCAGAAAAAGGATAAATGCTGAGAAAATCAGCAAACAGCGCTCCGCCCTTCTGCCACACCACACAACCACTGCTTGTCGCTTTGATCTCGTCCACGCCGGAAAGCAAGAACTTCTTGTCCCTCTGCGTGTCAATCACGAGCGTCCACAAGACCGACCACCGGCCTGTCATCTGGAGAACGATCATCCGGTCGCTGAGCCATTTCCCCCGTGAGTAGAGCGCCGAATAAAGCCGCTCGATCGGGATCGCCTTGACCAACTCACCCGACAGCGTGTAAACGCGAAGCCGATACGCGAGTTCGTCGTGGCCCAGCGGTGGGATCGGCTGTTCCCAACTCTTGAAACTCTCTATGCTCATGTAGGGCGGCGTTTCCCAGCTGTCCAGGCTCAACGCCTGGGTTGAGACCACCTCGACGCAAAAATAGCGATCCCGCGAGGGGGAAAGCTGGCTCGTTAAACCAAGGCGCGTTACCCGATCGGAAAGCACAACCAAGTCATTGTCGTCGCCTCGATACTCCGCCATGATCGTGCTTTGACCGCTTACAAAGACATCTATAAGGGGTTGCCCTTTGTGCTCCAAAGATATTGGAGCCGGATGTTGCGCCAAGCTGGGAAATGCGCATAGTGCCAAAACCGCCGAAAGCAACCATCGATTGCACATACTGAATCACTCCTATCTGTACGCTTGAATTGGACGATCTGGGAAGGTGGGATTTAACTGATTCCACCTCGACCCTCTCCCAAAAGCGCCAATCAAATCGGGACTAATTCCAAACTCTCCGTTTTCCGGAACGAAGAAGATGTCGAGCCACTGGGGAACCTCGCCGACAACGCCACCCTTGTCGTCAGCCACTCGCCCATCCGGCGGAGGTAGGGCGCGGTATGGCTCCGCCCGTCCGGCAATCCACTGCCCGACGTACTGCTGGAGATCTGGAATCCCATAGTTGCCCAGGTTGTTGAAGTAGCTCCTGCTGGCCCGAACGTTGCGCGC
>Ga0315277_10002308_pt1 | contig 26687 bp, 25 predicted proteins | sample YL17G05_15_MG_FD_203695 | JGI IMG/M metagenome (GOLD analysis project Ga0315277, IMG submission 203695) | Sediment microbial communities from Yellowstone Lake, YNP, Wyoming, USA - YL17G05_15 | ecosystem: Environmental > Aquatic > Freshwater > Lake > Sediment | place: USA: Wyoming | collected... | reverse complement strand
AGTTCAGTAATTATGTGCCCTATCCATCGTGGGAAGGCAAAATGCCTAAGCTTGCTGAACATCAGGAGATGTCCGATGTTGAACCTGGTGACGAGGCGGACAGTAATTCCTGAGATAGCTTCGAAACTATAAAGAGTTCATTTGGCATTTAGGGGCGGGTTTGAAATCTGTCCGTAGTTGTCCTAAATCGTGTCGCCAGATACAAACCAGTGCTTTTGTTTCAAGTGAGAAAACTCTGCTCTGAAGCTAAGATATTTTGGGGTGCCGTCCTGTTATGTCGCGTTCGTTAGCTATCCGTTAGCTATTTTCTCGTCCAGTCTTTAAGCCAGGGTGGCGAGGATCAGCAGTTTTCTTAGTGTTGGGATCGCTTTCAATAGCTGACGCCTGAGTTTTGCACCGCCCTACGATGGTGATATGGGCTTGGGGGAGCCCACAAGCCACTCCTTTTGTCTATGAGATTGCACTATTCAAGCCATTGTGTGCGTAGATAATCTCGAACTTTAGAAAATAAGTGTCCTCGGTTTTAACCTTCGAAGCTAACCAGCTTCACCCTCTGGAAGCACGCCCCGCGCCCCCCAGTTTCTGCAACGAATAGGCTGAATGGCTCGCAATTTCCCTTGCGTTGAGACTACCTTGTGCGCTTGGGTCATAATTTAGGCTCCCAGTCCCGACCCCTAATCTGGAAGGTTTCTAACATTAGCTTCAACCGCTCTTGAGAATCGAGGCTTCTAGTCCGGTCAATGGTAAGAAACCAAGAGCTGGCTTCAGTGGGATTGAATACAGCGGTTGCAATCAGCGCCGCAAGCAGGTTGAGGTTGTTATGTTTAACCTGCTGTGCTTTTTTCCGAACATCTGTTGGAGCTGCCATGTTGTCTAGACCGCATTACTATTATCAGTAGTATAATTCTTGACACGATAATTCCCCTTTGTCAAGCCCCTCATAAGACCAAAATAGTCGCACCTTCGGCATCTAGCTTCGCAGTCCGGTGAGATTTTTCAGTCGCAACCGGCCAATCCCTTCCAATAAAGCTCACAGGTCATTATTTGTAGGCCCACGCTTGTATCTACAGGCCTACGCTGCAGCTCCACAGGTATATTGCCCTTTCCTACATTTTGTTGAGTCCTGCTTTTCCCAAGCGTCAAGTAGGCCTAGCTGCACAAAGTGGACAAATGTCACCTCAATGGCCGCGGCCAATTAGAGCTAGAGGCGATCACTTATCCCCCAGTATCGCTACGATGAAGAAACCCGGACCTGTATGTGTCCCAATTACCGGGCTTGGCTTCGAGCGGTAGATACGCTCTTTAGGAAATTTGACGCTAAGCCGATTTGCCAGCCTCTCGGCTTCATCAGGAGTGGTAGCTTCCTCAATAGCCATCTCTTCAATGTAGGAATAACTCATGGCAAATTCGTACAAACGCTCAATTGCTCCCGCCCGAGAGCGTGTCCTGCCTACAGGCTCGGCCACCCCATCTCTCAAGGTTATAAGTGGGTTAATCTTGAGCATTGACCCAAGAAGAGCCTGCGCCTTTCCAATACGACCACCTCGTTTGAGGTACTCCAAAGTATCAAAGGTGGCAAGTAAGTCTACCCGAGGAATCGTCTTTCGAGCTATGTCAATAACCTCATCAAGGCTTGCTCCAGACTGAGCTGCCTGGGCAGCTTTCATAACTATGAATCCCTCGGCCATAGTGCCGCATCTGGAATCAATTACTTCCACCCGGCATTTCCTCTTCATTAACCCTACACTTTGCAGAGCCACGTTGTAGGTGCCACTGAGCTTGGCACTAAGAATGATAGCTAGAACCTCATCCGTCTCTTCAGCTAGCCGGTCATATGCCTCAGCAAACGTTACAGGCGCTGGCACCGAAGTAGAGGGGGGTATCTTACTGCTCTTGAGCCTCTCGTAGAACTGCTGGGCAGTCAGGTCGATGCCGTCGCGGTAAAGCTGCTCCCCCCAACGAACAACTATGGGAATTACTGTAATGCCCAACTCTTCAACCACTTGGGAGGGCAAATCAGACACACTGTCAGTCACAATTTTAACTGTCATTGCCGTTTCGAGTTCTATTTTATGACAGTGCTCCTCAAATGGCAATATTGAGACAGGAGGATATGTGATTGCACAACCGGGCTACTAAGCAAGGGCGGCGCGTGAACATTTCGCTACATTGTGCAGCACTTCTATCTTTAACCCTTTCCTCGGTGGTTACTTTTCCCGTATGATAAGACTGCAAGACAGGGAGGCTTTAAAATGAGGTTATCAGATAAAAGAGGGGCGTCTACGTTTCTTCGGCTAACAATTGTTTCCATGCTGATGGTATCGTCATTTTCGCTCGGCTGTGTCCCGGCCGTCTTCATCTGGTACACCTAGTAGGTGCTTGCCTTAGACACAACCAACTCATTAATTTCCCGGCAGGCTTTAATGGTATTCCGTAGCTCATCCGGCGTGATTGCCTGGCGACCATCGACCAGCGCTTCTGCCGGGTTATAATGCACCTCGATCATCAGCCCATTAGCTCCGGCGGCAATAGCTGCACAGCTCATACTAAAAATGAGGTCGCGGCGTCCGGTAGCGTGACTGGGGTCAACAATTATCGGCAAGAAGGTCTCCTTCTGAATTGCCGGTACCGCAGCTAAATCGAGGGTATATCTAGTGTACTCCCTGCCCTTGCCAATCGGTACTATGCCCCTTTCACACAAGATGATATTCTTATTGCTCTCGGCAGCAATATATTCAGCAAAGGACAGAAATTCTTCAATGCTGGCACCGAAATGTCTCTTGAACAGGACAGGCTTTTTCATCTTGGCGACCTTGGTGAGAAGGTCCTGGTCATACATATTTCGGGCGCCGATTTGCAGAATATCGGCGTACTCAGCAATCAGGTCAGCGTGGGCTTCACCCCGTATCTCAGTGACTATCGGCAAGTCAAACTCTCTTCCGGCTCCGCTCAGCCACTCCAGAGCCACCTCGGCTTCATCCCGGCCTCCTGCCCCCAGTCCCTGAAAAGAGTGTACTGAACTCCGCGGCTTAAAGACGCCGCCGCGCAGTATATGGGCGCCAGCTTTCTTGACCTCTTGCGCAATCCGAAACACCTGCTCACGGCTTTCCACAGCGCAGGGCCCAGCAATAAATACGGGCTCATCGCCACCTATCTTTACCTTCCCTACCTTGATTGTCTGGGTATAATTGGTCAGCCCTTGAGAGACTTTGATATACTCCCGACTGATTAGCTTGTAAGGCGTCTCCACTTTGAGCACTTCCTTCACCCCGGGCAGAATGGCAAAATGGTCAAAGGGTATTCCTCTCTCATCCCCGATCAGGCCAATTACGGTGCGAAACTCTCCATGGGAGACGTCTGCCCTCAAGCCGAAGCGCTGTATTTCCCGCACCACGTCGGCGATTTGTTGCTCGGTTGCCTCAGCCTTCATGATTATCATTTCCCTGCCTCCAGACCATATTCTATGAAAAGAAGAACCCTCCGCTTGGAGGGTTCTATTGTTTTACTTTCTTTATCTGTTATTATCTTTTAGTGCTCATATACTCATATCGAAGCCCCCCAAGCGCACCGCCGGGTCTTAAAGTAGAAGAAATACGTGTAAAACTCAGGGGCAACATGAACTATCATATTTCCCAACCTATCAATCCTGTGTTAGCATAGCACACTAATAGAGAACATGTCAACTTTTTCTCGCATACAGTCATAGAAATTACCGTCACGCTAACTAATAGCGGGACGGCTCCTATGAAATGAAAGCCGGTCGAACCACGATTGTGAAGCGATGCCTTGCAATTTCATGGGGGTGTCAGACTTGATGAATGAGGAGGATACCAGCTTAGCCGCGAAAGTAACATTTGTCAGAATTGTTCAATATCCTCAGTTCTACCTTGCTATTGCTCAAGCCGCTCCCCAAAGGGGATACCCGTAACAGCTTGGATCATACTAGGAGAATGCGGCGCTCCACAAGGACTCGTTATCATCTCGATTTATGTTTTGTTGACTGTGATCCACTGCACTGCTAGACTGTCTAGGACGAGCCATTTTCGTATCAAGCAAGAACGGAATAAACTGGCCAATGTGGCGGAATGGCATACGCAACGGACTTAAAATACTTAGCCTCAGAATAGGCCGATAGAAAAGACCGGCCAGACCAGAAAGACTCGCAGAAATAAAGCTAGACGTCAGCGTCACGATGGGAAAAGCGTCAAAGTGGAGAGGGGAAGCGTCGAGCCTCCCCCTTCGTGACGAACTTCGTACAGGCTTGACAGTGCCTTGCCGCGCGGAAAAGAACCTCGCTGCCCTTCGGTAAAAAGGTTTTCTTGTGGTCTGTAGTGGGCTATGTGGCGTCTCATGTTATTTAATTTATGCCTGGCGTAAGCGGGTATTGCCCATTTGTGCTAACTCGTGTATGATCTCTTTGACTCTGGCGAAGCCTGGCAAGTGAATCCTACGTAACACTATTATCAACGAACTTGGTGGAGGAAAGCGATGAGAATAATTGAAGTCTCAGTGAAGAATCTCTTTGGGACCTTCGACCATGTGGTACCTCTGAAAACCAAAGACCGCATCACTATTATCCACGGCCCTAATGGATTTGGCAAGACCATAATGCTTAGGATGATATACGCATTATTTACTAGGCGTTATCATTCTTTGCTTAATGTCCCATTTGATGAGTTTCTAGTCAGATTTGACGACGGGAACAATCTCTTGCTACGCAAATCCACGAAATCTGAACATGATGATACTCAACATCACGAATCGACTATTGATTTTGAGTTGACTACTAACGGTAACAAGTTGAGTAGTTTCGTCTATAAGCCTAGGAAAGTTTCCGATCTTAATTTCCCTCTCGAGCTCATAGAACACGAAATACCTGAACTCGAAAGATCAGCGGCTGATGCATGGCTCTATCCTCTCACGAGGGAAGTGCTTTCACTGGACGAGGTCTTAACACGTTTTCAAGACAGGTTACCCATGTCGCGCAAGGCAATCAAAGAGCCCAAAGATTCCGAATGGTTGCAGCAACTGATCGGACGCCTACAAGTATATTTTGTAGAAGCTCAACGTTTGATAAGTTTTTCTCCTCGCCGCAGGCGTGAATACGAAGGTAGGATCCCAACGGTGCTCGTCGTAGCAGCCTATTCCGAGGAATTAGCAGCCGCGATGCAAAACAAACTGAAGGAATACGGTGAATTATCTCAATCTCTTGACCGAAGCTTTCCAACAAGATTGCTGAGAAGTGGTGGCTTGTCTCAATTGACTAACGAAGAGATACAGAAAAACCTGGCAGGACTCGAACAGAAACGATTGCGCTTAACGACGGCAGGCCTTTTAGACAGAGCAGAAGAGATAGATGTTGGACGTTTGCCGATGATCGATGAAACAAATAGAAACGTTTTATCAGTATACGTAGACGATGTTGGAAAGAAACTGGCAGTCTTTGATGAATTGACAAATAGAATAGACACACTTCTGCATATCATCAACAATAGGTTTCTATATAAACAAATGTCTATCAGCAAGAAGGACGGCTTTTTATTTAAGACTGCGGCAGGTGATCTATTATCTCCAGCTGTGTTGTCATCTGGAGAACAGCAGGAGATTGTACTGCTATATACCTTACTGTTCAAGGTTAATCCTGGCTCACTGATTCTTATTGACGAACCAGAACTTTCCTTGCATGTTGTCTGGCAACAACAGTTCCTAGAGGATTTAAAACGTATCACTGAAATCGGAGAATTCGATGTACTCATCGCTACCCATTCACCAGAGATAATTCACGACCGCTGGGATTTGACCGTTGAATTGAAGGGGCCAAACGGTGCGGAGACATTTAACCGGTAAGGACATCGCGAATGCTGTAAGAATGACGCGGTCCTTACATCATGGAGCTATATTAATTGTTGAAGGAGATAGGGACATACGTGTTTACGGACGTCTTACTGACAGCAAGTTGTGTAGGCTCATCCCTGGACACGGTAAGAACAACACAGTTGACGCGTTAATGGAACTAGAGACTAGCGGGGTTCAGGGAATTTTAGCTATTGCTGATAGCGATTTTTGGAAACTAGACAACTTCAAGCCACCTTCAACTAATCTTCTATTGACTGACACCCATGACCTTGAAACAATGGTCTTATCTTCAGATGCTCTCGAAAAGGTCTTGGATGAGTTTGGTTCCAGGGACAGAATCCATAATATTGGAAAACCTATTCGCGATATGTTACTTCAGAGCGCATTACCTATTGGTATTCTGCGTTGGATATCAAGCCCAACACAAGAAAATTTGAACTTGAAATTTGATGGATTACCGTTCGACACCTTCGTGGACAGAACAACATTAATTGTGGATATTGATGCCTTGGTCAAAGCTCTGAAGATTAATTCAAACAATATCTCTCTAGACGAGACTAGGACAAAGAATAGGTTGGATGTATCACTCGCCAGAAACTTTGATCCATGCCAAGCCTGTTCAGGGCATGACCTTGTAGAGATCTTAACAATTGGTCTTGTCAATTCATTCGGCAACAATAAAGCCAGAAGCTTATCATCACAACAAGTTGACAGTATATTAAGACTCGCGTACGGTCAGTCACAATTCAGCTCAACTCAACTTAGACAATCTATACTAAACTGGGAGAAAACACATTCACCCTATAAAGTTTTACTGTAGAAGGGATTCCAGCATAATAGAAATCTCATACTAAGTGACCAAGTGTTTAGTACTGCCGGTCTAGAATTGCACCAGTTCATCGATAGGTATCCCCATCCGCACAGCGTGCAGACTAGCTCCCACCAATCGCCAGTTCATATGATTCAAGCGATTCTCAAAGTCCTTTATGCCATGAATTAGCTCGTGCTCACTTGGTTTGATCAATTCCCCGAGCTTGAAAGCGTCAAAGTCGAGAGGGGAGGCGTCGAACCTCCCCTCTCTCATTTCAATCTTGTAGGGCGGTCACCGCTGGACGAACATCGGCATGTTTGATTTGTTTTGCTCGCTGTAGACTTCTTGCGAGATTCTACAGCGATTTGTATAATGGCGCAAGAAATCAATGGAATGACAACATAGCAAGGTAGTGTTGAGAGGAGGCGGAAATGCCTATAGCAAAGGTGAATGGGATCAGCCTCAACTATAATGTAGAGGGACAGGGAGAACCCTTAATCTTGACGATGGGCTGTGGGGGCCCAGGTCGTTTTTGGTTTTTCCAAACCCGTGTTTTCAAAAAGCATTACAAGGTCGTTACCTTTGATGCCAGAGATGCTGCATTCGGAAAAACAGATAATCCAAGCGAACCCTATACTATGAAGACGATGGCGGATGACACGATCGGTTTGATGGATCATCTTGGCATTGATCGAGCTCATATACTGGGATTCTCGATGGGAGGTATGATTGCGCAGGAGCTTGCCATCAATTATCCCGAACGGGTACAAAAGCTTGACTTGGCGTCGACAGTCTCGTCGCCAAGTCAAATTGCTCCAGAGTTGCTGGGACTTTTTGGTCTCCATGAGGATTTCTCTGGGGGGGACTGGGCAAGTGTAGATGTTAGACAGGGCTTCGGCTCGGCAACTGCCCTAGCTTTCAACAGCAGGCTGTACAGGATGCTTGTGGGGCTACTATTCCCTATCTGCGATAGATTGGGTTGGTTTGAGCGTCTTAAGGGGCAACGTGGGGCAGTTGCAGGTTGCGATACCCTCGACAGGCTGCACACCATTAGAGCTCCAACCTTGGTGATTGTGGGAACTGAAGAAAGGTGTGTGCAACTTCACGCCTCAGAGGTGATGGCAAGCAGGATACCGAATGCTAAGCTGGTCAAAGTTGATGGCGCGTCACATGCACAAATTTTTGAAATGAGGAGTAGATTTAACAGGGAGGTCTTGGATTTTCTGAGAGCATGAAGCACTACATGGCGGTGGTGGAGTGGCCAGGACAAGTTACCCGCCTTGTATGCTGAGGATAGCTCAAGGCTAGTCCCAGGTCAGGTATATATAGCCAAAGAGAGGAGGATGGCCGTGGAGCCACTCTCCTCTCTTACCTTCTATGCCCCCACTATGCGTGCTCAGTCAGGAGCACCAACGCCTTGTTAGATGGTCTAATCGCATAGCCTCCCACTCGTGCGTGGACTTTGAAACCGACCAAACCCGCTTCGGCATACAATTCTGACAGCCTCTGGTACTGCCCAAGGGCCAATCATCTCCACAACAATTAATCTTTAGCTATCCTTGAGCGCTCAAAACCGAGTCCTTGTGGAGCGCCTGTTTTCCGAATGAATGTACACTTAAGCTCAGGTATCGCCTTTTTGGAGTGGCCGGTTCATCGGAGAAAGCGATCAGGGTAACAAATCGTCATGTATTATGTTTCTCAGGCTAGTAAATGGATTGGGGAATAATGTGGGAGTAAGATTAGCCTGACGGGTTCCGGTGAGGTGCACAATTCGTTGGGGAGCTTATAGCTGCCCCGTCAATTTGATTGCCTGCCGGCCCTGCAGTGGCCCGATTGAGGGAATTGGGGAGTCCAATAGTGGCTAGCCCCGCATCAAGCGCATGAATGGGCAAGGGGTCCGGCCAGCCCATCGAACCCGAATTTTAGCGTGGAGGAGAAAGTGACTATCCGTAGTGTGGGAATCGACTTTCACCAAGGGCAACACAGAGCACGTTGTCTGGATGAGCGAGCACAATCTTGTGATAGCTTCGGCTTCCAGACTACGCCGGAAGGACTGGCTACTCTGGAAGAACACATTTTCAGGGACGGTTCCAATCCTATCGTAGTTTTTGAACCCGCAGGTTTGCCTTGGCTAACCGTGGCGGCATATTTGCGTTCCCGTTATCCTGACTGTCGACTTGTAAAGGCCAAGACACAGAAAGTGGCAGCCCTCCGCCGATATCTGAGAGGACCGGTTAAGAGTGATCGTATTGATGCACTTACCTTAGCCAAAATGCCTTTTATTGACCCGGAACAGATGGAGGAGATTTACCTGCCTTCGGCTGAAATCCATGCTCTACAACGGCTTACACGTCAGCGGAAGCGTCTGGAAGGAGATATCGCCGGTAGAAAGGTTAGGATTGAGGCTATCATCGATGGCTATCTACCGGGTGTGCGTCGGGCGTTCTCTTCTCCGTGGGCCACTCAGGTCAGGGCATTCCTGAGATCTCGACTAAACCCCTTCGCCGTGGTACGCAATGGAGAGAAAGCACTCGTTACTTTCTTGAGCAAAGCCGCATCTCGAGAAAAAGGAAGCAGGGCGGAGAGTCACCAGGTTTTTCAAGCCTGTCAGGCCGTCGCAAACATATGTGAACTCTCTCAGTCAGCAAGGACGATCAACGAAGAGTTTTTTGTGGAACTCCAGGATGAGATAGCGAGGGAATTGAGATTGATGGAAATAGAGGAGGCTGAGTCTAAATCGCTGGAGAATCGAATTTCAGAAATCTACCAGAAACTTCACCCCTCAAATAATTTGTGCACGATACCCGGGGTAGGGGAACATACGGCGCCAGTCTTTTTAGCGGCCATAGGCGACCCGTCAAGATTCCGGAACCAATCCGCCTTTGCTAATTGGACTGGGGCGGTGCCTGGATCGAGGCAGCCATCTAATGTAGAGGCTAAAGGCTTGAGAATGACCAAAGCTGGCCCCTCCATAATGAGGATGGCTCTCTTTCAGTCGGGAGATATAGGTCGACGGTGGGACCCACAGGTGGCTGCTGTCTACTATCGGGAAATGGTTCATCATGGCAAGAATCACAAACAGGCCATGGGAGCAGTGATGAGCCATCTTGGAGCCAGGGTGCTCAAAGTACTTTTAGAGGATAGACCCTATGAGCTGAGAGATATCCAGGGTAAGTCTATTACCCGGGAAGATGCCAGGAGACTGATACTAACAGAATACCATGTGCCAGAGGACATACGACGAGAGAGACGGAGGCGGAATTCCGTTAAAGCGTACAAAACAGAGCGGGAGATGCCAGTTTCCAGGACGAACGAGGCAGCTAAAGCTCCTCAACCTGTAAAAATCATGGCCATCTCCCGATAACAAGTCTAACTAAAGGCAATAAGGAGGTCAAAAAATAGTACTTGACAACTATTAGGGAAATCTGAATGTTACGTCATGAACTTCTGTGCGTGCAGAATGCAATTACAAAACTGGAATTGAGTGTGAGGCTAGTTACGGGAAGAAGCGGCATAGTCACTGCGACTGAGTTTTCGTTCCTGCCTGAGTAATTGTATATCCCTCGCCGTCGGTGGTCACGGTTATGGTACCGCAAGTATCTGTGCCGTAGACCTTTGCTCCAATTGCCTGCAAGGCTGAGATTGTCCCGGGATATGGGTGCCCATATGGATTGCCGACCCCAGCCATATAAATGGCTACTTCGGGTCGAACTATGTTGAGAAATGCTTGAGATGTGGCACTGCTAGAACCGTGATGGCCGACTTTGAGGATTTCACTGTGTTGAAGTAAGTTACCGGCAATCATGCCGGCCTCAGCTTCTTTCCCAGCATCTCCCATGAATAGAAAGTCCTCTTTACCGTAGCTCAACATGAGCACGATGGAGTTCTCATTTGTGTCCTGAGTCAAAGGCGCAATGGGACTGAGCACTTTGAGGGTCAAGTTTCCTGCCACAATAGTGTCTCCCCGTCTTACCACTTTGACTTCAGCACCCTCTGCATTGACCCTCGTCATGAAATCTCCGTAAGTCTGAGAGGTGGAAGTATCTCCATTAAGTACTATTTTCTCTACCTTGAATGCCTCCAGCACTGCAATTAGACCGCCAATATGGTCCTCATGGGGGTGGGTGGCAACCATAGCTTCAAGGGGGCCATCAATATATTGTGGCAGGTATGGTACGACAGTGTGAGCCCTGTCACCGCCATCAATAAGCACTTCGGTTTCACCCAGGTCAATCAATATGGAGTCACCCTGGCCTACGTCAATATAGTGGACTTGAAGTTGAGGCAAGGTTCCTTGTGAAGGAGCTGGTGTTGGAGTTGGCGTGGAGGGAGGCGTATACGTAGGCACCGTGGGTGCGGGACTGGGCGTGAGTGTCGCAGCAGCTGTTGCCGTGGTTGTTGGTATAGGTGTCGGATTGGGTGTTAATGTAGACTTTGTGCTGTTAACGTAGACAATTGCAGCGATTACGAGAGCAAACAAGAGAAACAGGATTAGCCAAATCCGTAACTTCTTCATTCTGTTGCCCTATTGTACCAGTCGACGTGCAGAATGCAATTACAAGATTAGAATTGATAGTGAAGCTGATGGGGAATCCTCAGAAATGGTGCAACGACACATCAGCTCAGTTGCATTCCATGAAAGCATGAAGCACTAGAGGGTGGTGGGGGGTAGCCCTGGTAGCATTGTTAACCCCTGTCCGTGCAGATTGCAATTACAAAATTGGAATTGAGTTTAGTATTGGCGAAGGTGAAGAGTAAATTCGGTGTTCCTATTTGGGAAATTCAGTCCATTAGATAACTTAGGGATTAAGTATGGTATGAAATCTCAGGAATTCCTTAACAACGATTGATATACCGTACTGTTTAGTGACATAGTACGCAAGACAGCAAGGGAGCTTCAGCCAATTAGACCAAAGCTCCCCCGATCTTGGCAGTTTCCTATGGCTCTAATAGATTCTATGGCGTGGTGTGGGGATTGGATAATAAGATGTTGGTGCAATAGGTCTAAGTTGAGCTAGTATATTGTCCCAAGTCATTAGTCTAATATCGTGATATAAATACTTGTCTCGTATTCTTTTCGCCCTGGTAAACAGTTCCTTCTTCTTTGCATCATCGTAATCTCCCTTGATTAACCTGCTCTCACAACCAATTATTATGCCGCCGAGACATATGTTATCAGGGTGCGTAATTTTAAATTCGTCTAGAAATAGATTGCTTCCCCTAAGCTCGTCATAAAAATTAAGCAACTTGTTTTCAGCGTCAATCAGTTCCTTTGTCGGTTTGACCCTATTCTCAATATCTTGTTGAAATATGTGGCACTGTGGTGCTTTCAACTCCCATACATATACTCTAACACACTTCACGCCACATTCGTCTCTGACTTTTCCAGAGACAATATAGTCTGAGTCTCCAGTATGACCTCTGTACTCTTCGTCTGAACGTCCATATTCAATCAGTGTTTCTCTAAAGAGTAGATCTCTAACATGGGGCAGAAATTCTCTACATTCATGCTCTTTATTGTTATTGTCATCAATGAGGTTTTTGAGATGCTTGTACAACCGTTCACGTCCCTTTAACAGTTTCCCAACTGCGTATCCATCTGTATTCTCAACTGGGAATTTCATTGAACTTCGGTTAAGTACCTTTCTCTTATATCGTAGCCCTACGATAGGAATGTGTGAATCACCCAAAAGGTCATTTTTTGCCCTGCTCAAGACTGTCTTTAATCAGCCTTTCTTTCTAACCAAAGGGGCAGTGCAATTGTTCTACCTCTAAAGCTATCAAAAAGTAACCGAATGCAACGGACTGCTTCACCATAATCATTTGTTTGGCTTCTACCCCCTTCACTATGACGAATAGGCATAGGGCTGGTGTTAGTATCTTAGAGGGGTAGGCGCAAGCACTGGCGTCGGCACTGGCGTCGGCATAGGTTTAGGTGAGGGTGTAGCTGCTATTAGCCCTCCAATTTTATAACACGCATGGCCCAATAGCTTAATAGTACTGAATGAATCGTCGATTAGCATTGTCTGTAGAGGGTGTCTGTAATTAACTGGGCAGAAAAGGGAAGTCTTCACTAACGGCTTGCATAAGCTCTAGGATTTGATTTTGAGCCACTATTTCAGTTGACGTGAGCGGGTTTCATCATCCCAAGGGGATTTGGGTTGTGTCTTGGTGATTCTTGGGGAGCTTACCAAGGATTAATGGCATATACCTTGCTCTTGTTAGGCACTGTCGAGGACAGCATGAAGCACTAAAGGGCGGTGGTGGGGTAACCTATCGCAGAACTTAAATCTCTAGAAACTGCCTAACCAGTTCTCTATGTGTGCTGAGTGCCTGATGGATTTCCTTGATTATCTCGGCAGTCAGGACAGTTGTGTCTCTCCTGATTCCATGGAAAGTCCCCTTCAGGAATGGCTCGAGAAGCATGTCAACCTTTCTCCTGTCTCTCTCACCTGTAACGATGAGGAACAGCTTTGGTCGCCAGATGTCACGTGCATGCTGTAACTTTGCCAACGCCCCGTCTACCGCACCCTTGTCTTGAACCTCAAAAACATGGCTTGGTCTGGGCAAGCCTTCGATCTCCTTCCAGACCACATCGTAAGAGTAGGGCGTTGCAGTATATTCCTCCTTCGCATACTTTCCTAAAATTTCACCTATTTCCTTGATTTCTCTCTTGAGCCTGTCATGAAGGGATTCTTCTCTACCAACAGTTGCAGTTTCAGGCTCTGCCTGTCTCTCAGTAGTGACAACCCAGAAGCCTCTCTGGGTTGAGTGCGCCAAATTTTTCTGCTTCAGAGATTGCAGTCCCCAAGCAGCCTGGTGTTGCCACAGAGGGTGTTTCTGCTTGCAATATGGACAGGGGGAGACCGTATCATCGCATAGATGTGGCACTCTCGCCTTCACACCGGAATAGATGTCTTTGACCTGCATAGGGCCTGACGAAGACTGCAATACCTCATAGACTGCCTTTTGAAGTTCGGTCATCTTGCCCCTTCAGATTTATCGACTGGGTTTGCTCTTTCCCAGCAGTCAACGCATTTCTTGCGACATTCTACTGCGATATGTTATGGTGTGCAAGAGGCCTTTAGTGTCCTCCTCACCGCCTCATGCGATACCCCATACTCCCTGGCAAGCCTGCGCAAGGTCCTCAACTCGCTTCGGCCTGACACCATGAATATTTTTCTGTGGTATAAAAAGAAAAGCTACCATTGCAGCGGCTCTTTTCATATATGGGAGGTTTAACCTGAAGGTGCGCCTAGCCTATTCTTCGGGGGGCGGCTTCCTTCTGCTCAGGAACCAGTACGCCACCAGCGCTATCACTATCACTATAACGATGGGGCCAAAAATCACCCCTATGTTCGTCTTCCCGCCCGCCTCAGGTTGTACCTCCTGGTTGAATTCATGAATAATATTTTCCGCTTGTAACGCTTCGTGCTCTGATTGTTCCAGATTGAATTGTACCCAGTCGTGTACAGCTTCACCATAAAGGACTTTTGCTTGGTCAACCATCTCTTGTAGTCTTGTTAGGTTACCATCATCTGGTCGCACATCTAGCAATCTTTGTTCTGCGCTCTGCAATTCTGACTGTATAGTCTTAAGCCTCGACTCAACAAGACTCGATAGGGTTGTCGGACGTGTAGATATCTCATATACATAAATCGAGAAGCCCAATGAGGCGAGCGCGAGTAGTAAAGCGAGCACTGAGATTATCAGGTTTGGAATTGGGAACTCTCGACGCTTTCTCTTACTCATGACTATCCTACTTCACCAGCCTTGCTCTCAATTTCGACTATATGATTGTAGTGTAAGATTATATCACGCTTGGCAAGCTATCTCAAAGGGCACGGGTTTGTTGGATATAGCCCACCCTGGGATGAGCAATCGCCACCGACAATAACACTAGAATCCGGTATCATCGTACTCGGAGTCGAACTTTGGGTCAAGCGACTCGCTGCCGTCGCTTAGAGAATAGTGTATTTCAGGGCACAGAAAAGGTTAGCCCGTCACCTCGTTAGGCTGGCCTTCTTTGCCACCTTTCCCAGAGGACTCGCTTTATGAAACAGGCTCTATTGTGACTTTCATGGATTGCGGGTTGCCGCGCTCCTTAACCTGCTCTTTCGCAAGGTAGATGGTCATTGGGCGATCTTCAGTGTTCTGTTTGTATCTCAACGTGCCTGGCGTCTCCACTGCCGACTCCACCGCGAACTTCATCAGTCCTCAATTAATTCTATGGTAAGATACTTTTCCTCTTGCCAACTTTGAACAGATTTGGACGCATTTGAACAGGCATTTCGGCGTACCACAGCTTCAAGGGGCAACTATACCTGCCACACGGAGGTCAAATAGAGGTGTTGTGGACAGGTCTTTGGACGTCTTGTCGACGTCTTAATTGAAGCTAAAAGTCCAACCGTCTGTTGGCCATTTGAGCGGGTTTGCGGGCATGGTAAACGACATTTCGGCGGCCCCCACGTTCACGACGACTTTTTCGACTTTGGACTTTGGGGAGTCGAAAGTCCAGGACTTTTGAGGTTTCTATGTCCAAGTCCATTTGTCCATCCCTTTGGCATCTGGACGCTCCTGGACGGCGCATTTCGGCGGACCACATCAGGGCTGTTTGACATGGCCTGAAAACGCGTAAGGCTTAAAAGAGGAGGCCTACAATGGATGGATGGGATATTTTTTGAGGGGCATCGTCAACATCGTTCCCAGGCTGCCCCTTGACAAGTTCTCGGAGCGGGACCCGGTTAAAGACTTCGAGCAACTCGCACAGGCCCTTGAAAAGAAGGGTCTGCTGACTAAGTCACCGGCCATTGGTTCGGAATCCTCGGTTTGGTACAACGAACAGGGAAGCGCAAACTCCCTCAATATGATTCTCTCCAGGGAAAAGTCTTCTACTCGTTGACTCTCCAGGGAAAAGCAGCGGTGCTGGCCTGGGGAGTCCCGATAGCCGCTACTCATCCTGAGTTCCGTTGACAAGGTTTTAACTAAATCTACCTCAATCCCCCATATTTCCGAAGCTAACTTTCACCAAAATTGCGATTTTTAGCTTCAATTAAAAAAGTAACTACTTCTTTTCATTTACGAAAGGTACTTTTGTAAAGTATCCTGTTCACAGAGCTATGTTTTGAGAGTGTAAATAGCTTCCGCACCTTAACAAAAAATGACTTGACCTTGATGGGTAGCTAACCTGAACGAATAGGGTATCAAGGCCGATTGTAGAGCTGGAATAGGCCGAACACCCTATAAGGAATAGGCCGAAAGCCCCTAGAATCGGCAAGGGATAACCCGAAAGTGGATTAGTAAGTCATTCATCACTCTAGCCCTAATTCGGGGGGATATACGCTAATACGAACGAAAGAGGTGAAAGCGTATGGAGATAACAACCCCCGAATATATCGCTATGTTGCTCAATCCAGCACCGAGCAAACCGCAAGGGCGCAAGGTTTGGAGTGTAGACCTTGAAACTGTGTGGCTTCCGTTCTTTACAGCTTCTAATGTGATGGGTAAAACGGTTATACCCCCCGAAGCTCTAGGCGCACCGCTTCGGTTAGCGTACGGCAAGGATGGCTCCCCGAAGTTCAACACTAATACTGGCAAGCCAGTTATCAAGGTGGCGAAGGAATTGGGAGAGAGTGTTAAGATGGTTCGTGAGAACCTTGTGGCGAACCTTCAACACTTCTCCGCAACAGTCCGCAAAGCCGAACCCGACAAGTACAAGGCTGAAGTTAGCACCAGCATAGAGGCGGGCAAGCCCATCAGAGAAGCCGACAGGATAGCGATAAACAAAGCTATGGCCGAAGCTATGGCCGAAGCTATAGCGAAGCAGGGTAAAGCAGAAGCCCAGTCCGAAGCCCCAGCCGAAGCCCAACCCGAAGCTGTACCAGCATAACCCAACCCGAAGCCGAACCGATAGCGAGCAAACCCAATACATAAGCGTATATCCCCCGAATTAGGGCTCTAGAGATAGAGAGGGGGATATATGCCGAAATGGGCAACGAACGAACGGCAAGCCCAATTGATAGACCTATGGGCGAAGTACGGCAATCGTTGCTTGTTAGGCCATACGGCTTGTGCTAACTTCGAGCATTACATTTACCACAAGCCGAAGCCCTTATTCGGGATAAAGCCGAAGCCAATCAAGTGTGTTGACAGATACGGCAATCCCATACTTGATAACAACGGTCAACCGCTTTGGACTGTTGAATATAAGCTAATCCCCGATTGGGTAACAACTCCCGAAGTTATCCGCCTCTATGACTTAAAACTTGCGGAAGTTATAGAGGATTGGCTGAGAGAGGATAGACAAGCCAAAGCATACGAGCGCAAAGCAATATCCCGATTACTGCACACTATCCCCGAAGTCGGCAAGCTCAGAGGGCAGTTTAACGCTATCGCAAGGGACATATACCACGAAAGCCAACCGACTTACTTTATAGAGTGTTTGGGGATTAGTGGCCTAACCTTCAAGCCGTTCGCTAAAGTACGAATAGCGTCAAGTTATACTCGGTTACTCGTTGACTTACAAGCACCTCTAGCTAGAGTTAGCAAAAACCGAAAGCGTAAGTTTATCCGCTATGGTAAGGGCTTGCCGATGGATATAGCAAAAGAGGTTGAGTTATCCTGCAATAAAGCAATCGCACACTATCTCAGTTAACAAAACCCATCAAGGTTAAGTTTAATCGAACGAAAGCAAAGAGGCTCTCGATTATCGGGAGTCTTTTTGCTTTCTAAGAGCCTCTAACGCCACAGCTAGGGGGGCGGGGCGAAGCCTTGCCTTCCGTCATCGGTGTTAGAGGCTCTTTGTTTTATATGGCCAGGAAGGGGGTGATAGTATGGAGTACACCTACTCCAGCTACAGAGGATACCGCCCTGGCGATGGTGAAAACGAAGCCCTGGCTGGTGAGCTGGAGGGTGACTGGAGGACATACGCCAAGATAGCCGAATACTTTGTCCGCAAGGTAAAGCTCGAGGATAGAGAGGACTTCAGACACGACCTTATCCTGGAGATGGCAAAGGTAAGGGCGAAGTATGAGGCAAAGGGCAAGCCACTGACTGAGGCCGGCATGATGCGGGTTTGCAGCTACGAGCTAACCGCTTACTGGGAGAAGGAAAGGTTCCGAGCCAGGGGAATTATCGTAGATTGCGGCAACTGCGGCAAGGAGCAGAGACAAAGGTGCAGGGATGAGAGTCCGAATCTCCGGTGCCGCAAGGCGAAACACCTCGTTAGTCTCAACCAAGTCATCGATGACGATGGCAAGGAGTTCTGGGAACTCCTTGCCGATGATAACGCCCTGGACCTGGACGCCTGGGTTGACGCCAGGGCTCTCCTCCGGCGCTTCCCGCGAAAGCTCATCATGATCGGGTACAAGCAAATAGCCGGGATGCCTCTCAGCAATGAAGAGAAGGCATACCTCAAGCGTTGGCGTGACAACGGGAGAGAGGAAAAGCCGAAGAGGATACCGGCCCGAAATTGGTATGACCTGGAGGAAACCATCCTGTCCCTTCTCAGGGACAATGGGGGAATGAGCAGGCGGGATCTCTACACCCGCCTCAACCTCTCTCCGCGGGAGCTTGGCTGGTACTGTGACCCCCTGGTAAGGCAGGGGGTGATCATGGAGATGAAGAGGGAAAACGCTCATGGTCGTCCTCCCACCCCGCTGCTGGTAGCCGGGCCCGCCCGGATACAGGAAGAAAGTATAGTCCAGGTGGACAGAGACGAGAGGATAAGGCAAGCCTATTTCCTGGAGGGAAAGGGCATCAAGCGGATAGCGAGGGAGTTACATCACAGCTGCCAAACAGTGCGCAAGGCTATCCGCACGGAAGGTGAAAACCCAGCACAAGTCGAACCCAGGGCAAAAGAGCCTGTAGCCTAGAACGCTTGAACTCATGCCCCTGTCCGTCCACTGGTAGCCCAAGAGAAAAGGGCGTAGGTCGAATCCTGCACCCCTTTGCTAAAATTCCAAGAACGGAAGGGCTGGAAAGAATGCGATATTGAGAGCGAGTCCAGCCCCTATTGTTTATCGGACTGCACGAAACAAGCGAATGTTCAGTATGAGATCATTGATATGATTAACCATGGAGTCGCCCCCTCGGTTGGCTAGTTAGCATCGCACTCTGGGAATCAGCGTCTGACTGCCATCGGCAGTTGACTACTTCTATGTCGATCAGCTCAACCGACGCTTTGGGGTCTGGCAGTCACTCAGGAAACTGCTTCAGGAGCAGTTTCCCCATCTTGTCGAAGAATACCGGAGGATTTTCTGCGATGAAGCTGCCAGAACGGAGTACACCGGGAGGCTTCTGTCCGCTGTCAGGCGCATTGCCAGAAAGCAAGGCCTCGATGACAAATTAAGGCTCTGTTTCTAAATCCGTGAACCCGTAAAAGGTTTTTGGGTCCGCCCTGAGCCTGTCGAATGGCGAACAACATGTGAAATAGCCGTTCATGGTGAGCCGGTCGAACCATGAACGGTCTACTTTCCTCAATCGTTCGCCCTGAGCTTGTCGAAGGGCCATCGAAGTGCGAATGGCTTTCCATCATCTAACAGCGTCTTATTTTCGTTTGGGGGATAGTTTCCTCCAGGTAAACCTTGGCTTGTACCCAAGCTCCCTCCTGGCCTTTGAAATATCGAAGAGAGCTTTGTTCTTATCGGCCAAGAAGTCATTTTCATTCAAGATCAACTTAACCTCTGGATAATATCGCCGTATTAACTCCAGTGAATCCAGTTCTGAGAATACGTCAGGGGCACCAATGTTATAGAGCTCATGTTCTATGTCTGCCTTCTTTAGAGCCAATCGATAGGCTTGGGCGACATCCCTCGGGTCGACATAGTTCCAGATCATGTCCTTGAATAGATCGGGGGTACCGATGTTAGGGAGAAAACCCTTGAGTTCCTCTTCGAAGAAAACGGATGCCATGCGAAGACAAACGGTCGATATACCATGCCTCTGAGTATATGCATAGCAGAGCTTCTCATCGATAAGCTTGCTTAACCCGTATGCGTCATCGGGCTTGCAAGGATGCTTTTCGTCGATCGGGAAGTAATCTGGCGTAAATGGCTTTTTCCAAAAGATGAACCCCACAGCACACAGGCTAGTTGCGCAAACAACCTTCTTGACACCATTTTTCACCGCTGCTTCCAAAAGATTGAAGGTCCCCATGACGTTTGTTTCCATGATCTTTTGATCTTCTCCCGTATAAGTGGGAATTGCTGCCAAGTGAACGATAGCCTCAATATTCCTTGTAGCCTCCATTACCTCTGCCAAGTTTCTCAGGTCTCCCTTAATGTATCTCGGCCTTCTATCTTGCGGCTCCACCAAATCGAATATCGCTATCTCATATCCTGCCGTCTCCAGTTCTGGAACGACAAATCTTCCCACTCTACCTGAGCCCCCTGTAACTAGAACCCTCATGCTTATTCTGTCTCCCTCCGTTTTGAATCTTTAGGTCGCTTGATTCAGATCAGGCGCGCTATCCGGGCGCCATCGTGGACTGCACCCTGTATCTTCCCTGGCTTGACACAGTCCCCTATGGTGTATAGCTCCGGCACCTTGCCCTTTAGCTTCCTCTCAAGACTATTCTCTGACTCGAAACCCATGGCCACTACCACAGTGTCCGCCTCTATCTCTTGCCTGTTCCCTTCCATATCTACGGCAACTATACCTCGATCGTTTATCTCTTGGGCTGTGGTGCCCAAGCGTATCTCGATCCCTAGCTCGGCTAGTTTGTTCTGAAGATACAACTGGCTGAACATGTTCATATCGCTGGCCAGACTGTAGAGCATTTCCACAATGGCCACCTTCTTCCCCTGCTCTGCCAGATGCCAAGCAACTTCACACCCTACCTCTCCACCTCCTATGATGACTACCTTATCCCCAGCCTTTTTCTTCCCCAGCAATATCTCAGTCGCTGTGGCCACATTCTTTCCCTTTGCTCCAGGAATGTCGGGAATAATCGGGGCAGCACCCGTCGCCAGGATCACTGCGTCTGGTTTCATCTGTTTGATTAAGTCAGGGGTTGCCCTCCTTTTGAGTTCTACCTTTACCCCTAGCTTTTTCAGTTGGGTCTTGAGGTATTTCACGAAGTCCCTTATCGGCTCCTTGAACCCGGGCACCGAGGCCGCCAGCAGTTGACCTCCCAGCTCCCTGTCCTTCTCCACCAGCGTCACCTTGTGCCGCCTGAGTGAGGCTACCCTTGCTGCCTCCATGCCCCCAGGGCCACCGCCGACAACAAGCACCCGCTTTCTCTTCTCCGCTGGCTTGATCTGGTATTGTCTCTCTTTGCCCACGGCTGCGTTAACACTGCATCTTATATGCCATAGATGCGACTGGCTGCCAAGACAGCCTTCATTGCAGTAGATGCAGGGCCGAATATCATCCAATCTTCCCTCCGCTGCCTTCCCGGGCAGCTCCGGGTCAGCAAGCAGAGACCTGCCTATGGCGATCAGGTCTGCCCTCCTATCCTCCAGCACCTGCTCAGCGAGCAGAGGATCCCCGAGTCTGCCCGAGGCGATAATCGGCACACTGACGACTTTTTTGATCTCCTCTGCAAGGTAAACGCGGCAGCCAGGTGCCATATCATATATGGGATAGATCCAGGCGTGCCAGGCAGGTGGTGATTCGTAGATGCCTGACGTTATATCGAGGGCATCCACACCTGCAGCTACCAATAACTGACCGATCCGCTTGTTATCCTCCAGGGTGAGCCCTCTTTCTACGTATTCGTCGGCACACATTCTGAACAAGATGGGGAAGTCCAGGCCCACTGCTGCCCTGATACCCTCCACTATTTTAAGGGGGAACTTCATCCTGCCCTCGAAATCTCCGCCATACTCATCGGTGCGCTGGTTGCTGTAGGGCGACATGAACTGGGTAATCAGGTAGCCATGGGCGCCGTGGACCTCTACAGCATCAAACTCGGCCGCCTTGGCTCTCTGAGCAGCAAGGATGAATTTATTGATTAACTCCTCGATCTCCGCTACAGTCAACTCACGAGGCATGTCTCCACCAGTCGGCAAACAGGGAATTGCAGAAGGCGCCACTAATTGCTGCCCTTCTGTGCAGACGGCCGCTGAGTTCTGCCGCCCTGCGTGGTGTATTTGGGCAGCGATCTTTGCTCCATAGTGATGGACTGCCTCCGTCAGATCGTGCAAGCCATCGACATAATTCCACCCGTCTATCCTCAGCGGGCTGGTGCCAGCTTTCCCCAGAGGCCAATCTATACACATGGCATCTGTTATTATCAGGCCCACCCCTCCTTTAGCCCTCTCCGTGTAATAATCTATCAACCTGTCATTGACTGCACCGAGCTCGGTCCCCAGGTGGGAGTTTATGGGAGCCATCACCACCCTGTTTCTGAGCTCAAGCTTGCCTATGCTGATCGGTTCGAAAAGTTTTTTCACTCTAACCATGGATGTCCCCTGACCTATTTAAATTTCGCTAACACTCTCGCATACACTTTTTGAGATACTTCACACACTCAGGCAAATCCTTTTCCGGGTCTCCTGCAATGGCACATTCCAGCCCCATATAACCTTCATATCCTATTTCCTTAAGAGCCCTAAAGGCTGACCTGAAGTCGATGTGCCCATAGCCGGGAAGCAACCTGTTGTTATCTGAGAGGTGGACATAATGTATATATTTTCCAGCCCTTCTAATGCTCTCTGCGATATTTCGTTCCTCAATGCTCATCTGGAAGAGGTCAGCCATGACCTTTATATTAGGGCTGCCCACCTCTTTGCAGATTCCAACAGCCTCATCCAGGGTGTGGAAGAAACGAGTCTCATATCTGTTTATCGGCTCCAGTACCAGAGTCGCTCCTACATCCTGGGCATATCTCCCTACCTCTTCTAGAAGCTCAAGCAGCAACTTTCTTTCGGGTTCACCAGGAGCAGGCGGCAGGAAAATTGGTGGGCAGAGCTGTGGCCCATATTCAGGGATTACCAGACTGATAGCGCCCGTGGCTGCTGCTATCCTTAGGCTTTCCTTTATGACTTCACTTTTGGCTTGCTTAGCCTCTGGACTGTCTAAAGGACGATAGAATACCTCGTTAACCACTATTATCAATGATGGTTTAACACTGCTCCCGGAGGCAGCTTCCCTCATCTCCTTCTCACTCTGTTGCAGATTCTCACTACCCAGCCAAATCTCGATTCCTTGAAAGCCAAACTTTTCAAGGTTTTTGAACTTGTCCTCCAGTGTTTCTCCTGGAGCTATGGCATCGAGACACGAGAGCTTCAATTTCGGCCCCTTTCTCGGTCCAGCCATCCAGCCTAACGCAACTTCCTATTGATAAACTTAACCACAGAAGAAACTACGTAGTGGTAGGGAAACTTGAAAAAGTAGTCACGGTCCATGTATAAGTTAGGCAATTTGCAGTAGAAAGGTCCAAATGCAGAAAAATAGGGTATGCCTACCGGGCAACCTTTGATACGTTTGGTTTTCCCACTGACTTTACCCTTGATCTTTGTGCAGTTGCCGACCAGAAGGATGGTATGACCATGGCCATCTACGTCGCCTTCGTACTCACCAATCACAATGGCGTTATCCTGAGCCTGCTTGATTCCGCCCGGTTTATAGGCCTCGAAGGTAGCGAGTGCTCCCTTGAGCATGTTCACACAGCCGCCATGGCAGATGTCATTGCCTCCCGGGTAGTTCCCCAAATAAATTCGGAGTGGGGTATCCAACTTGTGCAGGTCCGAGAACTTACGATCGAGGTTCTTGGTCTTCTCTCTGAGTTCATCTATAGGGACATCGCTTACGATTTCGATATCCTCATCGCTTACCGGTTCCCACCCCCGTGCTCTGGCTATCCTGAGATATTCGATTTCATTGGGGTCGAAGCCGATAAGCCTCGCAGCCACGGAATCAATGGCTACTCCCGATGTCCCCATCATTATGACCCCGAAGGGTAATGGCTTTGCCACCATTTCGCACTGCTGACCGATTATCACTGCATCGACTACCACGAGATTGGGATAGCCCACCTCATACAAATCTGCGATCTTTTCCTCAAGATGGTAATCATGGCCGAGCAGACGCTCCTTATGATCGCAGATGCCGATATTCAGCTTGATGGCGCATGTCAGTTTGCTGGTCATGTGATGCTTGAGCTTGGGGGCATATAATTTGTAGTCAGACTCCACAAAGGTGCGGGACAGACGCAGAGACTTATGATAGGTGCCCTTCTTGAAGGGCACCTCCACCAGGGCATCTTCGTCAAAGAAGCATATGCTGACCTTGGGTTTGCTCCTGAACCGGCTATACCCGGCCACTGCAAAGTTGTACCGCGTGGGCATGTAGATAGCTGTCCTCTCGCCTATGATGATCTTTTCCACTTCCGGCCTTGCCGCCAGTTCGTCGATGAGTGCCTCGATAACGGTAGGGTGAGTGTAAGAGAAACGAGAATATCTCCTGTGGGCAAAGACCACGTTGGGCTTCAGCAACACCCTGCCAAAAGGCTTGGCACCTAGAGCCTCCACGCCTTCAGCCACGATACCCCGAATGCGATTAAGGTTCTCGTAATCAGGGCACTTCCGGATGATCACCTTATGCTTACCTGCCATAATACCCTCCCCTTAGATCAGTTTTCTGCCCAGCGTCCTCAGTGTTAATTGAAGTGCTGTAATTATCACAAGCATACATGCTTATGATAGTCCTACACCTACAAAATGACGTGTTTGCGCCCCTTTTAAACGATTTTCAGCGGGGTGTCAAGGGCGTTTTGTGAGGTGGTAGTGTTCAAAAGTTGGTTACTTTTCAGCTCACCTGGGAAAAATCTACAACACTAACCCCCCTGTCAAGTGTGGGGGAGACTATTTTTGCCCAACAGAATTTCAGCCCATTTAGGGCACAGCTTTTCCCCGTCTCGCATCACCTCCTCTAATAGATTTCAGTTCACCCTTCGCCGCCAGCAAACGTTCCAATCTTTGCGCTCATACCTCAGTAGCCTGAGCTTCAATAGGTTCTGGGCTCCAGCCGGACTCCAGCTCATCCCTCTGCCTTTGAACCGTCGGCAGAGCATAAGGCCTATATTCTTTTCTATGCCACCACTGCCTACCACCAGCACCTCTTTGGCGCCTACTTTGCTCTTCAGATTCCTTGAGCCGTAGATTCCGTTCCAGTTCTCCTCCAGATAGCCCAGCAGGTCATCCAGTTTCTCGGATGGGCTATCCACCAGCCTCTTTAGCCTCAGTAGATTGCGATGTTCCTCTTTTTTACCTTCCCAGAGCAGGTTCATCAACTCCTGCTGAAACTTCTCCTCACAGGGTAAGGCAGCCCTCAGTTTCTTCTCGTAGTGCCACCAGTCGAGCTGGTAGGTAGCTTTGAGGTAATCGGCCCCGGCAATATCGCTAATCCGCCTCGCCCCATCGCTGACGAGAAGGAGATTCCTGGCTAAGCTCAAACTCAGCTTCTCTTCATCTTTGAGATAAAGCCTCTCCCCGAAGTCATCAGCCCCTTCTATTTCTCCATAAATCACCTTCTCCTTCAGCCGATAGCGCCTGTGCTTGGCTTTTTTGCTCTCCAACTCCCTACCGGAGTACATTATTCCCAGTTTTGCCTCAAAGTCATCCTCGCCCTTCTCCTGGGAGTGGAGCATCGTTCCATCCACCTCCAGGACAACAGCCTCCCACTGCTTACCATCGTTTAGCATCGTGCATAATGTTATGTCTACTTTAGGTCTACTCCCTACTTTATAAACTGCACCTTGAAAAACTTCCTAGTCTTGGCTAGTATCCACTGCCTAATAGTCGAGTCCTTTTCACGATCGGGCAAATCCCATTTGGGATTGATTTCAACGGTTACTGCTATGCGATTGCTCTCTACTTTGGCATCAGTAACCTTGCCACGAAAGCCAATGACGCGCTCCATTTCAACCTTGGCGCGTTCAAGGTTATCTTTTGCCGTACCGCTAACTGGTTCCAAGTAGACTACCGTGGCCACTCCCTTTGGATAATACTCAACTATGTTGGCTTTTGGCTATAATAGGGGGTATTTCTTGAGCATCCAATACCAAGGCCAAAGAATTGGTAATCGTGCCTTTGGCAATAATGCACACTTTTTTACCAGCAAACTGAAAATCGAGTTTGCCTTTAGGAATCACTGTAAAAGGATTGCAGCCCCAATTACTCACAATCTTCTCATTGACGACCAATCGACCGCCTCCAGTGGCAAAAAGACTCAAAGAGATAGCTATTGAGGAGGGTGCATTCCTTAAAAGTGAGACCCCGACCTTCCGTCTTTCCTCTGGTAAGATGAGTGACCATTATTTTGAGGGTAAGAGGATCACACTCTCTCCTAGAGGCGCTCATCATATAGCTAGGATGATACTGGATGAACTATCTGGGGAAAAAGTTGATGCTATAGGTGGACCAGTCATAGGGGCTGCCCTGATTGCTTCTGCTGTGGCAGCCATCGCCGATGTTGAGGGCAAGAATCTATACACCTTCATCGTTAGAGAGAAACCCAAAGAACACGGGACTCAGCGGCTGATCGAAGGGCACTTCCAAAAGGGCTGGAGGGTAGCTATAGTCGAAGACGTAATAACCACAGGTGCCTCTGTGTTCAAGGCAATAGAGGCTGTTGAATAAGCAGGATGCGAGGTAGTAAAAATCATAGCAATTGTCGATAGGCACGAAGGCGGCAGCGATGAACTGCGCAAGCGTGGGTATGAGTTCCAGGCATTCTTGAGTTTGAAACCCTCTGGGGAACTGACTATCGAGTAGCTAAGAGAAGCTGCAAGCTGGCAGTCTTCCTGCTTCTTGCAGCAGACCTAACTGACTTTGGGCACCTCTACTCTTCACTAGGCTCTCGGTAGGTAGGAGTAGACGGGAGTAGCGATGCCGTGAATGAGAACGCTACACCGCAATCAAATGGTCGAGATAGGACTAGGATTTCTAAAGTAGCGTTCTGTTTGTTCATGCTTTTACCTGGGGCAAGGGAAAGGGCTCACCAACCTTGTGGTAGACTCTTGGTTAGCAAAACTTAAGAGCACTACAAGGAGGAGAGCCCAACATGAAGTTAGCAG
>Ga0315277_10002307_pt1 | contig 26691 bp, 30 predicted proteins | sample YL17G05_15_MG_FD_203695 | JGI IMG/M metagenome (GOLD analysis project Ga0315277, IMG submission 203695) | Sediment microbial communities from Yellowstone Lake, YNP, Wyoming, USA - YL17G05_15 | ecosystem: Environmental > Aquatic > Freshwater > Lake > Sediment | place: USA: Wyoming | collected... | reverse complement strand
CGCTGTGCTCCGCTCGACATGACAGACCACGGCGTACAGCCCAGACGCATCATGGACCTGCGAGACTACACCCCGCTACGAGAAACCCAAGCGTCATCAGTGCTACTCGGCGGAAAACGCAGGTCCAGGTCGCAGAATGTCACGTGCCTCGTTGGGCGTTGTAGATGAGTCCGCCGCTGGCGGCGTATTGCTGCAGCACGGCCCGCGCCTCCTGCCGCAGCACGTCCCGTACCACTTCGATGCCGCGCCGGCGCAGGGCGCCTACCCAGTCGTCGGGCTTGGCTCCTTCATCGAACCCGATCGCGCCTGCATCTTCGCCGTGCGCGCCGCACACCACGCGCTGCAGGCCGGACCAGGGGATCGCGCCCAGGCACATCGCGCAGGGCTCGGCACTGGTCGCCAGCTCATACGTTCGTCCGTCGGCCCCGAGGTCATAACGGCCCAGCGTCTGCTGGCCCATCGCAATCGCGATCATCTCCGCGTGGGCAATCGAGCAATGCGACGCCTCCACCAGATTGACGCCCGCGCTGACCAGCCGTCCGCTTTCGGCCTCGAATACCGCTGCTCCAAACGGCCCGCCCGTCCGACGCTCGACATTCTCCCTCGCCAACTCGATCGCAAATCGCATCCGATTCTCGACGGAGTCGAGCCGCCTACCCTCACGCTCTATCAAGTCCCGCAGCCATGCCGGCAGCCTCAGCACCAACTCCGCGTTCCCCAACGGCAGCCTCCTTCAAATCTGTTCCGTTCGCCTTTTCCTTTGTCTGGTCCCATCCCGCCCTTTGTACCATAACCGCTGCCGGATGCAAGCACCAGCGGATACTGGTCTCCCGGGGCGTGAAGTTCGTTCAGGTTGAGCCTTGCGTGGTATGTATCTCGATTGATGCGTCCCCGGTGTGCGGCTATACTGGCGGCGCGGCATCGGAAATGATGCGGGTGTCGAGATGCGAGATGCGGGCGACGAGATGCGTGTCCCGGCCCGTGGTTTCTTATCGCTTATTATCCGTTGCTTGTGCACCGGCTGAAAACGTAAGACTCAGAAGCGGCCCTGTGGCCTGAGTGGAGTGTTCTCTCATGGAAAACCCGTCGCAACCCAGAGCAAGACTCATCGTCAATGTCAACGAGCATGGGACCGTTGTCGGCACCGACGACCCGGTAAATCTGGAGTTCGAAGACTGTGTCACGGCGGTGAACGGGCTGGTCGACTGGCTGGCCCGGGCGCTGGCGGAGACCAACGAGGAAAGCAGCGAGGAGATCGGCTCGGCCATTCTGATCGACGCCCTCCACCATTGGACCTTCGACGAGCATATCGACGCCAGCGATGACGGCGACGAGCTGCCGGAGGAAGACGAGTCCAGTGACGAATTCCCGCCGGATTGACGGACTGGTCGTGACCCTGAGACGGGCAGGGACAGCCCGGGTCCTGTGGATGATTCATAACGGGACTGAATCGGATAGCATGCGCCGGAATTCTCAATCGGCGATGCGCGTCAGCCGTAAGTTTTGCCGGCATCATCCACGTAAACGTCGCTCCTGGCTTGACTTATGATGTCCGCCGCATCGGGGATTTCGGTCAGGTCAGGGACTTTCAGGAGCGTGCGGCACTTGCGGCAGCGGATACGGCGATCCGCGGCGGCGGCATCCAGCCACCAGCGATAACCACAGTGCGGGCATTTGGCGATGATATTCATTCGGTGATCCCTGCGTCGGACGTCACACAGTCCGTCTCTAACCTCTTTGAATCGGCATACTTACCGGGAAAATCTTAGCCGCATTTCACTTTTCCTTCGTGCAAGTCGGACCGGCTTCCCATAATGGCGGCGGTGCGGGGACGGGAACGACAACGAAAGCAGCTTGGGCGAGTTCCGGATGTCGAAAGGCTTGTTTTGAGGTTGATTCGGCCTGCTGATTGTGCTATCATAGCGACAATTGGGGGGTGCCAGTGACGATGAAGTTGATTGGCTGCAACACCATTGATTTCAAGGGTTTAGATTCGACCTATGGGTTTCGCGCCCGGAACTCCCGAGGCGTCCCGGTCGAAGAGCCGATCCATGTCCATGTTCGCATTCGGCAGTACGCCGATGCGGTTCCTGAGGTCCGACAGGCCCGCTCGGCCGGACCTGATATCGGCCGACTTCCCGTCGGCTCCACGCTCGACTGCTACATGTGACTTGCGCCGCCATAAGTCTAATAGTCCAATTGAGGTGCAGACGCGGGTGTTTGCGCGCTGTGCCAGCGCAAAAAATGGGGGCCTTACACCATCCCTGGCAGGCCCCATGGGTGGATCTCCATTAGCTGTAACGTCATTAGATGCCGAAGGTTACGATGTTCTCTGCGGCGGAGCGGATGTTCTCGGGACTTGTGAGCCGCCCGGATTCGAGCAGCTCTCGGGCCCTCTGAACGGCGTCGGCATCGGCCTCGGCCGCCTGCATCGCCTGGCTGATCAAATCGGCGAAATTGACCTGGAGAGTGGCATCCGACCCTTCGGAGAGACGTCTATTCGCGGCATCGGCATGGGGGAAAGCGCTCGGCCCCATAGCGTGTGCGACCTGATTATTGTGTATATTGTCAATCATGATCCGATTCCTTCAATGTGCTTCTGCTACCTTTATTTTCGCATGGCTTGGCGGAATCTTTAGCGCTATTCGCCCAAAAAGCTGTTTTCAGTACTGCCGGCTGCGATCTTTCCCTGAGAAATCGTGACACCGGCTATCTCTTCCTCTGGCGTTCGAGCGTCTGGGCGACCTCATAAGCCACGAATTTGGCGAAGTTTAGCGGACTTACAGCCACCAACTCCTCGCGCACGGGGGCGACGCCCGATCTCTGCTCTTTGCTGAAATATGTCTCTATTCGTTTCTGAACGCTTTTATCGCCGCTGTCCCAGACCTGCTCCAGACCCCAGAGAAGCTGGCCGTCGGTCAGGTCCAGCAGCTTCAGGCGCAGGCCGATAACCAGGTGCGGATAGGGCTGGTACTGGGTTATTGTGCCGACGAGCAGGCCGTTGCACTTGAAATCCGCCCGCAGAGTGGGCAACTGCTGCAGCGCCTGCACCGAGTCGAGATTCCCCTGCAAGCGGCTCCAATCAGGGTCCTGTTGGCGGATGACCGTCAGACCGAATACCTGCTTCTTCTGCACGGCCAGAAAGAGTGCGTCGGTCATATTGGCCGAGATTTCGGGGTAGCCGGACAGATTGTCCAACTCCACCAGCGCCACCCGCCCGAGTCGGCGTAAGTCCTTATGCGGGTTGAGGTAATAGGAATTGGCCATGCCGTTGTCGGATTGGGACTCACATCCGCAGAGCAGCCCAAGGAGAAGCACCGCCACCACATACGTCCCGGCTCGCAAAGCATTGGAGCTCGGATGGGCGTTCGGCCCCGATACGGCACCACAGGTTCCGGTTTGTGCGTTATTGCGACTTGCTCGGTTCATTTCCCACCGATATCGAAGATTGGCCGGGTTGCGGCACATCGTTCACATCCAGGTTCAGCGTGGCGGCGTGCTGACGCTCCAGGGTGCTGGCCTCGGCCTGGCCGCCGAGGATCTCCAGGACCTTGAGCAGTGCCTCCAATTGGGCCTTTGCCGCGTCGCGCATCTCCGACCTGAAGCCAAGGATATTGCTCTTCCAGTTATTCAGTTCGGTGAGCATCTCGATGAGCAGATCGTTGGCCTCGCCCAGCTCCTTCTGGGTCTGCTTGAGTTTGGCTTCGAGGCCGGTAACCTGTTGGCGGAGGTTCTCATTTTCGTTCGTAAGTCGTTGATTCTCCTGGCGTAACACAACGGCCTGGTCGGACAGCTTGGCGTATTTCTCCGACAGCTCAATCGCCGATTCCATGGGCGTGCGACCCCCCGCGGCGGGGTCCTGGAAGCGTTTCGCCGCTGAGCCGCCGTCTTCCATAGTTGTCGCGACATCGCCTGACCGGCTCTGCGGTGCGGAGCAACCGCCGGCCGCCAGGGCGAGCATTGCCGCAAATAACCAAGATCCTATACTTTGCATCATATTGCTACTCCACCACGTTCTATGAGTGTTACCGTCCTTATTATCGGCACACCGCATCACTTCACCTTTGAAAATGTTGCCATTTATGACCGTGCCGGTTCCTCCGAAGCAGGCGAGGCATTCCCAGCCTCATAGTCACACCGCACATAAGTAGTCCTGCCGCAGGGGCAGGTCACCTCTATCACGGCGTATTCCGCATGGTTCTGCGCGATACGCACACTTGGGCCGGCTGACGCGGACGCCGCTTTCTGGCAGCCGTGCGTCGCCGGCGGATCGATGGTCAGTTGGAGCGGGCCCTCGAAAGCCACCTCGTCGGCCTTCAGAATTTGTCGCGCTTTCATTCTTTGTTACCTCCGGCGATTCTTCCCGCGAGAAACGTGCAGCATCAGGCACAATAGTCGATCGAATGGGTATCGTCGTGACCCGACGGCTGTTTCTCGGCGGTGTTATTGGGTTGCTCCCGGTCCGGCTCCTGCTGTGGCTGTGCCGGTTTGTTTGGTCGGCGTTTGCGCTGCTCACGCTGTTTGGCCGGCGTCAGGCTCGGAACGTTCTGGAGGCTCTCCACGGCTTGAACAGTATTGAAATCGTTATCGGTCATCTTTCCATTGCTCCAATTTCACAGACAGACTGAAGAGTGCGCTGGCGTGCAATTGGCTGACGCGTGACTCCGTGATCTCGAGCACGTCCGCGATCTGCTTCATCGTCAGATGCTGATGGTAGTACAGAATGATGATCTGCAAGCGCCGCTCCTCCAGTTCCTGCAAGGCTTCGGTGAGCTTCTCGATGAGCTCCGCCTTTTCCAGCCGGCTATCCGGTGCCGCAGTATCGGCGGTCGCCAGAAGCTCGCCCAGGGCTGGCTGTTCCTGCGAAAGGGCATCGATGGACACGAAGTGCCGGGCGCGGGCGCTCTCGAACAAGTCGTACACATCTTCCACGGAGATACCCAGCTTCCCGGCCAGCTCCTCGTCGGTCGGGACCGTGCCCGTCTGCTCCGTGATCCGACGGCTGAGTTCCAGGGCGGTGCGGATCTGCCGATTGACGGCGGAAGGCAGCAGGGAGGCCCGTCGAAGCTCATCGAGTATCGCTCCCTTGACCCGGATGTAGGCGTAGGTCTTGAACTCCGCCTGATAGGAGTCATCGAAGTCCCGGGCCGCCTTGATCAGACCCACCGTCCCCGCCGAGACCAGGTCCTCGAACGAGAGCGGCGGCTTGAGGTAGGTGACGGCGCGGCGGGCGATCTTGCGGACCATCGGCAGCAATTGCAGGATTTCCTCGTCGCTGATTCGGCGGTGCCTGTGCCCGTTGTAGGCCCGCCGCGCGACGGTTTTCAAATGGCCGTTATCGCCGGCCGGATTCTCAACGGCACACGGCTGGTTTGTCTCCGGGATGTCCTTAGCCTTTGTTGTCACCCGTATTTCCCTTGTTGATCTGGCTTTCGATCATCGCCTGGGTCAAAATGGCGTTGATGGCCCGCACGCCGGCTCTCACCACGATGTAGGCGGCGACGGCTCCGAGTACTGCTCTCTTGCAGCAGGTGGACGGGGATAAGCCGCACAGCGAGCCGACAATCCCGACCACGAAGAAGCACAGCACCGCCGCGCTGACCGCCATGGACCGTACATGCAGCATAGTCACTCCCGTCACGCTTCCGCCGCCGCAGCCACAAGCTGCTCTCGCGGATTCGTCATCGTCATTTCATCCAGGGCCACCGAGATGGTCTCCATCGGCTCGACTTCGGTCCCGAGAACAATTTCATCATAGGCCACCACCGGCAGCATTTGCAGGGTGCGCGACAGCATCTGGGTCAGCGGGGCCCGCAGCCGGGCATCGCACAGCAGGACAATCCTGTCCTTACCCTGATCCATGGCCGACTTCCAGGCTTGTGCCACCCGGCGATTCAGCTCGATCGCCATTTCCGCCGGTATGGTCAGCACCAGCTCGCCGCCTTCCTGGCGCAGCGTCGAGGTCAGCCGGTGCTCGAACGGCGGATCGAACGTGATGGCGGTCACCTTACCGCCGGCATCCTTATATTGCTCCGTGATCAACCGGCTCAGTGATTTGCGGACGATCTCCGTGAGTGTCCCGGCGTTCTTGGTCTTGCCGGCGTTTTCCGCCAGGGCCTCCAGAATCGCCGTCAGCTCGCGAATCGGGATGCCGCTCCGGAGCAGGTTCCGGAGCACACGCTGCAGCAAGCCGACCGAGACTTCGCCCTCCGTCCCGGTGACTTCGCCGACGAGCGAGGGCTGATTCTTGCGCAGCCGATCAAGGAGAAGCTGGACGTCCTCGCGGGTGAGCAACTCGTCCGCGTGTTTCTTGAGCGTCTCGGAGAGATGCGTGATGAAGACGGACTCCGGATCGATCACGGTGTACCCGTTCAACTCGGCGGCCTCCTTCTTCGGGGCGGCAATCCACAACGCGGGCAGTCCATACACCGGCTCGGTGGTCTTGATCCCTTCCACTTTCTGCTGGACGGCGCCGGCGTCCATAGCGAGAAACATCTCCGGCTCCAGGAAGCCTTTGGCCACCGGGATTTCCGAGAGCCGAATCTCATAGGCGTTCGGCTCGAGGTTCAGATCGTCCCGCAGCCGGACCAGGGGAATCACGACGCCAAGCTGCTGGGCGAATTGCCTGCGCAGGGCGCCGATGCGGTCGAAGATGGTGTTGCTCTTACGCGGATCGACCATGCTGATCAGACGCACGCCGACATGGACGGAGATCCGGTCCACATCGAGCAGATCCTCGACGGGTTCTTTATCCGTCTTCTTCTTGGGCGTGGCCAGTTGCTTCGTTTGCGTCTTCTCCGCCTTGCCGGCCATGCGCGCGACCAGGGCGGTGCCGCCGGCCAGCGCCAGGAACTGAATCGTCGGCATGCCCGGCACGAACGCCATGGCGGCGATGATCACGGCGGCGGTCATCAGCGGCTGGCCCGCCTTGAGGAACTGCCGAGAGAGATCCTGCCCGACGCTGTGGTTAGAGGAGATTTTGGTGACGAGAAAGCCGGAGCTGACGGAGATGATGACGGACGGGATCTGGCTGACAAGGCCGTCGCCGATGGAGAGGATCGAGTACACTCTGATGGCCTCGGAGATGCCCAGCCCGCGGGAATAGCCCATGGCGATACCGCCGACGAGGTTGACGGCGGTGATGAGCAGACTGGCCTTGGCGTCGCCCCGGATGAACTTGCTGGCCCCGTCCATCGCGCCGTAGAACTCGCTTTCCTTGACGATTTTGGTCCGGCGCTCGTTGGCCTGGGTCTCGGTGATGACGCCGGCGTTCAGGTCGGCATCGATGGCCATTTGCTTGCCGGGCATGGCGTCGAGGGTGAAGCGCGCGGAGACCTCGCTGATGCGTTCGGCACCCTTGGTGATAACGATGAACTGGATGACGACGAGGATCAGGAAGATCACGAGTCCGACCACGAGACTGCCGCCGGCGACGAACTGGCCGAACGTCTGGATGATCCTGCCCGCGTCACCCTGCAGGAGGATCAGTCGCGTGGAGGCGACGTTCAGGGACAGGCGAAACAGCGTGACGAACAGCAGCAGGGAGGGGAACGTGGACAGATCGAGCGCTTCTTTGGAAGAGAGCGTCACGATCAGCACCGCGATGGACGAGGACAGGCTGCACGCCAGGAACAGGTCGAGCAGGGGCGTCGGCAGGGGGATGATCAACGTGGCCAGAATGGCGACCAGGCCCATCGCCAGGATGATGTTGCTGTGCGAAGCCAGAGGGATACCCAGGAGACTGTCGTCGCCTGCGATCCCTGCCGGCAAACTGGTTGTCATCGCCCGATCAGAAGCCATATCTTGATTGATTATTGATTATGGATGATTGATGATTCTGGCACAGCGAGTGCCACGTCCGCGCTGGCGTGGACATGCTGAAGCCGGCGACGCGAACATGCTTACGCAAGCGTAAGCATGGCACCCAGCCGCGTGATGATCCCAGCAACGTGTTCGTGTAATCTGCACACATGATATGCATCCTATGCCTGGGCTGAATTGGCCGGGATGCCGGCGCCGGTGATCTGCTTGATGCGTACGGCGAACTGGTTGTCCACCACGACGACGTCGGCCTCGGCGAACTTGGCGTCCTTGAGGTACAGGTCCGCCGGCGCTTCGATGGATTTCTCCAGCTTGAGGACGGAGCCGGGTCCGAGCTGGAGCAGCCGCCGCACCGGGATCTGCGTTGCCCCGAGCACCACCGCAATGGGGACATCCATATCGAGAAGGATATCGAGTTGATTGCCGCACACGGCCGGGCCGTCCGCCGGCGCCTCGGGGAACTGGACCGGGTGCACCTGCTGTTTTGCGGCGGCATCGGCGCTGGTCTCGGGTTGGCTTTGTTGCTCGTTCTGGGTCGGAGCGTCCGCGGTCTGGGGCATGGCGGTTCTATCCTTTCTTCAACTCGTTCGTGGCTTTGGGAGCCGGTGAGTCCTGGACACGACCGGCTTCGGACTGCGTGATGAAGACTGCATACCGGCCCTCGGACCGGGCGGGCCGGCCGCGGAACACCGTCCGGCCGTCGATGAGCAGCTCCGCCGGCTGGTCGAGCGACTTATCGAGCAACAGGATGTCGCCCCGGCCGAGGTCCAGGACCTCTTGGAAGCGGATGTTTGTCGAGGCGAGCCTGGCCGTAACGGTGACCAGCATCTGCTGCAGATGCTCCATCAAGGCACGGGAAAGCTCCTGCGGCGGGACTCGGGCGGCCGCCGGCGCGGTTTTGCCGACCAGGGCGGCCAAGCGGCTGCAGGGCAGCAGGAAGGCGACTTCGGACGCCTCCTCGGAGCCGGTCTTCTTGATCCGCAAGGCGATTCGGCAGATTTCTTCGGTCAGCTCGTACTGAATGCCGGGCTGGCCTTTGCACAGGGGATTGTCGGCCTTGAGGTTGTGGTGCGGCCGCAATGGCACGAGAAAGCTCTCCACCACAGCCGTCACCAGATCGCAGAGCAGCGACTCCTCCAGGGCAGACAGGGCTCGTTCCGCGTCCTTGCCGGGGTCCGAATCGCCGAGCAGGAGGGTGACCCAGGCCCGCGCCGTTTCGGCCGCAATCACCGCGAAGCCGCACGGCCGACCTTTCTCGGGGCCGAACGTCAGGTAGTAATCGTGGTCGGTCTCCACCAGGTTCTGCAAGTCACTCGCAAAGTGCTGCGCGATGGAGGTCGGCGAGACGTCGAACTCACCGCTGTGAGAACGCGCGAACGTTTGTGCGATGCGTGCGGCGACCTGGCTCATTACGGCGGCGAGCCGGTTGAGCTGGTCAGCGTTGAAGTAGTGCGGGTCGCGCCAATCGTACTCCGTGATCTCGCCGGTCGCCCGGTCCTGCTTATAGGCCGAGCCCACGGCGGCCAGAAGCTGACGCACCCTCGCGCTGCTGAGATGGTTGGCAGACGGGCCGGTCATTGGATCGCAAACTCCTTGAACAGGATGCGCTGGATGCGCGGCTTGCTGTCGGGGAAGAGGCCCTGATTGAACGTGTCGGAGATCTGGGCCTGCATGCGCAGCAGATTCCTCTCGCCGCGAATCCCCTCGACCGTCTGGTTCGCCAGGTAGAGCGTCAGCCAGTGCTTCATGATCGGCTTCTTCTGGTCCAGGAAAATCTTTCCTTCCTTCTCGGCCATCAACCTGTTGATTTCGAGGGTCAGACCCACCCGGACGTACCGCGTGACACCCGGCTCGTTCAGATTCGCCACCACCGGGTCCATGTCGTAATACCAGCCCTCGTCCGTCTCGGCCCGGACGGCGGGCGGCAACCCGTGCGTCGGCTCACTCGGATTGCTCGGCTCAGCGGCGGAGGCTGTCTGCGCCGGGCCGCGCGTGCCGAACAAACGCCCGATGAGGAAGCCGGCGACGGCCAGGACGACCACGATGACCGCCGTAACCAGCCAGGGCAGGATTCCTTTGGTCGGACCCTTGTCTTTCTGCGCCTCTGGTCCGGTACTTTTTTCTTTCTCGATGTTCTCTTGTTCAGCCACGGATTGCTTCTCCCTTCCCAGATGGTGATTTGCGCGCTATCAGGACACCGCCTGGAGACACTCTTGCTTGCGGTAACGGCGGACCTTTTCCCGCAAGGTCCGGTCACTGATGCCGAGGACCTTGGCTGCCCGGGTCTGGTTGCCGGAGGTCTGGCGCAGCGTTTCGAGGATGGCCCGGCGCTCGAGTTGTTCGAGCGGAATCCCGCCGACGCCCGCTTCAGATGGTGAATGATGGACGGCGGACGGCGGATTCGGTCCCTCGGTCTGATTCCATTCGCTACCGGTGCTTTGCTGCGGCAGCGGCTGCAGCTCATCAAAGAGCCACGAGACGTCGGCGAGCGACAGCGTCGAGCCGACTCCGAGGATGAGCGAGGTCAGCACCACGTTCCGCAACTGGCGGACGTTGCCCGGCCAATCGTACCGGGTGAAGATTTCCATCATCGTAGGGTCGAGCTGCCGGATGCAGCGATGAGTCTCTTTCGCGTAAAGGTTCACGAAGTGCCAGACCAGCTCGGGCAGGTCCTCCCGGCGTTCCCGCAGCGGGGCCAGGACGATGCGTGCGGCGCTGAGCCGATAGTACAAATCCTGGCGGAAGCGGCCCAGCCGGACCTCCTGGAGCAGGTCCCGGTTCGTCGTGCTGAGGATGCGGACGTTCACCTTGATGTTCTCGGTGCCGCCCACCCGCTCGAATTCCTGCTGTTCGAGAATGCGGAGCAGCTTGGCCTGGAACTTGGGCGGAGTCTCCGTGATCTCGTCGAGCAGCAGGGTTCCGCCGTGAGCCATCTCGAAGCGGCCCTTATGCTGCGCGTACGCGCCGGTAAAGGCACCCTTCTCGTGGCCGAACAGCTCGCTCTCCAGCAGTGTGTCGCTCAGGGCGGCGCAGTTCACCTGCACGAACGGCCCCAGCGCCCGCCGGCTTTTGTGGTGAACCAGCAGCGAGATCAGCTCCTTGCCCGTTCCGCTCTCGCCGCTGATCAGGACGGGGGCGGAAGTCGGAGCGACCCTTTCGGCCAGCGTGATGGTCTGGATCAGCTTGGGGCTCTTGCCCACGATCTGGTAGAGGCAGCGATTGCCTTCCTGGGCCCAGGCAGCGGTCGCGATCTGGCGGTTCGGCAACAGGCTCTCCAAAAGATGGTCCACGGTCTGCGGGTGAAGCGGCTTGAGCAGGAAATCGCGGCAGCCCGCCTGGATGGCTCGCACGGCGGTCCGGGTCCCGAGCTGAAGGCGGCAGCCGGCATCGGACTCATCCGGGCAGCCGCCCAGCATGACAATCGGCACTTCGGGAGCCATCGAGCGAATCTCGTCGAGCAACTCGAAGCCGTCGAACTTCTCGGCCGGGGCGGCGATTCGCGTGCTGAGGAACGCGAGGTCGCAGTTGTTTCTCTCCAGGGCGTCGAGTGCGGCTTTCTTCGTGCCGGCCACCCGGGCCCCGATGCCCTTGCGGGCCAGAATCTCAAGCATGAGCCGGATGGTTTGCGGCTCGTCGTCCACGATCAGCACGCTCGGGCTGCCGCCGCGGTGCGGCATTTCGCTCTTGTCGTTCATTTCCGCTCTGTTCACTATCGAAGTCTCCTGCTCGGTTCACTGATTCGGGTTACGCGTGGCTTGGCGTGCCGCCCGGCGGACTATGGTTTTTGGGACGCGATCAATTGCTGCGGTTGCGTCTTTTGGTACCAAGTGATGATCCGGCCGTGGGCTTTCGCCATCTCCGTCCATGGCGAGCTCGGGTATTTGGCAATCAGCTTGGCATAGGCTTCTTGTGCTTTCGTCATGTCCGACTCCCGCAGGCAATTGCCGAGCTGAAAGAGAACCCAGGCTCGATCCGCATCGGTTGTCGGATCGTCGGGACTCATGCGGTCGAGCGCTTTCTGATAGAAGGGGGCGGCGTCCGTCGGCCGGCCGCTCAGGTACAACAGCTCCGCCATTTCGAGAGGATCGTCCACCCGGTTCGGATCCTGCAGCAAGGCCTGGAGCGTTCTTTGCGCCTTAACGGAAGCGGGATTCGGAGTCTGGGACTTGGGGTCTGCCGGCATCTCCGGACTCCGGGTGGCGGGTTCCGCTTTGGCGGACTCGGTCGCAGCGGGTGGTGCTGCAGGGAGGGCCGGCGCGGGGGCTGTGCTTTTGCTATCAAACTTTACGGACCTAACTTGTCGGATAAGCCGCTTGAGGGCCAGTCGGGTCTGTGCATCTTCGTTCGGGTCGGGGGCCGAAATGCGACCGGACCAGAGTTCCGCGACCAATGGCGGCTCCTGTCGGGCATTGCCGTCCGGCGTCTTGGCGTGGCTGCTCGCCTGCCGCGCAGGCCGCACCACAGCGGGGCTGGATTGTCCGGCCGACGCCCCGGTCGCCAGACACAGTGAGCAGAAGAACAGGCAGGAGCCGAGCACTCGGACGGGTGTAGAATCCGGACCCAGCTTGTTTGCAATCGTCGCCATTGGCTTTTTATCCTTGTGCATTCTATTCCTATTCATTGCATCATGCGGGGACCGCTCGGCGGCCGGCCGTTGGGGTCCGTCGCCGCGTGCGCGTCCAACAGCACGGCCACAGCCCGGTCGTACTTTCCCTGATCCCGATAGGCGTCGGCCAGCAGGTCCAGGATCGGTCCCTTCTCATCCGGACCGGCGTGCTCCAGCAACTGCGAGCAGAGGGAAACGGCCTGCGCCGGCTGGCCCAGACGCAGACAGGTGCCCGCCAGCGCGCCGCCGATCTGCTGGGCCAGCGGCCCCGGCTCCACGAGCGCGAAGGCCTCGCTCAGCGTTTTCCGGGCCAGCTCCAGGTCGCCGGCCTCGGCCTGGCACCGTGCCAGCTCGACGGCCAGCTTGCCCTTGAGCTCCGGGCTGGGCAGATACGGGCCCTTTTCTGCGAGCAGGGCGATGGCTTTGTTCGTCAATCCGATGGCGCGGAGTACTTGGGCCCGCAGCAGCAGAAGCTCGACCGTCTCCTGCTGAGAAAGTTGCCAGCCGCCCGCTTCCTCGAGGATTTGAAGAGCCTGGAGAAAGGACCCTTGCTCGATGTACGTCCGGGCCAGGACGGCGATCGTTTCCATGTGCTGCGGGCGGGGCAACTCGCCCTTGAGGGCCAGGTTCAGTGCGGCATGGGCCTGCTGCGGCTTATGCAGCGCTAGGTAGCTCTTGCCGAGTAGCAGACACGCGGTATAGAACTCCGGCCGGTTCGACTCGACGGCACTTGCGGAGGCCGGGTCCCGCGCCAGGGTCACGTACCGATTCAGCCACCGTGCCGCCTCTTCATAATTCTTCGCCTCGTAGTAGCAGCGTCCCGCGCCCAGAGCGGATTGCGTCTGGGATTCGCCCGACAGACCCAGGTTATAGACTTTCTGATACAGGCCCGTCGCTTCTTCGTACAGGCCGGCCTTCATCGTGGCATCGGCCAGATACAGGCACGCGCGGTCGGACAACTCCGTCTCGGAGTAGAGCTCCACAAGCTGCTTGAGGTCCCCGTGAGCCCCCACGTAATCGCGCAGCCGGACCTTCAGCTTCCCCGAGAGCAGCAGGGCGTAGGGGGCCAGGGCGTGCTTCGAGAAGCGGTTCGCCACGAGCCTGTACTCGGCGATGGCTTCGTCAAATTGTCCGGACACGGCCTGGAGCAGTCCCAGAGCGAAGTGGCTATTCGCGGCGCGCGGGTCGTTGTCGCACGTCAGCAGAAAGCGCCGCCACAGCGAGACGGATTCGCCGGCCAGGAGCTTCGTGTGATCCGCGAGCGAGGAGTAGAAAGCCGGGTCCAGGACCTGGATGCTGCCCTTGTCGTCCATCCGGGCGAGCAAACCCACGCTGCCGGCCGCCGTCGTGACCACTTCCCGGGCCGAGGCCGATGCCAGGTACAGGTAGACGGGCCTGCGGCGCATGTTGTCCTCCGCCAGCGCCGCCTGCCCGTTATCGGTCCAGCCGATATTGAGCCCCGCATGGGTGGCGAACCGCGCCAGCAGCTCTTCAAGGGGAGCCCCGTTGCAGATCACCGACCAGCGGGAGGTCGCCCCGCTATCCTTGGCGGCCCGAATCTGCGGACTGAGCGACGCCTGATCGAGCTTCTCGCAGCCCGAAGCCAGCAGGACTCGCAATTGCGGTTCTTCTATTTCCACAAATGGGTCGATGTCCGGATGCCGACTCCACAATTCCGCGGGCACATCGTTGTCGGCGTCGGACAGGGAGAGGATGTTACGGGTCATCGTTTCCGCCACCAGGAAGAAGCACTGCTGCTGGACCGCGGCAACCCATTTCCTGTCATAATCGATGACTTCGATCAGGCCGAGGGTCTGGCAGGCTTTGGTGGCTGCTTCGAGGTACCGTTTCCGATCCACGAGGATCACGCTCTGATGGTATCGAGCCAGCGCCCGGAGGATCGGCAGGCGGCTGAGCGACACGGTCCGCAGTGTGTTGTCCGCCTGGGCCGTATGGCCGCTGTTCTTATGGCACATCGCCATCCGCAGGAGCAGCAGGTCCTGCATCGGTTGGTTCTCGTCGGTGGCCGGCAGTCGCCGGTAGAGCTTATCATAGGCGGCCAGCGCGTGCTCGAAATCGCGCCGCTGGTACAACCTGTCCGCCAACTGCAGGGACAGCGGCTCGGGCCTCGGAAAGGCCCCCGAACCCGCGGTATCGCGCTGGCGGTCTCCAAGACCCGGTTCGGTGGCTTCGCCCTGTAGCGATTGTCCCGATACGGCAGGGGGCTGCTGCACCGGCACACGGGCGGCTCTTTGTTGTGGCGGCTCATACGTTCGGTGTGCCGGTCTTGACAGATCGATGCGGGCGGCACGCGACGCGGACTTCATCTGCCGAACCTGACTGTAAACGAGCGCTGCACCGATGGCCACGATTCCGACCAACAGGATCTTTTGCACGCGCGACAACCGTTTCACAGGCGGCGGCGAAGATTCCCCCTCGGAAGCGAGATCCTGCCCCTCGTCGAGATCGATCTCGTCAGGCTCCGAGGCATACTCGACCACGGAGGAGAAGAGGTCACCCAGGGCCCGCTCCTCACGCACGGGAGCCACAGAGGCCTCGGCCTGCGACGGTGTCTCAGGCTGTATCTTTCTCTGGCGTTCGGGTAATTGTCTCTTCTTTGCCATTCGCCTATACGTTCCATTTGGACGAAAACGCAATCACGGCCGGGTCGCTTGTGTGGCCTGCGCGCGGCCCGAACCATCCTTCTTCAGCAACAGCCGTGCCAGTCGGCGATCCGCGATCTACTATTTGCAATTCACGACTTGCCCGCCGAGGAGAATGGTACAGGAGGCGGCAAATCGACCACGGGGAATCCGAAAGGTTGGGATCGGACCAGCTTCTGTGGTGTCAGGATTCTATACGGCTCGACCGATTTTCTGACGGCGCTCGCCGACCCGTTGTGGATGGTGGATTTCGGATAGTGGAGGGACGACCGGGACGGGGGATGGTTTCCCGCACGACGCGCGACGGCTCAAAGCATCGCGACGACTTCCGCCTCGGCAGGTTGCAGGAAGGCCGGTTGTGCTGCGCGTGTGCTTGGCTGGTCCTTGCAGATGCTATACTGTTTGACCTTGGCATACAGGGTGGCACGCGTGATGCCGAGCAGCGCGGCGGCCTGGGTCTTTTGCCAGCCCGTCTCGTGCAAGGCGCGGGCGATCAGCTCGCGTTCGGCCTTCTCCAGGGAGAAGTCTTTTCCGTGTCCGCCGAAACTGTGGCCGGCCGTCTCGCTGCTCTCGATGGGGTCGATCACAATACTGCTAAGCCCGATTTTGTCCGTCGTCTCCAGCAGGATGGCCCGTTCGATCACATTGCGCAGTTCCCGCACGTTGCCGGGCCAGTCGTGCCGGCACAGGGCTTCCATCGCGAGCTTCGTGATCGACGTGATGGTGTTCTGCTTGGCGGCGCAGATGTTCGAGGTCTTGAGAAAATAACTCGCCAGCAGCGGAATGTCCTCCCGCCGCTCCGGCGACCGCAGGGGCGCCAGGGCGATCGGGCAGATGCTCAAGCGGTAAAACAGGTCCTGGCGAAACCGTTTTTCCCGGACTTCCTTCTTCAGATCACGGTTGCTGGACGCGATGATGGTGGCCCGGCAGGTCGTGTCCCTGGTGCCGCCGACCCGGCGGAAGGTCCGTTCCTGCAGGACGCGCAGGAGCTTCGCTTGCAGCTCCAGCGGCATCTCGCTGATCTCATCGAGGAAAATGGTTCCCGCGCCGGCCAGCTCCAGCAGCCCGGTCTTGTCGCGGTCGGCGCCGGTGAAAGAGCCTTTCACATGTCCGAAGAGCTCGCTCTCGAGCAGGTTGGCTGTCAGCGTCGCGCAATTGACGGCGACGAACGGCTGGTCGGGATGTCGGAGTGTGTGCACGGCCCGGGCGGCGATTTCCTTGCCGGTGCCCGTGTCGCCGACGATGAGAATGGGATTGCACTGGCTGGCGGCGACGAGTTTCACCATTTGCAGAGTCTTGCGGATGGCTTTGCCACGCCCGACCATCGCGACCGCGGCCGCCGTCTCATCCAGGAAGAAATCCTCGTTAACAGCCTCGGCAGCCGCTTGTTGCTGGGCGTCGTCGCGGATCTCGGCCGCAATTTCGTGCAGACGCTCGTAGTCTTGCTCTCCCACCAGGCAGTGCGTGACACCTGCCTGTTTGTATTCGTAGTCGCCGCACGAGCCATCGCTCAAAGCCACGACCACCGTCGTGCCCGACGGGCTCGCCGCGCCGGCGGTCCGTTCCACATAGTCGCGAATCTGGCACGGGGGAAACGTGTCGTCGAAGACGGTTAAATCCGGAGTCGCGGTGGCGGCAATATCCGTGGCCTCGCGCAGGTCATCCGCCACAAAGACCTCGCGGGCCACTTCCTGTGCGATGTCACGAAGCCGTAGTTTCTTGCTTACTACAACGATCCTTCGTAGTAGACTCATATCTCCCCAACCAATCCATTCGTCGGCTGCTGCTTGATCTCCTCGTTGTGGACACCCCACCCATCGACAGGCCGTTTCCCACATCTTTAATTTTTATTGGACCGCCGGCGTGCATGACGCGCGGTTTGTTCATCGCGCGTCACGGCTTCACGGAACGGCCCGAGAAAGAGCGGACCGCCGTGCGCCAAGGCGAGCATCCGGACAGGAATTGCGTGATGTTTCTTATGGGACGCGTGGATGTCACGACCTCCATGCGACGGAGCGCGGGGCCCGCGCGCCTCCGCGCCGGGGCACAGGAAAAAATTTCTGGCGGTGCAGGAAAATTCTTCCGGGTTCTCCGTCTGACGGCAGCGGCGTGTCACGCATGCGGTGACAAGCGCGATCCTGCGAACCAGCGCTGGGGCGGCGGGTGCAGCAGTTTTCTCGTGCGACATTTTCTCGTGACATCCTCTGCTGGCACGCCAATTGCTCCGATGCAGACGTCAACGTGCGTGCCGGTTTTGCGCCGTGGCACGGGAAGAAACATCGTCATGGCAGGGAAGGATCAGGACACATGGCTTCGGTAACAGCAGCCGCTTCGGCGAGCGACATCCAGATGGATTACATGAAACTGCTGGTGACACAACTGCAGAATCAGAATCCCCTGGAGCCGCTGGACAACAAGGACATGACGGCACAACTGGCGCAGTTCTCGCAGTTGCAGCAGATGGAGGGCCTGAACAGCTCGTTCAGCAAAGTGCTGGAGTCCGTGCAGCGCAGCTACGCCAGCTCCTTGATCGGCAAGGAGGTCTCGTTCCGGGCCCGCGCGGCCGATGGCACAACGGAGACGAAAACCGGAGAGGTGAGCGAAGTCACGATCGGCGACAAGGGGGACATCCTCCTGTCGATCGACGGCGAGAAGGTCAATCTGGCGGATGTGATCTCAATCCGAGACTGACGGAGAATCGGCGTTATCAATAGTAGGAGAAGCCAAACATGGCAGAGGCATTGTCATCGGGAGTGACCGGACTTCAGGCCCACCAGAAGATGCTGGACGCGGCCGGCAACAATCTGGCGAACGTCAATACCACCGCGTTCAAATCCAGCCGGGTCACCTTCGCCGACCTGCTGGGTCAGACCCTGCAGCAGGCGTCCCAGCCGACCGACCGCATCGGCGGTACCAACCCGCAGCAGATGGGAAGCGGCGTCAAGGTGGCCAGCATTACGCCGGACATGAGCCAGGGCAGTATTGTAAACACGGGCAATCCGCTCGATGTGGCGCTTGAAGGCCAGGGGTACTTCGTCGTCAGCAACGGGGAGCGCGGCCTGTACACGCGGGCGGGCACCTTCGGAATCGACCAGAGCGGGCATTTGGTCGATCCGTCCACAGGCTTTCGCGTGCAGCGCATCGGGCTGACCGGGGAGGCCGACGGATTCCAGATCGCGGGGGACAACGACATTCGGATTCCGTATGACGTCGCTCTGCCCGCGAATCCGACCTCCCAGATCACGGTGACCGGCAACCTGAGCGCCGATGCGGTCGGGGTATCCCGGTCGCAAGTGCTTACGTCGAGTCAGGTCTATACCTACGACGCGGGCACCGAGGCGGCTCTGACGACCCAGATCGATCAACTGGACCAGTTCGGCGGCGGCTCCGGCGCGGGCGGCGAGTTGGGGGCGGGGGAGACGGGAACCATCACGATTTCCGGCTACCACAAAGACGGGTCGGCGTTCAGCACCGGCCTGACGTTCACCGTGACGGAAACGAGCACGGTCGGCGACCTGATCGACCATTTGAACAATAACGTGTTGAACGGCGCGGCCGCCTCCCTGGCGAACGGCCGCATCCGAATCACAGATGATACGGCCGGGTACAGCGAGTCCGATATTGAACTCTCTTACTCAGGTACCGGCACCCTGACGATGCCGCCTTACTTTGAGGTCACCACCATCGGCGGCGATGAAGCGAAAGACGTGAACATCGCCATCTATGATTCCCAGGGCGGCAAGCACGTGCTGTCGGGCGCGCTGGTGCGCTCCGACACCGTTAACACGTGGGACATGGTCTTGACCTCGATCACGGGAAACATCCAGGAGATCGATCCTGACAACCGTCGCATCAGCGGGCTTAGGTTCGACCCCCAGACCGGGTCCTTCACGGGCATTCCTGACACAGAGACCGCCCAGTTTGTCGTGACCTTCGGCCATGACGTCGCGAACCCCCAGGCCATCACGATGAACTTCGGCACCATCGGCTCCTTCGATGGTCTGACCCAGTTTGCGGGCAACTCGACGGCGGTGGCGCGCGAGCAGGATGGATATGAAGCGGGCAGTCTCTCTGCCGTGTCGGTGAATAACCAGGGCGTGCTGACCGGCGCCTTCTCGAACGGTGTCAAGAAAGACCTGGCCACTCTGGCCATCGCATTGTTCAACAACCCGGCCGGCCTGCAGAGCGCAGGGGGAGGCTATTTCACGCCCTCCGCGAACTCCGGCGGGGCGGTGGCGACCCAGGCCATGAGGACCGGGGCCGGTACGATTCACGGCAGTGCGCTGGAGAAATCGAATGCGGACGTGGCGACGGAGTTCGTCAACCTTATTCAGGCGCAGAACGGCTTTCAGGCGAATGCCCGGACCATCCGCGTGGCCAATGACATTCTCCAGGTGTTGACCAACCTGATCCGGTAACGGTGTCGCAAGGCGGCAGTATGCAGGGCATTGAACACATTCTATGGGCGTTGACGCCGATGCAGCGATGGTCGGCGGCGCGCCAGCTTCAGGTGAAATCGGCGTCCGGGCATTGGTTCACGCTCTGGGCGGGCGCTGTGCTGGTCCTGCTGGTGGCATTGCTGATCTGGGTGAGTTACCGACGATGGGTGCAGAGCCGCGAACAGAAGCGGGAGACGCCAGCCGACAATATGCTGCGGCGGGGACTCAGTACCCGGGAGAACCAGATTCTGCTGGCGATCGCCGTGCGCAGCGGTGTGCGGCGCGCCCAGGATATTCTTACGTCGGCCGGCATGTTCAGCGCGGGCGTGGAGAAGCTGCTGGCCGAATGTGTGAGCACTCGGACCTCCCTGGAGCGGGAACAACTGCAGGCGGACATCGCCGGCCTGCGCAAGAAATTAGGCTTTCCAGCGGTCCCGGCGGAGAGCGCGACCGGGCCCCGGCATCCCAGCAGCCGGAATGTTCCCGTCGGCCGGCGCGTGGAGCTGATCCGGGACGGGCAGGAGATCGGCCGCGAGGTGCAAGTGGTCCGCAATGACGATATCGAGCTTGCCTTGGAGCTGCCCGCAGCCACCGAGAGCCGGCCGGGCGAACGCTGGCGCGTGCGATACTACTATGGCATGTCCATATGGGAATTTGAGACTTCCGCGGTCCATTGTGAGAATGGGCGACTGATCCTCAATCACAGCGACGCAGCGCGCCGTGCCAATCGCCGCCGCTTTCCGCGTGTGCCCGTGCACGTGCCGGCACAGGTCGCTTACCTTCCTTTCCTGAAAGAGGAATCGGCGGCGGGTGAGGAGGGCTCTCCGTCAGCGGCGGCCGCGGATACGACGGGAGCCGATACGATGGCGGGCGACACGCCCAGGTTTGTTGAGGGTCTTGTGACGGAACTCGCCGGTCCGGGCTTGCGGATCGAGGCGCCACTACAGGTCGAACTGGACGACCGGGTGCTTGTGGTGTTCGCTCTGGCCGGCAGCGGCGCGGGCCACGGTCGCGCACAGCCGCACACGATCGCTGCCGCGGGCCGGGTGAGGCATTGCCAGGCAGTTGATCGCGGAATGTCGATCGCGGTCGAGCTGACCGGCTTGAATGATGCGGAAGTCGATGTGCTCGTGCGTGCCACAGACAAGATAGCGTCTCAAGCAGGCGCGGCGAAAATAGATGAAGCGTTCACCCGTGTGATGGCGGCGACCTAGCATTTTCCATCCTGGAGTCCCACGTGACGGATATTACGGCCGAAGTGAGTGCGAGCCTGGATGCCTTGACCCGGGAGTTCGACATCATTGCGCACAACATGGCCAATGTCAGCACGGCGGGCTTCAAACGCCGGTGCAACAGTTTCACCCGGGCCCTCGAGGCGCAGGGGAGCGGGCCGGCCGGCGAGGAGGGAGAATCGGCAGGCGTTTTTGACTTCTCCCAGGGCAACCTGGTGCAGACGGACCGGACCCTGGACTTTGCTCTTTATGGAAAGGGCTTCTTCGTCATCGAAAGTCCGGATGGGCCGCTGTACACGCGGCACGGCATCTTTGTGGCGAATCCGAACGGGCAGCTCGTCGATACGTCGGGCCGGCTCGTCGCGGGGATGTCGGGTCCGCTGCTGGTGCCCGGGGACGTGGATTCGTCGCAGATTTCGGTCAGCCGCGACGGGCGCATCTACGCCGGGCAGGCCCAGATCGGTCAATTCCGGACGGTGGAGTTCCGGGACAAGGAAGACCAGTTGCTTCCGGCGGGACTCAACTGCTTTCGCGCGCCGACGGGCGTGGAGCCGGTGGACGCCGCGGGCGTGACCGTCAAACAAGGCTACAAGGAAGCCTCCAACGTGAAGCTGGTCGATGAGCTGGTCAATATGATCGTGGTCTCCCGGCTGTACGAGGCGAACATGAAGCTGGTGTCCGTCAGCCGGGATACGACGAACAGTACGATCAGCGTGGCCATGGGATGACATTGATTGCGGATTGTGGATGGCGGATTCAGGCATGATGTTCATCCGCAATCCAACGAGTTGTTAGACGTAAGGAGAAACGCATGTTACGAGCGTTTTCGACCTCTGCCACGGGCATGATGGCCCAGGAAATACTGGTGGACGTGATTGCCAACAATTTGGCCAACGTCAACACGACGGGGTTCAAGCGGAGCCAGGTCGAGTTTCAGGACCTGCTCTATGAGAAGCTGAAGGAGCCGGGCACCGAGGTCTCGCCGGGCATCAACACGCCGACGGGACTGGAAGTCGGGAACGGCGTCCGGGCGGGGGCCACTCTGCGGGTGTTCAGCATGGGCCAGTTGGAAAACACGGAACGCAAGCTCGATATTGCGATTCGCGGAGACGGCTTCCTGCAGGTGCTGATGCCGAACGGCGACATCCGCTACACGCGGGACGGCGCCCTGCAGACGAATGCGAACGGACAGCTCGTCACCCTCGCCGGTTACCAGGTGGAACCGTCGATCTCGGTCCCGGCGAATGCCGCGGCCATCGAGGTCGGCACCGACGGCGGCGTCAACGTCACGGACTCGACGGGCGCCCGCTCGGTCGTCGGCACCCTCCAGTTGGCGCGCTTCGTCAATCCGTCCGGGCTGACCAGCCAGGGCGACAACCTGTACGCCCCGAGCGATGCCAGCGGACCGGCGGTGACCGGGACGGCCGGCGAGGAAGGCTTCGGGACCATCCAGGCCGGGTTCCTGGAAAAATCCAACGTCCAGATGGTCAATGAGCTGGTGAATCTCATCACCGCCCAGCGGGCGTACGAGCTCAACTCGCGCGCGATCCGGGCGGGCGACGAGATGCTTCGCGAGACCAACAACATTTTCCGGTAGGAGTTGACTATGGATCGTAGGCTGTTAGGCATCGTCGGGTTCGTGGTGTCGGTGCTGGCCGCGGGGCCGGCGTACGTCGCCGCTGTGGAGCTCGGCTCCGGGCCCGACGTGGTTGTGCCCCTGCAAATTCATCTGCCGCGTGAGGTGACGGTCCAGGGCGGTCTGCTGACCTTGGGCCAGGTTAGCGTGGTCAAAGGGGATCCGGTTCTGGTGGCCACGGCGAACAAGATCGGCTTGGGCCGGCTCTCGGTGCCGGGGCAGAAGGCGGTTCTGGATCGGCCGACGATTCTGAGCCGGCTGGCGTCCTCCGGCATCGGCGCCCGGCAGGTGCGTCTCACGGGGGCCGAGACGGTGATGGTTCGCCGCTGTCAGAAGACGGTCAACGCGGATGAGTTCGTCGAGGCAGGCAAGACGTTTCTCCAGCAGCATTCGCCCAACCCGGCGATCTGCGCGATTCTCCCGACGATCAAACCCAAAGACCTGGTCCTGGCCGGGCAGCCCCGCGACTTGCAGTTGACGCCCCGGCTCGTCGGGAACGGGGCATCGGGCTACGTCACGGTTCAAATTGCCGTCACAGCGGATGGAGAGGAGGTCGGGGTGCGGGACATCCCGTTCCGTTTGCGCTATCAATGTCGTCGGGCCGTGACAATCAAGGAGGTTCCGGAAGGTGCGGTGCTCAGTCCCGAAAACGTCAAAATCGAGACGGTGGTTATGGACCAGCCCGAGCCTGCGGGTTGGCAGCCGCCGTATGGACTGGTCGCGATTCGCGCCCTGGCGGCGGACACCGAGGTTCGGCGCGACATGATCGGGGCGGCCCAGTCGCCGGTGGTCATCCGGCGCAACGAGACGGTGGTCATCCGCGTGGAGCGACCGGGATTGGTGGTCACCGCCGTCGGCATCGCCCTGCAGGAAGGCCGGGCCGGGGAATACGTCAAGATCCGAAATACGGACTCCAGCCGCGTCATCGTCTGCAAAGTGAACGCCGACGGGACCGTGGAACCAATGATGTAATCGTGGGTCGCGGGTCGTCAGCCGTTCGTCGCGAACCGCCAGCCACTCCGTGAAGGAGAACCGATGAGCCGGAAAACCATGCAAGTGTGGATACCGTTGGTCCTCGTATGCCTGCTTGGGGAAGGCCTGTATGCGGGATCCATCTGGGCCAAGCGGGACCAGAACGCGCGGGTGTCGTATACCGATGAGGCCGCCCGCCGGATCGGGGACACCCTGACCATCGTGATCGTCGAGGCCAGCAAGGTCGATAACAAGGCCAAACGCGACCTGCAAAAGGAGACGAGCCGGTCCAGCGAATTCGACGGAAGACTGGGAATCGACCGCATCGCCGAGCGCATCCCCGGCTTCACCATGCAGGCCGAGTCGAGCAACGAGCTTAAGAGCAAGGCCGACTACAAAGACGAGCGCAGCTTCGAGGACCGGGTCAGCGTGGTCGTCATCGATGTTCTCCCGAACGGCAATCTCGTCGTGACCGGCACGCGGGATCGCAGTATCGCCGGCGACGTGCAGACCATCGAAATCAGCGGGATCGTCCGGCCTATCGATATCTCATTCGACAACAGTATCCGGAGCGAACGAGTGGCCAACTTCCGGATCGTCACGAAGAACGCCGGCATCTCCGCGCCGTACACGCGGCCGGGCTGGCTCGGGCGGATCTTCGACGTCCTCTGGCCGTGGTGATGCGTGTGCCTGTCGGTGCGGCCTTGTTCCTCTGCGGAGTCGCCATCATGAACATTGCTCAAGCCCATATGCGGATCACGAGACAAGCGATTGGCTGTCTCTGGGTCCTGGTCGTTCTGCTGGGAGCGGCCGGACCGGGTCGGTGTGAGCGCATCAAGGACATCGTCGATATCCAGGGGGTCCGCAGCAACCCGCTCACCGGCATCGGGCTGGTGACCGGCCTGACCGGCACAGGGGATACGACCCTGCTGTCACGGCAAGTGCTCGCGAACGTCCTGCGGGATTCCGGGTTGGTTCTGTCACCGACGGATCTGACCGGCGGCAACGTGGCGGTGGTCATGGTCACGGCGGAGCTCGGCCCCTTCGACCGGGAGGGGTCGCGCCTCGACGTCGATGTCTCGGCCTTGGGGGACGCCAAGAGTTTGCAGGGCGCCATGCTTTTGCCGACGCCCTTGCGGGGCCTCGACGGCCAGGTGTACGCCGTGGCGCAGGGTGGCGTGTCGCTCGGCGGCTGGTCCGGCTCGGGCACGCAGGCGTCCGCGGCCAAGAACCATCAGACCGTCGGTCGAATCCCCGACGGCGCGACCGTGGAGCGCTCCGAGCTGGCTACGTTCATCGAGCAGGTGGCGGGGCAGCGATCCATCACACTCCATCTGCGGAACAACGATTTCTCGACGGCCCAGCGCATCAGTGAGGCGATCAACAAGTCCTATCCGGGCAGCACGGTCGTGCTCGATGCCGGCGCGATCAAGGTCAATGTGCCGAGCGATATCACGCAGACGGATATCATTGCGTTCCTCGATAGCATCACGCAGAAGGAGGTGACGGTCGATCTGCCGGCCACGGTCGTCATCAACGAGCGCACGGGCACGATCGTCGTGGGGGAGAACGTCGGCATCGCCGCGGTGGCCATCGCGCAGGGCAGCCTGGTCGTGAAGGTGAAAGAGACGGCCCGGGTCTCGCAACCGATCGCGCCCTTCTCGGACGCCGGCACGACCGTGGTGGTGCCCAGCACCTCGTTGGACGTCCAGGAGCAGAACGCGTATCTGATTCCGATGGCCCGAGCTGTGACCGTCTCCGATCTGGCCAAGACGCTGAATGCGATCGGGGCCTCTCCGAGGGACCTGATCGCGATTTTCAATGCCTTGAAGAGGGCGGGCGCTCTTCAGGCGAAACTGGTCATTATGTAGGGAGCTGCCCATGGATGGGATCGAGCCGATTGCCGTGCCGCCGATGTTCCCCTCGATCGAGCCGGCTGCTTCCATCGCCTCTCGCAAGTCTCTTGACGCGAGGCACGGGATCCGGGAGGCGAGCGGCGAGATATCGCCCGCGGAGCATTCGGACGAGCAGAAGAAGCAGATCGCCAAGGATTTCGAATCCGTCCTGCTGACCAAGCTGTTCGAGCAAGTGCAGGAATCGACGGGAAGCTGGGGCCTGGACGAGGAGGACGGGACCTCTCAGCAGGTGCAGGGATTGTTCTGGTTCTTTCTGGCCCGTGACGTTGCCGACAAGGGCGGATTCGGATTGTGGAAAGACCTCTACCGACAGTTTCAACAAATGGAAGGCGCCGGCGACCCCGGTGAAGGGATCAGCGAGGAGTTATGACCATGACGTTGCCCCTGATGGAAACGACAATCCAGGCGCTGTTGGAGGTGCTGGATGAGGATATCCGGCACGTGGAGACGGTTCTGTCGCGGCTGGAGGCGCTGCGGACTCTACTGATCAAACGGGATGATGCGGGATTGGAGAAGCTCCTGGAGGACATTCGCCGGCAGGCCGAGACCTACGCGGCCAACGAGCAGAAACGACAGAGCCTTCGGAACGACCTGGCCGCGCACTTCGGATGGAACGAGCGTGACGTCACGCTGTCGAGACTTCAGGGGCAACTGACCGGGCCGAGCCGTGCCGCGCTCATGGGACGGCAGGCACGACTCAAATCATTGATCGAGCAGTTGAAGCGGGAGCATACGCTGACGACCGTGCTGCTCGCCGACTGCGCGCGGTTCAACCGATTGCTGATGCAGGCCTTGTTCGGAGTTTCCGGGAAGGGGAATATGACCTACAGCCCGACCGGTGCGGCCAAGCACCCCAGCGATATGCCCCTGATGAGCCTGCGCTTCTGAGCGTTGTCGATTGCGGATTGCGGATGGGTGTCACGACCCAATTCTGCCATCCGAGGAACAGGACGGAAGATGCCGAACTATGGAATAGGAATTACTGGCCTCAATGCCGCCCAGGCGGCCATGGACATCATCGGCAATAACATCGCCAATGCGGCGACCGATGGGTACCACCGCCAGAGGCTGGAGCTGGCCCCTCTGGAATACGGGCAAACCGCCGCCGGGACCGTGGGCGCGGGCGTCGACGTGACCGGCGTGACGCGCATGATTGATGGACTCCTGGAGCGTGAGATTACGCGACAGGAGTCCGCCTACGGCCAGGTCTCGCAGGAGCTTTCGACCTTGAGTTCCGTCGAGACGACGCTGGGTGAGTTCGCCGAAGGAAGCGGCCTGAACGCCGTCATCGACGGGTTCTTCGATTCTTTACGGGGTCTGGCGGCCCATCCGCTCGAGCGGGTGTGGCGCAACGAGACGATCAGCTCCGCCGAGGTCCTCGCGAACGAGTTTCGGCGGTTGGGCAG
>Ga0315277_10002306_pt1 | contig 26694 bp, 14 predicted proteins | sample YL17G05_15_MG_FD_203695 | JGI IMG/M metagenome (GOLD analysis project Ga0315277, IMG submission 203695) | Sediment microbial communities from Yellowstone Lake, YNP, Wyoming, USA - YL17G05_15 | ecosystem: Environmental > Aquatic > Freshwater > Lake > Sediment | place: USA: Wyoming | collected... | reverse complement strand
ACTCCATGTTGCACTGCCCCCGGTTTATCCTGCTTCCCACCTGCCAGTAAGTGGAGAACTTACCCGAATCGCAATCAGAGGAGAAGGCGCTCCCCCATTCAAGCACATACATACCTTCAGCCACCGCATCCGTGAATGCGCTGGCGAGATGGTCTTTATGTGCTGAAAAACCCACCAGGCGGTAGCCTCCATCCTCCGATATCATCAGCGCGCATACCGAGAGCCCCATAGAGTCCCTGACTTGTTGTACCACTCTTTTCGATAGTTCATCGATATTGCTTACGGTGCGGATGGAGCGGCCCAGTTCCTGCAGCAGCCTGCCCTCTTCGAACTCGCGGCCGTACATGTAGCGGCTGGCGAGCTTCCTCACCCAAGCCACCTCGGCCTGATAAGCCAGCATGAACGGGATGCCGGTGAGGACGAAGAGGATGTATAGAGGACCCTGCAGTCCCAGGCCCAGCCCGAAGAAATAGAACGCACAGAGCGCGGTGAACATGGTCAGGTTGGCCAGGATCACCATGGTATGTACCAGGGCGTTCTTTGCGACCGACCGGATATCGATGAAAATGCCGTAGTGCAATATGCCATAAGCCAGCAGGGACACGAATATCAAGCTGGCTTGGGCGGTGGTGACATATGGGCTCAGCTCCAGGTTCTGGATGGCGTTGGCGATCAGCATGGGCACCGGCGCCAGTGCCAGGATGAGCAGGCCCTTGCGGGTGGCCTCGGAGATACTGCGACGGCTCTCGTGCAGGAAGATGGTCAGAGAGGCGAGGATCTCCGCGAAGCCCAGGACGGTGATGAACCAGAAGGCGGGGGTCCGGGCCACGTTTATGCCCTGCCCGTTATTTATCAGAAAGTACGACGAATAGAAGAAGCCCGTCGTGTACAGGAGCAGCAAGCCCAACAGCCAGGGCGCGTAGAGGGCGGAGATGATAAGTGCCGCCTTGCGCCTGTCCTGCAGCGGCTTCTTGGGTCGCGGAAAATAAAGGGCCAGCATGAGGTAGGTAGGGACAAGGAGCATCTCTCCGATGCCCTGGAACCTGGTCCAGAATATCTTGCCCGCGAGGTCGGAAGAGGCCATGGTCATGGCCTCTCCCATGGCCCAAAAAGCCATGCAGATGGAGATGATGAAAAAGAGGTTATTGGCCAGCTGGCGGCGGCCCTTCAGCAATACATAGAGCCCTATAACCAGGCTGATCAGGCCGGAGACAGCGGTCATCACGCGCGGCAGTTCATCAACCATACTGCAGATTATACCATTTTGCTTCCAGCCCTATTCACACCCGCTAACCTGCACCAAACGTCCGATAGCCTGCACCGCGAAAGCGCGGTGACGCCCGGAGGGCAGCGGCACGGTGCAGGTATTCTTGCGGCACGGCAACACAAGGCTGGTCGTCGTCGCAAGCTCCTCCGAGCACCTTGCTCGCCGGGCTCGTTGGTTTTGGGTAGTAGGGACTACACCCGAGCGCATTTGTTTCTCCCGGCTATATGATATGTGCGTTTCGATATATTCTTTCGGGAGGTCGAGCCAACCGACCCCGTAGTTCCCCGGGCAGGGGGTTCTAATCAGGCTACGCCCGGACGAAAAGATCCAGGCTTAGCACGTTTACGCACGGATGCCAGGGATTTTTTCAGGGGCTTGGCGCGCGTACGCGGGCTGGCTCCGGCTCAGTCCTGCCGGTTGAACTGCAGGATCGCTATCAGCGTGAGTACGACCCCGAAGCCCAGGATGATCAGAAGGTCGAGGCCGAGGGGGTAGAACTGTACCTGGAGCTGGGGCATTTGCGGCAGCGCGGCTTTTGCCTGGGATGCCCAAGCCATGAACTCGGGGTTCGCCGCCAGGCTCGCGGGTACCTCGGGCAGACCGATCGAGGTTGTCGAGGTGATCGCGATACCCTTGAGGGCCACGCCACGTATGGCATCTACGGCGTAGGTCATGGGGTTTATCTTGGTGAGCACCTGCATCCATTTTGGCAGGTTCTGCAGGGGGAACAAGGCCCCGGAGAGAAAGAACATGGGCAGCAGGACGAAGTTCATGATGATGGGGAACGCCTCCATGGAGCGCATACGTGCGGCGAAGGCGACGCCGAAGGCGGTCAGGCTTATCGCCAGCAGGAACATCGCCGCGATCATCACGACTATCTTCTCCAGGTCGTATGGTATGCCCACCAGGGGCATGAAGAGCAGGAGGATGAAACCCTGCATCAGCGCGGTGGTCCCACCCCCGAACACCTTGCCCACCGCCACCGATGAACGCGGGATGGGAGCCACCAGCATCTCCTTGAGGAAGCCGAACTCGCGGTCCCAGATGATGGAGATGGCCGAGAACATGGACGTGAAGAGCACGGTCATGCACACGATGCCCGGATACATGAAGGTGATGTATCTGGTATTCCCGCTTCCGAAGGACTTAAACGCCGCCTGCAGGCCGGTCCCCATAAGGGCCAGGTATATCAAGGGTTGAGCGAAGGCACCGATGAGACGGATGCGGTCGCGGAAGAAACGCTTTATATCCCGTAGCCAGGTTATATATATACCGATGCCCAGTTTTGTGAGCTTTTTTCTTAGATCGTCGCCGACTAACGGCGTGGTTGCCTCTTCCATACCCTCTTCCTCTATCGTCTTACGGGTCCCCTGAAGCCTTTGGCGAAAGCGCGCAGGTCCGCCAGACCGTCGGCACCCTCGGGGCGTATCTCGCGCCCGGTGAGCTTGAGGAACACGTCATCCAGGGTGGGGCGGTGCAGGCTGATGGAGTTGACGGGCACCGGGAAGTCCCTGATGAACCCGGGAATGAACTTCTCACCGCTCTCCACCTCGAAGCAGAGGCAATCCCGGTCCTGTATCATCTCCACCCCGAACTCCTCGATGAGTATCTTCTCAGCCTCAGGATCGTTATCGGTGGTTATCTTCACCACGTCTCCCCCCACCTGGTTTTTCAGGTTCTCCGGCGTGTCCAGGGCTATGATCTCCCCGTAATCGATGATGGCGATGCGGTCGCAGTTCTCTGCCTCGTCCATATAATGCGTGGTGAGGAAGATGGTGATGTCATGACGCCTCTTCAGGTCGTGGATGTATTCCCAGATGGAGTTGCGAGTCTGGGGGTCCAACCCGATGGTCGGTTCGTCCAAAAACAGGACCTTGGGATAATGCAGCAGGCCGCGGGCGATCTCAAGGCGCCGTTTCATGCCTCCGGAGAAGGTCATCACCCTGTCCTTCTCGCGGTCCAGCAGCTCCACCATCTCCAGCACCTCGCGGATACGCTTGTTCCTGTCTCCCTTGGGGACGCGGTAGGCATAGGCGTGGAACTCGAGGTTCTCCCTGGCCGTGAGACGGTCGTCCAGCGAGGGGTCCTGAAAGACCAGGCCGATGGATTCACGCACGCACTCCCGGCTCTTGACCACGTCGCAATCGTCCAGCACGGCGCTGCCCGCTGTGGGGCTGAGCAGGGTGCAGAGGATGTTGATGGTGGTGGTCTTTCCGGCGCCGTTGGGCCCGAGGAACCCGAAGATCTCTCCCCTCTCCACCGCGAAGGTTATACCCTTGACGGCGGTGAGGTCTCCGTACTTCTTTACGAGGTCTTTTACTTCTATTATATGGTTCATCTCAAACCTTTAGCATTGCTAACAATCTTGGTGAATTATATGCTTCACCCGTTGGGCTGTCAACGATTGATCACCTCTCTTTCTGCTGTGATGCTTCCACTCCATCCTGTTCGCAGAAGATCTATCCATCCACCCGAGGACCGCAAAGAGGGCTTGGCCGTGTATCGTGGATACCGCGCAAGAGCGCTGTGCGGAAACAGAGCATCGACCTAGACTATGTCTGGAATTCCCGAAGCGACCCCTTATCCCTTACGATACCGGATCTTACCAGGGCGGAGCCGGTCCGGGGACAGGCGGCATTTCCGGGAACCTATCATTTACATTCACCGCGCCCGGGTCGTAGATGTCGGCGTCGAAGGTCTTGAACTCCGACTGTCCCAACGGTATGGGCAGGCCCAGGGTTTTGTAAACGAAGAGGTGGATGTTGAGGTCCTCGATGGCGCCTCCCCGAATACCTGCGTTGTAGTTTGGATGCCTGTCCGATTTGACCAGGGCGGCAACGAGGTAGGGGTCCAGGAACGCCAGCAGCTTGGTCAGGAATTCCTCGCCGCTGCTGTTTAACGCCTGCGCGATAGGTCCACCCTCGAGGTTCGAGATCAGGTCCACCAGGAAGTCGTATCCTGCCGTGTTCAGGAGATTCGCAAGGTCGGCCCCGTTGAAGTAGGGGGAGGCGAGCAAGCGTCTCATCAGGGATTGTGTCGGGTGCATGGCGTATTCCGCGTTTATCGCTTTCGCGATGACCGCGCCGTCCAGGTTGGAGACGAGGTTGGCAAGGAAGGTGGGGTTGTCTTTGAGCAGGCCCGCCACGAATACCGGGTCCAGCTCCTGCAGCAGCAGGCTGGTCATAGCGGGGTTGGCGTTCAAGGCCAGCGCGATGGTGTGGGCGGTGGTGGCGTCGAGCGTCCCCAGCAGGTCCGGTATCATGTTGCCCACCGCAGGGTTACCGTTCAGTCCGGCGGCTATCACCGGCGCCACCGCGGCTGCGTTTAAGTTGTTGATCATGGCGCTGATGAGGGGCTGCAGCTCAGGGTTGTTCACGAGTCCCTCGGACGAAGCCTGGGCCACTGCCGGGCCCAGGTTGGCGAGGAGCTTCCTGAGGAATTGGTAGTATTCGGCGGGATGCTCCGCCGTCCCGGTCTGGGCCCGCTGGCAGGAGAGGTTGATGCCGTTCGCGGCCGCGATGGCCGTGGGCGCCGTGACGTTCTCCACCAGCACGCGCACGAAGGAGGGGTTGTTGTTGAGGCCGGTGGCTATGGCTATACCCGCTTGTCCATTGGTGTTGGCCAGCAGGCCCGTCAAGAGGTTATCCGCCGGGTTGGCGGCCACGTTCTGATTCACACCGGAGGCCAGGGCCGCAGCCGCCGCGGGGGAGATGTTGGTGATGAGCACCGAGAGCAGGTCCTGCCCGAAAGCGTGGTTGGTCACGTTGGCGTTGATGCCCCGCGCCAGGTACTCGGCCGTGAGTGAGCTGGTATTTGCCAGAAAGCCCTCCAGGAAGGCCGGGTTGGCGTTCACGGCCCCGGCCAGGACCGCGGGGTCCAGGGCCCCGATGACCGCGGAGAGGAAGTCCCTGCCCGCCAGCCAGTTATCGCGCATGCCCTGGGAGGCCGCCGTCCCCAGCGCCCCGTTCAGGTCGGTGAGGAGGGTCTGGAGGAAGGCTGGGTTATCGTTTAAAGCACCCGCGAGCGGGGCTGCGTCCAGGTGCGAGAGCAGCGAGGCCAGGAAATCCGGGTTGCGGTTGGAGCCACGGATCATGTGCTCGACCACACCGGGCGACAGCTGGGAGACCAGGTCGAAGATGAAGCTCGTATGGGTTCCCAACGCTGCCGCGATGGGGGCCGGGTTGAGGTTTTTCAGAAGCTCGCCCAGGAACTCCGGGTTGCGGTTGAGGCCGGTCGCGATGGATGGCGCCAGGGAAGGCGGCATCACGCGGGAGAGGGCCTCGGTTATCTCGGGATGGGCGTTTAAGGCGTTGGTAAGGATGGCCGGGTTCAGGGCGTTGAGCGCCTCGACGATGAGGGCGGGGTTGGCTCCGATGCCCGCGCCGGCTCCCGCGCCCACCGCCGGAGCCAGAAGCGGCACCAGGTCCGACGTCAGCTGCGGGTTGGCGTTGACCACGTTGGCCAGCACCTGCACGTCCAGAAGTCCCAGCACGCGGGAGAGCATGGCCCGGTTGGATATGAGGTCGGCCACGAAACCGGGGTCGGTGTAATCGGTGGTCTTCTTCACCAGCTCGATGGAAGAGTTGATGAGGTCGGCCACCACGTCAGGGTCTAGAAATCTGACCAGGTCGTTGATGAAATCGGTGGCGGTCATGAGCGCCCCGGCAACCGGCACCGGCTGCATGAAGGGAGCCGAGGCCGAGAGCAGGGTGGTGTTGTTCAGGATATCCGCCACGAAACCGGGCGTGATGGAGCGCGTCACCCGCACCACGGTGGCGATGTTGGCGTTTAGCGCCCCGGCCAGCACGGCCGGGTTGAGGTAGCCCATCACCGCGGCCAGGAAGGGCCCGTTACGGTTGATCACGGAGGCTATCACCGCGGGGTCTATGTAGTCCAGGGATGCCGAGAGCATGTCCCCGTTGGAGTTGACCACTTCCGCCACCACCACCGGGTCGAGGTTGGAGACCAGGGCCGAGAGGAAATCCCCGTTCTCGTTCACGATCTGGCCGGTGACCGCGGGGTCCAGAAGCCCCATGATATTCGTCAGGAAGGGCCCGTTGCCGTTGAGCACCCCCGCTATGGTCATGGGGTCCAGGTAGGACATCACGGCCGCGAGGAAGGGGCCGTTGGCGTTGATGCCCGCGTTCAGGGCCACGGGGTCCAGGTAGCCGATGAGCTCGGCTATGAATTCGCCGTTACGGTTGACCGCTTCCGCGATGACCGTGGGATCGAGGTATCCCACCAAACCGATGACCAAATCGGAGCTGTGGTTAACGATATAGGCGATGGACTCAGGGTCCAGGTAGGGGATGGCGGCCACCAGGATATCCGGGTTGTCGTTGACGGCCTGTGCGATCACCGGCACCGTCTCCTCCTCCACCATGGCGTTTAAGAGCTCCGAGATGAACTCGGGGTTGTCGTTGAGCGCTTCGGCCACCGCTTCGGGCTCCGTGTTGGCGAGCATGTTGGTGAGGAGGTCCACGTCGGAAGCCATCTTTCCCATCAGGGGGCCCATGGGGCTCCTGGCGGGCAGGATCATCACGGCACCCAGGGCCACGGAGCCGAGCACCAGGACTACCACGGTTATGTTTATTATCAGTTGTAACGGTCTGCTCAGAAGGAACATCTTCGCACCCTCTTACCTGACTCTTTCCTAGGGCCACTCAGGTCCCGTGAGGGGACCCGTGTAAGCACCGTTGATATAGCCCGTGCCCGGAACGTCCAGGCCGATGGGAATAGGACCCAGCATGGCAGTGAACCTCAACCTCACCGCGATCCCCATGTTGTGGAAGAGGCTCGTGTTTCCCGCGTTTATACTATTGGTTATGGCGTCCGCAATCACCTGTGCCATCCCGGAATTATCCGACATCATCTGCGTGAGCATAGCGTATGCAGCTGGTTGGGGTCCTACGGGTACAGGTGAACGCGTATTTATGCCTGTGACCGGATCGAATGTCTTGGTCGCGCTGAGTTCCACGATATCCCTCATCTCGTTCGCAGTGCCCTCCCCGCTCAGATCGGCCAGCAAGCCCTCCAGCAGCGGCTGGATGCCGCCGTTCAAGGCCTGCGCCACCAGGGATGCGTTCAACGGCGGTGGAGCGGGATCGGAGTTCAAGCCCAGGAGCTTGGCGGCCAGGTCCATGCCGGGCCCGCCGGAGATGCGCGCCATCATGTTCGCGTCGGTGGCGGCCAGGTTGTTGCGCAGGAAGAAGGAGGGGGCGGCATCGAGGCCGGCGTTGAGCCCCGTAGCCAGTGCCGCAGTGTCGATGTTCGCCATCAACGCGTTCAGGAAGGCCTTTCCCTGCGGAGTCTCGAGGGCGCCCGTGATGGCTGCCAGGGTATGCTGCTGGGTGTTCTTGAGCGTGATGTCCAGCACTTTGTAGAAGTCTGAGGAGCCCTCCCCCACCGCCAGGGCGTTGAGCCCTCTGCCTACGGCTTTGCCCGTCTCCTCGTCCAGGTTCACCAGGAGGTTGGTGAGGAAGCCCGGGTTCTGCGCCGCGCTCTGGTTCAATCCCTGGGCCATAGCCTGGGCCGTGGCCGGGGCCATGTTCTCCATGAGCACGCGCACCAGGTCGGGGTTGGCGTTCTGGGCATCGGCCATGCGCCTGCCGGTGTCAGCGGAGAGGTTGCCGATGAGCTGCGGGAGGAAGTTCGGGTCGGCGTAACCTAAGGCCTGTCCCGCCGCGGCGGCCACGTTGCCGTTCAGGTACCGCAGCATGTTCTCCAGGAACCCGGAGGTGTTCAGGTTGGTGCCCGCGGCCATGGCCGCGCCGGTTCCCGCGTCCAGGTTGGCGATAACCGCCACCAGGAAGTCCGGGTCGGTGTTGATGGCCTGCGCCACCGCCTGGCCCAGCCTCCCGTCCAGCCCGGCGATGAGGTCTCGCGTGAGGGCGGGGTTTTCGTCCAGGGCGTCCGCGATCACCGCGGGATCCAGGTAGGATATCAGTTGGGTGAGGAAGGTCCCGCCGCGGTTGAGGCCTCCCGCCACCGCCTGCGCGAAATGGGCGTTCAAGTACGCCGAGAGCTGGCGGGTGGTGTCGGGATGCGCCGAGAGCAGCAGCGCCAGGCCGTGCGCGTTGAGGTTCCCGATCATGGTGGAGAGGAAGTCCCCGTTGTTGTTGAGGCCGATGGCTATGCCCGCCGCCGCCAGGGGCGAGAGGTGAGCGGATAGCTCCTCGGTGAAACCGGTGGTGGCGCCCATGATGTTCAGGAGGGTCGGGACGTCCAGGTTGTCCAGGGCCGCGTTGATGAGGGCCGGGTTGGCGTTCACCCCGGCTGCCGCCGCCCGGGCCACCGCCGGGTCCAGGTTGGCTATGAGCGCGGACATGAAGTCCCCGGCTCCCTCAAGTATCCCGGCCAGGAAGGCGGGGTTGGAGGTGGCGATCATGCGGTCGATGAAGGCCGGCGACAGGTTCAGCCCCTCCGCGGCCGCCCTCCCCAGGGAGGGAGGCAGGTTCTGGATAAGGGAGGTGATGAAGGCCGAGTTGGCGTTCAAGGCTCCCGCCAGCACCGACTGGTCGATCAAGCGTATGACCGAGTTCAGGAAACCCTCGTTGTTGCCCAGGTAGGTGATGTAGTCGTCCCGCAGGTAGGAGACTATGGAGGCCACCGCGTCGCCGGTGCCGTTCAGCGAGGCGGCAAGGCCCTTGGGGTCGAGCTGGTTCATCACCGCCTTTACGAAACCGGCGTTGCTGTTGAGCGCCCCCGCTATGGGCGCCGGGTTTAAGAGCCCCAGGATGCGGGTGAGCACCGCCTGATCGGAGGCGATCTCAGCCCCCGACCGCGGGTCCATGCCGTTCACCACTCCGATGAGGAAGGACTTGTTCTGGTTCAGGGCACCGGCGATGATATCCGGGTTCATGTAGCGGGTCATGCCGGCTAGAAAGGCCCCGTTGGCGTTCAGGGCGGAGGCTAGCACCCTGGGACTCAAGCCTCTCAGCAATCCCGAGAGAAAGCCCGGGTTGGCGTTTAAAGCCTGGGCGGTGGGTGCGGGGTCCAGAAGCGACAGCAGCGTTGAGAGCCAACCGCCGTTGGCGTTTACCGCTCCGGCGATCACCGCGGGGTCCAGCGCCTTCAAGAGGTCGGAGGTGAAGCCCGGGTTGGCGTTCATGGAGGCCGAGAGCACCACGGGGTCCAGGTAAGAGACCAGTTCAGTCAGGAAGGGCCCGTTCTGGTTTACGATGCCCGCGATCACCTCGGGGTCGAGCTCGGGGAGGAGCTTCGCGGTGAAATCCGAGCTGGCGTTCACCGTACCTGCCAATACCTCTACGTCCAGGAGGGGCAGAAGCTCCGCTATGAGGTCCCCGTTCTGGTTGATAGCCTCGGCAATCGGCTCGGGGTTGATGTTGCCCACCAGCACCACAACGAACTCGGGGTTGTCGTTGATCGCCTGCGCGGTGGCCTCCTGGTTCTCCGGGTTCTCCAGCTCGGCCAGGAGAGCGGCCAGGAATTCGGGGTTCTCGTTCAGGGCCTTGGCGACCTCCACGGGGTCCATTCCCTCGATGATCCCCGCCAGGGTATGGCGCTGGGAGGACATCTTGCCCAGCACGGTGCCGATGGTGCCCTTCACCGGCAGGAGCATGACCACGCCGCCGGCGACGAGTGCCACCAGGAGCCCGATGACCACCAGGTTCACTATGATCTGTATAGGTTTACGTACCAGCATCTTCACTTCCCATGTTAATGATCAGGGCGGGACTTCGGCGGAACCATCCCAATGATACGGTTCCGCGCCCTCTATATTCGACCAGGCCCAACCCGCCTGCGGGCCCAGGAAGGTGTTCGCCTTCAGGAATACGTAGAACCAGGTGACTTTGAGGAAGGTATATCCATTGCCGTTCGCCGATTGGAAGGGCAGCCTGGCTTTTTCCCCGGGGGTCAGCGTGGCGCCGGTAGCGGCGTTCTGCAATACGTTTGCGAGCATAGTACCGTTCAATCCTTGGATGAGGTCGGTGAGGAAGGCCCCTGGATTGCCCGCTGCGGCGTCCACCAGTAGGTCGTGCAGGGTCGTGCCCAGCCCGATGCTCCCGCCCGCATTCAACAGCTCCCTGGTCAGCCCCGGGTTGGCGTTAAGGGCATCCGCCACAATCCCCCCATCCAGGGTGGAGAGAAGGTCGGTCACGAAAGCCTGGCCGCCGGCAGTGCCCAAGGCAGTGTTCAGGGCGCTGGCAAGCGAGGGGGCATCCAGCGCCCCCACCAGGGCGGTCAGCCAGGGGCCGTTGGCGTTGAGCCCTGCGGCCATGACGGCCCCATCCAGGTGGTTGAGGATGTGCTCCACCAGTGCTGGGTTGCCGTTCAACCCATCGGCCACCGCCGCTGCGGTATTGGCATTGAGGTTCTGGATAAGTGTCGAAAGGAAATTGTCCATGTTGTAGGGGGGTGTGTTCAGCACGTTCACGATGACCTGTGCGAGCGTTGGGGAGGTCGCCTCGATCATGGACTGCAGGAAACCGCCGCCGCCGGGGGCTGCGTTCTCGTTCAGGCCCATGGCCACTTCGTGCCCGGCGTTCTGGTTCAGCCGGGGCAGCAGGTTAGTTATAAGCTGGGTGTTGTTCTCGAGCCCTCTCGCTAGCTCGACCCCCACCTGATCGGAGAGGGTGGCCATGAGCTGGGTGGTCATATCCGTGGTGTTCTGGTTGAGCCCCTCGGCTATGGCCCGCCCCACTTGCGGGGAGAGGTTCTGCACCAGGGGCCTGATGATGGCGGTGTTCTGGTTGAGCGCCTCAGCGATCCTGCGGCTGGTGGTACCGTCGAGGTAGCGGGCCACGGTGGTCGCGGTGGCGGGATTGGCGTTCATGCCGTCGGCGACGGCCTTGGCGGCGGTCTGGTTGAGGTTTGCGATCATGCCCGCCACGAAGTCCGGGTTGTTGTTCATCGCGTCGGCCATGACCACGGGGTCGGTGGCGATGAGCAGCGAGCGGATCATGGACTGCGCCGCCGATTGGCCTGCGTCGGCGTTGACCCCGTTGGCTATGGCCTGGGCCGCTCCCTCGTTGAGGAGGGGGATGAGCCCCGCGATGAGGGCGTCGGCCGCTCCCGAGTTGAGGATGTTCGCGAGCATCACCGGGTCAGCGGTCCCCAGCACGGTGTCCAGCATGGCCGGGTTGGCGTTCATGGCCTGCGCGGCAGCCTGGGCCACGTTATTGGGCAACAGGGCTATGAGCGTGGGCATAAAAGTCCCGGAGAGGTCCAGGGCATGCGATACCGCGGACGCGTCCAGGCTGTTGGTCAGGTTGATCAAGAGTTGCGGGTTGTCGTTGGAGCCTTTGAGGGCTGCGGCTACGAACCCAGGCGAGAGCCCCCGCACCAGGCCGGTTAAGAAGGCGGGTGCCTGGGCCAGGGCGGAAGCGATCTGGGCCCCGTCCAGGTTGGCCAGCATCGCCTTGGCCAGCTCGGGATTCCCCTCCAGCGCCTGGTTGGTGATCTGCGCCAGCGCGGGATCCAGTAGGGGGAGCAGCCTGGTCACGAAATCGGTATGTTCTCCCAAGGCCGCCCCCAGGGTCGCGGTGTCGATCAGGGGAAGCACCCGGGTGAGCATGCTCTGGTTGTTCATCATGGTCGCCACGAGCTCCGGGTCGATGGCGTCCATGACCTTGAAGATGAGGTCGGGGTTAGCGTTGGCGATACCCGCCGCCCAGGCGGGGTCCAGGGCGTTGATGAGCCCCGAGGTGAAGGGGCTGGAGCTGTTCATCATCGCAGCCACCACCGCCGGGTTCAGCCTGGCCAGGAGACCGTTTATCCAGCCAGGGTCGTGGGCGGTCAGGGCCAGCACGTTTGTAAGGAGCTCGTCGGAAAGGTTGTTCACCAGGTCGGCGGTGGAATCGGAGTTGGCGTTGAGCACCCCTGCGATCACCGCGGGATTCAGATACCCCATCATCCTGGAGAGGAAGGTGGGATGAGAGTTCATCCCCGCCGTCAGGACCTGGGGGTCAAGGTATCTCATGAGGCCGGAGACGAAGGCACCATTGTCGTTGACCACCCCGGCCACCACCGCGGTGTCCAGGTATCCCAGGAGGTCCCCCACCAGGGACGGGTTGGCGTTCATGGCCGAGGACAGGACCACGGGATCGAGAAAACCGATAAGGGAGGTGACGAAGGGGCCGTTGGCGTTCACCGCTCCGGCCAGCACCGCCGGGTCCATGGCCGCCGTGGCAGCGGTCAGGAACTCGCCGTTGGCGTTCAGGGCGTCCGCCAAGACCTTGGCGTCCAGGGCGTCCAGAAGGTCCGCCACGAAGGGTCCGCTCTCGTTCACTATTACCGCGATGACCTCCGGGTCCAGGTATTCGAGGAGATCCGTGGTGAAGGCGGCCGCGGCGGGGTCGTTGAGCGCGTAGGCCAGTGTTCCCGGATCCAGTTCGCCGATGAAGATCACTATGAACTCGGGGTTCTCGTTGACCGCCTGCGCTACCTGCTCCGCCCCTTCATCCCCGAGCGCTATGATGAGGTCTCCCATCATCTCGGGATTGTTGCGCATGGCCTCGGCCAGGTCGGCGGGGTCCAGATTCTCGATGAGGCCCGCAAGCGTGCCCTTTGACGAGAGGAGTTTCCCGATCAAGGGTCCCATGGGGTTCTTGGGGGGGATGAAGGCCACAGCGCCCATCGCCACCGCCCCGATGACCAGGACGATGACTATTATATTTATTACCGTCTGGACTGAAGTCCTCAGCATCCTCTGCCTCGCTTCAAGCCTTCAGCCAATAATATACAAATACCAGGACTATATATAATTAACACCAGATCAGACAGTCCTGTAAACCCCCCAGTTCCCTTCTTTGCACTTTTTTAACAGCTTGGTAACATGTTTGTAACATCGAAGCAAGCACGGCTCTCGTTTGCGCGTTCCGGCAGCAAAAAGGCGGCTTCGGCGTTCTATCCCTTGTGCGCCACCCCGCTACTCCGGACCGTCGTCTGGAGTTATATTCACTGATTCACTGCGGGCGGCGGATTCTCCCATGGGGTCGTATCTTCGATCTTCGGTTTATGAACCACATTAATCACACAGATCGGGGATTATAGATAAACCGAAGATCGAAGATACGACCCCATACACGCATACATCTGCGCAACCACACCTCTACGGTTGTAGCACCCCCAGGGCGTCGGTGCCGCCCTCCTTGTCCGACCAGTACATGGCACGCTCCACCACCAGGGGCCTGTCCGAGACGACCTGGACGGAGGCGTCGCGGCCGGGGTCCACCTCGTTGGCATGGACCGTGGATCGCGCCTTGCCTGCGATGTTCACGGCAAAGGTAGACGTGCTGCCGTCGGTGCGCATGAACACCAGGGTGGCGTGGGCTACGTTATCGCTGGGGTTGACCAGGAGGATGTATTCTTCGAAGCCCCAGGCGGTGGAGCCTTCGGCGAGGTACCAGGTATTGGCCGATGTGATCGAGCCGGTGCTGCAGTGCCCCTCCACGCGGGCGCGCGAACCCCGCGGCCAGTACATGGCCCGCTCCGCTATGACCGGCTGGTCTGCCTGTACGTAGGTGGAGACGTCGCTCCCCGGCACCACCTGCGCCACGTTCAAGGTGAACCGGGAAAGCGGGCCGACCGAGAAGACGGACCGTACCTGGCTGCCACCCGGCTTCATGAAGGTGAAGGTCACGTTGGTCGCCACCGGGTTGGGATTCTGCACCAGGACGTACTCCTCGAAACCCCAGGCGGTGGAGCCCTCGGCCAGCAACCAGGTGGCGCACCCCTCGGTAACCCCCAGGGTCGCGTGGCCGCCGTCTTTTCCGTTCCAGTACATAGCCCGCTCCGCCACCACCGGCAGGTCGGCATGGATGTGGGTGGAGACGTCGCTCGATGCGACCAGGTTGTTAACGGGCAGGGTCAGCCGCGAGTAGCCGACCATGGAGAAATCGTATTCCAGGGTGGAGCCGCCCGGCTTCATAAAAGTGGCGTGTATGGAAGCGGGAGCGGCGTTGGGGTTCTGGACCAGCACGTATTCCTCGAAGCCCCATGCGGTAGAGCCCTCGGCCAGGTACCAGTCGGGGTCGGGTGAGTTGGCGCCCACCGCGACGTGACCTCCCGTCCTATCACCCCAGTACATGGCACGTTCCGCCACCACCGGCCGGTCCGAGTGGACATGGGCGGAGACGTCGCTCGATGCGACCAGCGAGTTGACCAGTATGGTGAGCCGGGAGTTGCCGGCCATGGAGTAAGCGTGCTGTTGGGTGGACCCCCCCGGTCTCATGAAGGTGACCTGCACGGAGGCAGGAGCAGCGTTGGGGTTCTGGACCAGCACGTATTCCTCGAAGCCCCAATCGGTGGTGCCCTCGGCCAGGTACCAGTCCTGGGCGGGGCGGGGTTGGCTCAGGTTGCGATAGACCGTGACGGTGTTCTCGCCATCCTGCGTGCCAGTGGTGTCGATGGCCTTGACCGTGATGCTGTGGGTGCCTTCCGCGAGCTGGCTGAGGTCCCAGGAGTTGAAGGTATAGCTGAGGCTTCCTCCAGGTGCGGGGTTGGTATAGCTCTCTACCAGGTCCCCGTCTAACCAGAGCTCCATGTACTTGATGGCGGTGTTGGCGCTGGTGGTGACTGCGGAGACCTTTCCCGCTGCGGGATAGCTGAGGTCCTGGGGAGAGGTTACCGTCACCAGGGGCACCCTCAGGGCACCGCTGACATCGAGGAGACCCCACCCGTAATCCTCGTCGTAGCCGGGGGTGCCCAGGTCCCGGGCGCTGTCCTTGAGCCTGCGCCAGACCTCCTCGGGGGTGGAGCCCGGGTATTCCGCCAGGACCAGGAGGGCCGCCGCCGACACGTGGGGGGTGGCCTCAGAGGTCCCAGACCCGCGGTCGTACATATCGTTGGGCCGCGGGCCGATGATCCCCGCCCCCGGTGCAGCCAGGTCGACGGAGGAGTTGTGGTTGGAGAAGTATGAGCGGCTGCCGTTAGGGTCTATGGAGCTGACCCCTATGACGTAGGTCATGCCGGCGGGATAATCGATGCGCGTATCGCCCTCGTTGCCGGCTGCTGCCGCCATTACGCACCCCATGGAATGCGCGAACTCCACCGCGTCCGCCAGTTCGTAGGAATACGTGGAAGATGTCAGGCTCATGTTGATCACGTCCGCCCCGTTGTTGGCGGCATGGTAAACGGAGTTGATCACGCTGTCCAGGTAACCTTCCCCGTTCGCCCCCAGGGCCTTGAGGGGCATAACGCGCGCGTACCAGTCCATACCCGCCGAGCCGGTGGCGTTGTTCGTGTTGGCGCAGGCCATCCCGGCCACCATGGTCCCGTGCCCGTTGTCGTCCCAGGGGTCGGCGTCTCCGTTATAGTAGTCCCAGCCGCCCAGGCGGCGCCCGAGCAGGTCCTCGTGGACGTAATCCATGCCGGTGTCGATGACCGCCAGGGTCAGGCCGGCCGAACCCCTCTGGAGGTCCCAGGCTTCGTCCGCCTTCACGCCGTAGGGGCCTTTCAAGTTCCACTGCTGGTCGTACAAGGGGTCATTGGGGATAGTAGCGGTAGCCCGGAAGACGATGTTGGGCTCTGCCGCTTTCACCAGCGGGGATGACATGAGCCTGCGGGCCGCCTGCAGCTCGTCCGCTCCCGGGCTGAGCCGTAGCCGCACGGCCACCTTCACCGGGCTTGCGGCGAAGGCGGAGAGGGCTCTATCCCCGCCCTCATCGAGCGTACCCGCGAACTCCTCGAGCAATATATCCAGGTTCTCCCGCGATGGCTGCTCGAGCACCACCACCACTTCTCCGGGGAGATAGCTGCCTGGAGGGTATTGTGCGGGATACAGGCGCTCTATGAGCTGGCGTTTCGCCGTGTTCAGGCCGACTGCCGCTGCGGTGGTGGAACCGTTTAACGGGAGGGCGCCCAGGCATATAAGCGTTGCGAGGAAGAGGATGGCGGCGGCGCGGAAAGCTTTCCCTCTCATCTCTCTTGTGGCCAATACTGCTACCTCCACTCGTCCCACCGGGCACCCGGCCCTCCTTGCCCTTTTGACGCGGGTTGCGGGTGTAGGGTGCCGCGATATCTGCATCCTTTGAGTCCTTCGCCACCGCGGCGGACGTCGATCACGATGGATCCCGGACCATCAGAGTATATCGGACTTGCGGTCCCAAACCCTTGATACAGGCCAGGTGGCACGCGGCTGCTGCCTAGAGAAGGGGCTCCTCCTCGACCCCGACTCGCTTGATATCGGCCCCGAGGCGCGAGAGCTTGTCCTCCAGGTCCTCGTATCCGCGGTCCACATGTTGGACGTCCAGCAGATGCGTCTCCCCTTCCGCGGCCAGCCCTGCCAGGACCAAGGCCGCGCCCGCGCGCAGGTCGGGGGCGCAGACCTCGGCGCCGCTCAAAGCGCCCACCCCCTTCACGATGGCGTGATGGCCCTCGATATTGATATCGCATCCCATGCGGTTCAGTTCGTCCACGAACATGAAGCGGCTCTCGAAGACGTTCTCGGTGATCACGCTGGTGCCACCGGCCAGGCTCAACAGGACCATCAACTGCGGCTGCAGGTCTGTGGGGAATCCCGGGAAAGGAAGGGTGGCCAGGTCCACCGACCCGTACTCGCCCCCGCCTTTCACCCGCAACCGGCCCTCCTCCTCCTCTATCCCTACACCCACCTCGCGGAGTTTCTCCAGGGGCAGGCCCAAGTGACCCGGGTCGACCCCCTCGATGGTCACCTCTCCCGCGGAGACCGCGGCGGCCACGGCCAGCGTCCCGGCCTCGATACGGTCACCGATGGCAGTGTGCTCGGTTCCCCTCAACTCCGCCGGCCCCGTGACCTCGATGACCGGCGTACCCGCTCCCTCGATCTCCGCCCCCATGGACACGAGGTAGGCCGCCAGGTCCTGGATCTCCGGCTCGCGGGCGGCGTTCTCTATGATCGTGTGCCCCTCGGCTCCCACCGCGGCCATGATCAGGTTCTCCGTCGCCCCGACGCTGGGAAAATCGAGGATTATATGCGTGCCTTTCAGGCGGGATGCGCGCGCGTGCACGTAGCCGTGTTCGGTGCTGATCTCCGCCCCCAGCTCCGCCAGGCCTTTGAGGTGCATGTCTATCTTGCGCGAGCCGATGTTGCATCCGCCTGGGATAGCCACCGATGCCTCCCCCCAACGGGCCACCAGGGGCCCGAGCACGATGATGGATGCTCGCATGCGCCTCACCAGATGATAAGGGGCTTCACGCGACGGGAACTCGCCGGAACGTATCCTGAGGCTGTTCCCCTCCCATCCCACTTCCACCCCCAGGCGGCGCAGCACCTCCACCATTATCTTCACATCGGTGATGCGGGGGACGTTGTGGATCAGGCATTCCTCGGGGGTGAGCAGGCTGGCGGCCATGAGCTTGAGCACGGAGTTCTTGGCCCCCCCGACGCGTACCTCTCCCCGTAGGGGGTTCCCGCCTACGATGATGAACTTGCTCTCTCCCATGATAAACCGATGATAGCATACGCACGGTAGATTGCAGCGCGAAAGCGCGGCGACGCCCGGAGGGCGGCGGCACGGTGCCAGTCGCCTCCACATTTCCATGTGGAGGCCTGGCACGCATACATCTTCGCACCCACATAGGGAGGTGATGCCCATCCGGACGTTGCACCTACGTCCGACAGCCTGCATGGGGTCGTATCTTCGATCTTCGGTTTATGAACCACATAGATCACACAGACCAGAAATTAAAGGCAAATCGAAGATCGAAGATACGACCCCATATACTGCCCTACAACATAAAACCCACGAGCCCGGCGAGCAAGGTGCTCGGAGGAGCTTGCGACGACGACCAGCCTTGTCGCCGGGTCGCAAGAACACCCTATGGGGTCGGTCGGAGCCAGGTTTTTCGCGAAGCGGAAAAACCGTGTTGCGAGGAGTCCGCGACGAAGCAAGCTCGATTGAGCACCACGTCGGCGATGGAAATCCACAAGTCGCGGAGCGAGACCGTTACCTCGATTTTGCCAGCCAACGCCCGATAGCCTGTATCGCGTAAGCGACAGCGCCGTCTTCGGCGCGACGGTGCCCAGTGCCTGGACAAGTTCATCCCAACATCTGTTCTTAAGAATGCTATGCGAACTTGTCCAGGCCTGGCACGTGTAAGTCCGGAAGAAGCGATGCGGCCCGGGCAACTCAGGCCTTCAACCTCTCCATGCGTTCCGCTTCCTTGCGCTGAAGGGCTTTCTTGACCTTCTTGAGGCGGAAGATATCCTCGCGCGCACGCTCCTCGAGGCTCATCTGGATGAATTTTATCTGCTCGTTGTAGTCGGGGACGACGATGTTCTCCAGAGCGTTCACGCGGCGGTTGGTCTTGCGCAACTCCTCCCCCAGGCGACGCAGGCGCGTCTCGATATCCGCGGACTCGATGATCACGTCGATGATCTCCTCGAACTTCTCCGCCGCTGAATCCACCCGGCTCGACACGCCCGTGATGCCGTAACCCCGCTTGAGGACGTTGCGCAGGGTGCTCTGCCCCTTGCGGATCACCGGGATGGGCACACCCATGACATGGGTACCGGTGATATCCACCAACACCTCGCCCTGGGCGGCGTAGGAGGCGGAACGCACCTTCGGCCCGCCGTCCTTGGCCTTGGCCATGGCCAGGTCGAACTGGGCATCGGCGGTCACCCGCTCCAGGCGCAGGGAGAGTCGCATGGTCTCGTCGATGATAGGCATGAACTCCGCCAGCAGGGCGTCCCGTTTGCGTTTGAGCAGGTTCATGCCCTGCTCGGCCAACGAACGGTTGGCCTTACGTTTGAGCAGCTCGCTCCTGGTCGGATGGACTTGTTCCATTTACCCCTCTCCCGGCCCGCGATGCGGGATCAACCCTCGGTCGTGATGAACTCCATCGCCGTCTCCGGGTTGTAGTTCTTGTCTATGTATTCCATCTTGATGCGCTTGATGGACTCCTTGGGCATCATGCTGATGAGCTTCCACCCCAGCTCCAGGGTCTGGTCCAATTCGCGGTTCTCTTCCTTCTGGTCCAGGTAGTTCTGCTCGAAAGCGTCGGCGAATTTCAGGGCCATACGGTCCATGTCCGTCAGAGCCTCTTCGCCCACGATAGCCACCAGGCGCCGCAGGTCCACTCCCTCTGCATAGTAGGCATAGAGCTGGTCGGCGACGCCGCGGTGGTCTCCCCTGGTGCGTCCCTCGCCGATCCCCAGGTTCATGAGGCGTGAAAGGCAGGGCAGGACGTCGATGCAGGGGAAGATGCCCCGGCGGTGCAGGGTGCGCGAGAGTACGATCTGTCCCTCGGTGATATACCCGGTGAGGTCCGGGATGGGATGGGTGATGTCGTCGTCGGGCATGGCCAGGATCGGCACCTGGGTGACGGAGCCCGGCTTGCCCTTGATGCGTCCCGCCCTCTCGTAGATGGAGGCCAGATCGGTGTACATGTAGCCGGGGTAGCCGCGGCGACCCGGCACCTCTTCCCGTGCCGTGGATACCTCGCGCAGGGCTTCACAGTAGTTGGTCATGTCGGTGAGGACGACCAGCACCTGCATATCGTGCTGGAAGGCCAGGAACTCCGCCACGGTGAGCGCGCAGCGCGGAGTCTGCAGCCGTTCTACCGTGGGGTCGTCGGCCAGGTTCAGGAAGAACACCACTCTTTCCAGGGCGCCCGAGCGGGCGAAGCTCTCCTGGAAGAAGGAGGCCTCCCGGCGGGTGATGCCCATGGCGGCGAAAATGATCGCGAACTCCTCCCCTCCCACGATCTTGGCGTTCTTCACGATCTGTGCCGCCAGCTCATTGCCGGGAAGGCCGGCTCCCGAGAAGATGGGGAGCTTCTGGCCACGCACCAGGGTGTTCAACCCATCGATGGCGGAGACGCCGGTCTGGATGAAGTCGCGGGGCTCCTCCCTGCTCCAGGGGTTGATGGGCGACCCGGTGATCTCCCGCTCTTCCTCTGGGAAGACTTCCGGCCCACCGTCGATGGGCTGCCCCATGCCGTTGAGGACGCGTCCCAGGAGGTTGACCGAGCAGTCCATCTTGGCAACTTCCCCCCGGAAACGTACGTTGGTCTTATCCACGTCCAGCCCCGCCGTGGGGCCGAACACCTGCACTACGGCCAGCTCGCCCGAGAGCTCGATGACCTGGCCGTACTTGGTCGAACCGTCAGCGGAATGGATCTCCACCATCTCGTTGTAGGAGGCACCCTTCACCTTGCTCACGAAGAGCAGGGGTCCGGCCACCTCTACCACCGTGCGATATTCCGTCGTTGCCAGGAAGGCGCTTCCGTTAGACATCTTAACTCTCCCGTTTCACGTTCTTACCACTCGCTCAACGATCTGAGCTCCGACTGGACTCTCTCGACCAGCTCTGAGATCTTCTCCTCCGCGTCCTCGGAGGGGATCTCCTTCATGCGCGCGATCTCGTTCTTGATGGGGTGCTCGGTGGCCTGGCGTAGCGGCACGCCCTGCACCAGCACCTCCTCCAGGCAGTCGTAATAAGCGAGGATGACCTTGAGCATGAGGTACTGCTTGCGCAGCGAGCAGAAGGCGTCCGTGTCGGAGAAGGCGAACTGCTGCAGGAAGTCCTCGCGCAACATGCGGGTGGTCTCCAGCACCGCCTTGGCGAAGTCGGGCAAAGCGTCGGGCCCCACCAGCTGCACGATCTCCTGCAGCTCCACCTCTTTCTGGAGCAGGCTCATGGCCTTATCGCGCAGGGCCCTCCATTCCTCTGACACGTTCTTCAGGTACCACTCCTGGATCTGGTCGAGGTAGAGCGTATAGCTCTTGATCCAGCTGATGGCCGGGAAGTGGCGCCGGTAGGCCAGGGATGTGTCCAGCGCCCAGAAGGCGCCGGTTATGCGCAGGGAGTTCTGGGTCATGGGCTCGGAGAAGTCACCGCCGGGAGGGGAGACCGCCCCGATGGCGGTTATGGAGCCCACGCGCTCGTCGCCGCCCAGGCATACCGCCCGGCCGCAGCGCTCGTAGAAGTCGGCCAAGCGGGTGGCGAGATAGGCGGGATAGCCCTCCTCGCCGGGCATCTCCTCCAGGCGTCCCGAGACCTCGCGCAGGGCCTCGCCCCAACGGGAGGTGGAATCGGCCATCAGGGCCACGTTATAGCCCATGTCCCGGTAATACTCGGCCAGCGTGATGCCGGTGTAGATGGAGGCCTCGCGGGCGGCCACGGGCATGTTGGAGGTGTTGGCCACCAGGATGGTGCGCTGCATGAGGGGAACCCCCGTTTTGGGGTCGATGAGGCTGGGAAATTCCGCCAGCACCTCGGCTATCTCGTTCCCCCTCTCCCCGCAGCCGATGTAGATGACGATATCCGCATCCGCCCATTTGGCCAGGGTGGTCTCGGTCACCGTCTTGCCGGTCCCGAACCCCCCGGGGATGATGCTGTATCCGCCCTGGGCGATGGGGAAGAAGGTGTCCAGGATGCGCGTGCCGGTGATGAAAGGAACGGTCGGGTTCTCCTTCTTGTTCACCGGTCGGGGCACCCGGGCCGGCCAGGTCTGGTGCAGCTTGATCTCCGCGCCGCCCTCCAGGACGACCACCGTATCGTCGACGGTGAAATCGCCCTCCTTCACCTGGGCCACCTTGCCGGACATGCCGGGCGGGACCATGATGCGGTGGGCGATGTGGGCGGTTTCCTGTACCTCCCCCACTATATCCCCCGCGTCGACCTCGTCGCCCTCCTCCACCATGGGCTGGAAGGTCCAGGTGCGTTCGCGGGGAAGGGCTTCGGTGGTTACCCCGCGCACCACGAAGTCGCCGTACGCGTCCGCGATATCCACGAGCCTTCTCTGGATGCCGTCGTAGATGGAGGACAACAGGCCCGGTCCCAACTCGATGAGGAGGGGTTCCTCGGTGCACTCCACTTTCTCCCCCACATGCAGGCCAGAGGTATCCTCGTAAACCTGTACGATGGCCACATCTCCGTCGAGGCGCACCACCTCACCGATGAGCCCGAGCTCGCCCACCTTGGTGATATCGTACATCTTGGCGCCGGACATACCTTCCGCGTTCACCACGGGCCCGGATACCTTGACAATCTTTCCCTCGATCATACCGACACTCTCCCGTCTCCTAATCCACCCCGCCAGTGCATATCATCGAGCATCGCGCCGGCCGGCCTATTCTCCCTCGCGGGCCCGCAGGGTTATGTCGAACCCGATGGCGCGGTGGATGAGGCGGGCGAGATATGCCCGCCGCTCCCCCGCCATCTCCACCGTCTCCTTGATGGGGAGGGGGATGACGATGGGCCGGTAGATGCTGTCTATCTTCTCCTGGGTCTTCTCGTCGATGGAGTCGTAAAAATGTTCGTTCACGGCCAGGATGCCTGCGTTGGGGTCGTCGAGCAGGAGCTTGATCTTCTCCTGTGCCTCGTCGGCGTTCTCGGCCTCTACCACGCTTACCCCTGCCAGGCGGAAACCGTCCGCCGTCTCAGGGTCCGTCACCACTATGGCCTTGTACAAAGGTCCTCACCTCTCCAGGCTGTTATTTTTCCCGCGTCTCCTCGTCCCACGTGAAGAGCTCCTTGCGGATCTGGGACTCGATGAGCCCGATGCTCTTGCCGCGGAGGATTATACGCAGGTTGGTTATCTCCAGGGTCTTCTTCCATATGTATGCGATGATCACGCCTATGCCCAGGGGGTCCTTGGACATCTTCAGGCAGCTCTTGATGATCTGCTTCTCCATCTCGTCATCGAAGGCGCTCTCCCCCCGCTCGTCGAAGTTCTTCCAGGCCCTCTCCAGCGCAGCGCGGTAAGGGGTCTTCCTGCACAGGGCCTCGTACACCTTCTCCGGCTGGCCCAGTTCCATGACCCTCGCGAACTCCTTGGCCGTGGCGATGGTCCCGCCCGGCACGAAATAGTCCTCGGGGCTCGTGTCCTTCATCTCCAGGCCGCAGATGCGCATGAGGGTCACGATATTGATGGCATCGACCTCCATCTTCACCACCTCGTGCACCAGCGAGGTGTTCGCGTCACCTTTCTTGAGCAGCTCGGTTATCTTCTCGTAATGGAACTTGTCCAGCGCCAGCTCGAGGATGGAGAGGTCGTGCTCCCGCAGGTACTCCGAGAGGTGCGCCGTGATGGCCTGCCCATAGCGGATCTGCCACTCGCCGCTGAACATCACGATGGCATCCAGCGAGGCGCGCAGGTCCGGCTGGTTGATGATCTCATCCAGGACCACCTGGTCCAGGGAGCCTATAGGGACCAGGTTGCGCGTGATCTCCGTCTTGGGGACCAGCGCGCGCATGCCCCGCAGGATGGTCTCCAGGTTGTAGAGGTCCCAGCGCGAGAGCAGGATGTTGACCATGTCCTCGGGCCGCCCTATGAAGAAATCCTTGATCCTGGAGAAATTGCGGACGAGGTTGCGGTTGAAGGCGCGGTCCATGATGGTGGGCCTGGCGCCCTCCATCATGAAGTGCTCGATGTCCTCGCCGTACTCCGTCTCCTCCAGCACGGCGACAGCCCGGTTGTAATCCAGGGCGTCGAGCAGTTCCTTGTATACGCTCTGGTCGAGCAGGCGGGCGTTCATCGCCCGCACTCGAGCATTAGCGTAGCTGTAATCCTTCAGCGGGACCTGAACCATTATCTCTCGCCTTCCGCCGCCGACATCGAAAGAGGGGGCTTAACCCCCTCCCACCGCGGCTCCCACCTCCTCATCGAAGAGGACTCCAGACACGTACATGCGCAACTTCTCGCGCGCTCGGTTCAATCTCTCCTCAACGGTGTTGATTATCCTCACCCGTCCATCCGCGTCGGAGACTATCACCCCGCCGACGGTCTGGATACCGGTGCGCAGCTCGTATTCGAGCCCGAGCTTTCGCATCACCGTATCCGCCGCCGCTTCATCGGCCGGGTCCACGTGCACGACCACCTTGCCGCTGATGCGCGTCAACCCTTCCTTTATCAGTTCCTCGAGGATGGCCGGATTGTCCTGGCGCGACCTCAGACCGTGCAGTTGTTCCTCCGCCGCCGTCAGCGCTTTCTCCGCGATCTGCTCCTTGGCGGAGATGACCGCGTTCTTGGACTTCAGGCGGGCGGAATAGAGCATGGAGGTCGTTTCGCTCTGAGCCTCCGCCTTTACCTTGGCCAGGCGCGCCTGGCGGATGGCCTCGGCCTCGGCTTGGGCTTTGTCCAGGACCTGCTTCGCCTCCCCCTCCGCCCGGTTGAATATCTCCTGGCACTCCTCGCGGCACTGGTCGTCCAACGCCTGCAGGATGTCCTCTATAGACATGCCTTCACTTCCTGTTGATTAGAGGGTGGAATATGCCGGGTATCGTCCTTGCTGATTATTCGCCACCGGGTTTTAATCCGATGATCAAGAAGGAGATTACGAATCCCAGCACCACCATGGTCTCGGGGATGGCGATCATGATGATGGCGTTACCAACGAGCTCCGGCTTCTCAGCCAGCGCCCCCGCCATGGCCGCCCCGATCTTAGACTGCGACCACCCGGTCGCCAGAGCTGCCACGCCTATGGCGAGAGCTGCCCCGATGGCGATGAGTCCAAGTTCCAAACTATTCACCTCCTGATCGTTTGAACGGCTTATAGACTACGTCTGTTTCCTGGTAAAACTTGGTAAAACTCTCCACCAAGTTAAGACGGAGGGATTGGATGGATGGGCTGAGCACCCCCAATGCGATGTTCATGGTATGCAGGGCCCCTGCTACGATCACCCCCACGATTATCATGAACCCGCCGCCGAATTTCGCCCCCAGATCGTTGGCCGCCTCGGCCAGGATGACCGAGGCCAGCCCGATGCCGTAGAGTCGGGCGTAGGACAGAAGGTTCCCGAAGGTGAGGGCCGCTTCAAGGCCGCCGCCGAAGCCGCCTCCGTAGGCGGCAAACCCGATGCCGACCACGGCCATCACCGCCCCCAGGGGAACCATGATGCTCTTGATGTCCTTGAAGGCCCACAGACCCAGACCGATTATGACCATGCCCAGGAGGAACATCAGGTAGCCAGCCTTCTCGAAAGCGTGCTTGTGGTCGTGATGGTGGATGCCGTCGATGAGCCCGATGGTCAGGGCGCTGCCCATGTGCAGCACCCCGATGCAGATAACGATTATCAGCAGGAAGCCGAAGATCTGCTCGTTCGCCTGCGCGATACGCTCCAGTGGCCATCCCACGGGCTTTCCGTTCGAGGTATAGAACCATACCCACTTGGGTGAGGCGGGATCCCAACCGAGGAGGCGGAAGAGCAGGTCTCCGAAGAACTCGAAGTAGAGCAATCCGAAGAGGAAGGACGATATAGCGGATATGAACAACACGTTGGCGAACAGCGACATGAAGACGCTCTTCGACTCCTTTTTCTTCAGGATGCGCTTCATCAGCCAAACGGCCCCGAAGAGGACCAGGGCGTACCCCATATCCCCCAGCATGAACCCGAAGAGCAGGGGGAAGAAGAGGGCCACCAGGAAGGTGGGATCGAGGTGACCGTACTTGGGTGGCTTGATGAGGAGGTAGATGAACTCGAAGGGTTTGACCACCGCCGGGTTCTTCATGGCCGATGGCGCCTCCTCCAGATCCGCGTGGGTGGGCATCTCCTCGGTGATCTCCACCTTGCCCTCGAACTTGTCGTCCAGCAGCTTGCGGGTCTCCTCGACATCCTCGGATGGCATCCAGCCGGTGATCACGAAGACGTGCCCGCTCTGCCCGAACTTGGGGATGGCGTTGAGGGACTCGGTGCGGTCGGCCAGGTAGTCCTTGAGGGCTACCAGGGTGGCGTACCATTTGTTGGAAATATCCTCCAGGTCATCTTTGACCTTCCTCAGCTTAAGGGGGATCTCCTGATAGCGTGTCTCGATCTCCTTCAAGGCCTCGTCGTAGGGCTTGTCTGCCAGTTCCGTCGGCAGGCGCACCTGGTTGACGTTCTCCGTGGCCAGAAAGTTGTGCACCTGCTCGGAGAAACGCTTGTGGAAGACCAGGATGGCGGCGTGGGTGTTCTCGTCCACCCGGGCCGAGAACACGTCGCATTGCCCGCCGGTTATCCTCTCCAGCTCCTTCTCTATATAATCGAGGACCTGCTTGTAGCGCTCCTCGATGAGCAGGGCGATAGAGGTGTACTGTTCGGTGGTGGTGACCTTGCTGGCCAGGGGATAGACCTTCTTGATGATGGGCTCGTACTTGGAGAGGCGGGACATCTCCACTTCCAGCTCGTTCTTGTAGGTGATGAGTTCCTTGGTCGCGCTCTCCTCCTCCTCGACCATGGCCAAGATATCCCCGAGGGTCTTGCCCTGGAAGGAGCTGTATTTATCCTCGAGCAAAGCCCGGCTTACCCTCTCCTTCGGGGGCGCCAGCTCGGAGAGGATGGCGTTGTTGCGCATCGCCAGGTTCTGCAGGAGGTTACGCTCTTCCTCGAGCGCCGGATCCATCTCCATGGGGATCAGATCCGCGTAGCGCGGGCCCCTCTTCTTGGTGATGTCCTCGAGATGGAGCGTGCCCAGGTCCTGTAGCGTCTCGAGCACCTGGAAGAAGAGGGTCTTCACCCCCACGATCTCCACTTTCGACATCGTCAATAACATCTCAG